>Ga0194133_10007234_pt1 | contig 13371 bp, 9 predicted proteins | sample TA2KigOf40mmetaG_FD_155448 | JGI IMG/M metagenome (GOLD analysis project Ga0194133, IMG submission 155448) | Freshwater microbial communities from Lake Tanganyika, Tanzania - TA2015055 Kigoma Offshore 40m | ecosystem: Environmental > Aquatic > Freshwater > Lake | place: Tanzania: Lake Tanganyika...
GTATCAAATGTCTTTGTTTAAGTCTGTGCTTCAATCTGTGTGAATAATGAGAGTGAGGTAGGTGTGTGTGTGTGACTTGAAAATGTTGTTGCATTGTAAGACTTGAGCGCCAAACAAAAGCAGTCTGAGGTGGAATGAAGGCAAGGCATAGATATAGACCCACACGCGATCCACATGAACATCAAGATACTAAAGTAGAATTCACCCATCATTTCTAAATCTTTTCATCCCTATTCTCACCCCACAAAAAAACCATTTTGAAAGTGCAAAATCATTTTACTTGATTATGTCTCAATGAGGATTTGTTTTTCTTTCTTTCACCCAAAGACAAATCATCATCTTTCTTCACTAGTTTTGCATAAATGGCATTTTCAAAAGTTTAATCTTCCCAACAAGAAGGAATAAATTTTATAAAATGGCCAGTAATTTTGAAAAACTCTCTGCTGAAAAATGAAGGAGTGGTGGATGTTAAACATCAAAGTGAAGATGTTTAACAACACAGGTCAGTTCAGCTAGAAAATAAGAAATACATTTTTGGAAATGTTTGGTTGATTAACTGAGTAAAATTGCCACCTTTGGTTTCCTTTTTTGCTCATAAATCATACCAAAATGTGGGAGTCTATCAACAACACAAATGATCAAAAGATTTTTTGTAGAAACAAAACTTATTTGTGAAATAATCCAGAAATAAAATCCATTTCCTTTTCTAAGTATGGACTTGAGTTGGTGAATCTTCTTGCTGTTTGTTCTGCAATAATGAGAAAAAGTGTTTCTTTTCATGAAAATGACAATTCAAAAACAAAAGCTCTAACCAATGAGTTTATTTAGTTTAAAAAAGGATAATCTACTTGTAAAAAAGAAAGACCCTGTTAGATACTAACAAGCCTGTTCCTTAAAACACTGGTTTATTTATAAACAGCAACAAGTGAGACAATAGCCTAGAAAAGTAGGACTCTACTCTTTCTTAATAAGCTTGACCTAGAGTGGAATGTGGGCCCATAGACCAGGCAGACTCCAGACTAACGGTGCCAAACTGTTACACTGTTGTTTTGATAACTGGTTAAAACAAGGTTTAGTTGTACTCTTTGATATATCCATCATGCAATTATTACACCTCTCGGGTTTCCCCCAACTTACAACTCCTTTCTGAAGTCCAGTAGAAAGATCATTTTAAAGTAAATATTTTCTTGACTTGTATATAGAGATCTGTGTTTATTCCCTTTCCATTTACAACATTTACAAACATATTTCGCAATCAAGCCTCACTAATTGACTAGTAAGTGTCTGGACCTCTTCCACTTATTGGCCCTTGGTGTTCCATGCACATTCTGCCTCTTGGAGTAGATAACCAAGAAATGTTAATCTGCCAGCCAATTTGGAATTGATTGTAAACGCCTATAAACATGGGTATTTGATGGAATGAAACAGTTGGGATTCATCCGTCTTCTTCTTTAGTACCCAAATATTAGCATCTATTAAAATTCATGTATAATTGAGCCCTTGTGCTATTCAAGATAAGAGTAGGTTATGAAATACTCTGTAATTCAATGAAAGGATTAAGTTGAATATATATAGAGAGAAAGCAACGTTGTTTCTATTATGTTTGTAGTCTGGTACCCTCTTGGAAAGTACACAAAGATATAGGATACATGTTCACCCAAACAACCCCAATCATGATGGACATAACTTGGAAACCACCAATCAAAGGAGAACTATAAAGCATGGCAGGGAGCAGAACATAACTCCTCAGACAGCAGCTATCCATCCAATGATAGGGCCTGAACTTTTTGACCATAATGCATCCAATCAGGAGTGGTGTAAAGATAACATTTGTCCATGGTAAAGGTGTAAATTTTTTAGCAATCATTAAAGATTTATCTGTAATTAGACCATAAAGTCGAGTTCAGAGAGTAAAGCGTCATTTAAGATTCATATACGCATCTTAGATTTTAGGCTTTAACAAGGTTTCTAGGAATCAATTCTTTAAGCATTTCAAATCCAAAAATATAACCTAAGATAAGGTGAAGAGAGAGTTATAAAATTTAAGTATTTAATTGAAAATAAACAATTGAAATTTGATACTTTTTCAAAAATTAACCATATAAAAAAGTCAATGTTTTAAAAAATCACAAAGACTTCAAATTGAACTTCCCTCCCATTTATCAAATTACAAGTCATGTTTAACTCTTGGTAATAGCAAAAAGTGGACCTCATGTAGATTTGGAGCTCAAATTAATTCAATAGAATCTTAATTGGTTTGGAGAAAAACCTTTCAAATACAGAATTCCTAATGGCTAGCTTATACCATAAAAGAGTCATAAAAAATTCTGTCTCGACTATTGCATTTTAATTTTTTAATTTGATCACGATTAGACTTAATCGTTTCAGCACAACATTTCAAGTCAAATTAAACCATAAGTAAAAAATTTATTTTGGGCCGTATAATCAATTTTTATTAAGTAAGACAAGGGATTCAAAAATGAACAAAAGATGTATTTCTATGCCAAATGAATGTAAATAGCCCAATGTAGGATGTCAGTACTTTACATTATTTTCACACAACCTTTCTATCCACCAAAGATTGCTGAGCAAAATTGATCACTGAGCTTCTGCTTTGAATGGCGATAAATTGGCTTGTCTGTCAAACAATTTTTATTTTAATATTTATATTTTTCATAGCTCCATAGAACACAAATTAAAGTTTTAAAGAATTTTTTTAGCAAGTTTTCTACCTATAGGATTAGTGTTGGATAATTAGGGCGATTATATAAGTTTAGTATGTAAGTTAAGGTACTTTAATGAGTGCGGTGCTACGTAGTCTGAAGAGAATGTGTGAGCCGGATTAGAGTGCGTGTGTGAAAACCCAGTGATGACCTTTCCAATCGAGTAAAAAATCAAAACTAAACTGTTTATTGATATGTATAGAACAGCAGCCCTTTAAATAGGAGTGACTCAGATAAGAGTTGTGACCAATGAGGGTGATCAGCGATTTGGCACAAGATGATTGGAGGATCCAGTATACCTTGCTAAGAAATGATATCTTAGACTAAAAGTTGTTGGAATGAAAGATCAGGTGTCAGCCTTATCTTGAAATGAGTTTAACAGGAATGAAATTATTGTAGACTTCCCTTTAAGGTAAACTAAACTAACATGATTGTAAAGCTTGTAAACATTCTTTTTAACATTAAAGAAAATCAAAAATGATCTGAAGCTTCCAAACTTTCACAAACTTTACTAGGTTAAAAAGAAAAAATATTTTGGCAAACTAGAGTTGGATCAATCTTTAGTGCTTGTCACAAAAATCCACTAAGTTACTTAAAACATCATAAACCTTTTTTCTACAGACTACCTTTCTTTTACAGAAAAAAAACTTAAGTGAATTTTCTAGTATCTTTCAAAAAAAAATTTCCCAATTTATCCTTGAAGTAAAGTTTGATCGATTCAATTTCTAAAAGAAAAATGAAAGCAAGCTATTTCAGTTTAATGTTTCATGATTTATCTTGCTCATTTTTAATACAAATTGAAACAAACTTTTAGTAAGAGCAATATTTATGGATGCAAGCACAATACATAAAATGTTTCTTCGTCTCATATGTCAATGTCATTTTAAAATTTGTCTTGTAAACCAATGGCCTGATGTAAGCTAATACAATTTTTTATCTCTTAAATAAGGTTTAAAAAGTTTAGCTATTAAATTAGATTCTCTCTCATGAGATTATTAGTCGATTTTTTTCAGTTGGAAGTATTTTGCAAAGAGCATGCGTGTCTTGATGGTTATCCTCTGACTTTTTTTTCTTCAGTCACTTGGAAAAATGATTTCGTGAGGAAGTGGATTTGAAAAAAAGCTTCTAAAGAATTTTAAATCTCTGATTAACTATTACTATTGCAATTAAACAAATCCATTTTTGACGTATTTATAAACAATCAATCTCGTGTTGTCTTTCATGGAAATAGAAAAACATGGCTGGTAAGAAATTTTAATCGATTTTTCATGGTAATGGGGAAAGCATCCAATGTATCCATTCTGATACCAAGAGCAAACCTTTGATCCCAGGCTGGCAAATCAAAGCTTATTATGTTAAGGGATTGTGGCTGGTATACCAGATTAAAAACGTTCAACAAAGAAAGGGTGTGGTGATTAAAATAGTTATTGAGTTGATTGTAAAAGTATTTTAAAGAAAATTAACTTCAATTGAAAATCAAGTTAATTGATATGAAGGTTCAAAAAATAACATGCAAAATAGCTTAATCCGAGGATTTCAAAAGCCACCTTTAACATATCAAGCATTATGGCAAAGGCTGTAAATATATGATCTTGGGAATCAAGTTTGATTCCAGACACAAATTAATTCCAGTTGGTTACCTCTCAAACAGATAGATTGAGCTTCATCCTCAAACAAAATGGCTTTTATGCACTAAATAATATTTGGAAACTTAAAAAGGTCTAAAGTTTAAGTTAAAAATGGTTTTATTAATAGGTAATTACCATGAAAATGTGAGGCAGACATAAATGTAGATGTGGTTATATCTCAGTTGTAGTGTAGTTGTAGTGCCAAAAGCACTTCCCTTTCATCTACTAAGTATCCTACAATTTAGGTAAATGATAATCATTTTTCAGAGAGCATGACATGAAAATTTGAATCAACATGACTAAGAAAAAAGGTAATGAAGATGAGGATTTTGGCGATGATGATAATGAGCGATGTCAGTTAATTGGTCGAGATCCCAACGGATATGATGATGAAAATATGAAAAAAATAATTTTGCTAGAAACAATGGCCTCGGCAAGACCATTTTCTTCAGAAATATTATTTTGGCAGCATCCAAAACAGATCAGCAATCTGGATTCGTGGAAGCACCTGGAAAAATCTAAATCCAAAAAGAAGAGAATCCAGGAATCAACAGTAAAATGTTTTCAAAAAATAGTCTTTTATATTATAGACATACTCTTAGGGTGTTAAAGACATTTTTATTTCCAAGGTTCGAGCCTTTGCAGTCACAAAGCAGCCTAGGGGGTAAGTTTTAAATTCATCAAATTTTTACCATCTGTTTTTCCCTGACTTACTGAAAGAGAAAACCATTTTAACCAAACATCTATACTTTAAGTGATAAAAAATGAAATTTGGAGCATAGACACTTGACTTTTTAGAACATTTAGGCAAAAAAATCGGAAGTCTGTGGACTGAATTTCATATTAAAATAAAATAAAATTAATGTGAACTGTAATTGGTTATTTTACTCTTATTTTGATTTTGACATTTTCCATCTATGATTATTTTTTCTACAATTTAGTCTCATGATTATTGTTTGGACCATTATTGTATTGTATTATATTGATTTATTCAACTCAAACATTTCATAACTCAAAATAAAAAATGAAACTTTACTAGAGTCAAATATGCCACAGGTCTTGAAGAACTATGATGGTCTTATGTTTAAGGTGGGATTTTCACAGATGAGATGCCTCACCCAGTGGAAAAACCTTCTCCATCATAAGCTGGCTTTAAATGAATGAAACAACATCTTTATAAATTTGTCAGTCAATAACAAATTTCCCTCATTCTGAGGACGTCAAAAGATGTTGAATCATTCAAGTGCATCGGAAGAGTTCAGCTTATTAGAAATGGCTCCAATCCTATTTTCGATGGATTGAAAGCCAAATTTTGTCCTAGAATTATTGCAGAACAAGTACTTATCTGGATGTCTAAGCGTATTGTAACGCGTTGTGCATAATTTATTAAAGATATAAACAGGAAACTCCCTCCTCAGAGTTTTTAAGACAAGATTTCCAGTAGCGTATTTTGAAAGCAGGCAAGGTTTCGCACATCCAAGTTTGTCTAAGTGAGCTCTCTTTTTCTTCTTTTTCCAATTGTTTTCAACAATTCTCAATTTTTATATATAACTGAATTTAGTTTTCTGATGTCAGACACTGGGGTGTCAGAGTTTGACCGACTGGGGTGTTAGTGGTCTTACCAATGCCTTGTTGATTGCATCTTTGAAAGTTCTAGCTAGAACCCCCATTTCAGAGTTGTTCCTTAGTCTACACTTTGGTCTTGAGGGTTTTATTATTACAGCTTTCGAAAAAAAGACAAACTTTTTTAAACATATTTTGTGAGATAGATGTTATTTTTGTTTTCCAGATGTCCAACGACAATTATTTGTAAAGACAAGATCCAAAAACCATTTCTGAATCTTTCATATCATGAGGTATTACAAATTTATTAGTACAGCACTTTTCAAGTTATCAAGCCAAAATTCCTAAAGTTGCTTTTTGATTGAAAAATCTTAAATAATTCATGATTTTAGTTCTCTGACCTGGAGTCCACCAAAATATTTAAGGAGCAGCTGGATTACATTGATGGACTTGAACCGTGTCCTTGTTGTGCAAAATGTTGCATTGATTCATTAATTTCTATTTTTTGTGTTACACTTTTCAATTAGAAATTGAGAAAAAGAAATAAATTACCTCGTTAAGCTAATTTGGCAGATTGATTTTTACTAATTACAGCTGTAAAAGACTTAGGGGCTTGTTTTGCTAACAAAAAAAAGTAAATAGGATTTCAATAGAAAAAGCCCAGAATTACCTTATAAAATAATAAAAATTAAGTATTCGATCTACTCAGGATATAGATGCTTTTAATCTACTCTTTCAATGATAAATTTTTGGATTCGGCATATTCATTAGTTCTTTATTCCCTAAAGGGAAGGGGGTAGAGATGGACCCTGACCTGACCCGACCGTAGTAAATAAGAGGCCGACCCATCTTTGACCCAGGTACTTTTGATCCGATGGGAAAAAAATTGAAAAATTTGACATTTTTATAGGAAATTTTCCAAACTCAAACCCAAACCATAAATGGCTGTGCCGACCCGACCCAGGTCAAAAAATTTTAACCCGAACCCATCACTAGAATGGGGCCTACAACTTATATGTTTTTCAAAAAAAAGCTATAAAATAAAAAAACTTTATTGTGACTGAAATTTGTTGTTACTAGATTTCATTCAGGTTCGAAACATTTGTTGGTATCATTTGGCCAAAAAAGGCTTCTCTAAACAGGGGTACCTTCTCCTAGTGGGGTTTTAGATAATTATATAATTTCTTGTAGATTTATTTACTCAATAACCCCCAATAGGTGAAAAAAAGAACACACTTATGTACCTCGACGTTATCATAACTCTGAGTATTTCAAAACCTTTTAAAAAAAACTGCCCATCAAACAAAAAGTTTTTATTTTCTAAGACAAAACTGATTATAAGAATATATAAGATTTAAACCTTTAAAATAAAGATTGGTTTAATTTCTCCAACCAAAACTTGTTACCATTTATAAATAATCTTTTTATAAATAAACTGACAAAATTGTTCAATTTTCATCAAAAAAATAACCTGACAGTAATCAAATAAAAATCAGGGGTTTTAATTGCTACAGAATTTCTTTTTTTTTTACTTAATTGATGACATTTGATTTGAAATGATTGTTTCAATTCATTCACAACATTTTTAAGTCTTCACGGGTATTTTTAGAAAACCTTAAATGAGGTTTCTTTAAATGCAGTTTGGTTTTATGTTATTTAGATGGTTGATGCATCTTCATCTGGAATGTTTTTCAGATTCCACGATGCCCATGACCAATGTGGGGGTCCATTGCTGAAACAAGTTTGTGGTGTGACAGGATGTTTCCCATAAACCCAATACATCAAGTAAAAGTTGCACATTTCATCGTTGTTTGTTGCACCAACTCGAACAGCTTCATCGTTGTGATTCACCTTTAAAGAGTTTTCACAATTTTAAGAACTCAACTTTTTACGAATTAAACTGAAAAAACGCTCACCATTGTGCATCTTGCTGCTATGTAGTCACCATGGTTGATGGTGAAGCTTTCATTGGCAATAGGATAAAACATTTGTGGAAGCTGAGGATCTCTCTTTCCAATCAGTGACCATTCAAAGTTATTTGTCACTTTCCACCCTGACACAACCTTGCCTTCAAAATGAAAAGATAATTTTGCAGGAATCCTTATGTTTATTAGAGCCCTTAAATGTTGCATTGATTATACCTAAACCGTGGGTATGGACCCTAAAAGCAAAGGGATGAATAGTGCGCTTATCTTCAAGCTCACAAGCTGTTTCAAAAAATGTTGTTGTGTGGGGAGGGGCCATGCCTAAAAAAAATAATATTTTACAAATGTGATACCTCTTTGCATCACCAAAGAATCATTTACCAGCTGTTCCCATCAAGATAACACCAGCTGTCTTCCTCAACTGCTTTTCAGTGTAATGCACGAAAACTCCAGAATCATCACCATCAGCTGGGATATGATCAATAGTTCCATAATGGACTTGGAGTACCAAATATTGAATGGATGAGTCTCCTCCGACCCTAAAAATAACAAAAGCATTTTTGAAGAAAGCCCTAATAGAATCTTGATACATCAATAGTAAAGCATGGAACTGATATCTCAGAGTTTTAGACCTGACCATGCCTCAAAACTCTTAAAGATATTGATTCAAAACTCATTTTTCAAGACTTCTTTGACAAGTACATTTTGTCAATTCCCAAACCTTGCATCCTCCTAACATCACCTTGATATTGTCTTTACCTTAATTAAGCCATCTTTCTCAAAATAATGTATGCACTTGGCCTCCATTAAGATAGATAATCCCCGGATTGAATGCTTAGGCCATTAACATCTCTTCAACTTATTCTTTTATTGTTAAAGAGAACTGTTTGGGTTATAGGTATTATTGCTCTCCACAACAAATTTAGAAATCAGGCTTCTTACTTTTTTCAGGGCACCTCAATCATCATCAGAACTGGTTTCTTTTTACTTTTTACACTCTAGCTTTCAATAGAAACCTAGAGTGACCTAATAAAGGCAGCCCTATCCTGATCTGGGAGGATAGGGGTTGAGCCCTATAGACACATCTTTATTAATTAATCTTTCTTAGAGCTTCAAAAAAAGGGTTGACTTTTATACCAGGTTTCACTCAGTCAAAAAGGTTTTAGCTTTTTTAAACTTCAAATTGGAATGCTACTCATTATCTTACCTAAAACCCACGTCCTGTGGAAGTTCCAATTCCGGAGCATCTTTTGCCCAAGCATAAATTATTTGAGGTCCCTTTTTGCAAGGTGGGTGTGCTTCAAAGTTATCCTGTGGAGCATCCATCTCACCACAATTCCAGATGTCCATGTGAGAGCCTGGCTCCTCACATCCATAGATTAAAATGTGGTGTGCAGTATGTGCAGTAGCATTTGGCTTGAATCCGACAATATAATGAGATTTGGTTTCATTCAAACGCACTACAAAAATAAAACATTTCTCGAGTTGATTGGATTGTATAGGCAAGGAATTTTATTCTTCTCTGCCTTCCATTCACTTTTTTTCTGGCCTCTTTTTAGAAAGCCAACCAAAAAAAAAGATCTTGCACAAGAGAAAAAAAATCTAGAAAGTTATATTTTATTTTTGATTAGTGATTTAAAAATCTAAAAATTCTTTAAAGCTTTTATCAAATTTTGCTCTTACAAATCCAATTTTTTTTGTGCAAAATTTTTAAGGGACTTAAAGAATTGTTGATTAAAGAAGGTAGGATTCCAGATGGTGGTTTAACAAATCAAAAGTTTGAAAATAAGATGAATAGTTATCAATTATGATTTGATGTAACTTATGAATTTTAAACCTGAAAAATATCTTTTGCGTCGAATTAATCCAGTTAACTTTATGCTAAGTAGGAGATTTTTTGACAGTTGCCATTCTAATATAATTTAAGACTTAATATTAAACAGGCCTTTTACCTTTGTTAACCTACAAATACTTGACATTATTAGAGCCATATGTTTGCTTTTAGTGTCATATTCGTTTACCTGGAGTACAAACGTATGCCTCAGGGTTGCTTGGCTGGATTTTGGGCATAAGAAGAGGGAAGAATTCTTCATCTGCAGTAGCAGATTTAACCACAAAGAGGCCTATAAAAAGAGGCCACCAGCTGGTCAGAGCCATCTTCAACGAAGTAATGAATGAATCTCATTCATAAAAAACTAAGCTTCAGCTCTGTTGCTTTGAAAGCTTTCTACTTGAAGAGAAAAAGAAAGCACAGCAACATGAGCAAAGAATGAAAGCCTCAATGGTTGCTCCAGCCAATAGATCAAAAAAAATTCCTTTCTATTTTAAACCAAAGGGAATTGTGAAAAAAGATATTGTTATAGCTTGAAACCTTGAAACCTTGAAACCAATCACTATACCGAGTTGTGAGAATTGCCCCAAATGATCACCTCAAAGTCTTTTTGCTCCTTGTGAAACTTAATATCAATTTGGTTTATCAATCCCTAGTTTCTGATTAATTTCAACTAGAGACCTTTTCATTCTTATAAAGGCGCTTTCATGTATGTCAATCTGATTGATTAGGAAGAATGAATTAACTAAATTTGAAAGCTATGGGGCATATTCCTGGTTGATTGAAAAAATTTCTGCCAATGTCAAAAGAGATGATTGATGAGGCTGTGGTCGATTGGGGTCAATTTTTTGATGCTCAGGTTGGGTCATGCAGCCACCTCTGGGTCTGCAAAATTTCCCCCCAAATTTTTTCAATTTTTCATTTCGGATCAAAAAAAATCTCATCAGGTCGGGCCAAAAAAATATCCAGGTTAATGGCAGGTCGGCCCTTTATTATTGGGGGTCAAAAATATGCTCAGATCGAGTTGAGTCGGTGCCCATCTCTAAAAGAGATAGTTCAAGATTGCTTGACCAATATTCAAAATCCATCCTTAGGTATGGGGTAGTGTTCTTAGTAAAATTTGATAAAGTGGCCTGGGTTCGACTCCTGCACAGGCCGCCTGTTATCAGCACCATTGGATTACCCCAATGAATCTATATATTCTTAAAATTTATGATTCATTCTTAAAACAAATTATTTCTTGTACATTCTAGAATTGTAATATTTGTAAGATAATGAAATCAAAAATAAAATCATTGAATATGGCTAACAGTTTGATTGTAATGTTGATACTGATATCTGAAATTTTATACAAGATGAAAAAACCCTGATGATAATTTGACATTAACTTTGGTTTTACTTGTAAAAATCATTTTCTGCGGTAATACTCTAATATGGTAAAAAAGTACACAATAAGATGTTGCTAATCTTCTAGACTGTTATTCACTGAATGAGGTATCCATTAAAATGTGTATAGTGCCATCCTCCATCTCTGAGATTGCCATGATATGCAAATATTTGAACCAGATCGCTTTGATTCAAGTGTAAAATGACTGACTGAGCCAACATTCCTTCAGCACGACGCAAAACACTGGGAACCTGTTTAGGAATAATAAACTTCTTTACTTATATTATTTTAGAATATCAGAATAAGGTTTTTTGCATTCAATGAAAATTATGTCAATAGAAATTTTCTTTTTCAAAGGCCCTCAATTGGGGTAATCTGTTCTGAATTTATTGGTTGTCTATATTGCCTTTGTCGTGGCTGAGACAGCAGACTGAAAAGCAAGATCTAAAGTTGTGGGTTCAATCTTCAGCCATCCTTGCAATTTTTCAACCCCGGATTGCAAAAACAATAAACATTGCATCCTCAGTTATGTTAATAGTAATCTCCAGTGACCATAGACCTATGGCAGAACTCTGATAAAGGCGTTGATTGCACGTTAACATAGCATGAGTCAGCAGTGCACAAGATTATTAATATTTTTCTTTAGATTTACATTTTCTTGTCTATTTATCATATTTTAAAGGAGTATGGCTGGAAGAGTCAGACTGACCAAAGGGTGAAGGGTATTTTTGTCCATAGGCCATCAAATGCTTCCAAATTTGAATCTTTTAAGAGCTCAATTGAAAATGCATGGGACTTTTTCACTTATGCACACTTGAACTTTTCTTATGGGTTTACTGGATTTTGCATATGACAATATCAGCTTAATTTTAATGACTCAAAGGTTGAAGAATGGGAGAACTCCTTGATCAAAAATGTATGGGGCTGGCTAGTCGTTGGAATGCAAAATGGTCTGAGCCAGAATTATCAAACAACTTGTAAGCAAAGGAGTCTTAATTATTAAGGCTGGATTTTTTAGCAATTGTCATAATTAAATCAAATCAATTTTAATAAACTTACATTTGCACTTCCAGGGCTTGATTCATCTCCTTCTCCTTCGTGTCTTCTATAGGCTCCAGCAACATTTTTTCCATTATGAACAATCTTGACATAAGTTGCCCTTCCATCCTAGATTAAGATGAAACTTTTCAATTATCACATGATAAATTATTATAGATTGAATGAGATTAAACATATCAGAAAAAAGGCTAGTAATTGCGCTCATTATTTCTACCAACTTTAAAAAAGGGGTGTAGGAATTTTTGATATAGACATTTTTATTGAATTCTTTCTTAATGTTAACTTTTGCAAATTACTTTACTTATTTCAAGAGTTTTCAATGCCAAACAAGCTCTAAAACATAATAAAATTGCTTGCAAAAATAAAAAGTCCTCTGAGATTCAGCTAAGAATCCAATTATGTAAATTTAGCTCAACATGAAATAAAGTTAAATATCCTTAATATGAGATGCTACTTCTTTTTTTGTAATATTGTATAATTTACTGTGTCACATGCTTCAAGTCAGATGTGAAAAGTTAAGAATGCCAAAACATCCTGTGTTAAGAGTTCAGGGTCCATACGTCTCTTCATTGGATCAGAATTCATTTTGGAGTCAAATTCTTTTAATATTTACTCTTAAATATTAAGATATTTTCTTTTGAAATATATTTTAAGAATCATGTGCTAAATTGCCTGAGTGAGAGCATGAAAATTAAAGATGTAAGGTCCAGGACGTGGTGCTTTAAATGCCCCAGTTGTTGGGTCAAATCCATTCCCTAAGTTGACGTTAACACCATCAAATGTGAGATAAGCTTGGGCACTTTTAAATCAAAATCAAACATTAAAATTTATTGAAATCTAAAGAGTAAATTAAGATTTACTTGTAAAAAGGTTTGTTTCGGAAAGCATCAAAGGCAATCACGGTTCTATCCGCTGAAACTTCAGTAGAGCAATTAACACCCTCGGTTGGAATCAAAGGCTGGTCAGGTTTAGTTTCCGGTGCAGATTTAGGAGCCAATTCTTCTTTGCCAACTGATTCAATATAACTGCAAAAACAAGCAATCTTTTGAAGTACTCCTTGGGAATAAAATGATTAGAGACACACTAAGGGTGGGAATATTTTTGTTTTAGGCAACCTGGGGTCAAAGGTTGCCACAAGGTGCTTGGGTTTGAACCTCGATCCTCAGATTTCAAGCCTGATGCCATGGCGGCCCCACTCTCTTTTTACCTTTTCTCAAGTTGATTTAGCCTATGGTTTAACAATTCCAGCTCTTCT
>Ga0194133_10007239_pt1 | contig 13366 bp, 10 predicted proteins | sample TA2KigOf40mmetaG_FD_155448 | JGI IMG/M metagenome (GOLD analysis project Ga0194133, IMG submission 155448) | Freshwater microbial communities from Lake Tanganyika, Tanzania - TA2015055 Kigoma Offshore 40m | ecosystem: Environmental > Aquatic > Freshwater > Lake | place: Tanzania: Lake...
CTAAGGTTCAGGAGTTTAATCCTATGTCATACCAACTATCTTTCTTTCACTCCAGGTTGGAAAATTTCAGCTCCTTCTCAATCAGATTAACAATGACTCTTGCAAAGTTGTTTATCTTGAGTAAACAAAGCATGAGAAAATACTGCCCAGATACTATTACTAACCTTTCATTTTGAAATTTAATCTAGTTTTTAGTATCTCAAACATTTCATAAAAAAAATTTATTAGCTCATTGCTAATCTTTATAAGTAAAAACAGTTAGCCTGATGGATTCAGCAGCAAAAACTAGGATTTGTCAGGGTAAGCCGCCCCCTCAAAGGGATTGTGCAGTGTGCTGAGATTTCGCCTACCTGACTAGCCCTCCTACCACTACATTAAAAGTACCAGTTTGTCTCTCAGAGGGTTAGGTTAGCAACAAAGTGGGCCCAGATGATAAACCCTACAGGGTTAGGTCTGGAAGATTAGTTTCGCAATAAAACAGGCCCGCAGGGTCAGATAATAATTCCCGGAGGATTAGGTTAGATTAGCAATTAAATAGGCCCAGGGGGAGATCCTCTGCAGGGGTCGGGCAAGGATGATTAGCCCCACAGGTTAACGGGTTAGTCTGGATGATACTTTATTGCTAACCTAGCCAAACATAAAGTGGCTGACCTGACCAAAGTGGATAAATTATCTGATCTGATCCGAAAAAAATAAACACAAGTTCAAGAATTAACAAACAACAATTTATAACTCTTATTAAATATGGTCAATACGATTAAAATTTTGCTATTCTAGCACTTCGAGTATTAGACAGAATATAACATAATAACTAATAAAACGTGATTTTTTATAGTTCTAGTTTCGCAAGTAAAGAAGGTAGTTTTGACGTTGAAAACATCCGTTCACTTAATGAGAAATGTTCATTCCTGAGTCATTTGATTATCGTTTTAAGTCAAAAGACACAGGCAATTCATTCATTTGGGTAGAAATTTTAGGTATATAAAAACATTCTGCAATTGTTTAGAAAAAAAAGTTTGCAATCTATAAGACGTTCCTTTTTTCTTTTTGAGTAAAAAGTCACATTTTGCCTGGTTGTTTGGGTTTTTTTGTCGACTGTTGAAATGTAAAAATTGTTCTTCACAAGAACTAAACTGAAAGGGTTCACAACGTTCGGGTCCGGGAAACTTTTGAAAAGTAGTAAAAAAAAGTGATTGAGACCAAAAAGTCAGCTCAGCTACTGGCAAACCAATTCCCAATACAAATAAAACCGAATGAAATCAATCAGGTACGCAGTTAAAATAAAAACTGAGAGTCGTCGGATGAGGAAAAAAAAAGTTTAAACACGAGCTGACTGTTGCTTGATATTTGTATTTAAATTGGGAGGGTCTTGGTAAGGTTGGTATCCTGTCCTTAGGTCGCAAAAGGGTAAAATTCATGTTTGCCAAGGGAAACTTTTTAAGAAATATTGATACTTGATTTGAGGGTATAGAAGAACAACTATTTTTACACTTTTTGCATTTTGATCTTCAGCTTGGGAACTTTGGTGGCCACATCGTTTGGTGCTGGACTACTATTTACAGATGAGTAGTGATCGGCAGTCCCATCGACAATTGGCAAAGGTGTCACTTTCTGAGACGTGTAGCCGTCAAAGTCGTACTCATCTAACCCGTTCCGGCCTGTCGACAGATTCTCAACAGAGAGATGATCCCGGTGTTCAGTGACTAGAGGATCTTCTTGAGGTCCTTTGCTAAATTTTATCACGATGCGGGGAGCCTTGGCGTTGGTGATGGCCACACCATCGTCATCGCGACGACGCTTTCTTTGCTTTCCACGGCTACCACCTGAACCAGATTGACCAGGGTCCTTGTCAAATTGAGCCCTTATTTGTTCGGCATATTTCATGTTTTCGGCTTTAAGATCTCCGGCCGTCATCTCTTCGTGGGGAGGTGACTCTGCCAGGCATTTCTTGGGTGGCTTCCCACGAGTCTTACGGGCATTTTCTTTTTTCTCCTCCTCTTGGGAAGCTTCCAATGTACTTTTGGGTTTGTACTCAATGTCTTCGTCGTTTTGCTTGCCACGTCCTTTCTTCTTTTTCCCCGACTTTTCTTGAAACTTGTTAGCACCTATCTCAAACGGTTTGGAAGCATCCGTCAGACCCTTGTCACGCTTACGTTTTCGCTCCAAGTTGGCCTCAAGCTGTTGCTGGTAATCAGCCCTAAAAAAAGGTAATTATTTTATTAGTAAAATAAGTATCATAAGATTGAAATTTAAAATCTGTTTTCACCTCGTTGGAACACTTGTTACAGACGCAACAGCCTTGGGCATTTTGATGATGTTTCTGACTGGCTGTTGTTGCATAGCTTGGATTGGTTCGTTAGCAATAGCAGAAAGCATAGACGTCACGGACGAAACAGAGCTCGGTCCGTTCACCGGTGCAGTACTGTACTCTTGTCCACCATAATATTGGTTGAGCAATTCTTTTTTGCGCATTCTGCGAATACTGTTCACGGAGCCACTGGTTGATGAGCCTGTCAAGCTGCTGCCCATGAGCATCATAGAATTTGAATTATAAGGATTGGAAAGAAGGTTGGCTCCTGATGAAGATCCATATGAAGATTGATCAGCTTGAGAAGTGTGCTTTTCGTCCAACTTAAACTTCATTTTTAGATGTTGCGGGCGGTTTGACCCATCATCCTCATCAAAGTTAGTGTCCGAATTGACAACGTTTCGCGCAGCATTTAGGGCTTTACGTATTGGACCTTGAACGTTGTAGGCGTGAGGAGAGGCCCCAGACTTATGATCCATCAGATTGATCTCCTCCTGTATTAGCTCTAATTCCGACTTATCTTGACTGGTTTCCGGCAAAGGATTGAGAGAGGAAGGGCGATGCTCCCCTCGATCCAGAGGCTGGGATGAGTTCGAGGTAAATCCAGCCGGAGAGTGATGGCCGGGTGGAATATTTGGTTGGGAGAAATGTATGTCTAAAGGAACAGAGGGTCCAAAAACAGATTCTATTTCAGGAGGTGTCTTGGCATGCTTTGATCCAGGTCGGTAGAACCGTTTGGATGGTGAAGTGGGATCGATCAAAGGAGATCGCTTGTTCTCACTTGGGGGTTCAGTGTTGTCAACACCAGAGTATTGGTCTAAAATAGCTGGAGATTGTTTCTTTTTCTCTGCCACGCTTTGCAGATACCACGAATCGTCTTCAGTCTTTTTATGGTTTGAGCTGCTGTTTGTTTCTTCTGCTGTTGCGTTACCCAATGCCACTGTTTCTTCAGACCTGTAAATTTGGTCAGATGTATTTTCTTGATCACGCGTCGATGAGAATCCAGCATTAGAGACCGCAGAATCGACTTTTGACTCCTCAGGCTTCGGTCCTAGTTTGATGGTGATCTTGGGAACTTTGATTTCACTTTCTTTGGATGAGTGACGCTTTTTGTTGGCAGATTTGTCTTTCCTGTTCATAAGGGCACCAATATTTAACGTAAGCTTCAGTTTTCCTGTCTCCGAAGGCTTCTGTACTTTAGCCGATCCCGTATCAAGTGACTCATCAACAACCTTAGAGAGTCTACCAGCTCCTCTCCCAATTCCTGCCCGACCTCGAGCACCTCCACGCTTTCCTCTGCCTCTGACAGATGGTATAGGACTTCCAAAGTCATCTTCTCCGTCTGAGAAATCCTGGAAGACACTTTTACTGTTTTCAGTCTGTTCCTTGCTATACACAGGCAGATATTGTTTTTTAGATTGTTCTCTCAGCTCTTGGAGACTCACAACTTCAGGTTTATCTTGATCCCCGAAGTCATCACCAAATTCATCTTCAAAATCATAGTCTGTTCCAGCGACAGACTTCTTGACTTGTGCCAACGCTTTGGTGTTTATCGTAACAGCTTTTGATTTTGGTCGTCCCCGAACTTTGGCGGATGTGTGTCTCGCTGAATTTTTGCCTCTGCCCCTACCAGATGTTTGTGCTTTCAAGGTTAAGGATGCCCTTGTCTGAGAGGACTTTCCTGATGGAACAAAGTCTTCATCATCATAGAAATCATCGTAGTCAACACCTCCTTTGTTGTTAGTTTCGTCGTAATCACTCTTTTCCATATCCGATATGGATTGGTCATGAGACTCTGAGTTTGTTGGTGTGCGTCCAAGGCCTAAATCTGACCGTTGACCTTCACTAAATTTCACTGCTGTTGAGCCAGCCTTCCGCATCAGATCATCAAAGTTCTTATCATTGTGAGGGGCTATTGATGCGCGCCTATTGGGACGAGAGTTCGGAGAAGACTGAACTAGAGGTCCATCCAGCTTCTCAGGACTTTTGTGAAGCTTCACAGGACTTTTGTTGAAATCTCGGTGAGGCTCAGATCTCCAGACTGTATCGAGGTTCTCCTTTTGGTTTTCTGAGCTTTTGTAAGGAGCTTTGTTGTCCTTGCTGCCCACAAAGCCAGGAAGCTTTTCGACGGGTGTTGCTGACGGAATGGACGAATGTTGGTCTCCTTTAATCATTTGACTTAAATGGTTTCGATATTGCTGAAGATGTTCTTTGTTCTTTTCAGCCTGTTCAAGCTGAAATGATAACCGGTTTTCACTAGAGGATTGCTTTTGAAGAGACTCTTTGGAAATCTGTTGAGATTGGTGTTTGCTGGTGTCGCTTGAACCTTGATTCTTTTGGGAGCCTTTCGGTGGAGATAAGAAATGCTGCCGTTGAAGGTCTTGGTGATCTGAGTTAGACTGAGAGTATCTGTTGTCTGAATGAAGAGGTGCTGGTCTGATTTGGTTTGGCTGTGAGGAACTTTGTACTTTATTTTGTGGAGTGCGATGAAGATCCGAGACTCTGTCATCGTGTCCTGAGAGAGGACTGGAGGCGACCCTTGAATGGTGGCTATGCTGCGGGGGTTGCAACTGATGAGAGTGATATTTAGAATGACCTAGGTTTAAAAAAAGATGGTACTCTTAGCAAACTCCAAGTAAACTTAAAAGAGTGAAATCGTTACCATGTGCAGCTGTAGGTGATTTGTGATGCTTCTGCCCAGCGTCGTTTTTCCCAAACTGTTGCATTTGAAAGTTGTATATTGATCCCGGTTGATTGTATGAATTTACTAGCTGTTCGAGAAATTGCTTCTGATACTCGGTTTGCTGAATTTGTTGGAGATGCAAGTAATTATTGTACTGAGATTGTTGATATATCATATCATATTGACTGGAGTTTTGCCACTGTTTAAGCTGTGACTGAATACCCATTTCGTAAGGATTGGGCAGTGGTAGATTTGATCCAGTATATCCAGCAGAAAATTTCCTGTATAGATCTAAAAGCCCTTCCTGATTTGTGGCGTCCAAAGATTGGGTTTGTTGCAAATGCCAGTTTGGATCATTCACATGCTGGTTGTACTCCTGCAAAAACGTCAATGAGTTGTTGAAGTTCACATTAACAAATAATCTTTTCTGTTTTTACTTGATTATATACTTGTTGATTGTTTTGATGACTGTACTGATTTTGTTGGCTTTGTTGAGATTGCTGTCCTAGCAATTGATCTTTTCCAGGTGCTCGATTTGGAATAGAAGGAGACTCTACAGGGAGCTTTGCAAATTCGATACCCTAAATATTGATAAGTTGTTCAACTTTTTGTTTCTTCTTTGCATAAAAAAGATATACTCATTGGATAATATGGTGTAATTTTTACCTGCTCAGTATTAGCAATTTCCGAACTAACATAACCCTCATCTGTTTGCTTAGCAGGCCTTTGTTTATCGAGTCCTCCCTCAGATCCCAGGCATGGTGAGATTTGAGGCACATTTGTTGTAGAAGTGTCTGACATTGTGCCTTTTAACTCTTCTGCAAAGTCCCGCTGCAATGACTTTACTAACTCAAGGGTCTCTTGCACTGTTGGTGCCTTTGACAACCCCGGAATGGGCGAGGTGGACTTTTCGGATTCGGATTCTACTTCATCCAATCTGTCCATCAAACCAAGGTCATTTGTACTGTCATTTAGCATCTGTCTACCAGGGCTTTTTGTTGGGAAAAGACTCGTAGGGTTCTTAAGTGAACTTGCACAGGTAGAGGAAGATTTTCGAGGACTTTGCTCCACAAAGTTTGGACTCATAAGCTGTGACTGACTCGGAGTAGATCTGACACTTTTAACCTGAGGACTGGACAAAGGAAGACTGGAACCCAACGCTGGGCTAGCCGAAGAGTTAAGACCAGGACTGGTTAAGGAGGGACTTCTCATTGGTGGGGACTTAATCAACGGGCTGACCTGTTTTGTACATACGAAAAAAATCTTTAGTCTTAATTTAACAATATCGACAGATAAATCGATGTTGAAGCTGTTTTGATTGAAAAGTGAATTTAGACTATTAAACCATACCTGAGAGACAGAGTGTTTTCCTTCTCCTCGCGGTGTTCTTATTTTCTCAAGAGGTGCTTGATTTTCTTTAATATCTTCCTCAACTTTTAGGCTCGCTGTCTCTTCAGGCTTTGGTTTGACGGCTTGGAGTTTATCCGAGCTGGAAGCTCCGCCAGGTCGAGACATGAGGTCGGCTAAAAAAGAGGGTAATCGTTAAACACCTCGAAATTAAAGGGTACTCTAGCTTGAGTATTTACCTGTTGATGGTGCAGGAAGTTGTGAACTACCGTTAGCTCTTCGTCTGGAAGAAGAGACTCGATTCTCAGAGTCAGAGTCTGAAGAACTCGAACCCGATGAGGATGAAGAACTAAAATAGTGTTACAATTGTTACAAATACTCAAAAGAAAAGCTCTAAATGCTCATAAGGATGACCAAGCCTTAAAAACTTTTGTGAAAAAGCGTACCTCGAGCTATTTGAGCTACTGCTTGAGCTCCTAGTTTGCTTTGATGGTTTAACTTCTGGTAAGCTTGGAGGGGGAAGGGGAGGGGGCGGTGGTGGGGTACGGGCTTTTTCAACAACTTGGGTTGAATCTGGAATTTTGGATTTTGCCGACTGCTCCGGATTAGAGCTCTTTGCCCCGAAGCCGCATTCCTTGAATATATCATCAAGCTGAGATTCGCGACCTTTGAGGAAGGACCTAGAAAAAAATAAAATGTCTTAATCTTCAAGAGCATAAAAGATTTTCACTGTTTTGGGAACTGTTTGAAAAAGATATTCATATAGTGATTTAATATTAAAATATCTTAATTCTTACATGGCTTTCTCTGAGAGGCCCTTCTTAATGGGGGGTTGCGATTGCTGCAATGATTTCTTTGCAGTTTTTCTTGGACTCCGAGGGACAACGGCTCGCCCACGGGGACTCTTATGCCCCCGAGGACTCCGCTGGCGAAAGGGCTCCTCGTCCGAGTCGGTGTCAGAATGAAGCCTTTGAGAAAGAGGGGGAAGAACGGATTCAATCTTTTTCTTGCTAGACTTCTTCTGTGGAATTTGAGGTTTGTTGCTAAACAGATCTCCAAATAATAGATTCTCCTCTTTTCTGGACACAGATCTATACATAAGAAAAACGATTTCTGTCAGGTAATTCATAAATGACCCATCTACTTATAAGATGATTTTTACCTGTCCACGTCTTTCATTTGTGCGCTGGCTTTCTGTGCAGCCTTGCGCTGAGGAACATACCCGTACCTTTCATCTGTTTCTGAGGAATTTTTCTTGAGGATCTTTCTCTTTTTAGTATCAACCTCTGCCTCGTCAGAGCTAAAAAAAAGTTTAGATTATACATGTTTATAAGCAGAGAACAAACTCTTGTAGAAACCAGACCTTGTGCTTGATAATTCAGATTCGTGTTTTACTATCTTCTTATGCTTAGCAATAACTTTACGAGATGCATCTTCGGTGACAGTTTGCTTCGAGTCGGGTCCCTCTGTGCTAGGTTTGTCCTAAAATTATTTAATTTAGATTAACAGTAAGCATGGTTTGGAAACCAAGAAAGTAGATTTTATGGAAAGTCTACCTGAGAAAAATAGTTTTCAAAAAATTAAAATATAGGAAAAAAAATGGATTTTCAAATCACCTTTAGCTTAGCTGTTGCCCTTCTGGCTGCAGCCCTTTCTGGGACAATCATTGGATAAAAATCACTATCAGATTTTTTCTTCGATGACTTTGGTAGGTCATTTTCAGATTCAGACTCCTAGTTGATGAAAAAGTTTATTGAAAATTAAGATGATCCAAATTGTTTTTACAACTTCACACGAGTTAATAAATAGTAAAAAATCAGTACCAGTAACAAGTATAAATTAAAAAATAAACCATGAGAACAATTAAAAGAATCTTACTGGGCTAGAGGCTTCCAAGACAGGAGATTTTTTCTTGGATTTTGAAGGTGAGCTAGACTTTTTTCTGAAAAAAGTTACAAAATTTTTAAATGCTGTTTAAATTTGAAACAAAGTTTTGGTTTTAGAGTAGGCAGTCCTATTACCTTTGAGATGGTTTTGGTTTAGAGGCCTTGTCGTTTGCTTTCCTAGCTCTCTGAAAATCTTCTACTGAAAAGTCTTTCATTGCAGCTTTTGTTCTTACCACCGGCGATTTTTGGCGGGGGGAAATACGGCTTCCTAAGTCACTGTCACTGTCACTAAACACACCACTAGTCCTCTTATCAGATCCAGTTTTCTTGGTCAATGACCTGTCAATGTCACTACTTAATTCGGAGTCAGAATTATCACTTAACTTTTTTCGAGATTGGCTGACTGTTTTAGGTGTATTGGTAGCGACTTTCTTAGGTTTTCCTCTATTGCCTTTTCCAACAAGCTTTTTCTTATTGACAGCTGCTGCTGCTGCGGCTGCAACTGCTGCAGTGGTAGTTGTCCCTGAAGCTGGAGATCCGTGTTTCTTGTCTTTTCTGGGCATGCTTGCACTCATACTAAAAATATCATCAGTTTCACTTGCACTACTGTCAGAGAAAATCCTTTTATAAGCAAGAGGTTTTTGGTTTTCAGAAGTAGACGTCGTAGAGAATTTCCTGTTATTTTCTCGACGTGGCTGAGTGCTTGATTCTGAAATTTCGCCACTGATCCTGGGAAAGATAGAAAAGTATATGAATTGTCAGACATCGAACTAACCTTTCAAGCGACTTTTCGGTCATACCTGGCTAAAATTATTTCAAAATCGTTCTCGGTGTGAACCTCTGCCTCCGAGTGGGAATAGACTCTATCATAAACGCTTGCTCCATGATTAGCCTCCAGAATTGATGACAGTTCCATCAGTGTGAGTGATTGTACACAATTTTCGTCAGCCAAGAGGCTTAGTTGCTTTTCGAGAATCTAAACAGACATCCACCGTTTTCTTTAAAGTTCAAACAATTCAAGTCCAAGCCATTTAAAATTTTACCTGTTCCCTATGCTTGACAAACGATCTTTGGAGTTTTTCTCTTCGACTGACCATATAACATAAGTTACGCACTCGCTCGAGGTCCTGCCTCAATGCAACAAACTTTTTTAACTTTTCTCTCTCGTTGTCTTGATCTCCAACAGCCGACAGCTCAGGGTCGTCGAGCCTCGGGAGCAAAAGAGGACGATTTCCACCAGATCTCCTTTTGAGGATCCAGTAACGGTTTATGAAGCTGACTACTTCTAGTTCTAGACCAACTTTTCGAGACACGTGATTTAAATCAACGTCTTTGAAGAATTCTGACTCAATTTTTATTATTCTAACAATCGAAAGGAATGATGTTAAAAATATAAGTAGCCGTTTACTTCAGAAAAAACTTACTTTTGTCTTCTGGCTAACGACCTTTCTTCTGCTGTCATGTGCTTCTTTTTACCCTTGGTATCCTCATCGGAATCTTCAGAATCTTTGCTCCGCTTCTGGTTAAGACTATGTCGTTGGCAATATGACTTTTAAAAAATTTGAACGTTTTTAATGTGTGATGGTTTCAGTTTAAGCTTTTAAAATCATAACTCACTCGAAGCTTCACACCATCATCTGCATTTTCGTCTTCAATTATAGCACGCATTTCCAGGCCTCGTTTAAAGGCACAGGTCACGTGATAAGCTACCTTGCAAGTCTTAACGGAGCACTAAAATATAGGATCGAATTAGTCCAATTAATTTCTTTGGAGTGACAGAACTTTTATGATTATATTACTTGAATGCAAGAGCCAACTCGTTCCTTGCATAAAACACATACTAAATTCCACCGGCTTGGAGGAATCTTTGAGATCTTAGTAATTGGCTCCATTTTTTCAACACAACCAATGCTAACTTCTGGTATCCACAGGGCACAACTAACATGAGCCCACTTTTGACCTGATTTAGTTGCCTTCATTGCTCCACCTCTATTTGGACAAAGCTCACATTTAGGCTTGATTCCCAAAGAGCAGGTTTTACACAACCAAGATCCTAAGCAAATAAAAGATTTTTAACAAAAATTTACTTTTGCAATTCCTTTGTAAAAACAGAACTTCTTACCAGATGGTATGTTTGTGATCCCGTAACAAGCCTGATGAACGCAAATGTTGCACTTATCGCAAAACACCATTTCATTACACTCCTCCGAGTCAGGCTAAACATAATAAAAAAATATGAGTATAGCTCGGTAATCCTTTTTCTGTATTTTTTTATTTCAAAGTGGTTGTTAAAGCTAACTCACTGAACGACAAACATCACAAATGACACTATCGTCTTGCTCCTCTTGTGCCTCGTTAACTTTTAGAGCAGTATTGATCCTGTCCCAGCTTTGCTTTTCAAGCTCTTCCATAGTGCGTTCCATCTCAAGTTCTGATATCCGAGTGCATCCTGAAAGAAACACATGTCGTTATGAAAATTTATCTGAAAAATAATATTTTGGAGTTGTTTTACCCATGAGAGCTCGCTCGCCATTGACAATATTAAGCCAACGACTATCCAGCTCATCCAAATCGTAGTTGCACATTTGCTCTGATCTGTTGAAGTAATAAAAATTTGTTTACGGTAATGTTCGCACATTTGACTTCATAATTTATACCTTAGGGCAGCTGTAGTAACTTGGTGGGTGTCAGAGGTATAAACGCCACGTCTATTCATGCACAAAAGCTTCTTTGGGCTAAAAAAACCAATCATTGACATCATGTTTAACTTTAAGGTTTACCAACATTTGTGGTGTAAATGAATTCGGGCATTCAATACCAAAATTGTTAGCACTATAGAAACTTGATCTTTGTAATCATTATTGATATCTTACAATGTAAACCGGTCTGTTGAATGTGGAGGATTCTTTATTTTCGAAACATGCGCCTCAGCTAGTTTTGTATTATAGGGGACTTCAACTCCTCTTTCCCATTCTGGCTTCCATGTATCTGTTATTATCCTGAACATAAAAACCAAATTTAGTTCCTTTTTTCTGGTGAATTATTCTGAAATATAGATTTACCAATAATCGTCGGCAGTCAGTGGCTCACTGTCCGGTAGCTTCATTGCACTGATCAGGTCAGTTCTGATCTGTAAAAATCAATCAAAAGAAATAACTCGCTGAAAAGGGATGAAGGAAGACACAGTATTCTTTAACTATTACAAAGCTACTAACCAGTGTTTTGGCTACAGGGCTGTGGGGTCTTGCGTAAGAAGGTTCGTTTCCATTGACAAGCATGTGGTTCCTGTGATGTCCTACCGACTTGGAATAGTCGTTTACGACACCACCCCCACCTCCATCGCCACTGCTGTCGTCATCGTCATCAGACCGTCTATTGAAAATAGTTTTATTTTGCTTTAATTTTATCCATAAAAATTTTTCAAGGATCGTTACGAATGTAATCGAACGAGAATAAAGTTGAAAAGAAAAGGCTCTAACCTGGATGTGCCGGCCATGTTGATTTTTTAAGGCGCCAGGTGCGCCAGGCGCGTTTTATTAAGGTTTTGGACGACAAATTGCTGTCGCCTCTATTGAACAATTTAAGAACACATACGTCGGGATGTCGCTGAAAAAGCGACCTCAAACCGTGGCAGTCGCAAAAGTTGGCGACTAAAAGGCTGAAACCAAAATAGATGAATCATTTTTAATAATTTTTTTAGACTTCAAGTATTTTTCTATTGGTATTTGGTACCACTTCAAATACTTTAATTAGTCCAGGCCGACTAGAATATGTTATAATGTAAAGAATAGTACAGTCTTTGCGTTTATTTGACAAATAAATATTCACCATTTTCGCTAAATAAACCTTAAACTTAAAGAAAGTAATGTTACAAATGACAAATTAACCAGTTGAGTTTAAGGACTTGCCCACCCGTGAAAAATCATTGGGTTTTGCCCCAAAAGAATTGATATAGCTTCAGATGTGCATAACTTGAAACTGTATTTTAGGTGGTAGTGTTAAAAACTGACAAAAAAGATTCAATTTGGTAAGCACAATTAGCCCATACCTTCTGAATCATTTAAGTAAACAATAAGAACCAAGGTAAAAAAACCATTCATAAAACCTGAAAACTAAGCAAGATCCTATCACAAGTACCTTGAGGAAGAACAAACTCGTCCAATATTTTTAATTTTTTCTAAACTTATTGTCTTAAAAGTGAGTTCTCATTTCAATGTTTATGGTAAACATATTCCTTGTTGCAAACCAAAACAATGTGTTCATTTCAAAAAAATCAGCTAGAGAACGTTATTTGGCCATCGCGTATACGACCTCCGTTAGGTTGGCCTCGTATACAAACTAATTTGAGGCTATTCACACCAGATAGTTTCAAGGAATATCTTTTAAAGATAATAAATTGCGTCTTGCACTTGGCGGCAACGGTGGTCATTTTTTATTGGGTTAAGACGTCTCAACTCGGCAGAGTAAAGAAGAAAAGGACAATGGATGTTAGCAGAAGATCCTCTCTTTTCACCCAAGTCAATCAAAAATACTTTTATTTAATAAAATCTGTCTTACCATGGAGTTTCTTCAATCAAATTTATTTTTTTAGAATTCAAGTTATTAGAAAACGCGAGTTGACATCTGCAGCTGACTACGTTGGAGAAACGGGCCGGGACGGGCTGTGCACGGCTGTCTTGCCAACAAAGTCACGTGACCTCTGCTCTGGCTGAAGGGAAAAACTTTCCTACCCTGGCAGTTTGAGGCGGGCGCTCTGGAAATGCACGGAGAGGGGGAGATGTTTTCCATTGCGATTTTTCTGCCCGCGCTGCCTCAAGTCTGCGCCTGCCCCCCCTGCCCGTCGTTCAGTCTCAGCTATTAGGGAGATCCGCCATGTCTTGGAGGCAAAATGGCAGGCCAATCGGAGACAAAATCGCGCAAATAATGAGGACAATTTTGCAAGAAAATAGCCTAAACCGTTGAGCCCTTTTTCTATTTTAACAACTTTAATCCGTTGCGGTGGAAGGCGGTAATGGTTCGGAGTTCGGACCACTGCATAGAAGATTCAATTATGTTTAGGTACAACTTTAGGGATTGCCAAACGAATTTGAAGAAAACGCTTTTGAAGTGACGGGCGAAGTACTTAGGCGCTAGAATTATTTT
>Ga0194133_10007240_pt1 | contig 13366 bp, 10 predicted proteins | sample TA2KigOf40mmetaG_FD_155448 | JGI IMG/M metagenome (GOLD analysis project Ga0194133, IMG submission 155448) | Freshwater microbial communities from Lake Tanganyika, Tanzania - TA2015055 Kigoma Offshore 40m | ecosystem: Environmental > Aquatic > Freshwater > Lake | place: Tanzania: Lake...
GTGCTCCGCCACGAAGGGCGACGCCTCTCGTGCGCCTCGCCCCTCGAGCGCACGCACCGCCACGCGCCGCTTCTCCGTCCGCTCCCCGGCCCGCTCCCCGAAGAGGCTCACGTCCCGGGACGCCGCGTCCATGCAGATTGCAAGCGCTGTCTCTGCGTCGCCCTCGCTCGCGTCACTCCCCGCGCTCGCCTCGCTCTGCGCCACCCCCGCCACGCCATGCTTCGCGCAGAGGCGCGCGAGCCGCCCGTGCATCCGCGCCGCCACCCGCTTCACCTCCGCCGGCGTCGGCGGCGGGAGCGCGTGAAACGGGAGCGTTCCGCCGCTCTCTCGCACGTACACGCCGTCGAGCGCCAGCACGTGCACGTGCACGTTGAGGCGGAGAGCCCCGTCGCTCCGCTGCACGAACACGACGAGCCCTGGGTGCGCGTCGCCCGCGCGCCGCAGCCCGAAGGCCCCCTTCGCGCGACGCCGCAGCTCCGCGCAAACGCGCACGGAAGTTGCCCCCTAAGCCCTCGCCCTCCCCCCTCTCTCGGCACCGCTTCGGGCCCAACGGCTCGCCTTCGCTCGCCACGGCCGCTCCGCGTCAGCTCTCGTTTGCCCGGGTTGTTCTTCCTTCACTTTCTCGGGACTCGAGGCCATCAGCACCGCGACCACCGGTGGGCTGGAGCTCGCCAGCGCCGCCGTGCCCAGCGTCGAGCTCCACCACTCGAGCGTGCTGGCGTTGAACCCCTCACGGGCGGCGAACCTCGCGGCCGTCAGGCCGCTGCGCTTCCACTCTCGTACTCGGGCTGCCCAGCTTTCTCGGGTCGGCATCCACGAGGAGTACCGCCGCCGTGCTCACGCGGGACGACGGTGATCACCGAACGGATACGATGTCTCTCGTACCCGTCGATTCGAGGAGAGCACGGATGCAGCTCGTCATCTCAGCGCGGAGCCACGCGAAGCTTGACCTTCTTGCAACCGTGTTGCACCTAGTGGTCATGCTTTCGCCCTCGCCCAAGCTCCCGGTCACCGTCCTCTCCGGCTTTCTCGGCGCGGGGAAGACCACGTTGCTCAACCACGTTCTCGCCAATCGCGAGGGCCGCAAGGTGGCGGTCATCGTGAACGACATGAGCGAGGTGAACGTGGACGCCCAGCTGGTGAAGGCAGGGGGCGCGTCGCTCTCTCGTGTCGACGAGAAGCTCGTCGAGATGCAGAACGGCTGCATCTGCTGCACGCTTCGCGAGGACCTCCTCATCGAGGTCGGCAAGCTCGCCGCGGAGGGGCGATTCGACTACCTGCTCGTCGAGTCCACGGGAATCTCGGAGCCCCTTCCAGTGGCCGAGACCTTCACGTTCGAGGACGAGGCCGGCAAGAGCCTCGCGGAGGTGGCCCGCCTCGACACGATGGTCACGGTCGTCGACGCGAAAAACTTCCTCGCGGACTGGCAGAGTGAGGACGACCTGCGTGCGCGGAAGATCGCGCTCGGCGACGACGACGAGCGCTCCATCGCGGACCTGCTCGTCGAGCAGATCGAGTTCGCCAACGTGCTCGCGATCTCCAAGCTCGACCTGGTATCGCCCGCAGAGGCCGAGCGTCTCGAAGGCATGCTGCGCCACCTCAACCCGGACGCGCGCATCGTTCGCGCTGAGCACGGACAGGTGCCGCTCGATGCGGTCCTCGGAACCGGCCTCTTCGACTTCGAGAAGGCGGCGCAAGCTCCGGGCTGGCTGAAGGAGCTGCGCGGTGAGCACGTGCCCGAGACCGTCGAGTACGGCATCGCGAGCTTCGTCTACCGGGCCCGTACGCCGTTCCATCCGAAGCGCTTCTGGGAGCTCCTTCAGGATCCAGACACTTGGGATGGTGTTCTCCGCTCGAAGGGCTTCTTCTGGCTGGCCTCGCGGATGGACCTGACGGGGCTCTGGTCCCAGGCCGGCGGCTCCGCGAGCTGCGAGGGGGCCGGCACGTGGTACGCGGCGTTGCCCGAGGACGAGTGGCCGGAAGAAAAGGAAGCGCGCGCCCAGATCCAGAACGACTGGCAGGAGCCCTGGGGCGATCGTCGTCAAGAGCTGGTCTTCATCGGCGTCGGCCTCGAAGAGGCGGCGCTGCGTACGAAGCTCGACGCCGCGCTCCTCACGAAGCAGGAGCTCGATGCGGGGCCCAAGGGCTGGCGCAAGCTGCGCGACCCCTTCCCCGCGTGGACCGACGACGAGGTCACAGCATGAGGTCCGTGCACCTGAGCGCGCACGTTCGCGAGGCGCAAGGTCGATGAAGACGCCGCTCGATTGGCTCATCGTCGGTGGCGGCGTTCACGGCACGCACCTGTCCCACGTGCTCGTGAATTGCGCCGGCGTGGCGCCGGACCGCGTGCGCGTCCTCGATCCGCAGGAGCAGCCGCTCGAAACGTTCTGGCGCGTGACCAGCGCGACCGGGATGCGCTACCTGCGCTCCCCTGGTGTGCACCACGTCGACCTCCATCCTCACGCCCTCCGGCGGTTCGCGAAGAAGGGCGCTGGCAAACGGCTGGCGCGCTTTGTCTATCCGTACGACCGCCCGGGTCTCGACTTCTTCCGCGCGCATACCGAGCACGTGGTGCGCGAGCACGGGCTGGGTTCGCTGCGAGAGCGAGGTCGGGCCACAGCGATCGCGCGTCTAGGTGACGGCTACCGCGTCGAGACGGACCAAGGTGCGCTCGACTCGCGTCGCGTCGTCCTGGCCCTCGGGCTCGGGGAACAGCTGTGCGTGCCCGCATGGGCGCGACCGTTCGAGGGCGACGCACGTGTCGAGCACATCTTCTCGGCGAGCTTCAGCCGCGAAGCGGCCACCGCAGCGCGCTCGGTCGCGATCGTCGGCGGCGGGATCTCCGCGGCCCAGCTGGCCTGCGCGCTGGCTGCGGCGGGGACCGAGGTGACGGTCGTCGCCCGTCACGCCCCGCGCATCCACCGGTTCGACAGCGATCCAGAATGGCTCGGGCCAAAAGCCATGTCGGGGTTCTCTCGCGCGCGCGACCCGCGCGAACGGCGGCGGCTCATCGCCTCGGCCCGCCATCGCGGCTCGATGCCGCCCGAGATCGCGAGCGACCTGCGTCGCGAGCTCCGGTGTGGCCGCGCGAAGTGGCTGGAGGCCGAGCCTGTCTTCGCTGATGCGACCCCGGCCGGCGTACGACTTCGACTGGATTGCGCGCCGCACGCCCTCGAGGTGGACCGTGTGGTGCTAGCAACCGGCTTCGAGGTTCACCGCCCCGGAGGCGGGCTGCTCGGAGAAGAGACGATCGACCGGCTCGGGCTGCCGTGCGCCGAATGCGGCTACCCGCTCGTCTCGCCGCGCCTCGAGTGGGCGAGCGGGCTCTTCGTGAGCGGGCCCCTGGCGGAGCTCGAGCTCGGGCCCACGGCCAGAAACATCGCCGGAGCACGCGCCGCGGGCGAACGCCTCCTTGCGGCAGCTTGATGGAGACAGGAAGCTATGGACCAGATGTCAAGCAAGACTCGGCTCCTTCGCGATGACGACCTCCGGCAGCTGCTGGTCGGCAAGGGGATCCGCGTGACGGAGCAGCGGATGGTAATCCTTCGCGAGCTCGCAAAGCTGCGGAGCCCCACGAGCCACCCGGAGCTGACCGAGCGCCTCGCGGGGGTCGGTCTCGATCGAGCGACGATCTACCGCAACCTCCTCTCGCTCACGGAGGCGGGGCTACTCGTAAAGACGCGGCTCGGCGACAACGTGTGGCGCTTCGGGCTGCCCAACATGATGTCCACCGAGCACGGCACGCATCCGCACTTCGTCTGCAACGACTGTGGCGACGTCGCGTGCCTGCCCGAGAGCGCCGTCGCGCTGCGAGGCGAGGCCATTCGCAACCAAGTTGCGGAGGTCCAGCTACGCGGGCGCTGCATGGCGTGTGTCCGCGCGTAGGTCCGGCGAAGGAACCGCTGCGTTCACGTCGGCGAGGGCGATTCGTTCCGAGGCCCTGTCGATCGCGAAGCAACGGCGGGCGCGAGCGGGTCCCACGAGAACGCGCACGCTGTGCGGTACGGCGCGGGAGCCCATCGAAACCAACTCGGACAGCTCGACGCGCGTCGCCGCGGACATGTCCAGGGCGCTCCGGATCCATGCGACGAGCGTGCGCGCGACTGCGGCGTCGATCGCGCGGCGGCGCGGACCGAGCGCTGGCGGACGCGCCAGCTGCGAGAGCGGGTAAATGATGAGAGCGTTCATCGGTCCTCCGGCTTATTGCAACCGAGTTGCATGTATGAGATAGCGCTCCGCATGCAGAAGCTCCCCGTCACCGTCCTCAGCGGCTTTCCTGGCGCCGGTAAGACCGCGCAGGGCCTGTTCGCCGCCATCATGCTGTCGCTCGCCGCGGGCTGCAGCCCCGGCTCGGGCGCTCCGCTCGCGGGAGCGCCGGACGAGCCCACCGCCCGGGTGGTCCTCGGCGACAGCGAGCGGGGGACCAGCGACGGAGTCGGGCCGGCGGCCCGCTTCATGGGCCTGACCGCGATGTGCGCGCTCGGCCCGCAACGCATCGCGATGAGCGACACGTTCGGCGGCACGATCCGCCTGCTCAATCTCGAGACGGCGGAGGTGACCACCCTTGCCGGGCGACCCGACGAACCGGGCGTCGTCGACGGCTCGCTCGACGAAGCACGCTTCGCCAGTCCACGTGGGCTCGGCTGCATGCCGGACGGAGACTCGCTGCTCGTTGCCGACGACGGTGCGCTGCGTCTCGTCGACCTCGAGGTCAAGCTGGTGACCACCGTCGCGGGGCGTTCCGGCGCGCCCGGCTACGAAGACGGCTCCGCGGTGCACGCGCGCTTCGGCTACCTGATCCACGCGATCGCGATCACGCCGGACGGGCGCACCGCGATCCTATCCGACCGCTCGAACGACGCGATCCGCGCGATCGATCTCGAGAGCTACGAAGTACGCACCTTGAGCGGCCCCGCCGACGGCTGGGACGGACCCGGCGGTCTCGCGTTCGACCCGTCGGAGGAGGCGCCGAGCCGGGTGTGGGTCGCCGATACGTTCGCGGATCGGCTCCGCGGCCTCGACCTCGCGAGCGGCGAGATCCAGGAGCTCGGCGCGTCCAAGGCGCCGCAAGGGATCGTGATCCACGAGGGCGCTGCGCTCTCGATGGGCTTCGGTGACGCGATCACGCGCACGGTTCTCTCCTCAAAGACGTCGAGCGCGATCGCGACTCCGTTCGGCGGGACGTTCGCGTCGCCGGTCGTCGTTGATGGAGCGCTGGTCTACGCCGAGCTCGCGCGTGGCAGCGTGCGACGCCTCGACCTTGGCTCGCTCGAGAATGTCCTCGTGGCGGGTCCCGAGCGCCCGCACGGGCATGTCGATGGCGCGGCGATCGACGCGCGCTTCGAGCAGATCACCGACCTCGTCGCGGCGCGCGACGGATCGTGGGTGATCGTCGCGGACGCCGGCAATCACACCCTGCGTCGCGCCCGCTTTGCGCCTGGCGCGGCCGGGACCGTCGACACCGTCACGGTCGAGGGGCTGGGCACGCCGGTCGCCCTCGCGCTCGCGGCCTCGGGAGACCGTCTCGCGATCGCCGACTACGGCACGGGAACGGTGCTTGAGGTGGAGGTGGACGCGACGGGCGGGCTCTCGATGCCGCGGGTCCGCGCCGGGGGCCTCGACGGGCCATACGACGTCGCGTGGGGAGAGGACGGTGCGCTCTTCGTCGCCGAGTTCGACGGCGCTCGCATCACGCGAGTCGCGCCCGACGGCACGATCGCCGTGCACGCAGGGACCGGCATGCCCGGGACGACCGACGGGGCGGCGCTCGAGGCGCGTTTCCGTGCACCGGCGGGGCTCGCCTGGAGCAGCGGCGGACTGCTGATCCTCGACGTTGACCACGGCGCGCTCCGTTGGAACGATTTCGGTGAGGGGACCGTTGTCACGCTGAGCGGTGGAACTCACGTCCACGTGCCGACGGATGGCGTGCTCGACGCGGCGACGTGGGCACTCCCGACACGCGCGGTCGCGGTCGGTCCCGGCGCGTGGCTGGTGACTGATGCTATGCCGGGCACGCTGCGTCTCATCGAGCGCGACGGCGCGGGCGGGAGCGTGCGAACCATCGCCGGTTCGATCCTCCGGAGCGGCGGCCTTCCCGCCGGCGCAGTGGTGCCGCTCTCACGCGCCGCGCTCGGCGGTGCGTCGGCGGTGGCGGAGATCGAGGGCGGCTTGCTTGTGGCGACGGACACTGCGGTCATCCGGATCGACGGCGATGCGATCGCGGAACGCTGACCCGCGCGCCGTGGTCGGCGCGCTCGCGATGCTGCTCGGGGCGTGCGATGCGCCGCCGTCGAGCGCTGCTCCGGACGACGCGGGGCGTGAGTCCGCTCCATCCTTCGAGCTGACGGTGGGGACGGGCCGCGACGCGTTCGAGGAGCTCGACGCGGAGGGTACGCTGGTGCTCGAGCGCGGAACGCAGGGTCTGCAGCACGTCTACGTGAGCCTGCGCGCGCCGATCCCGGAAGGGCTCCACATGATCGACGTCTCGCTCGTGCGAGGCGATCGCGCGCTCTCGGCACCGACGCGGATCAGCGCGCCGTTCCTCGCGATCCCGGGAGAGGACCTCGCCGAGCTGGCTGGCCAGCTGGTGGTGGTGCCGGAGCCCGACGGCGCGACCGACGGGAATCCCTCGACGCTGCGTGCCCGCGTCGAGCCGCGCGGGGGCGGTCACGGCGAGGTTGAGCGCGAGGTCCGCCTCCGCTGGTAGTTGCAACCGAGTTGCATGGAGGCCCGTCGAGTGGGCAACACGATCGACGATGGGCACGTCGATCGATCGACGTTGTCGCCCGCTGTGCTGCTCTCGCTCGCCGCCGCGTCGTCCGAGTGCATCTCAAGCACGATCGGGCCTCCGCGGACGGGGGCACCGAGGTCGTGGCCGACGCGCGCGCACAGAGCCGCCCGACGCGGGTCCTCCGCCGCCGCGCTTCGAGGGGCTCCCGGCTGCTGGCTCCCAGCCAACTCGACTGCAATCCGGCGAACAACGACGGCTGAGCGGCGGACGGGGCGCGCGACGTCGCGCTCGACGCGGCGGGCCGCCCGGGAGCTACCCACCTCGACGCATGCGTGACCGCCGTCGACGGTCAGCACGCGCTTCAGAGCCTAGGAGCGCACGACGAGGCCAAGAAGCAAGTGCTGCTCCCCGACGACCGGGTGGTGACCAAAGCGCATACTGTCTCCGAGGACGCTCTGTCCACGGCGCGCGCGTCGGCTCAGGCGCTGAACCCGCGGGCGCGCATCTTCCCACCGAGCCGCGACTCGCGCACGGCGACGGTCACGGGACGGCGGTGCCGTCGAAGTAAGTTCGCGCGCGTGCGATCGCGAGCTCGCCGACCTGGCTTCCCAGCCGGCGACCGCCGAAGTCGTCGGGCTCGATATGGATCCCTCCGTAGAGGCGCGACTGTCCCGCCTGGTCGGCTGCGTCGTAGTAGCTCGCCCACTGCAAGCGCACCTCCTCGCTCGGTCCGTTCTCGAACACGAGGTACGCGTTCGCCGGTGCGACGAACTCGCCGAGGCCACCCGGGAAGAACTCGTCCCCGTCGAGCGCCGCGAGGACCTCGGCCGCCGCGCGGCTGAACGTGCTGTGGCCCGACACGTACCCGGGAAAGCCGGGCGAGACGAAGGTGCGGCGCTGATAGGGCACCCAGTCGACCCCGCGGATCCACTGAATCGGAGTCGTGTCCGCGGCGCGATCGCCGGGCTCGCCGGGCCACGCGAGCACCGCGATCTGACCCACGAACGGCGCGAGGTGCGCGTGCCGGCCTCCGGGTGCCGACGACTCCTCGGTGATCCGCTCGATCAGGCCCGGCACGAGCGGCAGGGTTCCCTCCTGCGCCATGAACCGAACCAGTGAGATCGGCCGCGCGCCCGAGAACTCGCGCTTCACGCCCCACGCGACGATCGCCGCGTCGTGCACGGCGCCGTTGATCGCCAGGTACACCTTCACGTCGTGCTCCAGCTCGTCGATCTCGGGAGTCGTTCCCGCGAGGCAGGCCGGCTCGCCGAACAGACAGCGCCGATGCATCGGATGATCGGAGACGTAGTTCGCGATCGTGTTCCAGTGACCCGGCGGCGTCTCGGAGCGAGGTCCGTCCGCCCAGTGCTCGGCGAGCACGCGCGCGAAGTCACCGAGGGGCACCACGTTTGGTGCATACGGCGCGCCGGTCACCGGGTTCACCGCGTGACCCATCCCGTCGTTGGTGCCGAGCGGGTTGTTCCCGTAGGCCCCGGGCGAGATGTCGATCGTACTCGCGGGATCGACCGCGAGGTCCGCCTCGAGGCGGACCACCTCGACCACCCAGTCGGGCATTTTCGGATCCTCGAACACCGGAGGCGCTCCGGGGTCGAGGTAGAGCCCGTCCGGGCGCCGTCCCTCGAGCGCGAACGGCCGCACCTCGCCCCAGTTCGCGCCGATGTAGCCCTGCACTCCGCTCGGCACGATGATGCCGTTCTGCGTCGCGGCCTCGGCGATGTTGATCTGCTGCCAGTACGAAGGGACTGGAAGCATGATCTTCGGCTCGTCGACGACGAGTGGCGGGTTCATGGGCATCCACGACGTCGTGTCCGCGTAGTTGGCGCCTTCGTTCGCGCCGTCGCCGGCATGCATCTCCACGATCGCGGCGCCGATCCGGTTCCCGAGCGCAAGCGGCGTGTCGCCGGTGCTGGTGGTGTCGTCGGGATTGAGCCCCAGCCGACCCATGAACGCACGGAAGCACGCCTGCGACAACGAGGCCCCGGGCATCACCGCGCGCGTCGCGTCGTAGCGGTGTGCCAGCACGCGGTATGCGGCGTAGCTGATCGCCTGCTCGCGCGCAGCGGCGACGTCGGTCGAGGTCGTCCGTTCGCGCACGAAGACGCCGTCCGCGGTTGTGTCGTACGCGGCCCACGCGTCCCACATCGCAGCGGACACGTGGTAGAGGTTCCGCGCGTGCACGCCCGGCCGCGGGATGTCGCGCCGGATCGCGTCGAGCAGGAGCTCGTTCCACCGACGCGCGATGCTCTGCCCGGGGCCCGCGGGATCGACGTCGTTCTCCGGGCACATCACCTCGGGAACCGGTGGGTCGACGCCGGGGTTGGGGTCGTAGGTCGGGACCGTCGGACCGCGATGGATGATCACGCCGGCGTCGAGGGACGGACCGAGCACGTCGCCACCGACCGACCAGACGCCTCCCTGGGGGTCGAGCCACACCGCGTGGAGCGACTGCACGTCGAGCCCGAGGCCGTGGTTGACCGGCACCCACGCCTCGCCCTCGCGCGCCAGCACCAGGCCCATCGCACCCGACGCCCATGCGTACTCGCCTTTGAGCGCAACGCCCTGGAGGAGAGGCACGAACTCGGGCGTGCGATCGACAAGCGCTGCTCCACTGTGGCCCTCGAGGAGCGTGCCGTTCGATGCGCCGCCGACGATCACCACGCGATCGCCGTCGCCCGCGACGGTGAACAGCGTCGACTCGACTCCGCTCTCAACGACGTCGAACGTCTCGCCGTCGTCCGAGCGCAGCACCAGCCCCCGCCCGCCGACGACCCACACCCTGCCGGCATCGTCGCCCCACACCTTGAAGAAGCCGGGATAGTCGCCGTTCGGCGCGAGCGGGATGTCGCGCGGGATCTCGAGCACGCGCCAGGTTGTCCCGTCCCAGCGCCAAATGAACCCCGCTCGTCCTGCGAAGCTCCCGACCGCGTAGACGCGGTCCGGTGACGAACCCCAGATGCCGTACACCGTCTGGCGGCCGAGCCCGGGGGTGTCCATCCGCGCGAACGCGCTTCCGTCCCAGCGAAGGATCGCGCCGCTCGCGCCGCCCACAAACACGTCGTCGGGCGCGAGCGCGTGAGCCCACCAGAGGTGGCCGCGGTGCCCAGTCCCGATCCGCGACCACGAGGTCCCGTCGTAGTGCAGGACGAGCGGCCCGCGCCCCTGATCGGCGCCGACTGCCCAGACGTCGTCAGCCGCCGTGCCGCTGATCGAGAGCAGCCCCTCGTCGAGCCCCGACGATACGATCGACCACGTTGGCGTTGGCGGCGGCTGCTCCGACCCTGTGCCGCAGCTCAATAAGAGAAGCGATATCAACAAGCCGAGCGTGCGCGCGACTGCGGCGTCGATCGCGCGGCGGCGCGGACCGAGCGCTGGCGGACGCGCCAGCTGCGAGAGCGGGTCAACGATGAGGGCGTTCATCGGTCACCCCTTCGAGACCTTCTTCTCCACGAAGACGACGTGCTTGCGCGCGATGGGGTCGTACTTCTTGATCTCGAGCTTGCCCTGCCTTGTTCGCTTGTTCTTGGTGATGACGGAGGCGAATCCGGTTCCAGCGGCAGAGACGAGTTGGATGACGTCGCGCATGGGTAGCTTCTCCGAGGCCGCGGACGGTAACCGGTCTCCGGCCTAGTTGCAACCGAGTTGCATGTGTGAGATAGGTAGGCCGTTTAATCAGATGGAGGCTCCATGCAGCAATTGCCCGTGACGGTGCTCAGCGGCTTTCTTGGCGCTGGAAAAACGACCCTGTTGAACCACGTGCTCTCGAATCGAGAGGGGCGGCGTGTCGCGGTCATCGTCAACGACATGAGCGAGGTCAACATCGACGCTCAGCTCGTGAAGATGGGAGGCGCCGCGCTCGGCCGTACCGAAGAGAAGCTCGTCGAGATGTCGAACGGCTGCATTTGCTGCACGCTGCGCGAGGATCTCCTCGTGGAGGTCAAGCGACTCGCGGCCGAAGGGCGCTTCGACAGTCTGCTCATCGAGTCGACAGGGATCGGTGAGCCGATGCCTGTCGCCGCGACCTTCTCCTTTCGGGACGAGCAGGGCTTCAGCCTCGCCGATGTCGCGAAGTTGGACACGATGGTCACGGTGGTCGATGCGGCGAACTTCCTTCGAGAGTACGGCTCATCCGACGACCTACGCGCCCGAGGCATCGCGCTCGGTCCCGAGGACCAACGCACGATCGTCGACTTGCTCGTCGACCAGGTCGAGTTCGCGAATGTACTGGTTATCTCGAAGGCCGATCTCGTCGAAGCCTCCGACCTCGAGCGCCTTGAAGGCATTCTCCATCACCTGAACCCCGATGCGCGTCTCGTGCGCGCGCAGCATGGTCAAGTCCCGGTCAATACGGTCCTCGGCACTGGGCTCTTTGACGACAACAAGGCGGCGACCTACGCGGGCTGGGCCAAGGAGCTCGCAGGCATTCACACGCCGGAGACGGAGGAGTACGGCATCGGCAGCTTCGTCTACCGCGGACGCCGCCCGTTCCACCCGGGACGCCTCTACGCATTCTTCGCCAGCGAGTGGCCGGGCGTCCTCCGCTCAAAGGGCTTCTTCTGGTTAGCGACGCGGATGAGCGAGGTTGGCGCGTGGTCTCAAGCCGGTCCGGCTTGCCGCTCGAGTCGCGCGGGCTACTGGTGGGCAGCGGCGCCGGTCGATGCTTGGCCTCAGGCCCCCGAGGCGCAGGCGGAGATCCGCCGTGACTTCCAGGAGCCTTACGGTGATCGTCGCCAAGAGATCGTGCTCATCGGGATGGAGATGGACGAGGCGGCGCTCCGAGCCAGCTTTGATCGTTGCCTCCTCAGCGATGACGAGCTTCGCCTGGGCGTCGAGGGATGGAGCACCTTCGGGGATCCGTTCCCGTCGTGGGGAGAGGTGTCGGCCTAGATCGGGGAGGCTGCGGTCGCATGGGGAAGCGCGCTCACACGCTCCGCGTCCTAGAGGTCTCCGGAACTCGTCTCGCGATGGGCGAGTCCTTCGGGGAACAACTTCGTGTCGAGGCGCGCGAACTCTATGAGATCCGCCTCCTGAGCGCGCTCACACAGGCACACGAACAGGGGCGTCGCGAGGCTACGGAAGAGGAGCTTCACCGTGTTGCGCGCGGCGCGTATCGAGCCACTTCGGATTGGGATCCAGAGACGGCCGAGGAGATGCGTGGCATCGCGCGAGGGGCCGGACTGACCATCGAGCAGGTGATGGTGCTGAACGGCCTGACGGACCTGCGCGACACCTTGTCGTGGTGGCGCGGCGGCGAGCTGTTCGGCGGTTGCACGTCGCTCGTCGCGCAGCGCGACGCGACGCGCGAAGGAACCTTGCTGTGCGGGCAGACCTGGGATCTCGGCACCAACAACATGCCTTATGTCGTCGCGGTCCGCCGACGACCGAGCACCGGGCCTCGCAGCGTCGGGGTCACCGTCGCCGGCGCGCTGCCGTTTTTGGGCCTTAACGAGGTCGGGCTCGCCGTGGGCACCACCAACCTGCGCACCCGCGACGCTCAGGTTGGGGTCGTCTATCTCACGCTGATCGACCGCGGGCTGCGAGCTCGGTCTGCAAGGGATGCCCAGGCGGCGATGGTCACTCCACCGCGCGCCGGAGGCCACTTCTTCTACATCGCCGATGCGCAGGGTACGGCGGTGGCTCTCGAGTGTACTGCGCAGCGACACGCCGTGCGGGATGTGACCCGAGGGGTCTTCGTCCATGCCAACCACTGCCTCGAGCCGGAGCACCAGGCCATCGACGTCGACGCGGCGCAGCCATCGACCCAGGCCAGGCAGCGAAGGATGACCGCCCTCGCTGGGCAGGCCGTGGGCACGTTGGATGAGCAAGCGCTCAAGTCGTTCTTCGCCGATACGAGCGGGGCGACCGTCGCCATCTGTCGAGACGATGTGGACGGAACCAGTACGAACGCCGCGGCGGTCTTCGCTCCTGAGCGAGGCGTGCTCCTCGCGTGCCACGGACTTCCCTCGCACGCCCCGTGGGTCGAGCTTCACGTGTAGGAGCCATCATGGAATCAATCGAACAAGACACGGTCAGCCACACGCCCACCGTCGGAGGGACACGAGCCGAGAGCAGCGCTCGGTCGGTTGAGGATGTTGCCGGGCTGAGCGCGCTCTTCGAAGGCGACGTGAACGTCGTTGTGCTGTCGAGGAAACTCGACTCGGTGATCCTTGGCGAGCTCCAGGTGGCGCTCGCGCAGCCGTCCTTTCGGGTCCTGACCCCCGTCACGCCAAGCAAGGGCCCGGGGGCCCTCATGGCCCAGATGACCAAGCTCCCACGCCTCGCCGAAGAAGTTCACTTCTGGACGGAGGTCCTCGCGGAGCTGACGGGATGCGAGCTCGTGGGCGTTCGGCTGGCGCGCCTCGAAGCGGCGATGTGTCCTCGCTTTCATGTCGACAAGGTTACGGTTCGCGTCGTGAGCACGTTTGCGGGCCATGGCACGGAGTACCTCGCCGAGGAGGACGTGGACCGCAGCTGGCTGGGACACGCAGCCCGCGGCGTCAGCGACGAGGCGTCGGGCCTCATGCGCCCCGGCGCGCGCATTCGCCGGGCCGAGGCCTCGGACGTGGTGCTGCTAAAAGGCGAAGCCTGGCCCAAGAACGCCGGCCGCGGTGCGGTGCA
>Ga0194133_10007241_pt1 | contig 13365 bp, 12 predicted proteins | sample TA2KigOf40mmetaG_FD_155448 | JGI IMG/M metagenome (GOLD analysis project Ga0194133, IMG submission 155448) | Freshwater microbial communities from Lake Tanganyika, Tanzania - TA2015055 Kigoma Offshore 40m | ecosystem: Environmental > Aquatic > Freshwater > Lake | place: Tanzania: Lake...
CTGCCCCACTGGAAGGCCGTCGGGCGTCGTCGCAATGAACATCAGCGTCCCGGGATCGGCGAGCCGACGAGTAAACCACGCCCGATGACCCGCGGAACTAATCAACGCCCCGTCGAACGAGTTGCGCCGAACCCCAGAGTCGTTCGCCCAATCAAGCAAGAGCGCCTCGTCGTCGGCATCCGCCGGTCGCAGCGCGACACGACCTCGACCAACCCCGAACATCGCCGCGGCCACGCGGTCGGATCCCCAGCAATCCACCAACCCCGCGGCTACTTGACCCATCTCGAACATGCGCAGTGCGTCCGAACGAAAGGCTAGAAGAGCAGCAGCCCACTCCCGTTCACCCAGTCTGTCGGCCGCCCCAAGTAACGAAATCCCCCCGCGGTTCGCCATAGCTTCCGCCGGTTCGCGCTGGTTCGCTGCAATCGTGACGACCAGACTAGGCAATCCCAAACTGGCACGCTCGAGCATCGAGACCCCACCTGCGCCGACGGCGATGTCGGCGCGTAGCATGAGCCCGGCGAGCGACGGAAGCGCCGAATGGACAGTGCATCGACCACGCTGCTGCGCCACCCTTCGGACCTCGTCCATCTCCTGTGCATCGCCCATAAAGACCGCATCAACGTGCAAATCCACAAGCGCCTCGCGCGACAATGCGCGAAGAACCGTGGCTGTCAGACCAGCCGGCTCGCTAGAACCGAAAAACACCAATACCCTCGCAGCACCGACCGGGCTACGCGATACCAGGCGACGTGCTAACTTGTACGACTCCGCCAATAACGCGTAGCGCGGACCGATCAGCTCCAACTTCGCGCCGGGGATAACGCCCGGTAAAGCGGCATCCGATGCCTGGAGGTTTTGGTCTACCAGTATGTCGCAGTCGTGCTCCCGTCCGCGCAAATCGTCGATAACCAGCAGACGTCCGCAGTGCGTGCGCACGATCCGCTCCCACTCCCGGTCAACACCGTAATGATCCACCACCAGCCAGTCGGCTCGAATTCGTTCCGCAGCACTAGCTGTCGCCTCCGCATCCGCCGCGATGCTAGGACCCAACCAGGAGTCGTAGCGGTCATGCTCCGCCCCTGAGGCCGGCGCCTCTAGGCGATGCAACCCGAAACCGAGTTTCTCAACGCGCCCACTGACGTCGTTACGATGTTCACGGCATATGAACGTCACCTCAGCGCCGAGTCGACGGACTGTCTCAGCTAGCGCCAGACAGCGCGACAGATGACCGCCGCCTATTACCTCTCCGGAATCAACCCGGACAGCAACCCGTGTAGCGCTCACGGACGAACCACCATCCTAAGGACCTTAAAGGCCTCTGCTGCATTGGCACCGACAATCGCGCCGCGCCAGCGAGCCAAATGTTCCACCGCTTCCAATGACCTCGGATGAGGCCAAGGACGCATCTCGGTACCGTAACTTCGCAACGCATTAAGCTTGACTTCCAAGGTCGACGAGATGTCGACGAATAGATCAGGTGAAAAGGCCGGCTGGGCGTCAGGGTGGTTCCACTCTGTACTCGAACCGACCTCGAAACTAAGGACGGTTGACACAGGATGCCCCACCACCGGCCGACATGCGGTAAGAACCGCGGCGGACACCCGACGATGATCGACGTTCAAATCACCCGGATGATGCGTCAACACTAGTTGCGGGCGATGCTGGGAAATCACATTCTCCACCGTCCGAACAATATCTAGCAAAGCTACCGTGTCGAGACGATTATCGGGAAAAGAACCGACATGGACGATTTCAGCACCAAGCCGCGCACATGCCTCATAGGCAGCGCCGCGCCGCTCATTCAGCCCCGCCATCTCCCCACCCCGTGCGCCGACACCATCAGCGACGAACGCAACCTTTACAGTTCCTCCGGCGGCAACGAGTGCGGCCATCGTACCGCCGCAACCGAGCGCCTCATCGTCCGGGTGCGCAGCGACAACTAGCGTCCTCTCGGGAAAAAAGCCTACTGTGATCATCGCGTCACCGAAGCTTGAACAAAGGCTGCAACGGCTCACATCGCAGAAGCCCGCCAGCACCGGACTCTAGTCCTGCCTGACGAAGTAACGGCAGGACCCGGTCATAGGCGTCAAGGACGCTCGCTATATCACCGGGGGAATGAGCGAAACTGATGTTGTGCGTGCCGAAGGTAAGCACGCCGCACTCGAACATCTCTTGCATGAAGAGCGTCTTGAGCTCCCACTGGGTCGCCCTCGGCGCGTCCTTGATGACAAGGAAAGACCAAGTAGGGTGTCCCGAGACAGACAAAAACGCCTCAAGCCCATGGGACGCAATCCGCTCTGCCAGACCTTCCTTCAACTCCTCGCCTCGGGCTCGCATCGTGCCGATGACGTCCTGCGACTTGAGCTTGCTGAGGGTCGCCTTAGCCGCCGCCAGTGATAGCGTCTCGCCGCCGAAGGTGAACGAGAAGAAAATCTCTTCCATCAGTTTCATCAGATCACGCCGTCCAGCGACTGCGGAAACAGGGAAGCCGTTCGCTAACCCCTTTCCGAAGGTCGCCAAATCCGGAGTCACACCAAACAATTCTTGCGCCCCACCGACGGCGAATCGGAAACCCGTGATCGTCTCGTCGAACACTAGCAACGCGCCGTGGTCGCGCGCCAACGACTGTACACCCAGCATGAATCCGGGCGACGGATCAACTACGTTCATTGGTTCAAGGATTACGGCTGCAAACTCCCCGGGATGGGCCGCAAGCAACCGCTCGAGCGATGCGAGATCGTTGAAATTGAAGGCATGGGTGAGGGCGCGGGTGCCGTCCGGAACGCCGCGGTGACGCGCGGTGCTGCCGATGTACCAGTCCTGCCAGCCGTGGTAGCCGCAAACCGCGACTCGTTCGCGCGATGTATGTGCACGTGCCAAACGGATGGCACCGGATGTCGCGTCGGAACCGTTCTTCCCGAAACGAACCATCTCGGCACAGGGAACCAGTTCACAAATCAACTCGGCTACCTCAGCCTCGATCGGATGCGGCAAGGAAAAGATACTCCCGGCCTCAAGCTGATCACGCACCGCGGCTGTAACGTCGGGGTCCCCATAGCCAAGCGTGACCGAGGCGAGTCCGTTGATGAGATCTATGTATTCGTTGCCGTCAAGATCCCAAACTCGAGAACCCTGTCCGCGCGTAACAAAAAGCGGTGACACTCCCACGGGGTATTGCGTACGGCTCTTGCTGAACGTCTGGCTACCGAGCGGAATAGTTCGCTCGGCACGCGCAAGGTATTCTTCCGACTTTCTGTAGATTCGCATTGTCGCCCCTTTCCCAGTCGCCTATCGGACTCAGACACCGACAAACTTTACAAGCAGCACGAGATCCTCGGCCTGCCCTTCAAGCATAAAGTGCGCTGGCCGTCTTGCCTCTTCGTAGAAACCCGCCTTGAGGAACGCCTTGGCGCTACCGATGTTCGAGGCGTAGCACCCTGCGGTCAACTTCCTCAGCCGCAGATCTGATGCTGCAAGACGCGCGAGGCAGGAGATCGCGTCTGAACCGATCCCCATGCCCCACGCATCGCGGTCACCGATCATCAGACCAATTTCACCAAGCCCATGATGGCGATCAATCGGACCGAGCTTGATGTTTCCGACATGCCGGTCAAGCACCTGGCTGTGGATACCGAACAGCACAGAGGAGGGGCTTTCAAGTTGGGCGACGATGAAACGCTCTACCGATTCCCGATTTTGAGGCACGAACCGGCTCTCAAGATAACGGTTCACCACCGGATCATTCAGCCAGCCTACGTAACGCGGATTAGCATGCTCGGGGAGCAACTGGAAAAGATTCACCTTCTCGCCACCCAATGCGCTGCTTCGCGGAAGTATCATCAGGTTTCCGTCCGGATGGGTATTCTGGCGTTGCGGATGTGCGCTCGCGTCTGCATCGGGTTCTGATCGCGGAACGAGAAAAATGTTCCCGCGGCCACAGCCTCGGCGCCAGCGTCGCAGAAACCTTCGACAAAATGCTCGGCCAGACCACAGCCTCCGGACAACGTCACGGGAACATCCACCGCGGCCACCACGGCGCGAGCCACTGTCGTGTTAAGTCCCGTGCCCGAGCCGTCGCGATCAGCATCGCACAGCAGCAACTCCCCGGCACCGCGCTTTACGACCTCGCGCGCCCAAGTGACGACTTCGAGGTCTAGTGCTCGGGATGCCCTGTCACGGCAAACAACCGTCCGACCGAAAGGGTCGGTTCGGAAGTCGATCGAAACCACTACGCACTGTCCACCGAAGCGCGATGCTGCGGCACCAATCGACGATGGATCATCGAGAGCAAGCGTATTGATGGAAACTTTGTCGGCTCCGTGGCCGAGCAGCCTACTGAAGTCGTCGAGCGTACGCACCCCGCCCCCAACCACCAAAGGCATGAATGTCTCACTGGCGAGGCGAGAAATCAGCGAAAGCGAGGCGCCGTCTGGCCCAATCGGGTCGCCGTCGATGTTGAGCACAACCAGCTCGTCAGCCACCTGCGCCTCGTAGATCTTGGCCTGCGACACCGGGTCGCCGACCTCTATCACCTCACGAAAACCGCGAGTAGTCACGAGCACGGGCCGTATCAACCGGCCGATTTTGCGGTTTTTTATCAACAACTTCGGCACCAGACGGCGCTTGAGTTTTGTCGCGATCATGGGCTCAGTCATAGCGGAATCAAAGTTGGAGGAAGCCGCTCAAAAAACGCAGCCCAGCCGACTGGCTCTTCTCCGGATGAAACTGACAGGCGATTATATTCCGCTTGCGCCATACGGCGCCGAAAACTCGCCCGTGTGCGCACCGCCCAACGAGATCTCCGCGATCCGGTGCTCCGCAGGCATAAGAGTGATCGAAATAGAAATCGGCCTCGCTTCCGACGGTGTACTCACCGAACTCAGCGTCGAACTCGACTGAGTTCCAGCCCACATGCGGCACCCGCACATACCCATCAGAGGGGCACAGCCGTATCACCTTACCTCCGAACCAGCCTAAGCCCGGAACATCGGGGCTCTCCTCGCTCTGATCGGCGAGGAGTTGCATGCCCACACAAATCCCCAACATGGGTCGACCTTCCTCAACGGCCCACCGATGAAGTGCCGCCACCGTGCCGCTAGCACGCAACCGATCGGCGCAAAAACCGAAAGCGCCAACGCCAGGAAGCACCAAATGAGAACACGCAGCAAATTCCGTCGCGTCAGTAACGGCCCGCACTCGCGCACCAAGCAACTCGAACGCGTTGCCGATTGACTGAAGGTTACCTGCCTGATAATCGACGAGCCCGACAGTAGCCGCCATCGTTACCGAACCTCCATTCCTTGCTTCCGACGCAAAACTACGACCGGACGCTCGCGCGTGAGCGCCAACGCGCAAGCAGTTCGTCCGCGTCGACGCGCGCGATAGCACCGTCCCGGATCCACCGGTCCTGGTCGGGCATCCGCTCGCCCGGCCGCGTCGCCGCCGGATCATGCTGGTAGGGGGTCACTTGGTGGCTCATTGCAATATCCAGAAACTCGCTTTCGGTCAGTCCGACGAAATCCAGGAAGAAGTCAAGGCTTGGGGGACGTCGACCCTCGTATTCCGCCACGAGGTGCGCCCCCTCCTCCTTGGTCATACGGCCATGCCGGACATCGATTGCAACCAAGTGAGACGGCCTTGAATAGCCGCGCTTGATGTACTTGATGTAGTCACGCACACCCTGCATGTAACACTCAATTTTCTCATACTGGTATTGAGGCGGAACGTTCTCCACCAGACTCCCCTGCCAGCCCAGTTCATCCTGAATGATCCGCGATTGGGTCTTCACGTCCCAGGGGATGTAGGACCCGAGGCATACTGAACGGTAGTTGAGTGCTCGCAGGTCCTTCAATGGCGGATACGAATACGGCTTCAGGTCCCGTGGGTCCACATTGCCGCCAAGTCGGACGAACATGTCGTCCGCGCTGATGCCGAGGTTGACGAAACGGTTGAACCTCTTCTCGTCCACCTCTTCCATTTGGTCGTAGCTGAAGTAAGCAGTGTATTCCGCCGATGGCTCCCCCCAAAAGATAAGCGGAACCTTCTTCTCAAGAGCAATCCACATCGGGTAAGAGAATATCCCGCTATGACAGTGCCAACAGAAGTCGCCCTTCTCGAGGAAAGACTGCAGCATCAATTTCTGCACCACCTTCCAGTTAGGAGTGAAGGAGAGAACGTCGACGCCAAGTCGGCGAATCGTCTTCTTTACGTTCTCCTCCAAGTTGGGACGCATGAATCCGTGGTCAAAACGCACCACCAGGGGCTTCAAACCATACTCCTTCACAAGGTAATACAGCGTCCAAGTACTATCCTTTCCACCGCTAAACGGCACGATGCAGTCGTAATCGTGCTTTCCGCGATACTCCTCTACGAGCTTATCGAGCGCGACCTTGTTTCGCCCCCAATCAATCTTCTCGTGTTTGACGAGGTGTTGACGACAGATATTGCAAACCCCAGCCCCGTCGAACGAGATAGTCTCGTGAGTCTCCGGAAGGCCGCATTTAGTGCATCGAATCATAAATTTCACCTCGGTCATTCACATAGGCTCGATCAGTAAATTCTGAACGACATGACGCCGAATTGAGCTCCCGGCGCACCCTCCGCTACGACATCACCAGTTAACCTTATGAACCCAAAGTTGATGTTCACGTCCGCCAACAGGTCCGCAGGAGGAAAATCGCAACCGTAAGTCCGTATACGACGCCAACTTGCGCCCAAACATCGAAAGCACGCGGCTGCTCCGATATCTAGAACTTGCTAATGCACACCATCGTGACCGGCGTACAACGGTGTGGCAAAAAAATAATTCGCAGCTCTCGGCCCGCTTCGCGCCCCCTGAACCCAGAAATGGATCGAAGATCCATCGTCAAGCCCTTTCGTCCAGTACTTCAGACGCAACTTTCTGCCGACTAGTGAAAGAGGCGATTCATCGTTGTTATAACCATAGCTCATGAGGCCTGTGGACTTGCTGTACTGGCTTACCCATGCCACCAACAAGATATTCAACTTACCAACACCAAATGGCCATTCGTGGTTCGGATCGGCGAACCACGGCGCCCGCGAAACGATAGGGGCCGAAAACAACCAGCCACCCAACTACGCCCGCCGCTACGGTGACGCCAAACATCGCACGACCCGAGCGATCGACTGCCCAAGTATTCCGACGGAATAGCCGCAGCAAAAATGACGGGAACTTCCCCACAGTCACTCGGTCAGCCCTTCAGATCATTTGTTTGAGAAAGAACCAGACCCTCGTTTCTCTTGTGGAGATTCAATTCGACAAGGCTAGGATCCGCCTGCAGAAGGCGAAGAATGTCGAAAAGATCCAACTCGCAGGTCAAGCCCGGACTACGCCTGACTAACTCCCTCACAAGGCGCAAATCATCTGGATAGTCGACAGTCAATCGAAGACCGGAAAGATCGGCGATCGCAGTCAAGTTTGCGCGACGCAACGGGCTTTCGGGTCGGCGCATCCACGGCGTGACGTGCTCCCGTTCCGAAGGCAAGCACGCGGCGGCGTTTGCCTCTCGCAACAAAGACGCGGTGAACACCTCCACATCCATCCCGTCTGGAAATGTCGGAGGTTCAACATTGCTCGCGTAGTCGGCTCCGGTCTGTCGCCGCAAGGTCACCACGGCATCAACCACGGCCGGATCCAACAACGGACAATCGCCCGTGACCCTGACCACTTCACTTGCTGGATACTCGTCAAGAGCACCTTGGAATCGCGAGAGCACATCCTGCAATGCACCCCGATAGACCGCGATATCGGCATGCGAAACTGCCGCCACCAACTTGTCATCTGTAGGATCATCGCTGGTAACGACGACGATTTCATCGAGTGTTCGCGCCCGTCGCAATCGTTTCACCATGAAGATGATGCTAGGTAAACCGCCGATCGTTTCCAACACCTTGCCGGGGAGACGACTACTGGTCATCCTGGCTTGGACAAACGCCACAGCCCGCCTCATGCACTGGGCCAACGTCGGGGATCAATCACATCGATGTCCTCGGATGCCAGCTCGGGTGCGCTCATCGGCGCAGCGGAAGACCACGCTCTCACTATCTCCGCCGCTTGCTCACTCGAATCCATACCAATCACGCAAGAGCTCACATCTGGAAGACCGCGGGCTATAGCCAAGGCTGCCGTGGCGCGATCGATTCCGCGATGACGACACCACTCCTGCCACCGCGACAACACGCGGCCACCGGCGGGCACTCGCCGCGCGGCCACCGCCGAATCCATCAACAACAGACCCTGAAGAAAGACGGAACGCAAGTGGACCTCGGCTCCGCGAAAAAAAGAGGAACGGTCAGCAACACCACGTAATCTCTGGTCTATTGCGCTACCGGGCAGTTGCGCAACGCTTACGGGAAAGCGTCGACACACGGCAGACACGTCATCGGGAGAATAGCCAGACACCCCAAGACGCACGTCCGGAGGCAAGAGGTCAGACGCCGCCCGCCATGCCTCGTCTCCTCGATCCCCGAGCAGGTCATCCGCACGATGGAACAATAAGACACTCAGGCGTCCGCCTAAGCGCTGCAGACTGCGGGCAACAGTCGCCTCGACCCACGGACGAACCTCGCGTCCCGCGATCTCTGCGGGTAGCGCAGGAATCTTGGAGACCACAAAAAACGGCAAGCCATCGCACAACATCGCAAGACGTTGTTCAATATCACCATAAACAGGTGCTGTATCGAGCAAACGCACACCAGCCGCAGCAGAAACCTCTAGGATACGTCGCGCCTCGCCCTCCGGTACTGCCGCGTTGGCGCCTGCGATTCCGTAGGCCATGCCGAACTGCGCCGTTCCGACTGCCAACTGCACCGCGCTCACGCCTGCAATGCTCTCCGGAACTCGGTCACCACGCGATCCTGCTGGACGTCGGACATGTCCGCGAAAAGCGGCAACGTCAGCGCTCGCGAGTAGTAAGCCTCGCTCGCGGGAAAGTCTCCCGCCTTGAACCCTAGACGACGATAGTACGGCTGGAGGTGAATTGGGATGTAATGCACATTCACGCCGATACCTACCTCGCGCAAGCGGGCGAAGACTCGCGCGCGATAAGCCGGAGCGACGGCATCTTCGAGTTGAACGACGTAAAGGTGCCATGAAGACACTCGGTCGTTCCTGCGCTCGGGAAGAATCAGGGGGAGGTCTGCCAACATCGCGTCGTACCGATCGGCTAAAACCCGACGGCGCTCCGCCATGGCATCGAGTCTCGACATCTGAGAGACACCGAGGGCGGCCTGCAGATCCGTCATGCGGTAATTGAAACCTAGTCCGACCTGCTGATAGTACCAAGCACCGTGCGACGGCTCGGTCATGGCGCTGACATCGCGGGTGATTCCGTGCGACCGCAGCAAAGACATTGCGGCCGCCAGTTCTCGGCTACGCGTCAGCGCCATTCCACCCTCGCCCGTGGTGATGATCTTGACAGGATGAAAGCTGAACACCGTGATGTCGCTGTAGGATCCACAACCCACTTTAGCGCCGAGATAGTCAGCGCCGACGGCATGCGACGCGTCTTCAATCACCCTGAACCCATAATGTTCCGAAAGCGTCTTGATGCGCTCCATATCGCAGCTCTGCCCGCAGAGATGTACCGGGACGACAATCTTCGGGCATCGCCCATGTTGAGCAGCCTCGACCAACTTGGCCTCCAAGGCATCAACGCTCATATTCAAGGAACGGCTGTCGATGTCGACAAAATCCACTCGGGCCCCGCAATACAATCCGCAATTTGCCGAAGCGACAAACGAGATGGGACTTGTCCAGAGCTCATCACCGGGTCCGAGACCGAGGGCGACACAAGCGATGTGCAGCGCTGACGTGGCGCTGTTGACCGCAACCGCATGAGGTGAACCGCAGTAATTTGCGACCATTCGCTCGAACTCAGGGACCGCCGGCCCTTGGGTAAGGAAATCAGATCGCAGAACGCCAACCACGGCCTCAATGTCATCAGCGCTGATGTGCTGCCGGCCGTAGGGTATGAACTCGCTCATATCGCGCCAATTTTTTCCGCGTTTGCACCGATCCAGTCGCGCAACTGCCCGACGGTCATCCATTCCTTATTGTTCTCGCTTGAGTAGACGAAATCCTGTGCCACGGGCATACCCCCCTTTATCCGCCCGGGATCGGCGGCCCAATCATGGATCGACGGAAGAATCTTGAAATGCTGCGGATACTCGAACGTGTACGGCGCATCTTCCACGCCGATCATCTGCTCGTGCAGCTTTTCTCCGGGCCGGATGCCGACAATTTCCGCTCGGCATTCCGGCGCCACGGCCGAGGCGATATCCGTGACCTTCATCGAAGGTATCTTCTTCACATAGATTTCGCCACCAACCATATCCTCGAACGCGTGCCAGACCAGCTCGACGCCTTGTTCCAGACTGATCATGAAGCGGGTCATTCGAGCATCGGTCACAGGCAAGACCCCTCTCTCCCGTATAGAGATGAAGAACGGGATGACCGAGCCCCGCGACCCCATCACGTTTCCGTAACGAACCACCGCAAAGCGAGTGCCTGTTTCGCCGCTGTAGGAGTTGCCAGCGATGAAAAGTTTGTCGGAAGCCAGCTTGGTAGCGCCGTATAGGTTGCAGGGGCTACTTGCTTTGTCTGTCGATAGAGCAACAACACGCTTCACGCCCTGATCGATGCACGCGTCTATCAGGTTCATTGCGCCCAGTACGTTGGTCTTGACGCACTCGAATGGATTGTACTCAGCAGTTGGGACAATCTTCGTGGCCGCTGCATGCACCACATAGTCGATACCGTTCAGAGCACGATACAGCCGGTCCTTATCGCGCACATCGCCTATGAAGAAACGCACCCGCTCGTCATTTCTGAAGAGCTTCGCCATCTCCCACTGCTTCATCTCATCACGAGAGAAGATGACCAGTTTCCGCGGCTTGAACCGCGCCAACGTCATCGGTACAAAGGTGTGACCAAACGAGCCCGTACCGCCGGTGACCAAAATGGATGAGTTTTCCAACATTATCTTCAGACCTGTCGCTTAGTGGGGTAGGAATGGGAATGGGTAGTGGGACTCGCGTCCGCGAAGGGTATTGCTAGTAGCGCAGGCGCCTTGATGAGGCTATCGGATTGTCATACCAAGAATTACGAACTCAGCACCAGGGCGACCTTCTTTAATTCCAGAATTAACGAGCCTTACATAGCCAAAATCCACATTCACGTCGCGAAGGACTTCGTCGGCAGACTGATCGCGGCCATACATCTTCGCTTTCCGAGCCGTGGCACCCAAGCAACGGTATTGAGAGGCGTCTCCAATATCGATCACGCTCTCATGAATACCTTCGGCGCCAGCAACTAGGGGCACCCCATGAAAATGATTGGTAAGCCGTTTGCCGTTACCACTGCCCTGCACCCAAAAGTGCAATGACGAGCCGTCGTCGAATCCCTTGACTTCATACCGAGCATACAACTCGCGGCCGATGAACGACAGCGGTACCGCGGTGTTGTCGTACTTGAAATCACTGAGCCCATGTTGCTGTACGTAGCTTCTGGAACGGACAAACATGAGGACATTCAGCACTCCGTAACCGAAAGGCCAAGCATGGTTCTCGTCTACCATCCATGGGGAGCGTGTGACCAGCCGGCAGTTATCCGCGACGATAAGTTCGCCTGTCGGATGACCCTCCAACTCCAACGAATGCAATCGCAGGGAGTTCTCGCAACCACCCGCTCGAAGTAGCGCATCAACCGGTTGAGAGAAATCTGTCGACGCGAGCGCCAATGAATCCTCAACAGAGATGTTCGCGAACCGGTACCAACCGAAGAACCACCAATAACCGATCGCCCCGATCAGACTGATGAGCAGTAGGGCTGCATAGAAAATTGGTCGAGTTCTAAATCCGAACATCAACAAACACGCTACGCGACGCTGTCAGGTTGTCTTTTGGGCTTGATATCGGACTCCCGCGTCAAAAGCTCGATCTCAACTCCCAGCGCCCGGTACTCCTCAATCTTTCGCCGAAGAAATCGCCCGGTAAGCAGCGTCTTTTCTGTGATTCCCGCCGGCGTCAGCACATAGGCGTATCCGAGCTTGTTCGGGTTCCGCGAGAAGTTGCTCGCCTTCACCAGCCCGCGCTCGATGAGCGCGCGCAGGCAGTAGTTAACCGCTCCCAAACTGATGCCTACCCTCTCCCCCACCTCCCGCTGGGTCAGTTCCGGGTTCTCGTGCAGCAGGCGCAGGATCTTGAACCGCGCCTCTTCTTGGATTTTCGCTTTATTGTTCAGTTTCGTCCGTTTGCGCTACCGCCTGACCGGCGCCGAAGTGCCAGTAATAGGGGTCTGCAAGGCGAAGAATACGCCTTTGTTCAAATTTGAACAACACTTCAGACCGTGGCGCTCGCGCGCGCGTACAGGTGTCTAAATACGGGAAGTTCGGCGTAACGAAACCCGGATTTGAAGCGCGAAGAATTTTCACCGGGAAATGGGGCGGACCGCCTGAAACCAGGGATCGCTAGTAAAACTCACCGCAATCGCTAAATTCACCGGACAAGGGCTACAACGTCGCCCAAGAGTTGTTCTGGTCATGGTGGACGCTAGAACCTTGATGTCGACGGGGTCGGTTTGTCGATGCCGGCTATGGGCTTGTCTAGCTTGACGAGCGCCGCTCTCAAATCGGCGAGTAGGCATTCGTCTAGCCATTGAGTCTCGGACAACCACCCTTCGCACTCGGATGGATTATCGAACTCAAACTCGTCTTCGGGTCGATAGCTCGCGCTCTCAACTTCGTACCCAATCACCACGTCGTCCTTAAACCCCTTAACCGGAGTGCCGTTGATGTGGTCAGGCAGCACGTACTCGTCCGCCTCCTCGTCGTAACACTCGGCGCGTTCCCCAAGAACCTCAAAAGTCCCGAGGTAGAGCTTGTATGACCCGACCGATCCGAAGCCCACGCACAGCAGCTCATCCCACGTCGACACCATCGATGAACACTCGCGATCCCGAAGCAAAACGTACTTTCTATTCATTTATGGTTCCTCCTCGGTGTTTGTTCGTCCGCGATGTCATCGTTTTGGAATTCACCCCGGATAGGTCAGGCAATTCCGAACTCGCGTACTCGCTCTCGAACACACGACGAATTCGATGTCGTGGTATCGGCAACGCGCGGACGACCGCTGACGCCCACTTGATGTACTTATCCCGACGCTCAGCCGTCCAGTGCTTTGGCGGTGACCTCCGAAGGTCACGCAAGTTGCAGATCTTATCGGCGACCTTAATCAACGCAGCGCCTTGACTCTTGCTCGGTCCGTGATCGATCTGACGCTGCTTGCGCACCTGCTTCGGTAGCGTTTTGTCGTCCGTGACCTCGGCAACGAGTGAAGCAACAC
>Ga0194133_10007242_pt1 | contig 13364 bp, 8 predicted proteins | sample TA2KigOf40mmetaG_FD_155448 | JGI IMG/M metagenome (GOLD analysis project Ga0194133, IMG submission 155448) | Freshwater microbial communities from Lake Tanganyika, Tanzania - TA2015055 Kigoma Offshore 40m | ecosystem: Environmental > Aquatic > Freshwater > Lake | place: Tanzania: Lake Tanganyika...
GCCCGGGCCAAGCCCAGCCGGTCGACGAACCCGCGCCATTCCTCGACGTTCCAGCCCTCCGGCGCGCCTTTGAGCTTCCGGTAAAGGCGGAGCGACTCGGTCGACAGGTTGAGCGCCGCGGCCAGCGCGCGGGGCGTTTCGGGTTGGGCGTCATCGGTCATTGTGGACCAAGGTTCGTCAAAACTTCAGCCCGGAAAAAACTCCCTAGGTCCGGCAACCCGCTTCGCTCCTCGGCCGGAAAAAGATTCCTTACCCCCCGCCCTCCGCCGGACTTCCCGCCCGGTCTGCCGTATCCGCGGCCACGCGACGAGCCGATCCGGTACCGGGCCGAGGTGATGGAGCCGGGCGAGGACTTCGACCAAACGGGCTTCGAGCTGCCGGCGGCGCCGCAAGTCACGCCGGCGGACGCCGGGCAGGGCGAACTGTTCGGCGAGGACTATTCCCAGCCTGATGCCAACGATGCCGAGCCGGTCTTCTGGCCGGCAGCCGATGGCAGGCAGGACTTCGCTACCGACGATGGCATGCAGCCGGACGCGCCGGAGTGATCCGAAAGAAGCCTCGCGCCTTGACCGCGAGTCAGGCGGAGCTTTGACTACGCGCATCGTGGAGTTTGCAGCCAGTCCCTCCTGGCGCCCGTTGCGCCCAACGTTCCGGTTGATGTCCGCCGCGCGCATCCAATCGCCCCGCGAGAACTGACGCCAACCTCCCTTTTTTCGGCGTGGCAGTGACAGTCTGGGGCCCGCAGAAAGGACCCCGGCCTCTCCGGCCGCTCCGACTTTCCCCAAACCAACCCCCATGGCCCTCATGCCCTCCTCGACCCGTAAGACGCAACCTCTTGTTTACCCGAAGCCCGGCAATCGACCGCGGCGGAGGTTCGCGCCTCTGCTCGGGGCATTCTGCGCCCTACCCTCGCTGGTGCCGGCGCAGGCGGTACCGGCGGCGCCCATGGCGGACGAGACCGTGTTTCTGGATCCGTTCCAGGTGACCACATCGACAAACGAGGGCTACTTGCCATCGCAGTCCACCGCCTCGGGCCGCATCGCCCAGCGGCTGGAAAACATACCGCAGAACATCGGCGTGGTGAACGCGCGCTTCCTCGATGAGATCGGCGCTATCAACGTTGTGGACAGCCTGCGCTTCGTCGCCGGCGTCTCGGCGAACAACGACGAGCGCAACCAGTCGAACGGGGTTTCGATCCGGGGCTTCGGCCTCACCTCGCTCCGCCGCAACGGCGAGAACGCCGGCGCCGGCACTTCGCCGATGGCCGAGGCCGTCGAACAGTACGAGGTCGTGAAGGGCCCCGCTGGCGTCCTGTACGGCGCGAGCGCCCCGGGCGGACTCGTCAATGTCGTCACCAAATCCCCTCGCTTCACGCCGGGAGTCAGCCTCACGGCGCGCAGTTTCGGCCTGAGCGGCTTCGGAGGCTACAGCACGTCGGTCGACTCCACGGGGCCGTTGCCGTTCCTGCGCAAAAAGGACGGCGCGCCCACCGCGGCCTACCGCCTGGTGCTGGTACACGAGCGCCGGAAGGAATTCCGGATGAACGACGACCACTGGAACCGGGACGGTTTCTTCGCGAAGACGAATTGGGCACCAGTGAAGGGTCTCCGCATCTCTGCGGAATGGGAGCGACTGCAGTCCGAGTTCAATGTCCCGACCGCGCTCCAAACCCGCCAGGAAGAGATTGTGGGCGCGCCGATCGACCCCCGTAATCCGGCGGGCCTGAAGAAGACCGCGCGCGACGTCCGCCTGCCCGACACCTACCTACCGGTCGGTTGGACCTCCTTCTCCGCGAACGCCGTGCGCAAGAACTACGACGATTACATCCAAGGCTCCTTGAGTTATACCCGCGATACCGCGCGCTGGGGCTCGTGGACGGGGCGCGTGTTCGTGAGCTACCTCGCGCATTACGACGTGCGTTTCCGGTCCAACGGCAATCCCCCGCTCCCGGTCGTGCAGGCCGATCTCGGCAAGGTGGTTAACTTCGATCAGCGGGTCACGCAGGCCGACATTGACCGCGGCCGTCTCTGGGTGCCGACGAGGACCTTCGACCGAACGCAGTTCATGAACAACTCGATCCTGAGCTCGCAGTGGGACCTGACCGGCCAGTTCAAGACCGGGCCCCTCAGCCACACCCTGCTGCTTGGCACCGAGCAGCCGTGGGGCCAGACCAACAAGCGCGGACCGAGCGGCGGCACCATCCGTACCCAGGAAGTGCGGATCGCCTACGCCGGTGCCGCCGGAACGGCGCTCGCGATTTGGGCCGACAGCCCGGACCTGCGGCCTATCCCCGCGAATTTCGACGACCTCCGCCACCCCGTAACGAATCCGGGCGGTGCGATCACGACCTCGGTGGTGGGAAACCCGATGCAGTACGACGGTTTCGAGCCGAAAATCCCCTTCCTGCAATACCGTCCGGCCACCTACTACTTCGGCGATGACATCGCCGCGTTCAGCGACCGCGTGCATTTCACTTACGGCGCGCGGCACGACGAACTCACCGCGGTGGTCGGAGGTCTCGGCACCCAAACCTTCTCCCGCTGGACCTACCGCTACGGCGCACTGGTCAAGCTCGCGAGCTGGGCGCACCTCTACGCGAGCCACAGCGAGTCATTCCTCCCCAACGACCAAGGCCCAGCCAGCGCGCTCGGGCGCATCGTTCCCCCGCAGGATGGCGTGCAGGATGAGATCGGCGTCCGGTCCTATTTCCTCGACCGGCGGATCACGACGTTGGTCTCCGCGTTCACGATCGAGAACAAGAACATCATCGTGACGAACATCTTTGCCGGAGCGACCGCACCGGCGAACGAGCGCTACACCTTCGTCGACGGCACGCGCGTGGAGGGACTGGAATTCTCCGCCACGCTCAATCTCTCCGCCGAAACGCAGGCGATCGCGAACTTCGCCCGCCTGGATGGCTCAAGCACGCCCACCCCGGCGCAACGACAGGCCACCCCGAATCTCGCGTCCGTTCCCCTGCTCAACGTCCCCCGCGATTCTTACTCCCTGTTCGTCCGCTGGGCGCCGCGGCGTTTCGCCGGACTGCACGTGCGCACGGGCTACCGCTGGGTTTCCGAACGCGGCGGCGGCGCCGCCGGCTCCCTGCCGTCCTATTACATGCCGGGCTACGGGATCATCGACGTGGGCGCCGGATATGCCCGCGGCAAGTGGAACTTCGACCTCAACGTCCGCAACGCGCTCGACGCCTACGCCTTCCGTTCCGGCGTCACCGCCCGGCTGCTCTACGCCGAGAAGCCCGTGCACGCGACATTCACGGTGCGTACGCGGCTGTGAAGCGCTGATCGTCTAAAAAAACGCCGCCGCCGCGTTGTATGAGCCCCCGCCCGAACTCGATTCGTCCGGCACGCCGTCCGTGGCCATGGCTGGCGCAGCTGCTGGCCGCGCTGCTCCCGCTGAGCGGCGCGGAACGCGCATCGCCCGGTGCGGCCCGCCCGCCGAACATCGTGCTCCTGCTCGCCGACGACCTTGGTTACGGCGACATCGGCGCCAATGGAGGCTCCGTGGTCCGCACGCCAGCCGTCGACCGGCTGGCGGCGGAAGGCCAGCGCTGGACGGACTTCTACGCCGCCGGCTGCGTCTGCGTGCCAAGTCGCCTCGGGCTGATGACCGGTAAATACGCGGCTCGCATCCACGGTGAAAAGCGCATCCCGCCGATCCTGCCCGCGGATGAGGTTACCCTCGCGGAGACGCTCAAGGCGGCTGGCTACCGGACCGCGCTCGTCGGCAAATGGCACCTCGGCATGGAGCACGGCAGCCACCCCCTAGATCAGGGCTTCGACCACTTCTTCGGCACGCCCTCGAGCAACGACCATTTTCCGCGCGCCGGCCGGCCGCACACCTATGAGAACTATCGCGACGCTGTCTCCGCCGACTATGCTGTCCCGCTCATCCGCGAGCGCCGGATCATCGAGCGCCCCGCGGATCAGACCACGCTAACCCGCCGCTACACCGAGGAGGCGATCCAATGGATGCGGTCCGATCCAGCGCGGCCTTTCCTGCTCTACCTCGCCTACAACGCGCCGCACGTTCCCCTCTTCGCCTCGGCCGCCTTCGCCGGGCGCAGCGCGAGGGGCCAATACGGCGACGCGGTGGAGGAACTGGACTGGTCGGTGGGCGAGATCACGCGGGCGCTGGAGGAGTCTGGCCAGACGCGCGACACGCTGGTGATGTTCTCGAGCGACAACGGACCTTGGACGCTTTTCCGCGACCTCGGTGGCAGCGCCGCTCCGTATCGCAACGGGAAAGGCACCGGCTGGGAGGGCGCGTTCCGCGTGCCGTTCATCGTCCGCTGGCCGGGCCGGATCGCCCCGGGCGTCACCGCCGAGTTCGGCACTGGAATCGATCTCCACGCCACCCTTGCGGGCCTAGCGGGTGTGCGGCCCGCGCCGGGTGCGGCCACCGACTCCCTTGACCTCGGTCCCGTCTGGTTCGGGCGCGGCCGCAGCCCTCGCCGCGAATGGTTCTACCAGCACGAGTCGGGCGAGTTCTGGGCAGTGCGCCGCGACCACCTCAAGGCGCATTTCCGCAGCGCTCCCGAGCATCGCGCCACCTCCTCGCTCCACGCGCCCCCGCTGCTCTTCGACGTTGCGGCCGACCCCGCCGAGACGGTCGACCTGTCTTCCGAGCGACCCGCGGCGGTCGCGGCGGCCACCGCGCGCCTGGCCGAATTCCGCGCGGAAATCGCGGCCTCTCAGGCCGCGGTGCCAGCCGAACTGAAAAACCCGAATTACCGGATCACCGAATTGCAGGGCATCGGGCATGATCCAGCCATCGACCGGCAGGACCCGAGCAACGTCATCAAGGTCGGCGACCTTTACCACGTGTGGTTCACGCAGCGCCCGGCCGGCGTCCATCCGTACGCCTCCACCGTCTACCACGCCAGTTCCCGCGACGGCTTCCGTTGGGACGTCACCGGCGAGGCGGTCGGCAAGGGAGGCATGGGCGAGTGGGACAGCTTCGGTGCGATCACCCCCTACGTCGCCGTCCACGGCGGGAAATACTACATCTACTACACCGGCACCAACGGCGATCGCCCCTGGGACAACGCGACCACGCGGCGGCACATCGGGGTCGCGGTTTCCGACCATCCCACGGGCCCGTGGCGGAAGTTCGCAGGCAACCCGGTCCTGAGTCCAAGTCCGGAAGGAGCGTGGGACTCACTGGTGATCGACGACGCCCATCTCATACGCCGCGAAGGACGCTGGTGGATGTATTACAAGGGCCGGACCGCGCGCGAGACCGGCGCGCAAACCAAGTGGGGCCTTGCCCTCGCCGATTCCCCCACGGGTCCATTTGTCAAATCAGGCCCGGGACCGATTTTCCCCAGCGGCCACACCGTTTGCGTCTGGCCGCATCGCGGCGGCGTCGCGGCGCTGGTCGACCACGCCGGCCCCGAGCGCTACACGGTGCAATGGTCCCCGAATGGCGTCGATTTCACGCGCGCCGCCGAGGTGCCGCTCATCCACACGGGTTGCGGCCCCTTCGACCCCGACGCGTTCTCCGACACGGGCTACGGCCGCGGGGCGACGTGGGGTGTCGCGCAGCTGAACGTCGGGAAAAACCTCTGCATTGTGCGGTTCGACCTCGACTGCCTCGTGCCCGGCACCACCGGTCGGTGACGCAAGGACTCAACCGGGTAACGGAGATCATGCCGCGCCTGACACGGGTGCTCTGGCGCGGCTACTCAGTGTTTGGCACACTCGAAACGGTCGACGACCTTGCCGGTGTCATGGAGGAGTTTCCTATCAGCCGCCGCCCCAGAATCGGATTTTGGCCGGGACCGGAAGAAACTGCCCGCATGTTGAGCCGGAACATCTTACAAATGCTGTTTCTTAGGAGGAGTAAAAGTCAACCGCGCAGAGGTCGCGCGCATGGCGACGGCGGCGCTGCGGGGAAAGAGCAGGCGAGAATAGGGCGTTCGTGGAGGGGCGGTCTCCGTACCGCCCTGCCCAGGCCGGTGCGGAGACCGCCCCTCCAATAATGACGCGGTCGACAGTATCGTCCGCCGTCCGTGCTTGCTGGAGCGGTGCGATTGGTATTCCGTGTCGGGGCATGATACTCCGACTCACTGGAATCCTGATGGTGGGAGCGTTGGCCTTGGTGCAGACCGCAGGTGCGGCCGAGGCCGCACAGGATTACTCGAGCGACAAGAAAGCGGCCGAGGAGCCGAAGCCGGCCAAGGAGGAGGTCAAACCGCAGTACAAGCACGGTGAAATTCTGATACCTGCGTCCAGCGCGGACGAGGCGACGCGCCCCACTGTGGCGCCGGAACTTGCCGAGGCCTATTTGCGGGATGGGGCTCTCGCTTGGAGTCGTGATCGGAGCTGTGTGGCCTGTCACACCACGGGAACCTATCTGGTGACGCGGCCTTCGCTGACGGCGCAGATGGGGCGCCCGCTGGATGAGATTCGCGACCTCTACGTTGCGCAGCTCCGCAAGAAGGAGACGACAGCGCGCGATCTGTTGCAAAAGTCCACCCAGCCTGGGCAAGTTGTCTATATTGCGGCCGGCCTGGCGGAATGGGACGTTCATGTCACAAAGCGGCTTTCGCCGGAGACCGGGGAGGCCCTTGCCTTGATGCTCGAGATTCAGCTTCCCGAAGGAGGATGGGCGAATCCGCCCTGCTGGCCGCCATTTGAATCGGATGCCTACCATCTGGCAACACAGGCGGCGATGGCGCTTGCCGCGGCTCCCGACTGGGTCGCACAGGCGAATGAATCGCAGCGGGCGAGCATCAATCGGTTGAAGGCCTACCTGCGCAACACGCCGCTGCCGCACGATTACGCCCGTACGCTCCTGCTGTGGGCTGCCGCGCGCATGCCGGATCTGATTACCGCCGAAAAGAAGGACGAATTGATCGCGATGCTGTCGCGTCACCAGCGGACCGATGGAGGCTGGTCGATCCGGACATTTGCCGAGCCCGAGGCTTGGGGCAATGGCTTGCGGGCCGAAAGACTTCGCACGGAACCGGACTTCGCCTCGCCGGCGAGCGATGGTCACCAGACCGGGCTGGCGATTGTCGTGCTGCGCGAAGCCGGAGTGCCGATGACCGATCCGCGGATTCGGCGTGGAATCGCGTGGCTGAAGGAAAATCAGCGGGAATCGGGACGGTGGTGGACGCGTTCCCTCAACACCGACAAGCAGCATTTCATCAACTACAGTGGCACCGCCTATCCGTTGATGGCGCTCGCCCTGTGCGGCGAACTCGGATAAACCCCTCCCGGATCCGATCCCCTTGAAAATCCAGTTTCCTTTCAGTCAAAGGAAACGCCGATTTCGCCGCAGCAACAAGAGTCCGATGTTGCAAACACGCAACGCGGTACCTTGATTCACGCCGCAGTTGCCGCCGTATCCCCCTTGCTGGCGGCGCCGGCTCCACGTCACGTCACGCTCGCGGTCCGCCTCTCCGCCCGGTGCCACCCCTCCCGTTTTTTCCATGAAACAAATTCCGCTTGGGTCTACTTGCGCGCTTTTCTTTGTGGTTGGCATCGCGCTGTCGGGCTTTGCCCCGACTCCCGTCCCTGCGGCGGACGCCATGTCAGGTTCGGCCCAATCGACGGGCACCATTGCTGGCCGCGTGGGCAACGCCGCGACGAAGTCCTACCTGGAGGGCGCCGTGGTCGAGCTGGTCGGGACCGGCCGCACCGTGGTCACGGATCGCGACGGGGCCTACCAGTTCACGGGCGTGGCTGCGGGGTCCGCGGCGCTGTCGTATTCGTTCACCGGGTTGGATGCGCAGCAGGTGACGGTGTCCGTCGGGGCGGGCCAGCGCGTCGTGCGCGACGTCGAACTGACGTCCGCGATCTACCAACTGGAGAAGTTCACGGTGGCCGGTGAACGCGAGGGCACGGCGAAGGCGGAGACGCTGCAGCGCCAGGCGCCGAACGTGAAGGCGATCGTGTCGTCGGACACGTTCGGGAACGTGGCCGATGGCAACATCGGCGACATGCTGCAGCACATGGCCGGCATCACGGCCAACTACAACGGCCCCGACGTGCGCAGCGTCAGCATCCGCGGCGTCCGCGGCGACCTGAACTCCGTCACGATGGACGGCCAGCAGGTCGCGAGTTCGCAGTCGGCAGGTACGGGCCGGCAGTTCGAGTTCGAGCAGGCGTCGTTGAACAACGTGGAGTCGATCGAGGTGACGAAGGCGCCGACGCCCGACATGGACGGCGCGTCGATCGGCGGCAGCATCAACCTGGTCACGAAGAGCGCGTTTGACCGCGCCGCGGCCCGAATCTTCACCTACACGATCGGCGTGGCGTCGCTGTTTCCCGGCGCGGAGAACCGGCCGGTGGGTGAATGGACCGGCAAATGGCGTCAGCCCGTTACGGGTTTTGGTCCTTCGATGAACTTCAGTTACTCGGATGTCATCGGCGCCAATCGCAACATCGGCATCACGCTCACGGGCCTCGTGCACAGCCAGCCCGGCCACACGTCGCTGATCAACCAGAGCTACGAGCGGAAGAACGAGCCCGGCCCGGTCTTCAACTATTCGACCTCGCGCCTGCTGACCTACGGCGGCTCGCGCGGGCGCATCGCGACGGGCGCCAAGATCGACTACAAGCTGAGCGAGCGGACGGTGATCACGTTCAACACCTCCTACAATTTCTTCCACGAAAACAACCTCTCGCCGACGATGGCGCTCACGACGGTCGGCGTCCCGACCGCGGCCACGCCGCAGGTGCTCGCGGTGGTGAGCGCGAACGGCGAGCGGATCGGCGGCGGGTACATCCATCCCAACTACGCGGACGGCATCACGCGGGTGTTTCCGCATCCGACGCTGTCGTTCAGCAATCTCTCCGTCACCGGCAACGACAAGGCCGGCCGCACCTATCTCTTCGCGCCGTCGGTGCGGCACCGCTTCGACGGGCTTAACATCGACTACAGCCTCAGCTACTCGAACTCGGCCACGTACTACGACGTCTCGCACGACAACGAGAAGGTCAGCGGGCCCGCTACCGGCACGGTGACGATGCGGCTGAACAACGTCGGCTGGTGGGCGGACAACTCGACCGGTGATCCCTTCCCGACGATCCGGCAGACCGCCGGGCCGAACATGTATGATATCGGCAACTACGGAAACCTGATCCTGACCCAGAACGACCGGCGCGGCTACGACAAGATCCTGGGCGGCAAGTTCGACCTGCGGAAGGAACTCAACCTGGCGCTGCCGATGTACGTGAAGAGCGGATTCCTCTACAAGGAACAGTCGCGCAAGATCTGGAACACGAACCGCCGCTACAACTGGGCGGGGGCGGACGGCATCGTGGGCAACGCCGACGACGCGCGCGATCTCCGGCAGTTTGGCCTCTCTCGCGGCCCGACGACGGACGAAGACCGGTACTTCGTCAGCCGCGGCGAGGGCGCTCCGCCCTGGCCCGACACGTACAAGATCGCGGCGCACCAGAACGCGAATCCCGGCATGTGGCGCGAGGACGTCGCCTTCGGCGCGCAGGCCGATGCGCAGGCGCTGCGCATGATCACGGAGCGCATCGGGGCGGTGTACGCGATGGGCAACGTGCGGCTCCGCCAGCTCTCCGTGCTCGCCGGTGTCCGTTTTGAGGATACGCGATTGAAGGGGCAAGGCCCGCTGACGTACCTCTCACCGGAGGAGCGGGCGCGCCGGGCCGCGTGGGTGGGACCGGTGACGGACGACGAGACTCGCCGCCGGGCATTTGCCCAGTACGGCACGCGCAAGACCAACCGCGGCAGCTACAACGTCGTGCTGCCGGGTGTGCACCTGAAGTACGAGCCGCTGCCGGGTTTCGTCACGCGGGCGAGCTGGTCGACCGGAGTGGGACGGCCGCCGTTCGGGTCGATCATCCCGCTCGACACGGTCAACGACGACACCCGCCGCGTGACGCGCAGCAATCCGGACCTGAATCCGCAGTACGCGCACAACTACGACGTTACGGCGGAGTACTATTTCCGGCCGCAGGGCATGATCTCGGCGGGCGCGTTTCGGAAGAAGATCTCGGACTACATCTTCACCGACAGCAGCCAGGTGATCGGCTCAGGCCAGGACAACGGCTTCGACGGCGAGTATGTCGGTTACGCGCTCACCACGCAGGCGAACGGCGGCTTTGCGAAGATCGAAGGCATCGAGTTCAACTACCAGCAGCAGCTGAGCTTTCTCCGCGGCTGGGCGAAGGGCTTCGGCGTGAACGCGAACTACACGTCGCTGAAGACCGAGGGTGACTACGGCGGCACGACCGTGCTCACGAGCAACAGCCTGGCGGGGTTCCTGAACAAGTCGGGCAACATCGGCCTCAATTACCGGGGTTTCGGCTGGGACCTGCGGCTCCAGGCCGTGTACCGCGGCCGCTACCTCAACACCAACTCCACCATTCCGGCGCTGGTGCAGTACCAGGTCGCGAAGACGAGTTGGAGCTGGAAGTCGCGCTACGCGTTCTCGCGGCGCGTGACCGTGTTCTTCGACCTGGAGAACATCTTCGCCGTGCCGCTCGACAACCGGTACGCGCTCTACAAGGGCCGCACCGCCAGCTACCGGATCTTCCCCACCAAGATGGTGCTCGGCCTCACCGGCCGGCTCTGAGTTCTCCAATCCAGTGGCCCACGAAACACACGAAGCACACGAAAACGACGGGGATTTCGTGTGCTTACTGAAAGGAAACTGGATTTTCAGGGGGATCGGATCCGGGAGAGGTTTAAGGGGAGGGTGCAGGTTAAAAACGGAGTCGGACCCCTGTAGTCCCCAAGACGCGCTTCCTCAACGAGGACATCTTCGAAACCCGGCACAACCAGGTCATCCGCACCTTCGATGCGGCGGGTCTGCTGGTCGAGCAGTCCTTCCGCTGAGTCAGCGGACTTCGAGCAGCCGGCGCAGGCCGTCCATCAGCACCTTCTCCACCTCGGGGGAGACATTGGAGGACTGCTGGCCGGTCTCATAGCCGCCCTCCGCGTAGGAGCAGCCCATGCCGATGTAGGCCGGGCCATAGTCGCCGTAGGCGGCCATCGTCACCTGCAGGTCGGGGCGCATCGCCTTGGCGGCGAGCTGGTATTCCACGAAGAGCTCGCCGGGCATGCCGAGCACGCGGGCCGTGCCTACGCGGAGGCAGGTGAGGTCGATCCGATGGCCTTCCTCGTGGCGCGTCACCCACGCGAGCTGATCCGCACGGGAAGAGTATCCGCGGGGCGGAGCGCCCCTGAGCTTGGCGATGAGCGATTCCTTGTCCAGGTGTCCGGCCAGGGGGAGGCGGACGAGGTCGCGCGTCCATCCGATGTCGGCGGAGTCGAGGGGCTTCTTCACCGTCGAGTCATAGGCCTCCTTCATCCCGTCCGCTAGGCGCCGGGCCAGGTCCATGCGGGTGGCGTGCGAGCCGTCGTTGTACTTGCCCGCGGTCACGTTGCCGCCGGCCCCATTGAAGTGTAGCTGCAGCGTGAAGGGCAGGGACTGGGCGCGGATGAAGCGAGCGATGCCCGGGAAGTCGGGGTGGGGGATGCCCAGCCGGTAGTAGCTCTGCGGGTGACAAGCGTAGTGGGTCAGCACCGCGATGGCCCCGTCGTTGTTCCAGAAACTCAGCGCCGTGACGTCGGGGTCGACCGTGCCTTCGGGGAATGCGCGCACTTCGGCCGACTTCGTCGAGGACGTCCGCGTGTATTTCACCTTGCCGTCGGGACCGAGGATGCGCCGCTGGCTGGCCACCTCCTTCACCTTGGCCTTGCCCCAGCCCCATTGCGTGGCCTCGCGGGCGACCGGCAGGGCCGCCTTCACGGCCTCGGCCGCGCGGCCGATGACCACCCGGTGGAACGTGCCCTCGAAGCGCGAGTAGCCCTGCACGCCGAGCTCCTTGACCAGACGCTCCGCGGTGAAGTCGCAGCCCGGGGCGTCATGCTGGTGAAGCGCGTGGACCGCGACCCGCTCCGGCGTCGTGCCGGCGGCCTCCGCGAGCGCCTTGCGAAACGCATCATGGCCTTCGTTGGCGATACCGATCCAGTCGACCGCGCAGAGCACAATCGGGGCGTCCGATCCTAGAATGACCACGCCACGGCAGCGGAGCGTCATCTCATCGAGACGCTTGACCACGTCATAGGCCATGGGGGAGCCCAGCGGCGGCGTGGCGTCCACGTCGAACGTGGCCACCTTGATCGGGCCGGCGAGGAGGCCAGCGGTGAGGGAGAGAAGGGTGTACAGGATGCGGGCGGTCTTCATCGGCGTAGAGAGTCGACGCCCCCTGGGAGCGCGTGCAGGCGGGCGATTTCCTCGTCGGAAAGGGCGCGGTCCCAAGCGGCGAAGTCGTCGAGCGCGCCGACGTAGGCGGCGCCCAGCACTAGGCGGACCGTGGCCGGATCCCAGCCGAACGTCAGATCATGGCCCCGGATGACGCCGACCGGGCGGCCGTCGACATGCAGACGGGCCTTGGGCGGGGCCGCGTGGTCGTTGATGCGGTCGAGCACGAAGACCACGTGCGTCCAGCGGTCAGAGGCAAAGGGCGCCTTCTCCATCTTCACCATCGGGCGGCGTTCGTCGGGAATCTGCTCCCAGCCCACTGCGTCCGGATTCCAGATGTGGAAGAGGGGGCGGACGGCGAAGCGAAAATGGCGGGGCGCGTGGTCCTTGGACCACTCCAAGAAGATGAAGCCCTTCTTCACGTCGTCGCCGACAATCTGGACCGGGTCGCAGTAGCCTGGTTCCAGGTCATTATCGGGATTGAGTTTCAGCCAGACCGAAACCGTGGTCGACCAGGAGGTCGTCCCGTAGGCGAGCGACTTCGTCGCGGTGAATTCGGGACGCGTCGAACCCTTTTTGGGAAAGACCAGGCAGCCGCCGAAGCGGCCCCCTTCAGCGAACTGCAGATCGGGGCCCGGTGTGACCGGTGCCAGCTTACCGCCCGCCCGCACACGGCTGGCAGGGTCGTCGGCGGAGAGCGTCGCGTCGAATTTGCCGTCGAACGGCGCATGGAACGTCAGCCCGCGACGCAGACCCTCGTCCGCAGCGCAGCCTACGGAGAAAAGCAGTAACGTGGCGACGGGGGCGATTCGCATGTCAGAGCGACTTCACCCAGATGTTGCGCCAGCGAATTTCTCCCCCGTGCGTCTGGAGCTGGATCGGGCCTTTGGCGGGCAGGGCGGCCTTGGGGTCCCAGTAGTTTTGCATGCGGGCGGCGTCGACCACCAGCCTGCCGTTGAGCCAGACCGAGGTGACGTCGCCTTTCTGCGTGATGCGGAACGTATTACTGAAAGGAAACTGGATTTTCAGGGGGATCGGATCCGGGAGGGGTGGCCAGAGAACGAAAATCGCGTTACCCGCTTCTTGCGACACAAAAGCCTCAGTGGCACTTGGCGACTCGTCGACCCGTAGCCTAGGAATGATTCACCGT
>Ga0194133_10007243_pt1 | contig 13358 bp, 14 predicted proteins | sample TA2KigOf40mmetaG_FD_155448 | JGI IMG/M metagenome (GOLD analysis project Ga0194133, IMG submission 155448) | Freshwater microbial communities from Lake Tanganyika, Tanzania - TA2015055 Kigoma Offshore 40m | ecosystem: Environmental > Aquatic > Freshwater > Lake | place: Tanzania: Lake...
TTTTATCAAAATTTGTTTTGATGTCAAGTCGAACAACTAAAAATCAAAACAAATGTGCACACTCTTCACAGAAAAAAATCTGTAGAGGTTGCGTGAAAAAAAAGGTCAACTGTCCCGAAAAGAACGTCAACAGTTACAGAATCCTCCGGAAATGAATGTACGTGTATATGCACGTCAAGATTGGTCCTAGTGTGTAGACCTGTTATAAGACCAAGTGAGATACTAACTGTTTATTTGAGGAAGAGGCGGATTTATATTCATCATGTGCAGATCAGTAAACATGATAAAACAGATCTGTCCCATTTGGCTGAGCAGAAGTCTTGGTGATCCAGGGATCAGAGTCAGCTCAATATTGAACATTTGAAAGGAAAGGAGTGTCTGCTAGTACCTGATGTGAATAGTGAAAAGTGTACTCTTCAGTACACCAATGTTCGGACAATCAGCAAATGTCGCATCTCCGAAGGTAACCAATGGCGAGACACAAGATGAGGTGTAATGCTTAAGAAGTGGACCCTCAAGTCACTTATTTGAGGAGCATCGCTCCATCTTGTAGCCTGGGTTCAAGGGCGGACAAACAGAAGTCCTTTCCTATAAAAGCTGAGGAAACTGAATCCCCAATGTTCTTGCAAATCAAACTGTTAGATTGAGATGAGTTAAATAAGTGTTCCCCTTTTCCTCTTCTCCGGACTTGAGCAATTTTTTAAGAGAATCTGTTTAAATGCATTTATACATTGAGGCCTATAGATTATGGTGTAATTGTATTTTCTTCTGGAGGATGTAGTGCTGGGGCTGGGGCAAATTTTTTTTGACCTGGTCAGGGTCAATTTTTTTTGTTGCTCGGGTTGGGTCAGGTCAGCCATCTTTGGTTAGGGTTTAGAAAATTTCCCCTAAAAATCCCAAATTTTTCAATTTTCTTGCCTTCAGGTCTAAAATTACCCAAGTCAAAGACAGGTCTGCCTCTTATTTACTGCAGGTCAAAAGTATTCTCGGGTTGGGTCGAAATATTCTAAAGGAAACATCACTAAATTAAAATTGTGTCATTTTACTCTAATGTTACAATAAGAGGTTGTGTTCAAGGACCAAAAATCTTCAGTCTGTATCTCAAAGATTTGAGAAATGAAGGTGTGACAGTTGCAGTCCTAGTTTCGGGGAAAAATGAAGCAAGTAGGTATCCAATTACAATGAGGAACCTAGAATGGGATGTTTTTTGACAAATCAAAGTGGATTTTCCAAAACCACACCTTCTCTGTTCAACAAAAAGTGTTCTTTGCAAAATAGTGAACAATGGTTTAGGCTGTTCATCTCTCATAATTTTGGTAACTTTTGATGCTGTTGCAAACTTGGCCCACTCCTCTGGAGTCGCCCTTTTGGAGATTTCCGTTAATTCAGCCTTTGATCTATTGAGACCATAATCCTTACATGCCGTCCTTAGTAGTCCGAAGTGCAGAGATTTAAATCTTGTCTTAAATCTACCCTTGCACCGTTCAAACCACACGCTTGATGCATAGAAGACTGCACTGTAAAAATGCGCCGAAGCTGCTTTGAGAAACTGGTCTTTGGTTAAATATTTCCTCAAAAATTTAAAGCTTGACACAAGTTTTTTCCCTTTATTAATTGCAAACTCTGCCTGTTTGTTCTTGGTGAAATCTTATTTGGAAGGCAATGTTCTTGGAGGAAGTAAAAAAATCTATTAAATACATTTACAAACATGAAAAATAACAAGCAATAGGACCGACAAAGACATTGTTTAACTATTTGAATTGCCTAACTTTCTCAATTATTATTCTGGCTAAAAATTAACATGACTCTTTGTTGAGCCCAAATTTCCAACTTTTCTATTTGGTAGTGTGTTAAACTTTCTGCAAGAAAAAACAAATTTTCTAGAAGGACTGTGCGTAAAAAAAGTAGATTTCATAGGTCTAAGCTAGGCCTAACAATATTCCTTCTTTTTTAAAGTTGGCCTAACAATATATACAATACATATCTTTTTTTTAAAAGTATTTACTGCTAACGTTAACGTTAACGGAAGAAGCTTTTTACAAATGATGATTTGAGGGTTTGATTAAATTAAAGGCATTTCATTCTCGTGGACATTTCCTAAGTGAGTGAGAAGATCTCTTTTCTTTTCAAATTTCAACTGGCAATGGGCACAATCGAAGGTAAACCCTTGGTTATGAACCTTTTTCAGATGATTGTTCAAATCAATTTTGTTGGCATACTTTTTGCCACACAGGTCACAGACATATTCCTTTAAACCCTGGTGGACAACACGAACATGACGATTTTTGTGTGCTAGTTGTCCAAACTTTGCCGTGCAATGGGGGCATTCGTAGGGTTTCATTCCTAGATGAACACTTTGAGTGTGTTGGACCTAAAATAATAATGTTTAATGGGAATCCAATTTAGAGCAATAGATAAAAGTCCATCTCACCATAATTTTCTGAGTCTTGAATTTCTTTTGACAGATACTGCACTCAAAGTTCTTTGTCTTCGCGTGGACTGTGGCTAAATGACTTCTTAAAGTGGGAAGCTGGGAAATAATAATAAAAAATTTAAAAAGACCAAATGATACAGAGATTGCAAACATTCTCTTACTGTTGTAAAAGTCCTATCACAGAGTTTACATTTGGGAGGATACTGCAAATGAAATAAAAATTATTTGAGAATCAATCAAGAGTTGAATTACTCTTAGTTTGCAAACCTGCTCCCAACATATTCGACGCTCTCCTTTAACCTGGTCCATTTCATAATCAGGAAGTTCGAAACCGTTGGACTCATTTAGCTTCAAATGCTGCTGGCTGAAAATATATTTTTACAAATGAGACTTCTTCAACTGAGATAAATATTTTAGCCTAAAGAGTCTTACCATCCTTTCTTTTTCAGTTTTTGAATGTGGTACAACAGGAAGTGAAGTTGAGTAAATTTTGTTCCACATGCCTCACATACATGAGGCCTATCAGATGTCTCCCCTCTGTGCACACGCATGACATGGTTATTCAATATAGCTTGATTTCCAAAACTCTTGCCGCAAGTTTCACAGAGGTGTGGTTTTTCTTGAGGATGAATATTTGACATGTGAATTCTAACATAAATCAACTTTTTTTAATGAAAACCACAAAAATAGTTTTATATTAATGTCTGAAATTTTACGAAACCTCAATTCTCTTCCATTTTGGAACACTTCGTGGCAGACATCGCATTTCTGTTGCTCGTGAACGTTCCTCTTGTGCGTAAGTAGTCCATCACGTTCACCAAACTTTCGAGGGCACATGTCACAGGCAAAACGCCTCTCGTTGTCGTGCAAAATGCGTATGTGTCCTTTAATTAAAAATGGAAATTGAAAGCACAAGTATAAATACAGCCATAAATTACTGGCAAGTTCTTTACGTTTTAAGTGGCCGCCTTGATAAAACTTTGCTGGGCAAAGTTTACACTCGAATGGTTTGTACTCTTTGTGAACTTCTGCAATATGCTTTTTTAAGTGCTTCATCAGAGAAAATTCCTTTAAAAGACAGTTAAAAGATCTTGAGAATGATACACTTTCTTTTTTGAAACTTAAATTACCGAATTACAAAATTTGCACTTTCCACCAGTAGCCTTTTTTTGAGGTTGAGGTTCCTTATTCTCGTGAACGTTCTTGATGTGATTAAGCATACGAGTGGATGTAGAAAACTCCTCAGGACATAAATGACACAAAAATCGGTCTTTCACACCAAAGTTTTCTAATCCCAGTTCTGATAAGTATTCTTCAAATGTCTGAATTTGAAAAAAAGCCATGAAAAGAAAATAATGTCTGTGCAGAAATATTTAAGTTTTACAGTCCATCTGTTTCTAAGGTTGAAGGGTTTTAAATCCAAGCAAAATCGTGAATTTCTTACTTTGGGTCGAGACTTCTTTTTCTTTTCTTCTTTTTCGATATGTTCCTCGTCGTCTTGCTTTTCGGTATAGTCAGGATCCTCCTCTGAATTGTCTTCCATCTCCATATCGTTAGCCTCAATTTCCTCCTTGAATTGTTATATTTCAATATCTAATCTCATTATTTTATGTGAAAATTGAGATCAGCCTCACCTGCTTTACAGATATCATCTGCTGCAGCTGCTCCTGTTGAATCTGCTGATTTTGCATTTCTTCGTGATCTAATTGTTGGGTCTGTTCCAGTTGATCTTGTACTTCCTGAATTTGTTGACCGTGAAGTTGGATTGGTTGTTGATGGATTTGAAGCTGTTGCACTTGAATTTGTGGTTGAACATGGATTTGCTGTGTGAGCTGTTGCTGAGGATCGTGTATTTGGAAAGTCTGCAAGTTTAGTTAACAATAAGTTTCATATTATAAATAATTTTTTGTTCTAAATCCAACCTGCCCGGCCAGGTCAGGAAGTTCAACAATTGTGTTGATAATATCACCATCCTGAACTATAATCATTTTTGATTCTGGAAGTCCGATCAGAGTTCCATCTTCAGGGTCTAACAATAAAAACCAACAAAATTAATGAAAAAGCTATCAAAGTGAATAAAATTTTCTTACCGATATAACCCGTTTGGGGACCCATTACTCCGTCTGATATAGTCTCAATGCCCTCGTACTTGCTCACTCCACCCATAGAATAGTTGTGGTCTTCCGAATCAGAGAGGCGGCTCTCATTTCTTTGAAACAAGTACGAAGTGTGAATATTAATTCTTTTGTAACAATTGGCACATATTTACCTTTGCTCGTATCGTCGGCGTCCTTTTGCTCGTTTCTTAGGAGGCTCTTCGTTCCAACCTGACTGGTCGACGGTCGATTGATTGGTCGAGTAGAAGGGATCTTCATCGGGAAAAAGTTTTCGTTTTTCTTCCACTCGACAAAGGTTTATTGTTTGTTGAAGATTTAATTCTGAAATTGATAGTAAAGATCTTGACTTGATCCAAAGTTATCTAATTCTTCTTTTGTACCTGGCTTTTTGAGGAGAACATTTACCGTCTCAGTGTCTTTCAAGCCAACAATCAGTCTATCACGAATAAGGCTGTCTCTACAGCCTTCACAATATTCACAAGATTTGGCCATGGTTAAGAGATCGACAAGGAATGAGTCAAATACTTCGTCTTCATCCTTAAAAAATAATTTTAATGTAAAAAATTGAGAAACTTTAATTATATCAATTCCCAGAAAGGTGCAAAAATATTTTTTCGCCGAGATTTTTTCACCTGGTGTCGAAGATTAAACTGCATCCTGGCGTTTACAACAGGTGATTGCTTTGCAGCATGGATTCTCAAAGCAGTCAGGACATACTCTACATCTTTTCCCTAAAATAATAGAAACAATTGTCTTCTAGAAAATAATAAAGTTTGACACAATCATTATGATAAGTACTTGGGCAGGTGGGAGTTTGAAACTATCAAGAAGCTCCTGCGCACTATCGGACAGAAAAGACCTTAGCGTTGAGATTTTGTATTCTTCGTCATGACTGTTTAAACCTATGATGGAAAAACATTTTAAAGCAGATAAGATCTATAAATTTAGTTTCAATAATAATTTACCAGTGAATGTATAGAACGTTCGCCATTTTTGTTCCCACAGCCAGAATGATGTATCCTTTTCAAAGTTATTGAAATCTAACTTCCACGGCATAACGGAATCGATGTCAAACTGCCCTTCACGTAATTGCTTACGTCCTCTTCTTGGCTGAAGAGGAGGTGGAGGTTTAGCACCTTAATCAAAATAAAAAAAATTAAAGTTTTTTATGTAAAATTTGCGGAACAAACTTTTTATAAGGTTTTTATACTAGCTTCATCTCCGATATGAATGTCCGTCTCAACACGGCCAATTTCTTTAGACCTGGATGGTTTGATAGGACCAGCAGCATCTATTTTAGGACTATTCGCATATATCATAGGAGGAATGCCTAAATAAATATAATGGAAATTTTTTTTGCAAGGATAAAACTTTCAGCTTTTATGTCATTCAGTTTATTATCATGTGTAATCTAACGAAAGAATCAAATAATGGTTAAATGGATAAATAAATATGTGTCTAACTTACCACTAAAAATGTGAGGTACTGCATCTGGCTTCAATCTTCGAACTTTGAGCGGTCCTTTTTTTCTAAAAGGATTGCTGTCCTGCCTCTCCAAGAAATAGTCATCTTCGTCAAAGTGCTTTGAAAATTTGACATGAACATCAAAACACATAATTCTTAATAATTTCATATTTTTTCTGTACCAAGGAGCAAATTCGAGAATGTTTCGAGGGCTTCCAGTTCGCCCTTGGTATTGCATCAATCCATTTCTGACGTATTACAGGGTCCTTTGGAATGTTATGGGTTCCAACACCAGGTGGGTAATAGCCTTTGGTCCCGTATCCGACCTTACAGCCGGGGGCCACACAAGACATTTTCTGAAAAAAAAGAAAATTGAAGTTTTTTAAAAAAGTATGAAATTAAAGCAATTATAAATTTTTTTTAACTGTCAACTTTTTGAGATTTATTAACTTTTTTAAATCAGCAATCATATAAATAATAACCATAGAATTTTATGTCAGAAAGTTTAGACTTGAAATATTCAAGTTTTTTTGTTCAAACTTAAATTTCAATTACTTACATTTCTTAATGAAGATTTTCTAATAATAAGTTTTGGAACCAGGGCATCTGAATACTCTTTGGAGCAGTAATATGATCTTAAAAGTTTGCTTTGTTTTGAAAATTTTGAAATAATTCTATGAAAGATTTCTGTAACCTGAAAACGGACAAACTCCAAACACGAAATAGCAGAGGAAGATATTTTTGCCAAAGTCTTTTCTTTCTACAGAAAATTTTTTGCGCTAGTTCTGATCGTTTTACTTATAGCAAAAATAATATTCGTGTTTTCAAAGCTACGCGATCTTTTTTGCCGAGTAAACGTTGGTCTATTTGAAAGGAGAGAATGGGTAGCGTCCCATCTCTTATACGGCCAGCAAAGCAGGGTGATCAGTGCAACCACATTTTGTCTTAATTTTGAACCATTTACAGATTTGTGGTGTAGAAAATAATAAGGAAATCAAAAAGGTTATGACAAGCAAGAAAAGGAATAATTTTATTTTCTAAATTTTATTTAAATCGAGATTTTTTCGGATCACTTTTTTCTTGTTTCTAGGGTGCGTTTCATCAAAAAGAGTTGATTTATAAAGAGAATACTAACTTACTCTATGTAGCGCACCTACCCCTAAAAAATAAGCTAGCCTATTTTGATTAGCATGATGTTTTTGACATTCATTTCTCAAAAGCACTTTCAAAGTCTGTCATTCAGATCAAAACAAATGGAGCAGATTATTTAAAAAAAAATTGTGAAGTGCGTGACGAGGTTGAAGAAGATGTGGATTAAAATAAAAGACCAACAATAAAGGATTGGCAATGGAATCTAAAAACTTGGCTGATATTCTGTCAAGTATGGAATGTTTAAAACAGTAATTTGAGTTAGTGTTTGATGTCACAATATTTTCTATAGGTTTGCAAAGGATCATCATTGACGGCCATTCCGGACCCGCACTGTTTGACTTACACATTCAGTGTAAAGATGGAATCATCAGGTAAGTCAATCTGAAATTTGCCTCATAGGCTTTATAAAATGTTGTGACTCTAAAGGTTTTTAAATTTAGTTGGAACAAACTTCTTCTAGTGTCAAATTCTTTATTTCTTCAGAAAATTTTCAAAGGTATAAGTTGTCAATAGGAGTGATAGACTTAATGATTTAGCTAATTCAAAGCTTACTTTTAATGAAGAAGTCAATGTATGTGAGAATATCGACTCCATAATTCTACCAGATGTGTCAGTCTCGACGTTGAGCTCCATGCTTAAGTATGTGTAAAGAAAGTTACCCATTATCTAGAGTCTTTAAGTTTAAATACCAAAATTTCTTGACTTCAGGTGCACAATTAATCCTGATGTGCGAAGCGACACATTATCCGTTAACGAGTTGGAAGTAATGAAAATACTTAAATTTGAATTACTAGATAATCGTTCGAATAAAGGGTAAGAAAATAATTTTTTGTGCTTGGTAAAAAATGAAATATTTTTTAACTGAATTTTTTTACAGTGTTGTAGAGAGCGACTCTAGAGTTTCAGGATTCTACCGATCAAATTTAGACCTAATGCAGAGTTTCGATAAAGATATAAGTGAAGGTACTTACGCATTACTTTCTACAGTATTCTTTAGAATCAAATAGCTCAAAACAAAAGATTAATTAAGTGATTTTTAGAATCATTGCTCTCTCCAACTGAAACCTCGTCATCTTCTGAAACGTTGATGGATGTTTACTTACCACAATCTAAAGAAAAGTAAATGGCTTTGAAGTTTGATGTTCTTATTTGCTGATTATTTACGTATCTTTATAAAAAATTCAAACGTTTTTTTAAGACTTCTTAGATGTCGAAATCCAGGTTGTCGCATGAGGTTTACGAGGCAATTACATTTGGAGCGTCATGAAGCTAGTCACTCTCAGAAAGAACAAAAAGTAAATAACTTCAAAAAATCAGTTTTCAAGTCAAAAAACCATTAGGCAGTAAAACCTAGCTTACAAGTAACTACAGATTTAAAGAAAATGTGTATTTCTAGGTATGTGAAATTTGTGGAAAAATATTTTATCATGAAGATAATCTTCGACTTCATTTACGGTATCACGAGGACTTGAAACAGGCATATCATTTGCTGTGCCATATTTAGCTTAAAGTTTGTAACAATAATGACTTTAGATTTTCAATTGCACGGAATGCGATAGAAGCTTCCATGGTCAACGGGCTCTTAAGCTGCACGTGGACTCTAGTCATAAGTCTAAGGTTACATGCACATCTTGTGGAAAAGTAATGACAAAGAGACTATTAAAGCGTCATATGAATCGCAGGCACAAGGATGAGCTATCTGAAACAGGTGACGACTAAAAATGAGCAAAGTTCCTTAACATCAAATGAAGTCGTAAAATGTGTTTGCTTTAATCAAATGATCAAAGAAACATTGAAAAAATTTTCAATCCAGAGGCCTCTTACCAATGTCACATGTGCGATCGAGAGTTCTCAACTGCCCAGGCACTTTCAGTCCACAGAAGGTCTCACGATGGCCTTAACGGATTTCTTGATCCCATGTCTAACCAAAAAGACAAGGTATAACAAAATCTCAGACAGCAAACTTAATTCCAAAAAAGTTTATCTCAATGCGGTGATTGTAAAGTGACTTTTATTGTTTAGGAATAATTAGTTCCAGATAAAATATCTCAATTAGTAAATCTTTTTTATTTTAGAAAGAAGTCATACCAAGACAAGAAGACTTGAATTGCAACATTTGTCAAAAAACGTTCGTTTCGTTGAATCGCTTGTCAGCTCATAAGCGACGGTCACATAACAAAAGTCTTGTAGAATGTGATCAGTGTGGAGAAAAAGTGAAAGATATTAAACAGCATCACAGGTCCGTATCGAACAACGTATCTACATGAAAAAATGAATAATGATGTTATTCAACAGAAACGTTCATAAAAAAATCGAGCAGACCATCAAAGAAGCTTTGGCAAGTACGTCCAATTCTGAAGACATAATAGGTATAATTTATACAATTATCAACAACTTCATAGATAATTGACTGTAAAAATTTCTCTAGACTCGTATAGAAATGAAAAACAAGTGAAAAAACCTACTGTGGATCAAAAAGTACCTTGCAAGGTTTGCGGAAAAACCTTTCGAAACAAGCACGGATTAGCACGACATCTCCGCGAGGTTCATGCAGAGAACAGGTCTAACGAAGAAAATACATTTAAGTTTATTGGTTGCATTTCTTCATTTATTTTACAGACACGAATGCCCATTGTGCGGTCACTTTTTTCCTGTTAGACATTCTCTCTCTCGACACATTAAGAATGTTCACCAACCAGTTAAACATGACTGCCCCTATTGTGGGATACAGGTTATACACCTGGCTGTCCACATTCAATCAGCACATGGCCTGGACTCTGCAAATGCAAAAGAAATAGCTGAAGCTCAAACTGGGAAGTCTGCAGCTCGTACAGATCTTACTCTTGAGTGTGTGCTTCAACGAAGGAGGCACCAGCAAGAACTGATGCAAGAAGCAAGGCCAACAAGCAATGAATAAGTATGCCGTCTGTTAGTTGTTGATATTATTTAGCTATTTTTGGAATACACAGAAATTTAAAAAATCAACTGTCAATATTAAATTTAAGATATTGGTTATGTGTCATGTTTATGTTCAAGCCTTTGGCCGATTTCACTTAACCAGACAAGGAAGAATATCTTGGACGGTCTTTTGGTGTATATTCAAATGACTTTTTAAGAGTCACCACAATACTTTTTCTCTTGACTTAAAAGAAAGCTCATTTTTTTAACTGGGAAAGATTGTTGGATTCGTAGAAGATTGTACCCTGAACCCTAGGTCTCAGGTCAGATTGGAACTCAATGGACATAACTAATAGAGTGACAAAATCAAAACGAATAATTCAACGGAAACTTTATTTCAATGTAAATCTTAGTGAAAAATAGACTTTCTAAGTTGAATGAAATCAAGAAGCTCTCTTATTAAGAATTAAGGTCACAATTGTGTAAGTTACAACGGATAAGTAACATATCTTCAAAAACTGGTTATTAACAATGAAACATGGGATCTGACATGCTAATTTTTGGTAAACGGAGCTAACCAACCTCCAAAGGGAACTTCCAGACTTTCCGCCACTGCAATGCACAACCGATCTTGTAACGGGGCACCAATAACCTAAAAAGATGTGTGTTTAGGGATTCGAAAGGAAAGGTTATTTTCCAACTTACTTGAATCCCTATGGGCAAGTTTAATTTGTCTAAGCCTATTGGAATGGCTGTGGACGGAAGTCCTTCGAAGAGGGCTGACAAAATGACATCCCCAATATTTCCTGGTTGGTGAAGCTTGGGTGCACTGTTGTTATTGATCGGTAGAATTAAGACCCCGTTGACGTTAAGGATTTCAGAAACCTGATCCCGAAAATCAGCAAGAAAATTACGAATCTCTTCTTCTCTGTTTTTATTTTTCTTGATCAGAAGAAGCGTAGATACAACATCTTTTGCCTTACTGCAAAGTTAGTAAAATTATTTTTAATGATATCTTTAGACATTTTTGTCTGCATTGTACCTTAGGATGTAGGTAAAGCGATAGTTTTTAACAAAACACTTTGTTTTTGTGTGCAAGTGGGCAGCATCACTCAAAAATTGTGCCTCTAGTTTTCTGGTCAATTTATCTGGCCGTACCACTTCCTCAGCCGGAATTGTTGAGAGGGTGGGACCCGACCCAACCTGCATTTTCAGACCAAATACACGGCCTTTCGTCTGCTCACTCAGGAAGTGAACCAATTCCAAAATTCTTTCACTTACCTATGCAATAGTAAACATTTTTTAGAGATAAAAAGCAAAAAAATTGTTTGGGGACAACTTACGTCTTTTGACCACGGGCATAACACAAGGGGACTAAGGAAGTAGTAATTCAGTTCCTCCACTTTCACCTTGTTTAGAGATTCATAACGTTCAAACTTCTATTCGGTGAAACAATAAAACATTATCAAACCTCTTCGTGAACTTTGAGACTTTTAAATAAAGGACTCTTGAATGGCATTCCTCTGAAAAGAATTTTCAAATCTGCAGCATAACGGACTAAAGGCCCAAACGAAACTATTTTTGTGGCTTCACCTAAAAGAAGAATCAGTCAATTGAGTTTTTTGGAGACCACACTTAGTTCTGTGGTTAAAATCACCGTCTGTTTTGTGGGTTTCTAAAAAACTGAAGACATCTGCAGAAAACTGGTGGGAAAATATTCCACAATAAGCTGAGCTGACACATATCGACAACCTCTCTGAGGCTCCTATCGCAAAAGCTACTCCGCAGGAGGACTAAATATCAAGAAAACTATCCGTGGAAAAAATTTGAACACCTCAAATTCGGCTAAAGGAAAAGGGATTTAAGGTCGCACTCACCACTAGAGCGGCAGCACCATTACACCCTCCACCCGATGACCTTGTGTAACTGAAAATGAGATGCACATTAATTTTACAGAGGTCTTTATGCTAAAATATAGTCGTCACTCACTCATAAGGGTTTCTTGGAGCATTTGCGTTTCTTTCACAGTCACTAGGGTCATAGCTAATATCGTACGTTCTTGCTAAGCTTAAAAATAGTCCACCAACAGACTGGCCTGTTCGAATACAATCCAAATCCTGAAAATGTGAGCGACCTGAGTCATGTTTCACATGAATAAATAAAGTGAGAGCAAAAAGTGTACCTTTCTGGAAGATGAAAAGGGAAGTCCCCAAAACTTGTGATTGTCGGCAATCTGTTTGACACAAACAGGTGGCATCAGGCTTATATTCCTACCATTGAGATCAATTTCAATTAAAGAATAATCATGAAGCAAAGTGAGACTCACAAGTCGACAGTTTTTGCCTCTAAAAGACCTGCATTGTAACCTTCTTCCTCGACCAAGTACATCTCATGATCAACAGTCTTGCTGTTCAAAACATACTCCACCATCATTTTCCAAGCAGAGTCCTATAAGTGGAACCCCATGCCATTTATTCCCCTTTTCAATTAAACCACATTAATTCTCACCCTTTTCTCTCGTACCCTTCTTCCTAAACAGTCAGCCGATTCGAGCAGATAGTGAGGTTCTGGAATGGGGCATTTTCCCTTCTTCACGTTCAACTGACCACTCTGACTACTAGCATCGGCACACTTTGAGAATAGCTGGTAGTACTTCTTGACTATCCACTGGATCAGTTTTGTCAACATGATTATGTCTCTGCGATGATTTACTTAAACTCTTCAAGCACAACATGGAATCCGTACTCATGTTGAACTAGGCGTTGTTTGAATACGTATAAGAACGGCTAAAATTTCCATTTTTTAGGCCATGGAGAATCAATCACTTTTGGGTTGAACTTGCTGCAATAAATAAACAAGAGAAGTTAATGTCAGTTATGATATAAAATTAGACCCTGAATTTAAAATAAACCAACGGTTCTTACCTATTCGTTGACTCACCTTGTCCAAGGCAATCGATAAGAAGACAGTCTTAAAATTTTTCACAACTCTTATCTCTGAATCGCTTCCACATTCAATGACGCGTGCACAAAAAAAAGAACTCAAAAGTGGAAAATCAAGTTTTTACTTTCATTCCAACGATGCGCAGACAGTAATTAGTAAATAAAATTAACAAGTGGGCGAATGGCACGCCCCAAAATGTTTACCAAATAAGCCTATTGAAGGGGTCACTGCCATAGACATCGGATATATAGACCACGCACCTCTGCCTGAGTAGCTGGAAGAATTTTCACAGTAGTAAATTAATGGTTTACCAACAGCTGATTCGGTGCGGCCTAGCTGGGTCAGCTGTT
>Ga0194133_10007244_pt1 | contig 13358 bp, 6 predicted proteins | sample TA2KigOf40mmetaG_FD_155448 | JGI IMG/M metagenome (GOLD analysis project Ga0194133, IMG submission 155448) | Freshwater microbial communities from Lake Tanganyika, Tanzania - TA2015055 Kigoma Offshore 40m | ecosystem: Environmental > Aquatic > Freshwater > Lake | place: Tanzania: Lake Tanganyika...
TTTTAAAAAGCAAAAAAATTTGCATACTCTTTTTAAATTTTTTAAATTTTTTTGATCAAAATTGAATTTTTTACAGTGTGTAAAAAGTAGGCACAAAAAGTTGGCACTTGAGGGACAAATTGTCCACGGCCGTTTACTTTTATCATCTGGGTTTAACTAGGCCTTGAAAAAACAATTCAAATTTCAGTTTGGAGAAAAGAAAATTTGTATTCTATGTAGGTAGAAGGATTTATGCTCTGAATAAGATGTTGGAAAATATCTGTTTTTTCCCTAGGAAAAGGAGACTTTTTATGCTTAAGATTATTCTTACTTTTAAAGAGATGTTAGAGGAATATGAATAGTATCTTTGACTTAATCTAAGCTCAATTCTTGGAGACTCTAAAACTCTTTGATCAAAGCTGGACATCCTGTAATGGAATTTAGTGAGTTACCTTCTGAACCCTGGTAAAAGGCAATACAAAAACTGAAATCATGAAAGGTCAGTTGAAATAAAGATTAGAGGTTGCCAAGAAAATGGGCTTAAATTTTTATTGGGGAGAAGGAGTGTTGTAATGGTTAATCTAAAGTGAAATTAGTTAACAGAGCAAAAAGATCAATTGAGAACTGAGTTGACTTAAAGGTAAAGAGTTGATGCAGTCTTTTGCAGGTTGTTTGTATTCAAGTCTAAATGCAGAGCACTGCCAAAAACAGGTTTAATTTAATCCTGTTGTATCTGAAGGAAAATTGCTTAATGAAATAGGATTTTGACCATGGAGGGAAGGTATCTGGTCAAGAGGATAACCCATTTGTAGAGGGAAAAAAATGATAGATAGGCTTGTGACAAGGTGTTTAAATAATATAGGGATTAATTAGGATTAAAACAGGTTTTAGATAGTGAAATGTTTGAAGCAAAAAAAAAGGTGTAAATGCATAAACATATAGGAAATATTGAAATGTTTTGGTATTAAAACAATAGAAAACCTTGTAATTTCTTTTTTGACAAGGGCCTGATTTTTTGACAAATTCTGATGCATCTGAAATGTGAGTTTAGAGACAAGCCATCTTTTATCGCTCTGATAAGAGTGAAATTTCAGAACCATGTTCAAGATCTTTCAACTGACTCAAATGTAAAACATATTTTTCAAGCAGACAAATAATTAATATCTAGGATCTACAAGTTTTTTTGGGAGTGTTGCAATCTTGTATTGGCTATAGGTTTGAATCCATATTTAATCATATTATCAAGACCTTTGCTGGTCTCTGAAACTGGTGAAATATAAGCTTGTTTTTCCTACATTTACTCTAGGAATGAGAACCCCCATCTAACTTAACTGTCGAGTTGAAAATTTATCAACTCAACTAGTTGCATAAAGGATGGAATTCGTGAAATATTATTACACAAAGATGTTATCAAGCTCTCAACTATCTGCGACAAAGGGACTCAGGAATGTGGGGGAAATGTCTCTGTGCTTTAAATAAATGATTTGTCTAACCAAAACAATGCATCAAAATAAATTTTTCAACTTTCTCGACTGTTGAAGATAAATATGTTTCCCTTAATCTATTCAGGCTACTGAGTCATCATCACTCATAGAAACAAATGGAAAATAATTTACTTTATGTCTGTATCAATGAATCTCAAAATGGAAGTTGTACAAATATCTAAGAAGAAACTTCGGACAATCCTTGGGTCGAGTCAGCCATCTATGGTTTGGGTTTGATTTGGAAAATTTCCCCTAAAAATGTCAAATTTTTCAATTTTTTCCCCTTCGGATAAAAACAACTCTTCAGGGCGGGTCAAAAAGTACCTGGGTCAAAGGTGGGTCGGGTGGCCTATCTTTGGTCTAAACTTGAGATAAACGAGCCTTTTATAATCTTTAAATTATGCCTGAACCTGGGGAACCTGATCGTGGTCGTTGGGTCTTCAAGAAAATATAACACCACATAATCTTAAAAACAATCAATACAACACAATCAATAAAGAATGCAGAAGGACTATAGCAATATATGTTGAAGTTTTATAGCAGATATCTGACATGTAAGTTTACATAAGGCCAGGAAAAAGGCACTTTTGCGAACCATGGGATTTGATAGAACATTGGGGCGATCTAACTTCTTTTATGGAAGAAGGCTTCCAGTTTCACATCCTTGAACCAGGGCAGATAGCTGGAGAGATGCTCCTCAAGTATGTCTACCCATAGGGACCTGAGACCCACCGCCTTTCTTATTGAAGAGCTGGTGGCTCTCTGTTGGTTGACTTAAAGGACATGGTCTGGAGCCTTCTTTGAGTAGATGTTGGGGATTGTTCTGTCCATGCATCTGTTTTGAGCGTCGCAGAGTTTATAATCTCTTTCTTTACTTTCCCCACAGAGTGACACTGTATTACTTGTGCTTTCCGTGATCCTGACTCTTTGATGTTTTCCAGGTTGGTTCTCAGACTTTCTCCTTGCTTCTTTTTCATGATCCAAAGAACTGAATGCTTCTTTATTCGGGGGTAGTTTTGTGGTGATACAAATAAATATTGTGATATTAAAAATATTGACTACTACACTATTAACATTAAAATAAGTGCTGATTCGACGATGATAAAATTTGTACATGCTCACCAACTAAACCACCAAACACACACTGTTTATCATCTATTTGGTTCCAAACAGTAATACCTTCTCCAGAAAACTACTCTGACTAAAAGTTAACATTTTTCACTTTTAATTATCTAACTTTAGTAACATAACTACTCAATTTCAAAAGACATTCAAGTTCATTTTCAATAGTTCATTAGGAACTTCTCTTGGCATTTTATGACTATTAGATTGAAAACTTTGGAAAATAAAAAACTTTGGGAGATTGGTTGTTACAAAAATGTGAAAAAACTGTTAATCAATTTCTGTCTTCTGAATAGTTGTTTCCGCAAACATGCTCTTAATTAAGGGAATATGGGATTAATTCAGATCTAAAATTGACCAGACACCAAGAGAAACAAATCACTAGAAAGACACATCAGTTTTACCTTTTAACTTAAGAACTTTAAGAACTAATTAAAAAAGATTGCAGTCTTCAACAAAAGCAATTCTTTATTTTTTTCTAAAAAATCTTAATTTCCTTGTGATGTTATGATCTGTATTTTACTTACCAATTCCATCCAAAAAAAAAACTTTTGCAAACTTTTTAATGCAGAGATTTCAAAAACAGGAAAACTTCTTTTCAATTTTCAAACAAAAATTGAAAATTTAGGGCAAAGAAAAATAGTGGAAGCTGCACAGAAACTACAATAGTTTCTTACATTTTATTTTAATGCAAAAGAGCAGATTTTAGTTTACAAAATTCTGCTTCAAATAAATTTTTATCATTTCAAATGATTTCATAAAAACGTTGTGCCCTTATAGAAATCTATGAATTGTTTTCCACCCAAATGGTATAGTCATTAAAACTGAAAGCAATTTTTAAAAAAAATTCATTTTAATTTCAATTTTTACAAAAGATTTTTTGCTGCTTTGCAAAAGATCTTTAAGTTGATGTATCAAAGAGACTCTTGGACTTTGTTCTCACAAACACGTTTGAAAATGAAAAAATAGCCATTTTTCTTGCTTGGAAAACAAGTTAAATGATTGCATCGATAAGAATATTTTTGAAAAAATAAGTGTCAAAGCATCTAACATTTGCAAAGTTTTAATCTAATGTTCTAATTTGGAATTATTTTGTTTTTTACACCAACTAAGGGATAATTTGTTTACACTGGAAGATAATTAGAGAAGCTTTTTCAAACAGGGAAAATGAAAATGAGGTGAAAATGGGCTTTTATTTTTCAGTTTTCACCATATTGGACAAGTGATTCTTCAAGCTAGTAGAGTATACATACTTTGCACCGACTGATTTTGTAATTTTTGTTGCAATCTGGGGTTAAGGTTTGTCAGTGCCAGGGTTTGAAATAGATAGCTGATAAATAATTTATGGGCCTGTGAGTTGGACTATTTTTGGAATGATGATTACCATTTGATTGAAAGGAATGTGGCTAGTATCAGAATGGAATAGAATTAGGTATTATTAAAGGACAATCTGGCAACAACACAACCATAGGAAATATATGAGAGAAAAATCATTCCAAGTTTTCAATCTAGACTTGAATAATCTATTTCTGTCCAACATGAAACAACACTTCAAATTATTTTTGATAGTCTGCTTTAGTATATCTTTCCATTCAAAGTGTTTATCCTATAAAGTTTTTTGTGGGTTATGTGTGGGCGATATCAAGTCAGAAGGGTACATAGTAACTTGTTCAATGAAATACTTGGATAAGTTAAATGCCTAGCAGGAGCATTGTTCCAACTTTTTCACTCCCTCCCATGGGAAAAGAGAGAATCAAGTTCATTTCATTTAGACAATCGGTTTGAAATTTCTGCCACGTACATGCATCTCTGTGTTGACTTTTTCCCATGAAGTTATCAAATTTCAAAGCATGTTTTGTCAACAAGTTTAGAATTGACTATATTTATCATCAACTATGTCCTAAGCAATGCCAGGGCCAAAACAGGTCTAGCATGGGTTGTTGCTGTGTTAAAGGATTCCCTGAGTCATGCAAAATTAAGTGATAAGTTCAGCAGTTCAGATGATGGGACTTGGGGCACACACTCAAACATTGATAAATACATTATGTCTTTAATATATTTGCCCTTCCGTTTGTAAATCCTAATCCCAGGCTAGCTATTTATCCAAGAATAAAATCGGAAGCTTATGCATCCAAAACTGGGTTGGCATGGTTAATGCATCAGGTTGATTTAAACTGGTTTAACTCCAACCTGACAAACAGTAACATTAGGATTAATCTGAAGAATATTTTTTATCCTTCAAATTATGGAAGATGTCAGTCAAACTGCTATTTTTCTTTAACTGACATAGTTAATTTATGACAAATGTTTTCACTGATTATCTAATTTTTGAAGAGACAAGCAGTGCTCTTATAAAGGCCATGAGTAGTTAAAAATTTTATTTTTATCGATCGACAAGTGTATTGCAAGAGTGTATGAAGCCAGTATATGAAAAATAAAATAAATGTTAAGGAGTTCAATGAGTTTATGTATAAATAAATAGTCAAGGTAGCCTTTGAGAAGAGAGACAAAGGCTTTATTCTCTATCTGGGCAAACCTTTGAGCCCTTGATTAGCCTCAATTGATGATCGTGCAAGCATTTTGGTCATGATTGATAGTTTTGCAATTGCAATTTTTCGTACTTGGTCTGAGGTGTACTATTGATTTTTGCAATTCAAATGTGAAATGTTTTTTTGCATATCCATGAATCAAACACCAGACATTTGATCTCAGTTCTCAGTCAGATACCTCTACCTTTTAGGCCTTGGCAAAGAACAGGGTTGCTGTGGCCAAATGGGGCCACCAATGACCCCGGCTTCCTAATAAGAATCTAAGCAAAATTGCCAGCCGAATTAAAGTTTGCCGTTAATGATTGATTAAAAAACTATAAAACTATAAAAAAAACCTTTAGAATATTAGGTTTTTGAGTATCTAAAAGAAAAATAAAGGTGGTGTGAAAACTATTGAGTTCCACAGAAAAAGTGAATATTGAATAATATGAAAAGAACGGATAGTTCTCCCAAAAAATCAAATGATTGCAAAAAGTGCTGACATTACAACAGTTTTATAGCAAAATTTGAAGACATTTTAGTGATGTATAACATGTATGGTTTTTATTTTTTGTGCATTTTTGCAATTTATGAAAGATTGTTGGACAGTCCAAAGACATCCCTTAACTTATAAATAAAATAATCTGCTGGTTGATTATAGCTTTAACCTTGGAGTTAGATGTTTAGTAAGATTTGTAGTATGAAACACACTGTTGAATTAGAATTATGATAAACTTTTATCCTTCCTTTTAATGAAAATAACATCTACTGAATTAAACTTCTTGTAGGAGATTATAATTTTTACTTTTTAAAACCTTATCATTCATATGTTTCCTCCTCTTTCTTGTAACCATTCCACAATAAATCTAATCAGCAATTTGGTTGAATTGACAATTACAGTATAGGTTTTTTACTTTTTCCTCCTTGTCAAATAAAACCTTAGACGCAACAGAAATGAAAAGCTCAAAATAGTAACAGACCAATTTATTTTTATCCAGCAAGACTTTTCCTCAACACTCAAGAATTGTGGAAAACCTGCTTGGAGATAACAAAGTGGAAATTGACTTGAATGTTTGTTCTAAAAACAAACATCATTGGAAATGATCCTAATATACATTACTAATCAAGCTGCCAGAAGTCACCAAAAGGTGGTTACATTTCATCATACGAAATTCCAATTATGATTTTTCATTAAAAATTTTTAAACAAAGAAAATTTAATATCCAAAGAGATGAAGTTTTTATCTCCCTCTCTATAGATCATTCTGGGTTTTTTTTCAAAGATTGGAATAAAAAATCTAAATGAAGTAAGGAGGGTCAAATTGCCAACTTTTTTTGCTCACCCAGACTTATTATTTTTCATTTCTAAATTATTCTTTCACGGTTTGAGGAAAGAACAGCAATCCCGATGGGAGATCTGCTTCTGAAACCCCTTAATGGCAGACATTAACTAACTAAAAACAAAAATTAATTTCAACCCTTTCAAAAGAGTTTTTTGTAACACCAGAGCAAATTTTTTGTTTCCACAATATTATAAGCAAAAATGAATTTTGAAAACAATAGCTTTTTTCAATCCACACTTCAAATTGACACTGTTTTTATCTTCACCTTTTTTTGTTTGAACCTTATCCTTTGAAGTGATGTTAGAAATAAAAAAAGCTTTCTCAAAAAAGTCCAAAGAGACCTGGTATCTGTTGTCTCAACACCACTTTGTTTGCCATCAAGCAAACCTTCATTTGAGAAAGTAACCAAGATATTTTTTATGCTACAAGTTCCTTGAACATAACTTACCTGAAAGCTAAGAAAAATATTTCAAAAAGAGCTTGAGAAGAATTAAGTTTTCACTTCTTTTTCTAAATCTATCAACCGACATTTTCTGCCCCTTTACAATCGATTGGTGAAATCTGAGTAAGTGCAATTAAAGCTATATAAATTAGAGGAATGGATAAAAGCTTTGTTAAAACTAGCCCAAGACGATATTCAACTCAATGATTTTGTCAAATGAAAATATTGGTTATGAAAGTTTTCAAATAACATTAGCTTGGCGGAACATCAAAACCTTATTATGGACATGGAGACTAATTATAATTTGGTGAAGGCCACGCCCTTAAAGGTTGGTTGGGTAAAAGGACTTTTTTTGGTAGTGGGATTTTTGGGAAATTAAGGATCAAGGGGTTTAAGCTTACATTCGGGACCAACCCACCAGTCTGAATACCATATACTTTTGAAACCCAGTAAGTTCTGAAAGCATTTTATTTAGTAAGTCGAACCTATTACAATTTTAGACTGTAAATAAAAAAGCCAATTAAAAGAAAATGTAAATTGTGTTTTCTATGGACCGAGTTATTGTGACATTTTTATGTCTTTTTATTTGAGCGTCCAGCAAAATCACTCATTACAGATGCTTTAAATCCTGGCTGGGAATCACTCTTTTGTGAATTTTATGACAACGTTGGGTCAAAGGTTGCTGAAAGTCCCAAGGCCCAAATTCTGACCCTAAGATCTCCAGCCAAATGCCATGACCATAAGGCTGGCATGTTAAAGAAATATAATACACAATGTTTCTATTTTAAATCTATATCATTACTCTCATTGGCGTACCATAATGGGATCTTCAGCAACTCCCGTTCTGTTGCTTGAGCATGTGGATTCTCTCCCATGGTGGCGGGTTAGTGGTTACAGACAGTTCATTCCTCAAGAACAATCAATGAAATACATCTTTTTATTTTCACATGAATCAATGAACTATGGCTGGTCGGGCAGCTCTGTCCTGGTAGCTACAACAGACAGGCCTAAAGAATGCAGGACAGCCCTGCAAGGAACAGGGGATTATGAAACATAGCCTTCATGGTGCAGGGGGCAGGCGATTATGAATCATAAACATTCTTGAGAGCGTCCTTGAGAAGTTGATCACTCAGAGTGATGAGATCATCAAAATCCAGATGATCCATCTAGACATACCATTAACATCAGAGATCAGAAATCAATAAGGGCCCTCAGAAGAGAAATCAAATAAATGATAAATCAGAGTTCTACAACACAGTAAAACACATTTACTTTAAAAATACACAATGTTTATATTTTATATCTATAGCATTATGAATATGATGTGATATTCTCAGTAACAATTATAATCATTAATAATCACATCCACCAAGCAACAAAACAAAAGAGAAGTCTTCAAACTCTTGATAGGCATGCAAAATAAGGTCACAGACCAGCAAAACCTAGAGATCCTCTAATCATATAGTGGAAGGTGCCAATAAGCCAGCCCTTATCCAATCAATTAACACATGGTTGAGATAAAAGTTGTACATCGTTGAGCTACAAGTTTATATTTGGAAAAATAATTTAGTGTACAATAAGAGATCATCAGTCATACTTTGGCTTTTATTTACAGGGAAATGTGCCAATATCAACTACCTCAAATCAGGCTATGCTTAAAGATCCTACAAGAATCTATCTCTACAAAAGAAAAGGGTATCCACAGAACCACACATTGATGATATGAAAGGCAGAAAAAAAACTAAAAATGTGAAGTATTTATTTAATCATATCTCTTGTCCCAATATTGAATCGATCCCTTTTATCATTTTTTGAACAGAGAATAAGTCAGGGTGGTCATGTGGTTACAATTTGGAGTTAACCCAGGTTCAACTCCTACCCAGGGTAAAAACCACAGAGCCGAATCCCTAAAAAAGTGTGCTTTAATGAGCAAAGACTAACAAGGGGTACTATATAAAAATTGAAAAAATAATATTTCAACATGTAAAAATAATTTTTATCTATCAATTTAACGTTTTCTTCAAAATTAGATGAAGCTAGACCAGTTTTCACAGTGATTTTGATAAAAATCTTCAGCTGCGAGTCTGTTTTTAAACCACATAAGAAGCAGATCCAAAGTTGCTCAACAATCTTGATTTCCAATACAAGAAGTTTTGGCGTCGTCGGCTTGAACTCAGATATGGCGTTGGCTATACAATCGACCGTTTTCTGCATTTGCTAAAATGGGTCATTAATCCAAGTCCCACCCCCTTTTCCATGTCTCCAATCCCCACCCTTAACAAAACCAGACAAAGATATAAATTGAGGATTAAATTGCAGAAAACCTTTTTAGGATTCATTAACAGACTTGAAACTTTTCAGGATTTGAAAGAAAAATGTTTTCCTTGAAATTGACTCTTCACCCAAAGCACGTTTCTTTTGAAAAGCTGGCCAAATCAGGTTCCTTATTTATGATCTGCAAAAATTGACTGCTGATACCCTTGAGGCATTCTTGCTAGATAATAGAAGACAAAAAAGAGAAACTTTTATTCAAGTTACTTTTTTATTCTAATAATATCCTTTTCACTTTTACCACTAAAATTTATTCCCTTCAAATATAGTACAATGTGCTTCTTCAAAAGCTAGATTTCAAAACACAGAGCAACCCTATGTCTGGTCCTTTGCTCTACATTCCACAGCCCCCTCAGTAGTCCTAATCTGGCCTAGCTAGTAGCATCTGGTGCACAACTACTTCAAAGTGTTTTATTCAAGTTATAAATCAGTAAGCATCTAATTGCCTTCTTTCTTTCGCATCAGGACATTCTAGAGATGGGCCCTGACCTGACCCGAGCTTACTTTTGAGTAAATAAGAGGCCGACTCGCCTTTGACCCGCGTACTTTTTGACCGGAGAAAAAATTGAAAAATTTGACGTTTTTAGGAGAAATTTTCCAAAATCAACCCCAAACTATAAATGGCTGACCCGAGCCGACCTGACCTGAGCCACAAAAAATTGACCCCACCTTACCCGGGTCAAAAAATTTTACCCGGACCCATCACTAGGACATTCTCTTTTTAAATTGAGATATCAACGATGAAATGAAGATTTTTGAATCAAATAATAGGATTATAGAAAATAGATGTTAGGTTGGCTGAATGAATCTGACATTATCTAAGAAGCTTTTTGGCCATGTTTAAACTTGTTACGTTCCTTAATTCAAGTTTTGTTTTTGTTAAGATGACATGTTAAAAGCTTCTTTCCCTTCCATTGTCAGTCAATCAATCTTATAGCCATAGAATGAAAATTAGAAATTGAGAGCATGATCTTGAGCTAAAAATTTTCTTAGAGATGTGCTGACTTAAGAGATATGAAAAATGGTCTAGACAATTAGACCCAGCTAGGAGTGTTTTGTGAAAAAGCTTACTAAACAGAAAGTACCTTTGAACCAAGCATGGATTAGGAATGTAAGAGTAAAGGTTGCTTTTTTAACTAATTTATTTAATATATGTGATTGATACAAAATACAAAAATACAAAATCCATGAGTGAAGCGAGTGAGACAGAAATACAGTTAAGGGTTACGTAAACAGTAATTTGACTTTCAACTTACATCTCCAATAGCTAATACAATTTTAAAACTAGAGAAAAGTTTAAAAAATAACATTTGGAGCTAAATGCTTGGACAATAATTGTTATTAATAAACTTTAAATGTGGGAGCTATTAAAGATGTTATTTGAAACTCAATTTTTTTGATGATTGTCTGTCCGTCAGTCACCAGAAAGGCTCTCTCAGTGTTAATGCTACAAAGCTCAAACTTGACAATAAAATTCCTCATATTAATGGGAAAAAGTTATTTTGAAATTTTGTCTAGAACCTGAGATAGTTGATGTCTAAGATGCATCATGCAAAGATGACCAAAAAGAGAAAAACCAAACCGTATCATACACATTTGTTACAAAGGTGTTGATCGCACATCAACATTGGATGAGTCTATACCTGCACAAGATTATTTTTATTACCTCCACCCATACTCACACCATCATTTTATCATTACAAAAAAACTAAAAAGCAGTTGAAGAGAATTGTCTGACCTACCTAACAAAGATAATCAACAAATTAAGATGCTAGTAGATGCAGGCCCATGTGAAAAAGGCTACATCATGGAGACTTGGGGTTTGATTAAAGGCTCTAGGCTATGAGTCATTACTATATGAAATAATTCAATGTAATAGCCATTATTGTTGAACTTTTCTTATCTATTCAAATTTTCTTTTTTCTCATAAATGGATCATCAGTTAATTCTGTTACCTGAACCTCAAACCTCAAACTTGAAGCCTTTGTCTATCTGAAGCTGAAACAGTTTGTTGTCTAAAAGTCTAAATTAAAAAATATTCTCACCACAAAGCCTATTGATTAAGTGTTTTGCAATTTTATTTAAGAACTTTTCTGTAGAAGTGCAAGAAATAAAAATTGTGGTCAACCTCTGTCAAGTCAATTTCTAGCTCCTTTAACATTTTGACCAGAGACAGTAAAAACTCTTTTATTGGTATGTTTGGAAAGACTTTTATCTTTTTAGTTGGACAAGTATTTACGTGCCAAGGTAGGCAAAACCAGGCAGGTTTAGAAAATCGGCAAAATGTAGGTTTCAAGAATTTTCTTATCTTAACCCATGCCACGCAAGACAAGGGCTATAAGGAAGCCATAAAGAAGTGCATTTAAAAGCAAACAGGTCTATTGCTATCAAGTCGCTCTTTTCTCGACAAAAAATATCAAAACTATTATCAAGATTACTCAGGTCTGCTAAAAGTTCCTTTATCTGTTAAAGGCAAAATAGGAAAACTTTCATATTGCATATAAAAAGATGTCTGGCAAATGAGAAGCTTATAAAATAAGATATCATTTCGGTTGTGACACTCTGAACATGGATCTTTTTTATGAGTCCATTGTTGCCCAAACAATCTTAACTAAAGATTAGATAGGTAAAAAAATGTGCTCTGACGTGCAAAACATTTCACAATTTCATTCCAGTCAGAAAGAAATTCTTGATATATTGAAATAGTATTAAGTTTTGAAAAGAAGAATGAAATACACCTCAGAGCTGCCTATATAAACTTAGAGTTAGAGATATTATGATGCGGCCAGGTTAGATCAAAGTCCACAAGTAATCTTTAATATTTAATTATTTCTGATTTCAAAATAAAATTTTAATCTCCAAGTAAATTTAAGAAGTCAACTGTTTCAAAAACAGAAAACAAATATTTAAGAGCTTTTTTTGCCAAGACTCATCTTGACCTTTCTGGAAACTAGTTTTTTGGCAAATCTATTCCAAATAAAGACTTTTTATCTTCTAGACAGACAATAAGCAACATAATTTTGGAAGATATTAAGACTAAATTGGCAGGAAAAGGCACAATTTATAATTTAATGTTAAATTTATTTCAAGGTGGGTTGACACCTGATATTTCATTCCTACATCTTTTAAACATATACGTATACTTCCAATCAGCGAATGCCACTTCTCTTGTCACCTTTATTGGTCGTATCTCTGATTCGAACCTCTCCTTTATAATGGGTTGCCGTTCTATTGATAAAAAGTTCAGTATTGATTCTTTTCTTGATTGGAAAGGCCATCACTGGGTTTTCACATGTTCCTTAATTTCACACACACAGGTCTCTCCAGACAATAGCACCACACTCGCTAATTTGTCAACTTTGCTAGTGAGTCTAAAACCTGGTTAAGGCCAACTAGAAAATTTTTTTCTTTTGTAAAAGTCTTTTTTGATTAACATGTGGGGTAAATGGTATGGAATCAAAACTAACATGATTCAAATCCCTTAAATCTCAGAGCCATAACCAGTTTACCAATCATTCAAGTTGCTGTTGTCGAATGGTCCAAGACACCTGACTGTGAACAAAGATCCAAGGTTATGGATACGATCCTCAACCATACCAGTTAATTTCCACCCCAGATTTCAAAAAATCAACAAGCCACCCTCAGTCAGGGAAATTATAAATTGCAGTGACCATAACCATATATTTTGTTTAAAGGCTCAAACAGTCATCTTGCATTAACATCGGTTGAGTCCATACCTAACCAGTTCAATTAAGCAACATTTGGTTTTTAAAGATAACTTAAAATGAAAAATATTTGTTTCAATATGGCCTTTGGCCCCTTAAGCCACTTAAATTTTGAATCATTACTAATCAACCGAATTTATTTGTCTGACCAACGTTCTTAAATTTTATGTTCCCCAATAAAAAAAGTCCACTTTTTCCCAACAACATTCTGTTTGACAGGGCCAAGTTTTATCTAATAGGTAGATGCAGTTTTGGATGTGATAAAAATACTTTTTTTTAAAGTGCTTTCCATTGCAACGAATAAAATTCAAGTGGCATAACTTTAAAGTCTACCAAAAAAAATTCTTTCCCCATAAAAGTCAAAATGACAAAAGTTGAGAGTATACTTAAACTAAAGTGTTATTT
>Ga0194133_10007245_pt1 | contig 13355 bp, 10 predicted proteins | sample TA2KigOf40mmetaG_FD_155448 | JGI IMG/M metagenome (GOLD analysis project Ga0194133, IMG submission 155448) | Freshwater microbial communities from Lake Tanganyika, Tanzania - TA2015055 Kigoma Offshore 40m | ecosystem: Environmental > Aquatic > Freshwater > Lake | place: Tanzania: Lake...
AGGGGGCCGTCGTCATACAAACGGCGCACCCTGTAACTGATGGGCAGGCTTCCTTCACGTAAGGGATGATTGAGTTGGCGCCAGGTCGACAAGGCGTCTTGTTGGAATGTGAACGATTTAGCTTCGCTCAAGCGTGTTTCGCGATGTTCTATTGGTAGCTTATTGATTTTCGCTTTTTTTGGGCTCGAATTAGGCTGCAAAGGCTCAAGTTGGATCGCAGCATCAAGAAGTGCAATCAATTTGCCGCGACTCTCCTGGGTGACCAGATCCGCCCAGAGCTTGCCGCGCCAGCGCTTGAGTTCTGATGCATCCACTGTCTCGGCATTTCCCGCAGCATCAATTACACGGGCCTGCGAATCCAGCACAAGAACAAGATCGGCAGACCATTCCAGCAAGCCCGCTACAGCCTCAGCGTTGAGATCGCGCAAGTCCGCTTTCGGGGACTCAAATCGTTTCATGGAAATCGATCCGCCTTGTCATTGTGTGGCGCGCCGAGTCCAGGCGCTTACGCCTGACTCCTGACGAACCTATTGTTATCCGCCCTGATTCTTTCGATTCGATGATTCTTTTCGACTTGATCCCTGAAGCACGTTAGACGCAATTGAGCAGCTAAAACCGTTTAAGACAATTTCCAAGACTCCATTTTACAAAAAAATTTTCTGCTTTCCTACTGCTTTCAACGAATTTGGTCGGATATTTTGTCAGTTGTTTTAGACATCTTTTTGAAATGTCCAGTTCCTTAAACGTCCAAATAAATTGACAGTTGAGCTTGATCGGTCTACATTGACCCTGCGGAAAGACTTGGCAAGACCCCTTAGCCAGCGATCGAGGATGACAGATCAGCATGACCACCATGGAGCGCGCCACAATAGCACCTGAAGTTCGGGCCTTATACAGCCCGCAGGAGCGATTGCGTCGCGACCAAACGATTTGGACGCTGGTGCAGGGGCTTCTCGCACCGCTACAATTTTTGGTGTTTTTGCTGAGCCTTGCTCTGGTGCTTCGCTTTTTCTATAACGGCGAAGGTTTTGAATTTGCCACCTGGTCAGTGCTAGCTAAGACATCGCTGCTTTATCTAATCATGATCACAGGCGCGATCTGGGAGAAGGTGGTTTTCGGACAATACTTGTTTGCACCTGCGTTCTTCTGGGAAGACGTCGTGAGCATGCTGGTGATCGCCTTGCATAGCCTTTATTTGTGGGTGTGGTGGCAGGGTCAGTGGCCCGAGCGACTTCAGCTAGGTTTGGCACTCGCTGCCTATGCAAGCTATGTGTTTAACGCCGGCCAGTTTCTGCTTAAGCTGAGACAGGCCAGACTTCAAGGAGCCAATACATGAATGCGCCCGATCAAGGCATGCGCATGCATTGGCTACGCGAGCGTGGCCAGCATGAAGTGTTTTGTGGACTCACCGGCATTATGTGGCTACACCGCAAGATGCAGGATGCTTTTTTCCTGATTGTTGGCTCGCGAACTTGTGCACACCTTATGCAATCGGCCGCTGGTGTCATGATTTTTGCAGAGCCCCGATTTGCCACTGCAATTATTGAAGAGCGCGATCTTGCCGGCCTTGCTGATGCTCACGAGGAACTTGATCGGGTTGCAACCGCCTTGATCGAGCGACGGCCTGACATCGGCTTACTTTTTTTGGTGGGTTCTTGCCCTTCGGAAGTCATCAAGCTTGATTTGTCTCGGGCCGCACAACGTTTGGATCAGCGATTTGCTAAGCGACTCCGGGTGCTGGCCTATTCGGGCTCTGGCATCGAGACGAGCTTCACACAGGGCGAAGACGCCTGCCTGGCTGCCCTTGTGCCGCAAATGCCTCAGGCTAAGCCTTCGGACCCGCCCAACTTATTGGTCGTTGGGACCTTGGCTGATGTGGTCGAAGACCAAATGCGTCGCCACTTTAAGGCGCTGGGCATTGTTCGTGTTGATTTCTTCCCCGGGCGTCGTGGTATGGACCTTGCCGCTGTAGGCCCACAAACACGGGTCCTTCTGGCTCAGCCCTTTCTCGGGGAAACCCTGCGGCTGCTTCAGACCAGAGCGGCTAAGCATGTACCGGCAAGGTTCCCGCTTGGGGTTGAGGGCTCGCTTGCTTGGTATGAAGCGGCTGCACAGGCCTTTGATGTCCCGAAAGCACATCAACAATCAGTCTTGTTGCCGCTTGTCGATCGAGCGCGTTTAGCCCTGCAAAAGCACCGTCAAACGCTTCGTGGCAAAAAGGTTTTCTTTTTTCCAGACTCGCAGCTTGAACCTGCGCTTGCACGTTTTCTTTACCAGGAAATGGAGATGCAATTGACCGAGGTCGGAACGCCTTACTTACACGCGGCGATCATGCAAGCTGAACTCGATGCCTTGCCAGCGGACATTTGCATGAGTGAGGGCCAGGATGTCGACCGTCAGCTTGATCGATGCATGGACGCGTCAGTTGATTTGGCAGTTTGTGGTCTTGGGCTGGCTAATCCTCTTGAAGCCAGGGGTATCAGCACAAAGTGGTCGATCGAACTGGTTTTTACACCGATACAAGGTTTTGAACAAGCATCTGATCTCGCAGGGCTTTTTTCAAGACCGCTCCAACGACGCGAGCTTTTGTCATGAAGCTTGCGGTCTGGACCTACGAAGGGCCACCCCATGTCGGTGCCATGCGGGTGGCTACCGGGATGCGATCGCTGCACTATGTGCTTCACGCACCGCAGGGCGATACTTATGCCGATCTGCTCTTCACCATGATCGAGCGGAGGAATCAACGGCCTCCGGTCACATACACAACCTTCCAGGCACGTGACTTGGGCTCAGATACTGCCGCTTTGTTTAAGCGTGCAACTCAAGAGGCTTTTGATCGATTCGCACCGCAAGCGATGATTGTTGGTGCCTCTTGCACCGGTGAATTAATACAGGACGATCCGGCTGGACTTGCATTAGCCTTACAACTGCCCATACCCGTCATACCGCTTGAATTACCTTCATATCAGAAAAAAGAAAATTGGGGTGCTGCAGAGACTTTTTACCAACTCGTTCGTCATTTGGTCAAAGCCCGGGCACAAGCTAAACCGCAGCATGTCACTGAGCCTGCCGCAGAGTCTTCCGCCGAGTATCCCGCAGTGTCTTCTGCAAGACGGCCTCGTTGTAACCTGCTTGGTCCTACCGCGCTCGGATTTCGACATCGCGACGATGTGAAAGAAATTAGCGGTTTGTTGAATGCAATCGGAATTGATGTGCTAACCGTTGCGCCGCTTGGTGCTGATCCACAGGCTATATCAAGGCTGGTTGAGGCTGATTTCAATGTCTTGATGTATCCCGAACTTGGATTACAAGCAGCACAGTGGTTACAAAAAAACTGCGCTCAGCCCTTTACCAAAGAGATACCGATCGGCATTAAGGGTACCCAGCGCTTCATTGACGAGGTGGCGGTGCTAGCAGGGCTTGATCTCGATCCGTCGCAGATCGAAAGCTTGTCAGCGGCTGCCCGATCGGGTTGGTATGCGCGATCAGTCGATTCGAATTATCTGCACGGTAAGCGTGTTTTTGTGTTTGGAGATGCCACCCATGCGTTGGCTGCCGCGCGCATGGCTAGCGAAGAGATCGGTCTACAGGTTGTTGGTATTGGAACTTATAGCAGAGAGTGGGCGCGGGAAATTCGCAGCCTTGCCGAACGTCTTGGCGCAGTTGCCCTGATTAGCGATGACTATTTAGAGGTTGAGCGAGCGATCGACGAGCTTCAGCCTGAGCTAGTGCTTGGCACACAAATGGAAAGGCATATCGCCAAGCGCTTGCGCATTCCCTGCGCGGTGATTTCTGCGCCAGTCCATGTTCAGGACTATCCGTCGCGTTACTCGCCGCAAATGGGCTTTGAAGGTAGCAATGTACTGTTTGATACCTGGATTCATCCCTTGATGATGGGTCTTGAGGAGCATTTGCTTGCGATGTTTCGAGAAGATTTCGAGTTTCACGATGGTCAGAGTCCATCGCATTTGGGTACTGGCGCAACACAGCCTCAAAGCGGAAGTTTCTCAGCGAGTCAAAGACAGGGTCTGGCTGAGAACACGGTTCAGATCGATCTTGCAAATGGAACTGTGGCGGAGCGCGCGATTCAACAATCAGCCAATGAGCCAATCTGGGAAGTTGACGCTGAGCAGGAGTTGAAAAAGATTCCATTTTTTGTTCGTGGTAAAGCGCGAAAAAACACCGAGTTATTTGCTCGAAATCAGGGCTTATCGCGCATCACCATCAAGACGCTTTACGACGCCAAAGCCCACTTTGCCCGTTAACTCTAGGAAAACTAGAAACCCACGCTCATGAAAAACCCGTTAAGTCATCAGCCGATTCGCATTTGCGTGATCACGCTTGATGCCCATTTGGCAAGCGCCATGGACCATGCGCGGGAACAACTTGTTGAGGAACTTGCGGGCTTGCAATTGAACCTGCATGCAGCTGCTGAATTTGCTGCGGATGCGGCAAAGCTCAAACATTGTCTCGATGATATTGCCCAAGCCGACATCATCGTTGCGAATATGCTTTTTCTTGAAGAGCATATTCGTTTGGTCCAGGCTGCTTTGGAGGCGCGTCGCATGGACTGCGATGCGATGCTGGTTTGCTTATCGGCCTCTGAGGTCACCAAGCTCACCCGGGTTGGGCGCTTTGATATGCAAAAGCCGAGCTCGGCGGCGATGAATTTTCTCAAAAAACTTCGCGGTGCCTCGCGCTCAAGTGATTCGGCAACCGACGATGAACCTGGCACCGACGAGTTGAGTAAGGGCTTTATGCGTCGCCCAGGTCAAGCCTCGTCGCAGCCCGCTAGCTCAGGTGAAAAGCAAATGGCGATGTTGCGCCGTTTGCCAAAGATCTTGCGTTTCATTCCAGGTACTGCGCAGGACGTGAGGGTTTACTTCCTTTGTATGCAGTACTGGCTTGCGGGAAGCCAGGGTAACTTGGGCAATATGCTGCGATTGTTGGTTGATCGCTACGCTAGCGGACCGCGCGCGCAGTTGCGAGGACGCTTAAAAATCCAGGATCCGATCGAGTATCCGGACGTTGGGCTTTACCACCCCACACTGGAGAACGGGGTATGCACCGAACTTTCAGCGCTACCCGGTTTCCAAAGCAAGACGATACGGCCCCGAGTCGGTGTTTTGGTCCTGCGTTCCTATCTGCTTGCAGACAATCTTGCACATTACAACGCAGTGATTCTGGCGCTTGAGGCTCGCGGTATGCAGGTCATCACTGCATTTGCAAGCGGACTAGATGCCCGTGCAGCCATCGAACGTTACTTTTTTGATCAGCAGGCTAAGCCTTCGATCGATGTTTTGTTATCGCTTACCGGATTTTCCCTGGTAGGAGGGCCAGCTTATAACGATGCCAAAGCAGCGCAGGAAATTCTCCAAAGACTTGATGTTCCTTATATCGCTGCACAAGCTGTAGAGTTCCAATTATTAAATCAATGGGAAGAGTCCGAGCGGGGTCTTATGCCTGTGGAGAGTACCATGATGGTGGCGATTCCCGAGCTTGACGGTGCAACAGGCTCGATGGTCTTCGGCGGCCGTGGGCCTTCACAGCGCAATATGGCGGCACATCCTGAGCGCGTTCAAACCCTTGCGGCCCGCATTGAAAAGTTAATTAGGCTTCGTAAGAAATCAGCCGCCGAGCGAAAATTGGCTATTGTGATATTCGGCTTTCCTCCCAACGCAGGAAGTATTGGTACGGCCGCTCATCTCGATGTTTTTGCATCGCTTTGGCATTTACTCAATCGATTACAAGGCGAAGGCTATCACATCAATATGCCCGCTTCGCTTGCTGACTTACGCGAGCAAATCCTTCATGGCAACGCGATGCGCTACGGAACAAGCGCCAATGTTGCAGCTCAAATTTCGGTTGATGACTATATCGAAGGCGAGCGCTGGATCGATGCGATCAGCGCGCAATGGGGACCAGCCCCAGGGCGGATGCAAAGCGACGGACAGTCGATTTTTGTCTACGGACTTGACCTGGGCGCTGTTTTTATCGGGGTTCAACCAGCCTTTGGTTATGAGGGCGACCCCATGCGATTGCTCTTTGAAAAGAGCTTCACACCCACGCATGCTTTTGCTGCCTTTTATCGTTACTTACGTGAGCATTTTCAAGCTGATGCCCTTTTGCATTTCGGCACCCACGGCGCGCTTGAGTTCATGCCGGGTAAACAATGCGGCATGAGTGAGGCTTGTTGGCCTGATCGATTGATTAGCGATACGCCACATTTTTACTTTTATGCAGCAAACAATCCCTCTGAGGCGACGATTGCAAAACGACGCGCCGCGGCAACTCTCCTAAGTTATAGAACACCACCGCTTGCCCAGGCTGGGCTTTATGCGGGTCTGCACGAATTGAAGGTCCTGGTTGAACGCTGGCGAGGTCTTGCGCCTGAGCTGCAACAGGAGCGAGACCTTCTCCAAACACTTATCTTTGAGCAGGCAGTGAAGCTTGAACTGGTCACAGCAAGTGCATCAGCCAGTGAGCAAGGCGTTGCCCATATACAAGCTCGCTTGCTGGAAATCGAACAAAGCCTAATCCCTGAAGGCATGCACCAGTTGGGCAGTGAGCCATCGCACGAAAGTTTGATGACATGGGCCCAGGCGATGCTGCAGGCGGCTGCAGGTGCACCTGTATCAGCAAAGCTTGCCTGTGCTGTGCTCGATATCGCCTCAACACAGGGAAAAGCAATAGCAAGTAAGCCCCTTGATGATTTACAAGTCAGCGCTTCAATGTTACTGCCCGATGCGATGACAAAGGCCCTGCAAGCGCTTCAAGCAATGGCCGCTGCCGAAGGGCTTAGGCTTGATTGCCTGCACGCAGTCATCCACGCTTTACGGCATTTGCAGCAGGATCAGGAGAGTGAGGGGATTATTCGCGCGCTTGAAGGACGATTTATTCAGGCCTCGGCCGGCGGTGATATTCTGCGCAACCCAGAGGTCTTGCCTGCAGGGCGCAATATTCACGGCTTTGATCCCTTTCGTATTCCCAGCCGCTTTGCGATGGCCGACGGCAGGGCGCAAGCCGAGCGCCTAATCGCGCGTCATCAAGCTGACGGTCACGGCTTTCCCGAGTCGATTGCGCTTGTTCTTTGGGGTAGTGATAATTTAAAGAGCGAAGGCGCGCCGCTTGCTCAGGCGCTTGCCCTTTTGGGTGCTGCTCCCCGTTTTGACAGTTATGGTCGCCTTTCGGGTGCACAACTTATACCGATCGAGCTATTAAAGCGACCTAGAATCGATGTGATCATGAGTTTGTCCGGCATCTTTCGCGATCTGCTGCCTTTGCAAACCCGTGTGCTTGCTGAAGCCGCTTATCTCGCAGCAAGCGCCGATGAACCGCTATCGATGAACTTTATCCGCCGCAACACCCTCGCGCACCAAGACAAAGAGGGATGCGACTTCGATACTGCTTGTTTGCGTGTGTTCTCCAATGCGGATGGCGCCTATGGTGCGAATATTAATCACTTGATTGAAAGCAGTCGCTGGGAAGAAGAAGATGAGCTTGCCAGTTTGTTTTCTAGGCGAAAAAGCTTTGCTTATGACCGTCGCGGCGAAGCCTCGCAGCAGCCTGAAATGCTCAAGCGAAACCTCTCGCAAGTCAGTCTTGCCTATCAGAATCTGGATGCGGCTGAAACCGGTGTGACCTCGCTCGACCAGTACTTCGATAGTCTTGGCGGGATGAGCCGTGCGATTCAGGCGGCACGGGGCGCGGCAATTCCTGTTTACATCAGCGATCAAACCCAGGGGACTGCCAAGGTTCGAAGCCTACAAGAGCAGGTTGACCTAGAAGCCCGCAGCCGTATGCTCAACCCTAAATGGTACGAAGCCATGCTCAAGCACGGGTATGAGGGTGTGCGGCAAATCGAATCGCACCTTACCAACACCATGGGTTGGTCAGCAACTACCGGTAAAGTACCCGCATGGGTCTACGAGCAAGTGACCGAGACCTACATCAAGGATCGCGCCATGCGCGATCGACTTGCAAGTCTCAATCCCAATGCTTCAGCCAAGCTGGTCCAACGTCTTTTGGAAGCGCACCAGCGGCGCTATTGGCAACCTGATCCACAAACTTTGCAAAGCTTGCGTGAAGCCAGCGATGACATCGAAGACCGCATAGAAGGTGTTTACGAGGACTTATCCGCATGAAAAGCATTCCAATCATTGAAGAGCAGATCCGGCCACGGGGCGCTGTAGGACCGGGCCGCGGCGCAGGCGACGGTGAAGGCAGCTTGCAGGTTCATTTAGATCCTTCACAAAAGATTACCAATGCCAAGGTCTTTGCTGTTTATGGCAAAGGCGGGATTGGCAAGAGCACGACTTCGTCGAATCTTTCTGCAGCATTTTCCAAACTCGGTAAAAGGGTGCTGCAAATTGGTTGTGATCCAAAGCACGATTCCACCTTCACGCTAACCAAGCGTCTGGTTCCTACCGTGATCGATATTTTAGAACAAGTTGATTTTCATACCGAAGAGCTTCGAGTCGAAGACTTTGTTTATGAAGGGTATAACGGTGTAATGTGTGTTGAGGCAGGTGGTCCACCAGCAGGTACTGGCTGTGGAGGCTATGTTGTTGGCCAAACTGTAAAATTGCTCAAAGAACATCATCTGCTCGATGAAACTGATGTGGTGATCTTTGATGTTTTGGGCGATGTGGTTTGTGGTGGCTTTGCTGCGCCATTGCAACATGCCGATCGAGCGCTTATCGTGACCGCCAACGATTTTGATTCGATTTTTGCGATGAACCGCATTATTGCTGCGATTCAGGCGAAATCAAAAAACTATAAAGTTCGTGTGGGTGGCGTGATTGCCAACCGAAGCGCTCAAACCGATCAGGTTGATCGTTTCAATGCAAGAACCGGTTTAAGTACCCTTGCCCATTTTCCTGATCTTGATGCGATTCGGCGTAGTCGACTAAAAAAAGCAACGCTCTTTGAAATGGAATTATCTCCAGAGCTTGATGCCGTGCAGCATGCTTACTTGCAGCTCGCTGCAAAACTTTGGGCTGGCACCGAAGGGCTTGCGCCAGAGTCGCTTAAAGATCGTGAAATCTTTGATCTTCTGGGGTTTGATTAATGGATCCAACTTCTTATCAACAACGTCGAAACGAGGTCGAACACTACTTTGACCGTACCGCGTTCTCGGCCTGGGCGCGCCTTACTTCCGATGCACCAGTGAGTCGAATCCGTGCAACCGTTCGAGCGGGCCGCGAGCGGATGCGTGCCAACATGCTCGATGCGCTCGGCACTGATTTGCAAGGACGCCGCATCTTAGATGCTGGATGTGGCGCGGGCGCTATAGCCATTGAACTTGCCCGCCGCGGTGCAGATGTTTTGGCGGTCGATTTATCACGCCAATTTATCGAGTTAGCAAAAGAGCGTGCTGCGCGGGTGCCCAGCGAAGGCCGTATTCTTTGGGTAGCCGGCGACATGCTCGATGCAAACTTTGGCCATTTTGATCATGTTGTTGCCATGGATTCATTGATCCACTATGAGGTGGTCGACATGACTCGAGCACTCGAGCGGCTCGCTGAGCGAACCAAGTTAAGTCTACATGTCAGCTTTGCTCCTCGTACGCCGATACTAGCTCTAATGCATGCAGCTGGGCGCTGTCTTCCCAGAGCTGACCGCGCACCTTCAATTGTTCCGCTAGCAGGCGAAATGGTGCTCAGTCTTTTAAGCAAAAAGTCTGGTTTGCAAAGTTGCAAGCTGTCGCTCGGTGAGAGGGTAAACAGTGGCTTTTATGTCTCTCAGCTATTAAATATTGAGCATCTAACAGTTGCCTATGAACCCAATGGGATGAGTCATGCTTAGGCTTGCAGCCCTAAACAGGCAGTTAGCGCTCCACTTGCGGCATATAAGCCCGCGCTATTTGCCATTTGCCGACGCGGCGAGCGAGCATCTACCGCTCGGCCAACTCTTACGACTTGCACTTTTTCAATGCTCAGTGGGCATGTGCTTGGTTTTGCTCACGGGTACCTTGAATCGGGTGATGATTGTCGAAATGGGAGTTGCCGCTTGGCTTGTTTCCTTGATGGTCTCGCTTCCGATTCTCTTTGCGCCATTGCGCGCTTTTATTGGATTTAGATCAGATATCCATCGCTCAGCAATCGGTTGGCGGCGGGTGCCCTATTTGTGGTTTGGTACTTTGATGCAAGCGGGCGGTTTGGCGTTCATGCCCTTCGCTCTTATTGTTTTATCGGGTGATGCTCACGGCCCAGCCTTTGTTGGTCCCGCAGCGGCAGCTTTATCCTTCATAATGGTTGGCGCCGGCCTACACACAACCCAAACCGCCGGGCTTGCGCTAGCAGCCGATTTGTCGAGCGAGGAAAAGCAGCCTCGTGTAGTGGCCTTGCTTTATGTCATGCTGCTAGCGGGCATGGTTATCAGTGCCTTAATCTTCTCGTGGGCTCTCGCAGACTTTTCGCAGCTTCAGCTAATACGGGCTGTGCAAGGTGCTGCTCTTGCGACGATGATTCTTAATTGTATTTCACTATGGAAACAAGAGCGGAAACAGCCAAGCCATAAGGAGCATGTGGGTAAGCTTAGTTTTCGCGGTGCCTGGCGCAGTTTTGTTTCTAAGCCAGGTGTAAGTCGCTTTCTCTGGGCGACCGGACTAGGTACTGCTGCTTTTAATATGCAAGACATTCTGCTTGAACCTTATGGCGCTGAGGTTCTATCGCTTTCGGTGTCACAAACGACAGCGCTGAGCGCTTTTACTGCATCAGGGATGCTGATCGCTTTTGGCCTTGCTGCCCGGGCTCTCAAGAAAGGGCAGCAAGGCTTGAAACTTGCGGCTAATGGTGCAGTTATTGGTGTTTTTGCCTTCGCTGCTGTGATCTTTGCCGGTCCCTTGCAGTCACCCGATCTTTTTCGAATCGGGGCTTCACTGGTCGGTTTTGGCGGTGGTTTCTTTGCGGTCGGCACCCTCGTTACAGCCATGAATTTAGTGCAAGGTCCTTTTAAGGGACTTGCCCTAGGCGCGTGGGGTGCGATGCAGGCAAGCGCTGCAGGCTTTGCGATTGCTCTAGGCGGTGTGCTTCGAGATCTTTTCAGTCAGCCTATGCTATCGGGTGCATGGGGCGAGGCTTTGCAAAACCCTGATATGCCTTATAGCGCTGTTTATCATATTGAAATTGTGATGCTTTTTGTTACGCTTGCACTCATAGGGCCTATCACGCGCTCGCTAAAGTCTCATGTCACCCAGCAACAAGGCTTTGGCGTTGTACAGCTTCCTGGTTGATTGTCTAATTTGAGGAATGTGCGGGATGTTTGAATTGTTTTGACGTCTTATTGACTTTTACCGGAGGTTAATTATGTTGTCCCATTCAGGAGATGCCGGAGCAATTACGAGCTTTATCGATATCGCTCAAGTCGTACTCTATTTATTTTGGGTTTTCTTTTTTGGTCTCGTAATTTATTTACAACGCGAAGGTAAGCGCGAGGGTTATCCATTGCTTCCAGGCAATCCTGATCTTCCATCGCATGTACGCTATGACGGTGCTTTCGGTATGCCTGAGCCTAAGACATTTAAAACTCCCCACGGAGAAATTTTTATTGCGCCCAACGGAAAAGAAGATGACCGTCCTATTGCCGGAAAATACACCGGAGGTGTCATTGGCGCTGCGCTTGAACCAGTCGGTGACCCGATGAAGCTTGCGATTGGGCCAGGCGCTTATGCCGAGCGGCTCGATCGGCCCGATCTAACATTTGATGGGCATCCTAAGATTGTTCCAATGCGTGTAGCGAAAGAGTACTGGATTGAGGCTCGTGACCCGGATCCTCGCGGAAAACCGGTTTTTGGTGGTGATTATGAAGTTGCGGGAACGGTAACCGACGTTTGGGTCGATTTGGCCGAATCAGTAATTCGTTACTTTGAGGTTATGTTGCCTTCAGGTCGTTCGGTATTGTTACCCCATAACTTTGCGCGGGTTGGTGATCAGGCGCTTGTGGTTCGCTCAATTTTCGCAAAGCAATTTGACGGAGTGCCAGCAACCAAGAAGCCAGATCAGGTCACGCTTCTTGAGGAAGATCGAATCATGGCCTATTACGGCGCAGGTACACTTTACGCAACTCCTGACCGCGCTGAGTCAATTGTTTGAGTCTGCACCATCATGCGGTGGTAATGATTGGTATTAAACATTTATAAACTGAGAAATTTAAAATGAGCCATGACGATTTTGAGCCTATACCGGGACTTCCGGAAAAGCTTCCGCATGGTGAGCGTATCTTGTGGCAAGGGGCGCCTCAGTGGCGGCGCCTTGCGATCGAGGCTTTTCATGTGCGCAAGATCGGGGTTTACTTCCTCGTACTTGCAATCTGGCAAATCAGTACGACGGTCCATGATGGAGGCAGCGTCGCCGAGGCTTTGAGTGCTGCGAGTTGGATGATCGTTTTAATGCTTAGCGCGTTTTTGCTGTTGCTCGGACTTGCTAGGCTATCAGCGCATACAACGCTATACACAATGACTAGCGCAAGGATCGTGATGCGATTTGGTATGGCATTGCCCCTGGTTGTGAATATTCCGTTTCGAATTGTTGCATCGGCAGACTGGCGTAGTCGAAGTCCTGGAAGCTCTGAAATTTGCCTCAGCTTAGATAGTCGCGACGGTGCCCGATTATCTTGGGCCCATTTATGGCCTCACGCCAAGGCCTGGGATTTGCGCTATCCCAAGCCTTTGTTGAGAGCTTTAGCCGATGGCGAGCAGGTAGCGCAATTGCTTGCTCAGGCGCTTGCCAATCATGCATTAAGCCAGGAGGTGAGCGAAAGCCCAAACAAGCCCGTGCGGGTGCGGGTCGCTCAGCAATCGCTTCAGGCTGGCGTCGCGTAAAGCATGTCTACGATGTATGTTCGACCGGCACCTTTGCTTGCGATGGCTGCATTGGCGCTTAGTTCTTTGTTGCTAGTGGGATGGCATCGCTTTCATTTACCGAGCACGCCTACCGATCCTGAGCAGCAATTGGGACATAAGCTTGTCAAGCGGGTCGACCTATCGTTTATCGACCAAGCCGACGGTGGTGTTCTTGTAACCCGCGTATCCGACGGGGTGCAGATTGCCCACATTGCGGTCGGCGAGGGCGGCTTTGTTCGCGCTACCTTACGAAGTCTTATTCGCGATCACCCTATCACCAAGCATCATTTCCACCTGGCGATGACCGATAGCGGTCAATTGCTGCTTTGGGATCCTTTAAGCGGCCGAGTGCTCGATTTAAAAGCATATGGATCAAGCAATCGTCAGGTTTTTCTTGAATTTCTTCTTGCATCGGAGTCAAGGCCATGAGCACGCTGATGGACGACATCAAAACCACAAAAGATGCTCTTGATAAAGCGCGCGACGAGAGCATTATCAGCCCAAGGTTTTA
>Ga0194133_10007249_pt1 | contig 13353 bp, 14 predicted proteins | sample TA2KigOf40mmetaG_FD_155448 | JGI IMG/M metagenome (GOLD analysis project Ga0194133, IMG submission 155448) | Freshwater microbial communities from Lake Tanganyika, Tanzania - TA2015055 Kigoma Offshore 40m | ecosystem: Environmental > Aquatic > Freshwater > Lake | place: Tanzania: Lake...
GCGAATTCGGGGCACTCCGGCATCCCTTCGCATGGCCTTAAAATGGGTCAATATCGAAAATATTTATATCGAAGAAGAGCCGCCGGGCAAACACTTTGCAGAATTTCAGGTAGGGATTCATGATGTTCCTAATGATTTCTTTGTTGATAATGTAGTAGCGCTTGCAAGGCTTTCAGCGCCAGCCAGATCGCGCTTGATGCGAATGTATAACGACCGCTATGATATCAGGCGATTTATGCTCGATCAGAGCGATTGGGGCAGTCTGTTATCCGATTATTCTGGCGTGCGATTAACACCTGATGGCCCAGTATTATCTTTTGGTCGATTTAATCCATTTGAAGCTAAATCAGAAGAAGTGCTGCTAAAATTTGCAAGCGCACGTAGGCATCATAACAGCACGTTAAGTGATGATCTTTACCGACTAGATGTGGCTTTTATCGGTGAGACGGAGACTCATAACCGTAATTACAATGGCATTTATGAACGCGCGCATATTTGGCAAAACCCTGATCCACTCTCACCATCTACAGCAGGCTTTGAACCTCCTCTCCATTTTGCCAAAGCCCTTATCGTGTTATCCGATAGCTGGCGGCTTGGTGATATTAACTCCTGCTTTCCCGTGCGTCTTGAGCATGAGAGAGGTGCCACATTCGTTTTAAGCACAGATGCTTTATCTGAACATATTTGGCAAATAAGCTTTGAAGAAGTTTTGGAGCGTTTTGCGTCAAACTACATGGAGAATCTCGACGCTGAGATCGTGCCAGACGTTAAGCCTTATTTTGCAAAAGAACATTCTGACTGGTTAGCTGAAACGCTCTTATGGCCTTATTTGTCGACAGATTCGCTAGGAAAATTGGAGCTTTTGCCTTATCAAAAACGTGACCATTTTGAACCCTCTTTTTATGAAGGATGCTTGCTATGGCATGAGCATCGTCACTTAAACCGCCCTTGGACGAATACAGAGCCAATCGTGAATATAAGTCTTAACTGAGACTTTATAAGGCGCTATCCGAGGGTATTCATATGGCCATTTTAACCAAATCCGGCAGAGCAGCTATTGCTGCAAGTATCAAACAACAACCGATCCATCTTGCTTGGGGAACGGGTGACCCCACTTGGGAAAGCGCTCATACGGTCACTAAAACTTTTGCAAGCAATCAAATTGGGCTAGATCATAAGCCGGTGAAAGATGTGTCTATTACCAAAGATGATACAACCTTTATTGCCGGCATAGATTATAGCGTTGATAGCGTGATGGGTGTAATCACTCGTCTTCCAAACGGTAATTTAGAGAATGATGCTACCGTTTCGATTTCATACATTTACGCAACGCCGCCAGAGCCAATGACCGCAAATACCCTTTTAAATGAAGTTGGCCGCAGAACCTCTGACGAAGTTTTGTTTTGTGTGGGTGATGAAGACGGAGATTTGGTTACCCCAACAGGCAGGTTTAAAGCTTCCAGCACGCCTACGAATAACCTCTTTCTACGTTTTACCTTTGATTTTGATAATGCCAGCAACCAAATCATCCGTGAGCTTGGTGTGATGGTTGGCACCCTTACAAAACCTGATTTACCTGCCGGGCAGCGTTATTTTGCACCGACCGACGTTGATGAAAGCGGCATTTTGCTGGTTCTGGAACGCACCGTACCTTTGATTAGAACAGCTGCAACGCGAGAAACTTTTTCATTTGTGGTGACGTTTTGATGGGGACAAATGAATACATATTTTAAGACAAATGAGGCCATGTTATGACACTTAACAGTTATTACAACCGCTATGATCCGGCTAAAAAATACGATCGCACCCTCTTTTTAGCAGGTCGTGGCCTGCAATCAGCTGAACTCAATGAAATGCAAGATTATGCGCTGCATAACCTGAAAGGCATTGGTGATGCGATTTTTAGAGATGGTGATGTGATCCGTGGCGGCACCTGTGTTGTTGAGCCCGATACCGGAAATACAACCTTGGAATCTGGGTTTATTTATTTACGCGGTGCTGTGCGTGAAATAGGTTTTGTAAATTTTACCATTCCCACCAATGCCACAGTTAGAATCGGTGTGTGGTATGTGGAGAGCACCATGACCGAACTTGAAGACCCTGGTCTTCGTGATCCGGCTATTGGTACGCGCAACTATCAAGAACCCGGTGCCGCGCGTTTAAAAGCAGAAATTTCCTGGGATTTTCAAGTGGATGGAATAGCCCCTCCTGCCCATGAAGGTGAGTTTTATCCCATTTATGGCGTAGAAAACGGCGTACTCATACAGCATGCTCCGCCGCCTCAGTTTGATGCAGTCAATAGCGCTTTAGCCAGATATGACCGTGAATCTAACGGCTCTTATGTAGTAACAGGCATGGACGTGAGGTACCTCGACAAAGATAACAATGAACAAGTTTTTGTTATCAATGAAGGCAAAGCTCATGTGGATGGTTTTGAAATTGAACTTGCTCATAGTCTTCGTGTTCGTTTTGCCATTGATCCTGATATTCAAGAAATCGATTCTGACCCCTATACCTTTCAGCCAGCTGCCGGAGGCTTGATGGATCTCGTCCTCAATGAATCACCTGCTAACCAAATACTAAACGTTGATGTGACGGTTCAAAAAACCATTACGATGACTCACGGTTCTTATGCAGGAGCTATGGACCCAATTCCCGATACCGCTGTACTTGAGATCATTCAAATCAAACAAGGAACGACCACTTATGTCAGCGGTACAGATTATAAATTAAAATCCGGTGATGTGGATTGGTCTTTGCCTGGAGCAGAACCGGCTCCCGGTAGTTCGTATCAGATTACCTATCGTTGCCGCAGTAAAATTACCCCGCAAAATGTAACAGAAGATGGCTTTAAAATCTCCGGTGCTGTTGACGGTACATTGGTGCTTGTGGATTATAGCTGGATGATGCCGCGCTATGATTTAATCACCATCGATGCAACAGGTGTCGTCAGACGTATTAAAGGACTTGCTCATCCATGGAGGCCATCTGTTCCCAAAGCGCCAAGCGGACAACTCGCTTTAGCGTACGTTTATCAAAATTGGCGCAGCGCTATTAAACCAAATGTTTTTAATAATGCAATTCATGCTATCCCCATGAGTGATATTGAAGCTATGCGATCAAGCATTAATGATCTTTATGATTTGATTGCTCAAGAGCGCCTGCGTAATGATGCCAATAGCCGTGAACCTGCTGCTAAAAAAGGTGTTTTTGTTGATCCATTCTTTGATGACGATATGCGCGATCAAGGCATTAACCAAACAGCTGCCATTGTTGATCGGGAACTAACTTTGCCGATTAATGCTTCTATTTCAGATAGCGGCAAAGGCACCACACCTTGGCTTTTGCCTTATATTTTAGAACCAGTTTTAGAGCAGCTTTTGCAAACAGTGGATATGCAAATCAACCCTTATCAGGCATTTGCGCCCATTCCAGCGAAAGTTGCCATTAATCTCAATGTGGATCGTTGGACTGAAGTACAAACCACATGGTCAAGCCCCATTACGCAACGGTTTAGCGTGCTTTCAAGCCCGATTACCCGTCAAGTTGTCGTTGGTGGCGGCGTTTTATCAATGGTGTCGTCCAGCACAACACAAAATGTTTCCATCGGCACTCAAATAAGTCAAATCACTGAATTGCTCTCAAGTACAAGTCGTGAAGCCGCTTTTATGCGCCAAGCAACCCAAACTTTTGAGTTAGATGGATTTGCGCCCGGCGAACAACTTCGATTGGTTTTTGATGGTATTAACGTTGAACCGGTTAGTTTATAGGAGGAATTATGCCACTTGTTGCAGATAATAGCGGAAAAATCAAAGGCAAATTTACCGTTCCAGCCAATGTGCCTGCGGGCACTAAACTGGTCCAATTCATTGGTAATCAAGGAAGTTATGGTGAAGCCACTTATACCGGACGCGGCATTATTACAACTGAAGAGCGCAGGCGTGTTACGGTCATTACCGATATCAGGCGCAATGAAACCACGGTTGTCCTTACGCGTTTTGATCCATTAGCCCAAACCTTTACCTTAAGTGAAAGTCGCCATATTGCTGGCGTTGATTTGTGGTTTAGCAATCGCGGTACTAAGCGTGTGGTCGCGCAAATTCGTGATACCAGTCTTGGTATGCCAACACAAACGGTTTTAGCTGAAGGGGATATCATGCCATCTTCAATCAACATCAATGGCACTGCTACTCGAATGACTTGGCAACCTGTGTGGCTTGAGGCTGGACATGAATATGCAATTGTTTTGTTAACTGATGATGCTGATGCGGCAGTGCGTGTTGCAGAGCTTGGCAAATACGATGCAACCCATGCCAGATGGGTGACAAGCCAGCCTTATCAAGTTGGCGTACTTCTTTCATCAAGTAATGCTAGCACCTGGACGCCCCATCAAAATCGTGATCTCACTTTTAGGTTACTTGGTGCGCGTTTTACAGAAAATACAAGAACGGTGGATTTGGGATCGGTGACAGCCACCAGTGTTTCAGATTTAATTACTCTTGCAAATGTAGAGCGTGTTGCTTCCGATACCGATGTGCAATTTACGCTAACAGAGCAAGACGGCACGGAACATAAATTATCTGATGATTTACCGATTGCCTTGCGGGCTCGCGTCACCGGCCCTTTGAGCGTTAAAGCTTTGCTTAAGGGGTCTGCGCTTAGGAGTCCTGTGCTTTATCCTGGGATTCAGATCGTTCTAGGCAACATGTCTGAAACGGCAGATTACGTCACAAGAGCTATTACAGCAGGCAGCAATAGTAAAGTAAGCATCACCTATGAAGCGCTGATGACCGGCACTGCTGATGTTAAGGTCTATATCCAAAAAGCAGACGGCACATGGCAATTGGTGGATTTAACAAATGGCAAAGCTGTGGGTGATAGCTGGGTGGAACGTACCCATATTATTTCAAGTTTCAGCGCCACTGAAACCAGAGTGAAGTTGGTCTTGAGCGGCAATATTTTGTATCGCCCTAAAGTACGCTCTTTACGTGTTGTGATTACATGATATGCCAAATGATCTGAGCCAAAGGGGCTATAAGCTGCCCCATCCAAATAACATCGCATCCCAAGATGTGGTTCGCATTCGCGAAACAATTATTGCCGTGGATGCGGACGTTTCATCACGAGAAGCTGAACATAAGAAATTAAAGGAGGCGTTTGACCGCTTCACCTTTGAAACTTTTTTGAATTTGTGGAGCAACCATGACAATAGCTAAAGAAGCTGTATATGCGCTTCATCAGCGCCTCAAAGATTTATCGATCAATGCACCGGCTGATCAATTGGCATACCTGGCCAAAGCTCTGGAATCCATTGCTGGCCATAGCACGGTTTATGACATCGTCAATATGTCTGATGAAAAATTACAGGAATTGCTGGATGCTGCCACAGCACACTTGGCCAATTTAAATACAAACAAAACCAGCGCATTATCGGCTATTGACAGCGCTAAAACGTCGTCTATTGATGCCATAAACACCAATAAAACCACATCGCTCACGGCTTTACAAACAGCAACGACCACGAATTTATCATTGCTTGATGCCAGAAAAGACACAAACATCACGGCCATCAATACAACCGGTCAAACCCAGCTCCAAGCTTTAAATACCTTGGTGAGTAATTTTTCCTCGATTAACGATGTACCTGCAAATTCCACCATCATGACTGAAGTGCGTAACCGCAACATGATTGAAACGGGAGCGCTGCCATTTATTTTTGGGGTACTTAGCCGTCAAAACGATTACTGGGGCTATGGTGATTTAACAAGTCAATTGGGGGTTTGGTATAACAACGTGGCCAATGCTGATAGCATGCTTCAGCTTCTTGCTGGTTCTCATGCACAAACAACCAACTATGCAGGTTTCTATAAGCCGCCGCAGCTTCATTTCTTACAAGGCTCTGCCGGTAATTTCATTTACAAAGAGATGTACGTTAAATATGCAGTCTCAACCAATGAATATACTTATCCTTACGCAGGGCTTGGTGTAATTTTTATTAAAAACACAACCGCTGCCGATATTACCAGAACCGTTTCCTTTGGAGGTTCTACCTATTGGTCTTCAGGCTATGAAGGAATGGGACTTTTTGTTGCTACCCCTAACAATACAAATGCCAATAAATCATCGATTAGCGGTTTAACCTGGACCAATCTTTATAATAACGCCACCAGTACGGCAAATATCGCATCTTCAGCGAGCGTCGTTATTCCGGCCGGAAAAACCGTGGCTATTCTACTTTACACCTCTGCTTATTATTACACGGGTATCAATAGCTATTACGCTCAGTTTCTACACTGGTACATTTTTAGTTTTAGAAATGGATTTTTGACTACCGGACTTGAGGTGGATATCGACAGAACGCTAAGAGCCTGGCAGTGCCGAGGCTTTCAATACTCTTATGAACTTTGGAAATGAGGTTTATTTATGCCAATTTATTTACGATTTGAAAACGCCGTGCAAGTAGAAGCCACAACGCTTGCAAAAAAGCCCGAAGGAACCGGTTGGTATAAAGCACCAGCTGAGTTTTCTTTCGAAAAACGCTATAAGCTTTTAGATGACGGCACCATTGCTGAGCGCGATGAAAGTGATGTTGCAGCAGAATTGCTGAGCAATTCAAAAGTTGGCGCCTTAGATACGGTGCGCTTTATTCTAAATACCTATCGCCGCAAATATGCAGGCTACTCCCATGAAAAATCCAGATCCTATGATATTCAAGCCAAAGCTGCTGAAAGTATTTTAAATGCTGCAGCCAATAATCAAACGCCAAGTGAGGCAGATACGGTTTTGATTCAACCTCTGGCAGACTTGCGCTCCATTTCAGTGATTGATATGGCCAAGCTGATTAATTCCAAAGCCGAAAAAAGCGTGAAGGCTATTGCTAAATGCGAGGCACTTGAAGATCAGGCTCAAAATGCAATTAAGAAGGCAGCAACTCAAGAAGAATTGAGCTTGTTTCTGAACGGCTTTGAAGAAAATCTCAAAAAAACATTGAGTCAGATTTAGGAGGAACTTATGGCTGAACAATTTTTACATGGCGTTGAGGTTTCTGAAATATCAAGCGGACCGCGCACCATCCGAACCACAAAATCCTCAATTATTGGGTTAATTGGCACGGCTTCTGATGCTGACAATACAGTTTTTCCATTGAACAAACCTGTGTTAATTGTGGGCTCACGCAGAGAAGCCGCCAAACTCGGTACTACAGGCACATTGCCCATGGCGATTAATGGTATTTTTGATCAAATTGGCGCAATGGTTATTATCGTCCGTGTAGAAGAAGGCGCAGATGAAGCAGAAACAATTGCCAATATCATTGGTGGCGTTGATGCACAAACTGGCGATTACAAAGGGATCCAAGCATTTTTAAGTGCTGAAAGTATTGTGCACGCGGCACCTCGTATTTTGATTGCGCCTGGCTTTACCCATCAAAGACCTAACAATCAAGCCAATCCAGTCATCAGTAGTATGCTGGTTATCGCAGACAGATTACGTGCTGTCATTATTGCCGATGGACCGAATACCAATGATCAAGATGCCATTACCTGGCGCAAGGATTTCGGTCATGCACGTGTTTATGTGGTTGATCCTTGGGTGAAGATTTTTACGGGTCACGAGGAAGTCGTCCCGCCAAGCACTTATGTAGCAGGACTTATTGCCCGTAGCGATAATGAAAATGGTTTTTGGTGGTCACCGTCTAATCAGGAAATATACGGCATTGTAGGCACAGCAAGACCTGTTGATTTTACTTTAGGAGATGCCAATTGCCGAGCAAATTTTCTTAACGAAAATGAAGTGACTACCATTATTCATCAAGAGGGTTACCGTCTTTGGGGCAACAGAAGTTGTTCTAGCGATCCTAAATGGGCGTTTTTATCGGTACGCAGAACCGCTGATTTAATTAATGATAGTTTACTGCGTGCTCATCTTTGGGCTGTGGACCGAAATATTACAAGAACTTACTTGGATGATGTTGTAGAAAGTGTAAATAGCTATTTGGCGCACCTTAAAGCTCTTGGCGCTATTTTAGGTGGACAGTGTTATCCCGATCCAGAGCTCAATACTCCAGCTAATATTGCGCAAGGCAAAGTTTATTTTGACTTTGATTTTACACCGCCTTATCCAGCAGAGCGGATAGTCTTTCTCTCCCATTTGATTAACGATTATATCAAGGAGCTGATCTAATGTTGCCAAAAATTCTTAAAAACTTTAACGCTTTTGTTGATGGTCGTGGTTATGCCGGACGCATTGATGAAATAAGTCTACCAAAGCTTTCCATTAAAACTGAGGAACATCGTGCGGGCGGCATGGATATTCCTGTTGCCATTGATATGGGCATGGAGAAATTAGAAGCAGAGCTCACCTTTTCAGAATACGACCCTGAGCTTTTTAGGCTCTTTGGGTTGGTAGACGGTAATGCTGTTTCACTGACTCTTCGCGGCGGACTGCAAGGCAGCGGAGACGCTGAAGCGGTGGTTGTGAATTTACGTGGCCAATTTAAGGAACTTGATCCAGGTAATTGGAAACCAGCTGATAAAGCAACGCTTAAATGCACCGTATCCATCCGCTATTACAAACTAACCATTGATCGCCGCGAACTGATTGAAATTGATGCTGAAAATATGGTGCGCAAAATCAATGGTGTTGATCAAATGTCATCACTTCGAACTGCTTTAGGGATTTAATATGCACAAAATTAAACTTATTGAACCAATTAAAATTGACGGGGTAAGCATTTCTGAGCTGACTTTAAGACGTCCAAAGGTCCGAGATCGCTTAGCAGTTGAACGCAGTGGTAATAGTGATGCAGAAAAGGAAGTAGCACTCATTGCCAATCTTGCAGATATTCCAAAAGATGCTGTGGAAGAGTTAGATCTCGCCGATTACGCCAAAATCCAAGAGGCATTGCAGGGTTTTTTGTTACCATCCGACCTGAAGACTTAAGAGCCAGTGTTTTATCTCTGGCTGCTTTTGCAAAGGGCGGAATTAGTGAATGGTTAGAGATGGATATAGAGGAGTTTGTTTTATGGATCAATAGTGCGAGGGAGTTACAAAAGACATGACAGCCATTCATACCTTATCCGTTGTCATTGGCGCAGCATTAAAAGGCAATTTTAGTGCAACCATGTCCTCTGGGATCAGCCAATTAGGACGTCTTGGTCAAGCCATCAAGCAAATGGAATCTTCAGGTAAAACCGTTGGCAAATTCCAGCAATTACAGCGCGATACCTTACTTGCTAAGCGCGCTTGGATGGAGGCTGAAAACCAAGTTAAATCCCTTGCTGTGCAGATGGCAGCCACCGCCAATCCAAGCAAAGCCTTGATCACAGAATTCGAACGCTCTAAAACAGCAGCACTTAAGGCTAAAACCGCCTACCTTCAAAAACGTGAAGCTCTTCATAATCTTGATAATGAGATTCGAAAATCCGGCCAAGATATCCAAGGCCTCATTGCTCAGCAAACAAAATTAGGTTCGTCGATTGAGAAACTCAAAGGTCATTATGTTGCTCTCGATCGAATCATGCAAAAGCGCCAGGGTGTTCTGGCGCAACGAGCCAATTTACGAGGTCAGTTACTTGATGCCGTTGCACTTGGGGCGACTTTGTCCGCTCCCATTAAAGCTGCGATTGATTTTGAAAGCGCTATGGCTGATGTGCGCAAAGTTGTTACTTTTGATACCCCAGATGGTCTTCAAAAATTAGGCGAAACCCTAAAAATCATGTCGCGTGAAATTCCGTTATCGGCTGCTGGACTTGCCCAAATTGCTGCAAGCGGCGGACAGCTCGGTATCGCGGCTAAAGACTTAGCGGCATTCACCAATACCGTCGCTAAAATGGCTACTGCTTTTGATATGTCGGCAGAAGAAGCCGGTGATGCCATGGCAAAATTGGCTAACGTTTATCAAATTCCCATTACTGAGATGACCAAGCTAGGTGATGCGATCAATTACCTCTCTGATAACACGGCAGCGAAAGCCAAGGATATGGTGCCAGCGCTCAATCGCATTGGTGGTACAGCACGTCAGTTTGGCTTAACCGCTGTGCAAGCAAGTGCTTTAGCTGGTGCTTTTATCAGCCTTGGCAAAGCCCCTGAAAAAGCAGGAACTGCAATCAATGCGATGCTCAGTAAACTGCAAACCGCTGGCAAACAGGGTAAAAAATTTCAAGAGGCTTTGCGCCAAATGGGGATAAGCGCCAAACAACTTGAAAAGGATATCGGCCAAGATGCACAAGGCGCTCTAATCAAATTTCTTGAAGCCATGGAGAAAATGGATAAGCAAACACGCTCGGGTATTCTATTTGATCTCTTTGGTATGGAATATCAAGATGACGTGGCCTTGCTGGTTGGCAGCTTAAATGAATACAAAAAAGCTGTGAATATGATTAACGATGAGACCAAGTTCGCAGGCTCTATGCAGCGTGAATTTGCCAATCGTGCCAATACTACAGCCAATAATTTACAGCTCCTGAAAAATGGCCTTGCAGAAGTCGGAATGAATTTAGGCTCAGTGCTTTTACCGCCTCTTAATGCGGTTGTAAGTGTTTTGCGAAATGCCACAACGCAAATGGCAGGCTTTGCCGAAGCGCACCCTGTTCTAACTAAACTGATTATGGGGGTAACAGCTGCTTTGATTGGAGGGAAAATAGCTGCTATCGCACTTGGTTATGCCTGGACATTTATTCAAGGTGGTGCCTTGGCTCTTGCGACAGCTTGGCGTGCTCTTTTAATTACTATCACGCTTGTTAAGGCTGGATTTGTGGGCATTAATAGCGCTTCGCTGATGACCGCAGTACGAATGGGGGCACTTGCTTTTGGTGGGGCTCTTCAAGCGCTTGGTGCTTCATTTATGGCTTTAGCTTCCAGGGTCTTTCCAGCAGTCATTGCAGGCTTTCGTGCTTTAACGGTTGCCATGATGAGCAATCCAATTGGGGCTATTGTCGGCGGAATAGCCATTGCGGCAACCTTGGTAATTACGAATTGGGAGAGTGTTAAAAGCTTCTTTATGACCATTTGGGAGCCGATAAAACCTGTATGGGAAGCCTTTGGTGATTGGCTGGGTAAATTTTGGGAGAAAATCAAAACACCCTTTAAAGCAGTTGGTGGCCTTTGGGATAAGTTATGGGGTAAAAAAGACGCTCCTGAACTTAGCATTCCTGAAATGCAGCCGGTCGGTGATGCTTTAAAAACACCGCTTTCAGTCAGCCCCAAAACCATAGAAAACAAAACACAAAATAACAGTTACAACATCAATGTCCAAGCTTCACCCAATCAAAATTCAAAAGAAGTTGCTGATGAAGTCATGCGTCGTCTTAAAGCGCAATCACGAGGTGCGCTCTATGATCCTGTGGGGGCCTTGCCATGATGCTTGCCCTTGGACCTTACCGATTTTCATTAAACACCAGTGCCTATCAAAGTTTAAAGCGCAGCAGCGAATATCGTTGGCCTTCTCTTGAACGTATTGGCCAAGAACCTTTGCTTCAAGCCCTTGGTCAAGGCTCGGACCGCATTGATTTAGATGGTGTGATTTATCCGCATTTTAGGGGAGGCTTAGGACAAATCAATGCCATGCGTGATTCTGCTCAAAGACAAGAACCGCTGATGCTGATTAATGGTTTAGGTGAAGTGTTGGGGCGTTTTGTGATTACCCAAATTGAAGAGACGCAAAATACCTTTTTGCCGGACGGCGTGCCCCGAAAAATTGAATTTAGATTAAGCCTAGAACGATATGGTGAAGATCTATGACGCTTTATAGAACCAAAGAACATGACATGCTGGATTGGATCTGCTGGAAGCATTATGGCTTTCAATCCGGTGCTGTGGAGATTGTTTTAACGGCCAACCCTGAGCTTGCTGAATGGGGGAGCTTTCTTCCTGCAGGATTATTGATTTCTTTACCTGAGATCAAAAAAGCCGCCGCAAAGCCAAGCATAAAATTATGGGATTGATATGACGCCGGATTTTAACATTTGGGCAGAAGGTAATCTCATCACAGGCCTCATCAAACAAAGGCTGATCTCACTTCGCATCACTGATGAAGCAGGCATTACCAGCGATAGTGTGGAAATTTGTCTGGATGATCGTGATTCTCTCATTGCAATGCCTTCCTCAGGCAGTAAATTGCAAGTGCATTTGGGTTATGTTGAAACGGGGCTTGTAGCCATGGGGCTTTATATTGTTGATGAAGTTACCCTTGAGGGCCATCCCCAAGTCATGAAAATCAAAGGCCATGCTGCCGATTTAAAAGCCTCCTTTAAATCACAAAAAACCGATGAATGGCATCAAAAAACCATCGGTGATTTAGTCAGTGCCATTGCAGCCAAACACGGCTATGAACCACGCATTGCCTCACAATTTGCAGATATTTTACTGCCGCACATTGATCAAACGGCAGAAAGCGATATGCATTTACTTTCCAGGCTTGCGCAGCTTCATGGGGCCATCAGCAAACCTGCCGGTGGGTTTTTGCTTTTTGTGCCGGAAGGTAAAGCCAAATCTTTTACTGGGCAAATCATTGGCGGCAGCACTATTGATTTAAAAGAAGTCTCCAGCTGGCGCGTCACCTTTGCTGAGCGTGATCATCAAGCCTCTGTTATTTGCTATTGGCATGATCCTAACAAAGCTGAGCCCATAGAAGAAAAAGCAGGAGATGGTGACCCTGTTCATACACTCCGCGGCGTTTATCCAAATAGCGGGCTTGCAAAGGCTGCAGCACAAGCAAAACTCGAGCGCCTGACACGTGGCACACAAACCTTGAATATAACCTTAGCTGGTCGTGCGGATCTGGTAGCGGAATCCAAAATTTACTTATCGGGATTTCGTTCCGGCATTCCGAACGACTGGATAATTACACGTGCCGAGCACACGTTAGATAGCAGCGGTTATCGCACCACTATCGATGCTTCACGTGATTTTGAGGGAGATACGGATGACCAATAAAACGAATATGCTAACTAAATGGGAGTGGGATCGCAAAATCCCCATAGGCCTTGTTGTTGCGATGATTTTACAAACACTCACTGCTATATGGTGGGCTGCCAAGCTTGATACACGGGTTGTGATGCAGGAGGAATGGTTTCAGAAAAACCAGCAGCTTGCAGAAAAAGTCTTTCGGCTGGAAGAGCGCATTATCTCCCTCCATGAAGAACTTAATGATTTGGAGGCGAGAATCAGTCATGGTAAATAAACCTAAAAATCTTATCGATGAACGTTTTGAACATGCAGTCAGCTTTGTGCTTTCCCATGAAGGCGGCTATAGCGATGATCCCGATGATGATGGCGGTGAAACCAAATTTGGAATTTCCAAACGCAGTTATCCTCATGTTGATGTAGATGCTTTGACAGTCGAGCAAGCAAAAA
>Ga0194133_10007252_pt1 | contig 13348 bp, 10 predicted proteins | sample TA2KigOf40mmetaG_FD_155448 | JGI IMG/M metagenome (GOLD analysis project Ga0194133, IMG submission 155448) | Freshwater microbial communities from Lake Tanganyika, Tanzania - TA2015055 Kigoma Offshore 40m | ecosystem: Environmental > Aquatic > Freshwater > Lake | place: Tanzania: Lake...
GCTTAACTAAATCCATGCTATATGCAACAGCCTCTCGCTTGGAATAGTAAGTCTACATATATTTCCCTTTGTAAAGTATTGATTTATTCTCATCTCAGCATATCCTTTAAAGGCTTTGGTTCCAGTATACTTTTGTGTTAATTCCATGTACTTTGTTAATGGACTGTCTAGACATGGCGACTGACAGTCTAACCTTTTATGTGTGAGTCTGTAAATTCTTCCTTGCCCATTACCACTGTTCATGGAACCTATATTTGCATGTATTTCATAGAATAAATCAGTTTGCATTCAAAGGTCTTTGAAGTTGGTACCTGAGGTTCTTGGATCTACTGTAACCAAAATAATTTTTAGTGATCTTTTGAGGAATTACGAGAGGGATTTGAGAGGTATAGCGCCTGGAGTCTTCAGCTGAGAGCTGATTTTTACCTAGAATGAAACCCAGGATTTTGCAAGATGAGTTGGAAGAAGGAAAAAGGTAAAAAGGTAAAATTGAGGGATGTTAGAGTGCTCCGCCTGGGAGGAAACCTCTCGCCCTTGCAGCTACGGCTTGAAATGACAAAAGATCAATGGCTTCATTGAGATTGGGATTAAGCTGGTTTCAGTTTAGCCAGGCAAACTTAATGTTTCTTGCAATTGTATATAGTATATTTGCAATGCTTTGGCAACCAATTTTACAAATACAAATACTGGCATAAAAAAAGAACAGTTGATTGGGGTTTCATATTTCTCTGTTCCCATGGATGGACATTGGGTTGTGTAGACCACTAGGGACACCAGTGGATGCCGCATTCACCATTATCTTAATGAGGCAGTAGTTAACCCAATCATCAGGCATTGCTCTTGCAGACAAGGCATTGAGTTCATCTCTGTTGCGGTGGTTTCCATATAGTGCTCTGATTGCTCAGTAGTGCAATGATCAAATCTTATCATACTCCATTTTCCACTGATCCAGATGAGGGATCTTTAGGAAGTCCAATCAACTTAAAAAGCAATAGCACATCATAGTCATATCTAATAGAGATAGCAAGTAAAGTACATCGGGAGAAATAAAACTGTAAGTGGAATTGCGAGCGATGACGAGATGAGCGTGTTAAGCAAAATATCCCAGTGATGGCCTTCCCAATCAGGAAAAGAATCAATACTGAACTATTTATTGATGGGAAACAGGGGCTTTTTATACAAAAGGGAAATAAATAAAATGATCAGCAAAATATCTTATTTCTTGGAAGAGGGAAAAACTGAATCGGCGGGAAAAGTAAAGTGGGAATGAAAACTGCAGTAGCCTGTTTGGAATTACTTTCATTACTTGGAAAGAAAGACAAACTAAAGGTAGCCTGTTTAAAAAGACTTTGAACTTGAAAAGCAAAAAATATCGTACTGCAAAAAAGTAGGGTATTTGAGCAAATACTATGATAGAGAATTTGATTGATAGCACTGCCAAGATCCTTTTACTACAATAAGATTATATAATATACAGTAGTTCTTGGAATAAACTTTATCATTATTTTCATGAGGAATAAAAAACTAGGTATTATTTATGTTTTTTGTTTTTTATAACTTTACAAATAAGTTATTATAAACCATGCCAATGAGTGAGTAATTGAATGGATGATGATGATTTTGTGATAGCAAATGGATATTCCAGAAGACACATTTTCAACTACCTTTTACTTTCCATTGGCAGATGCTTTCTTTTCGATGACAAGCACTAATGGATAAATCTACAGAATGATGACTGAAGCTTTGTGTGATTTACCTACATTAGTCTTTTTATTGTGACGCTTATATGTGGTAGAACTAGCAGAATTCTTGCTGACTTGAAGAAATGTACATCACATCAAAGAGTAATATTATGTGACCAAAATTATTTTATTTTATCAATAAGGAAAACCTTCATTATGACAACCCATACCAAATGGGTTCATAAACTACTACATTCTTAGACTCATATCAAGAAAACAAAACTTTTTTGTTGGATGTATCTTTAATTCTGACATAGAAAAAAATCATTTATATCATGCTTTTTTGTCTTGCTTGAACATAACAATGAAGGAAATTTATCTTCATAGAAAAAGAGACAAGTTTAATTAAAAAAGTGAATTGTCAAAAGATATCAATTAATCTTCAATGTCTCTCACATTTTGTTGTTCTGAAAACAGATAAGATTACATGAAATGGAAAAGCAATGAAATTCCAATCTAAGGAAATGATCAGACTGAATCAATTTATCCAAGTAGACAGATTAAATAAATCAAGATAAGTGCATAGACTAATTTGGTTGAAAATCATTTTCTAGCCCAGAAAGAAAGCATTTGTGAATTAATTATATATACATACTCTATATAGTGACATAGTTTATTCATAAAAGAGTTGGAGATTTTCAAATAAGATAATTTCTTTTTGATTGAAAGCATAAGAAATTTGGCTGAAACTCAGTATTAACTTACCATTTACCATTAAGAAAAGAAAGTTCTGTCTCAAGAATGATCAAGATGAATTAACATGAAGCACTTTTTTTCATCAGATTAATAAAAATCCATTTCTTTTGGCCTTTTGAAGTCCATCTACAACTTGATCATGTTGCTGTAGCAGGTTTAGAGGTCATCACTGAAACTATTGTATCTACAGTTTGTGTTGGTGCAAGAACACCTGATGCCACTGTTGTTGTACCCAAGGTTCCTCCATTAGTTTCACTTAAAGAAATATTTGATCATGATCCATCAAAACATAAACAGAGATTTGCCTTAATTTACCTTGAAGTTTGTTTTGTCACTGCATCCTCTGATGTAGTTGGTGGATCTGGTAAAGCCATTGGTATGATTTCATGTTTTGGAACATTACACATGAGAATGAATTCTCTGTAATTGATTTTCCCATTGCCATCTTTATCAGCACAACAAAACATCGCTTTCAGCTCTTCTTCATCAACAAATTCAGGCAAGTTGGTCATGATGTTCTTAAACTTAATAGTGGATTAACATGAAAAGTACTTTGTTTAGAACTGCTTTGACCCTTATTCAAAATGAATCAATGAAATACTGAATTAATCTTTCATATTTATAATATCTGGAGTGCTTGATCTTTAATTTTTGGCCAACATAGCTTGCCAAGGGATCTTTTTTTCTGGGTGATTTTAAGGTTTCCAATTTTTCATTTAAAAAAAAGACCAAATGACCAAAAAGAGTGGTTATACTAGATGACTGATAATACTTCTTTACAATAATTATTTGAACTACCTGATCAAAAGTCAAATATTCTGTATTGATATTGTAAAGTTTTGCTGGAACTCCTTCATCATATGACTTAGGCCCAATCAAAGTTCTGAAAAGTTCTTGACGAAATATTTCCTCATCATCTTCCCTCAATTTTCTCATGATAAGCTTACAAAATGCTGGGTAATAGATAAACCCATTCCTCTCGACTTCATTGATCTGAAAATGAGTTTGATTTCTTTTCTTTGTAGAACCATAGCAATAAGTTAGCATATAGAAGTTGTAAATTAGCTGTTGCTTTCATACCAAGTCTTGAATCTCAGTTTCTGTTGGATTCAATCCAAGCTTTTTCATTGCTACAGCTAGATCCTGAAAAATACCAAATTAATATTTGACTGCAGTTCAACAATATCTTTTCCTTCATATGTCACATAAACTTATGTAATGGAAAAACAATTTTCATTTATATGGTAACCTGTTTTCTGTTCATTACTCAGATAGCTTTCAAGCATAAAGAGGAAAAAATGGATAAGTTAAAAGGGTTGAAAATTATTGTGGATGTTGATGGGTCATAATAGTGAAGCTTGCATGCTGATTTTTAGATTCAACCTTCAATTGTTGGTTTGCCTCCATGGGACACCAAATAATATCTTACTCCAAGAGGAAGCCAACAAGCCATAAAAGGAAAATGACTCCTTTAATTGGAGTTAGTGCAATTTCTTAAAATTATTTGTTTCACTTTTTAAGATTATACCACCATGTTTTGGATTTTTCATGTGGTGTTACAAGCTCAAAATTTTTTTATTACAATAATTTTTTTTAACCAACTCTATAAGTGCTGAGACTTCTGTATTTATCAATAGCAAAGAGCTTTTGGACATTTTTCATGACACCACATGAGGCTTTACAGAGTTTCAATATAGCCATATGAGGTTGAGATTCTTTCATTAATTTCGGACACACGATGTGTTCAAAGTTTGATCAAAATAAGCTGACATTAAAAAGGAAAAGCTAACAGCATCGGGCACTTGAATAGAAAGTCTCCTGTGGCTTTCACCGTCATCAACCCTAAACAGTTATTATAGTTAAACGTCTGTATTAGTGATGGGTCCGGATCAAAAATTTTTGACCCGGGTCGGGTCAGCCATTTATGGTTTGGGTTTGAATTTGGAAAATTTCCCCTAAAAATATCAAATTTTTCAATTTTTTCGCCTTCGGTTCAAGAAAATCTCTTTGGGTCAAAGGCGGGTTGGCCTCTTATTGGCTGCGGGTCAAAAGTAAGCTCAGGTCGGGTCAGGCCCCATATCTAGACTCTGTATCGATAAAGATTTTATTCTTAAAAAGTAAATTATATTTATGAAAGAATTGTATAAATCAATATCAATAAATAGCTTGTTAGAGTATGAAAGAGTTGCCATAGCTCATGGCTTTGACAATGGGCTGAGTTCAAGATTTGATCTTTAAACTGGGCAAAGCTTTGACCCTTTGGCAAGCCTTAAGTGGTCATGCCGTGGTGATTTTCTGAGTCTGAGGGGTCTGAAGGTCTACTTCTCAACTCGCACACATGCACAACTCATAGAGATAGGTCTGAGTAGAATGAAGTTGACATGGTCAAACAGCATGGTAACTGACTCATTGCAATGCACAGTCTCTCCTCTCAGAAGACGTACCCCAAGACTCCAAACAAAATTTGAGGGCAGGGTCCTGCCTAACCGATCAGAATGTGGTGAAGAAAGACCTTGAAAGACCCAATCAGAAGCAATCCCTGAGAGTTGACTTCAACTGACATCACTTTAAAGGAATCAGAGAAGGTTGCCAAGGTCTGACCAATCAGCATGAGATGTGTCTCTCAAGGCAACCAATAGAGAGACACAAGAAGAGGTGCACTACATTAGAAGGGCCCTCAACTCCTCTAGGAGGTCATTTCTAAGTAGCATTATTCCAGCTAGCAGCCCTGGTTCAAGGACAAACAAACCGAAGCCCCCCTTCCAATAAAAGCTGGGGAAACTGATGCCCCAGAGAGTTTAAATTTAAATGTGTTCCCTTTTTTTATTTTTTTCTGGACTTCAGTTTTACAGAGATTCTATTACTAATTAGCCGGACAGTTTAATAGAGATTTTTAATTCATCTAAAATAGAATTTTCAAGTGAATCTCTTCAAGCCTCTGGATCTCATAATATTTTAGAATTAATCCCCAGAAGCATCAGAATCTTTCATTCGATTAAAAAAATATCAGCATTTTATACAAAGCAATAATTTTGGGTCGACTCTTACATGGTAAAGTTTTCTCAATTAAAACAAAATCAAAACAAGCCAATTCAAAATATCATTTTTTGTGACAATTGCATGAAAGACTAAAGAAAAACCTCAACAAAAGATTTTCTTTGTGTATGCTATTCTTGCTCAATGATTCAGAAAGAATTTACACATTAAATGGCCCTTTTTGGTTGCATACAAATAACTTCATTTTCCTTAAAGTTTTTTCTTCAAAATTGAAAGCTTTAACTTTTTCTTTTATTCTCAAACTTCAGATTGGCACAGAAAGTGAAAAAACATATTTTTTTTCTATTCAAAGTTGCAGAAGTTTTTCTTACACAAATGAAGAGCTACAGTGGGCCATCCGCATTTTTCAGTTGATGGCATCCATGTCTCTGTGTATGTGCCATCATGCACAAGCAATGCCATTTGTGAAGACATAAAACTGTTTCTGAGATTACCCCAAAGTCAGGAAAGTTAAAAGCTAAACACTACAAAACAAGAATGAGTGAAATATTTGCAAGTATCAAGTATTTTTGACATTCATATAACAAAAGACTTCTCATTACAATTATAATGACTGTTCTTCAGAACCCCTCTTTACATTCCTTTACTTATTGTATGGAAAAAAGTCTATGTTTATTCTGGATGATAGAATTTAAACTTTCATTTTGAGATTGAACAAACCACTCTGTAAAGATCTGCAGCATTCAAGATGATTTCACTGCGACACAATGAATCTGTTTAATCTGCATTAACTTTCCCTTACTTCATTCAGCATATGATAAGACTATTTGTCTCCTTAAATATTACCTATTTTTTATATGGTGAAAGCATCTACTGAAAGATGACAGTGAGAAAAATTTCCATTTGCAAGTGTATTCACCCAGCTGACTGATCTGAGCAATTCATTTGTTCAGATGACTTTGAATAACAATAGAGGGTACAGGAATCCAGAGATTCAACACAATAGAAGATGGTAAAAGAATCGACCATTTAGAATATCTGGTTTTCTTCAAAACTGCCATAGTTTTATTTCTGACAAAAAATCCTGATTCAAATCTTTCCACTTTAATTGCATGGTGCAGTACTCACGAGTAAGTAGGCATAAGATATTGAACTTATTTCTGTTCATAAATATTACATAGATATAGAAAGAGAGAGATTCATGAATTATTTTCTCAACTATCATTTAGAATTCCTTTTGAAAGCAACTCAAATGTAGCATGAAACTTTACGCTCAAAAAGATGAATAATTATTTTCATGGTTGTTGTAAATCCTTAAAAATTGAAATTTTTCTTGGCATAGGTTTAAAAATTTTGCCTTTTTGTTGGTAACTATACCATAATAGATTTTGAGACTTGGAATAGCCATTCACTTTGAAACATGTGATTTTTACATCATTAAAGTTCATATGACTCAACCATGGAGAGGGATGTGTATTACTTTCCCTTAAAAATCATCAAAAGGATTCAGAGAAATGTAAAACATGTTTAGAAAAGTAGATAAGTTAAAGCTTTCCTTGTGAACAGGTTGTTTGTTAAATAAAGACAGGAGAGTTGCTTGGTACTACTTACTTTGGGATAGATTGTTGCCTCCCTCAATCCTGTTTCATAAATCTTGAAAACTTCAGTGATTCTGTCTAGCTCATTTTTTGACAGTTGAGGTGCAGGATGAGGTGGTTTTTGCTCTTTTGACCCAGTTGGTGAAGACATCATGAAACTTTAAATTTACCATTCATCTATGAATAAAAGTCTAGATAAAATTTTGTCACTTGTATTACCTTAAAAGTTGAGAATTGGATATGATGTTTTTACCCAGTGGTTTGATTTTTATTGCCTCACATTGAGTTGTCTAAAAAGACTGTTTTTTCTATCTCTGAGATAAATAGAGAGAGATTAGAGAGGCAAGTGAAGAAAAGGATAGAAATAGATGTTGGAACTCTCAGACCAAAACTGTGGATCCTCTTATACTTATTTCTATTCTTATTGTGAGCAAACAAAAAATATTGTTTGTAATGCACCAAGATGGAGTAAAATCTACCCCCGTTAGTCAATTGTTACAAATGCTTGGATGTTACTTGCAGGTCTATCAATAATGCAAAATGGAGAACTATTTTTCCATACATCTCTGAACATTCTATCTTTAGTACATCAAGAATAAAAAACTTTCACCAGTTCAGTTAAATCAACGACAATTAATTTGTCAATAAGATCAAACTTTTTCCACTGATTTCAAAATCTTTTTTTTTTAATTTTCATTAAAAACTAAGACTTTGTTAGTTTTGACATTCTATTTGTATTGATTGTTTTTTTTAATAAATCAAACCTTCAGACATAATTTCAGAGAGATTTACTTTCTGAGAATATTTATTTCAATAAGAGATGGCAGGAGTTTGAAGGCATATCTTAGCCAAATATTTACAGTGAGATGAGACTTAAGTAGGGTCTGCTGATTAGTATTTGAACTTTTGTGAAGACGTCCAAAACATTAGAATATAATAATTTGATTGAAAGGCAATAAAAGGTGTAAACATCCAGAAAGCCTGCTCATAAAGATTAATCCGCCAGCGAGCGAAGCGAGTGGCGAGTTTAGAATTTTCATTAGGCTAACGGTTTTTGGCAGATGTCCATCCGTCTGTGACATTTTTTGTTGCTTTTTGTTGACGTTTTTCTCTATAGGGGTCAGGAGTGTTAACTTTGAAATACTCCTCCTCCCTGAGTTTTTGTGCTAGATAGAATATTTTTAGGTTTTTGGAAAGAGGAATTTTTTCTATACAACTTCACATATTTTTTCATGAAATTTTGATCAGGGGATGGGCTATTAATAACTCTTTAACCATTAGTGCTATTGAGCATATTTTTAAATTTTGGAAAAGAGAATTTCATTGTAAATATTTTATGTTTCATAAGTTTGTTGATATTATGTCTAGAAGTTGGGGTAACTAAAAGGCTGCTCTGGCCTCTGAATGGACAAAAAACAGCTAAAACGGCAAAAATGGCTGAAACGAAAAAAAATGGCCTTCAACTTCATCTTTAATAGTTCCTACAATTTTAGAGCTAGAGAAAAATTTATAAAATAAGACTTTTCGCTCAAACATTTAACTAAAAATGTTGTTTTAAAAACTTTTCTCTAGCTTTTAATTTGAATTAGCTATGCCTTATATCTTTGCGAACTGGCGGTAAGGTATTTTTTCTTGCACAAAAAATACCCGTCTACTTAATTTAAAGTTTAGCAATGCAAGTTTACTTTTTTGATTCTCTTGAAAAGCGTACTTATGACCTGCAGTAAATAAGGAGCCAACCCAGCTCTGACCCTGATTTTTTTGACCTAACCCAAAGAGATTTTTTGACCCAATGGGATTAATAGGAAAAAATTAGTTTTTTTTGAGGAAAATTTACCTTACAGTGATATGGTTGACCCGGACTCTACCCAAAATGAGCAAGACACGGACCAGTTCAAAAATTTTTATCCCAAACCCAAGATATGGTTTAAAGCAAGGTATAATCAAGAACACTTATTCCAGGCAGCCTTTGAACCCAGGTTGCCTCACCAATGGACTATTTATTCCCTTTATTTGAATAATGTCAATATTTACTTTCCTTCTCAAAATGTGCCGAAAGGACCATCAGTTTTAAGTAATGACTAAACTACCTACCTTCTTCTTTATTGAATTTCAAAATATTTTTTTAGGAATAAAAGGCAATGTTCAAGCGATAAAAATGCCAGCAAGAGGTTGCCTTTTCCGAGTGGTCAAAGGCACCTGATAGGGAAACTAGATCTAAGGTTGCATGTTCAATCCCCAGCCATACCAGTAATTTTATACCCAGGATTGCATAAAAGCCCACAAGATCACTCAGTCAGGTTAATATTAATGTGCAGTGATCAAAGACTTCCATATACTGACTCTGATTAGGGTTATGTTTACGCATTAATATCGGATGAGTCTGTACAGCAAAAGTTTATTTTCATTGTTATGATCTGGTGTGTTTTGTGTGTCACTTTAAACTCAGCCTCTCCTAACCCCAACCTTATGAGGACAAACGAAGGTTCCTTCAAAGTGATCATAGACCAAACTTCATACTGCTTCATTGGGTGTAAAAGCAGAAAATGGTGGGATTTCGGATTGGTCTGATTTTAGGGAATATTTCATCCATTTCACAAATAAAAATATATATATTATTTGAAAAAAAAATTCCAACAAACTATTAAAAATAAAAAAAATTTGCAAGCATTTTTGAATATATGACTTCATCTGGTTTCTTTTTCAACTCTTCTTTTAAACTTTGGCGATTCTGACACATTCTTTTTTGATAATCTCGAAATCCGTACTGCGTCGAGATTTCTCTGAAGCTGAACAGCAACACGATTCCTTTGAAATAAGAAAACCTTTGCAATGATTCAATCATATATGAAGGCCAAAAATTAGCAACTAACCTGCAATCACCAAATTCAAAATGTAGCCCAACTTTCAAGATGGTTTTATTCATTTCAATAGCACTTGTAATAGCCATTTCGACCTTAATGGAGAAATATAATATTATTATATATTGAAATTATGTATAAAAATCCTGCAAACTAACCTTATTTCCCAGAAAATGGGCTTTTTGGTTACTAGCTTTGATCTCGGTCAAAATTTGCCTGACTCCAGCAGCCTTTTTTTTGAAACAATGGAAGTCAAAGTTAAAATAGAGTTATAGAATATGGAGATATTATTCAATACCTGAAATATTTTGATCAGACTCTGTGGGCTGATTTGATTTGACTCAACATTTAACTTTTGAAGGCTTCTGTTTCTTGTTAAAGATTCACTCTGAAATTCAAACCAAACATATCACCAAACTTAGTGAAAGGAAATTTAAAAAATAAATTTTTTTACCAATTTTTCTACTGCTGAATCTCCAAGGGTTGTATTTGACAATGACAGCTCAATCAGATGATCATTATTGCTCAGTGCATCAAAGAGATCCTAATTTTAAAATTGACTCATTAAAGTTCTTGTTGATTGAAGGTCTAAACTTTTACCATAAACTGATCATTTTTCATGGGTATGTTGTTTAGATTGACTTTAACCACACTAGGGTCATTTATCTTAAGTGTACGAATGATTTCATCAGGATCTGTTAAGTTTGGACCATCCTCTTCAAACTGATAAAAAAAAGAAAGTATGTTTTTAACAACTAAGTATATAAAATCTGGACATTTTCTTACTTTTCTTGTCGGTGTTGATTTTGTCACACTATTCCAACCCACATTTGAATAACTTTCAACAGATTGTAAGCCATGATATTGATCTTGATTCATAATGGAATGTAAACCAAGAATTCCTGCCAAGTCGATAATTTCTGAAGTGGTAGCACTTGATAAAGCTTCATCACAATCCACACCAAAATCAATGTCAAGTGTTATAGACTCTTCCAAAGGTGTGTTTTCTGGATCACTTCGTTTAGGTCCTGTCCATTTTTTTCCTCTGACAGTACCAGGTATAAAAGGAACAATATCAGGAACATCTGGTGTTTTTATAGCCTTCAGATAATAAATCAGTTTTTTAAGCCATTTTTTACACTAATTATAAAAATTTGAATCTTACCTGCTCACATAAGAAATCTTGGAGTTTTTTGTTATCTACAAGTCCTGTTGATGATTTATTGCAAGTGTAGTTACATCTCAGTGATGGTGGAATGTCAGGGTCATCTAACAGAAAAAAAGAGCTCTACCCTGTGTTTTTTATTGGTAAATATATGTTTAAAAAACCTGGATCAAAATCATCAATGAATGTCTGAACTTCACCCGGAGTGAGTCTGTCAACAAGGTCATCAAATTCCAAATCATTTAATTCTCCAGATTTGTTTTCAAAGTCGGCCTTTGAACACATTTTTTTGATCTCTGCAAACATGGATTAGATTACAAACTGAATAAATATTTCTGTAAAAAAATATGACAAAACAATAAATTTTCTTACTCTTATATTAAATTCTTGAAAAATTATGATTCACAATTAATGTTGAGAAAAATGTGCTCCTAATGACTCACTTAAAGTAAAATATTTTTGACTTTTCACTCAAACCTTGTCCAAGTGAATGATTGTTTTGATTTGGACAAAAATTTATATCAATTGTGGAGCTTCATAAAAGGTCAACTAAAGCAAGCATGATTTATTGGCTCAACATTTGCCCATTTGAAAGATCCTTCCCGCTTCACTGACCTTTAGATAACTCAACCTTTTATAAATAACTGTTTGCTAGATGTTTCTTCTTACACACAAAAAAAAGTTTCTTCAACAAAAAAACTTTAAACTTACAATTAAACCTTAGAATTTTCAATCTCACATTTCCTTTGACAACTTCAATGATCAAAGGTTGGTGCCTGACTAAAAGATCTTTTAAGTTGCTCTTCGCACTCTTGGCATTCAAAAGATTGGGAACTTCTTTTATGGATTCAGTTTTTGCCAGGATGGGGAGTAATTGCTTAACTAAAAAAAAAGCTTCTAACAAATTTTGTTGGGCAAAAAAATGTCAGAATTTTAGAACTTATTGTTTGTATTATTGATTCACATTTGCAACACTTGATTTGTTTTTGTTAGGACAAAAGATCTGCAACCAGAATAAATTTTTTAGATTGATTTGATTCAGACATGGTTTTTAAAAATAATGAAAATTTAAATACCTTTTATAATTCTGCTCAATTGACTTTAAACACGAAATAAGTATCAGGTGACGCTTTTTTTGGTTGAATTGATAGGACCAATACGGGAACTTGAATACAGATCGAATTTCCAGATAAGTTGTGAATGGTATTTTGATGAAATGAACGTTGCAAAGATAATCATTGAATTTAAGATTGCTCCAGCTTTGAAAAAACGTATCTGACTTGAAAAAATTATTACCACCATACTCTGCAATGAAATAATCTAGATTTAATTTGAAACAAGGAAGGCATATGAGAACATTTTGAAAATTGGGTCTGAACCAATAACAGATCAATTAAGTGTGGAATGAAATTTGTTATAGCGCACAAAAGGTTCTTTGAGGCATTGAATATAATATTTTGACTTGTAGGAAATACCTGAATCATTCAATTATTGAAATTTTTGGTCCCAGCTGAAGGTTTTTTTTTAGTTTCAGCCTTCCTCCACTTTTAAGTCAAATACCTACGTAGACATTTTTAAGTGTCTTTTTATGCATGGCATCGACCTTGGCGACTACAATTGGTGCCAGAGTTGAATCTGTTGGTTCAGTTTTTTTTGCTTCTATTTGAAATTACTTATTTTCAAATCTACTTTTCACCTAAAAAAGTTGAAACTGAAAAACTGCTTGTCAAAAAAAGGTGTCGAAGTAACAACTTCAGTGTTTGTTTTTAATGCTTTGTTTCCCTTCAAATTTTGAAAACCCATTTTAGGGTTAAAGGTAAATGTTTATAGTTCCAAAGTAATGTTTTAAAGTTTAGAATCGTGCCCCGCCGTTAAGACGCTTCGGTCTTTACACTTTATTCATAAAGTCAAGACTGACACTAACTCTTTATCTCACAGCTTTGATTTAACCATTCCAACCAGTAAATAGATTAAAACAGACTTTGCTCTCATTTGCTTACAAATGAAATATTTTGAATGAAGTTTGAGAATAGTCTAAGTATAAGGGTTAATTTTTCCAAATAATCATTTATTTTTTCAACATAAAACTTGATGAAAAGTTTTTCAAACTTGAACTTAGACTGAATTAACTTTAATATCCATAAGATTTAGTAAGTTTGAACTTGACTTAGTTGAGTTTCAATGGGAAAAGTTTTGCTTAATATGAAACAAAAAAGTCTTTCTGTTCCCAATATAATTGATATCTTTTTAAAGCTGGCATTAGGTGTATCTTTTGAATTAACCCTGTTT
>Ga0194133_10007254_pt1 | contig 13347 bp, 12 predicted proteins | sample TA2KigOf40mmetaG_FD_155448 | JGI IMG/M metagenome (GOLD analysis project Ga0194133, IMG submission 155448) | Freshwater microbial communities from Lake Tanganyika, Tanzania - TA2015055 Kigoma Offshore 40m | ecosystem: Environmental > Aquatic > Freshwater > Lake | place: Tanzania: Lake...
TGGTTCACAGATATTTTATTATTTCTTTGCTATTTGGTTTATGTATGGTATAGCAGCTCTAATGAATTATAAAACAAAAAATATTATGTATAATATTTTGGATCTTTTCGCCAAGAATTTCTTTGGTATATATTTAGGTATTGTATTATTAAATTCTATCAATTAATATGCACTTTATTTTATATGTGAATTAATTATAAAATAAAATTGATTTTGATTTAAAATTAAAATTATAAGATATATAATATAAGAATGACACGCGACAGTTCAAACAAGTTATCTAAGAGAGAGCAAGTTAAGCGTTCCAATAAGAAGGCTGACGCAAATTTTTAGGTTTAGTATAATCGGCGTTTCGGCGAAGCACAGTAAATGTAAAAAGGTGTAATATAAAAAGTATTTTATTATTTTATATTATGGAAGAAGACAAGAATAAAAGTAATTTTCTGTATAAAAACCTTCAAGGTTTGTTCTCTTTATAATTAGTTGTATAATAAATATGGTAACAAATATAAACTTGAAATTAACACAATGATATTAGTATTTGTATTTTTATTTACAAGATATGAAGCAATTAAACACGACATTATCATCATACCACTATCAGCCAAAATTGCTTTATAAGATACTTCATTAGCATAATCCTTAAATGTATCAAGCATTTTATTTACTCCTTTTGGTATATTGCTAAAAAAAACATAAAATAATATATCATGAGCAATTTGTATTATTACAGCTAAAATAATAAATTTTACTATTGAAAAACTATCAAATACATAATAATAAATTGCTCTTGTAATAATTAATCCAATTAATATAATCAATACATCAGCAATAACAGCCGATAAATTATATAGTGAATACCATTTTCTTAAAACTTGTGATTTAATAACCCTTGTATTTAATAACAAAATTACAAATAAATCCGTTATTAAAACAGCGTTAAATAATGGTAAGTAATCGTTTATATTATTAAAATTTGCTATATTATTAAAATTTGCTATATTTTTTAACATAATATATAATTTCAATATATTATAAAATTTTACACCTTTAGACATTTAAAACGCCGATTTTTATATAGTAAAAATTATATAAAAATAATTTATTGTATTACCTTAATGAATATAGAAGAAGTTATTAAGGAAAATTTATTGTTGAAATTCACTATTATACTTTTGTTTTTTTAAATTCGCTAAAATCAGCGTTTTAAATGTTCAAAGGTGTAAAATATTTTAATTTTATTTCTATCTTTAAGCAAAGCGACTTGCGTTTTCAAAATGTTCCCTTCGGGAGAAGCAAAGAGCCAAATAGAGTCAACATAAAGTAAAAAAAGTTTAATTAACAAGTTACAGCATACAAATATAAATCATACAAATATAAATCATACAAATATAAATTATACAAATATAAATCATACAAATATAAATTTTTATTTTTTTTTTGGCTTTTCGCTTCACAGAACCTTTTTTAAAGGTGGGATTTATTCCAAATGTTTTCTGAATGTAAATGAATATCGAGTGCCTTTTTTTGTTTTTTCAACAGGAATCTCGTGTGTAAATTCTTTTTGAAAATTGCCGGCCATCTGAATAATTTTTGTAGGGTCAGTCGGCAGATCTACCTCTATATTTCCTGTCACTTTATTGCGAACTCTGAATTTTCTAATTTCTCCATAAGATAACGCAACAACCCCAACCCGTGGATCCAATCCGCGCTCATCATCGGAATGTTTTCCAATATATTCTTCACCACCAACATATTTATTAATCAATATTCCATTGTAATTGAAATCAAATTTGTCATTAATATAAATCAATAATTCCCTTAAACACGGGTGCATTTTTTTCGACGGTGTAAGTGTAGTGCTGTAATTATAACCCTTTGATTTATCTGAATAAAATCCTAGGCTACGTTGTTGATGACATACCTTACCAAAAACCATAATTTCAGGTTTGACATCTAATTCAGCGTCAACTGTATTTATACATTGCTTTAAAAGCTCGCAAATTTCAGGCTCCAAATCATAGACATTTAATGCTGAGAGTTCCGTTCTTAAAATCGTGTTCATCTTATCCTTTATTCAATTATAATTTACTTGATTTGAAGTAAAAATTAATCAATTTTATTTTCACCTTTACTATTAGGAGAGAATAAATATTTGGGTGATGAACTTGTTTTGCGAAATATTATGTCTTATGTGTAGGGGATGTCCTATAAATAGGACAGTAAAAAAGTATTACACCGACCGAAAAGAAAAATGAGACAAAATTATCCTAAAATATAGATGAGAATTAGAGCTGAATATTTAACAAGATAAAGGATTATAATTTTGTTTTTGAAGTTTATACTCTATCCATAATCTTTCTTTTTCCAATTCTTCCATTTTTTGTTGTTTATGTTTTCTAGTTTTTTCTACTTGTTTCATAGTGTTAAGTTCGTTTAATAATCTCCTATTTTCAGATTGAAGTTCAATTTGTTTATTATCTTTTTCTTTAATTATGTCTTTTAATTTTTTATTATCATTCAAGCTATCAAAATAAGCAGTTTGTATGTTTTCTATTTTTCTTTCAAGTTCAGATATATTTTCTTGTTGCAAAATTGTTTTTGCTATGTATGTGTCTATTTGTGTTTTCATATCTAAATTATCTTGTGGATTTTGAACAAGATTTCTTATTCCTTGTTTTATTTTTATTATTGTATTTATAATTATCGCCCAATATTCTTGATAATAAATGGTGTGACTTCCAATATTGCTACCCCAAGGTTGAATACTTATAGTATCAGATGAAAAACGTTTATAAGACATTCATGTAGTTCGTTGTATTAATCCTTAAATGACATCAATAAGATAGGTTGGAATAGGAATATTATCATTAATTGAAACAATAGTTTCTTTTTTTTTGTATTCTTCTCGATGAGGATTAGCACCTGAAGGAGGTTGATATTGAATTGCTATATTGACATTACCATTTATATAAATCTTGAAAAAATACTTTGTATAAGTTCTCGTTGCCCCACTGCGTGTATCTACATCATGTTCTTGACCAATTACTTCAATATCTAATACATATTCAGTTATTAGTCTATATTATAGTTAATCTATATTATAAATAAATCTTTATTATATTTATTTATAATTTATAGTGTGAATTTACATTATTGTAACATTAATTTCGCGATTTTAATGCATTTAAAACTTCAGCATAAGACCATGTTAAATCATATGCTGAAATTTGTTTTCCTGTATTCTTATCAATTTGCTCATACATATGAAAATTGTTTGGTTTTATATAATTCTTTAATCGTAATAACAATCCGTCTCCTTGCGACTTGAAAAAATTGATTTGATCTTCTGGTATAGAATTTACATTTAATGCTTTCGACCACATATCGAGTGTATTTTTCTGCATTCTGTATCCAGACTTTAGTCTATTAGATATTCTATATAGTAAAGAGCTCAAAGCAGCAGTTGTTAAAATCCAAGGATTGCCGCCTGCATATATATCACCAGGATAACGTCCATATAAAATCCCGTACAAACGTGTATCTTTTTCATTGATTGGATATTCACTACTAAATACAAGATTATAATAATATACGGTTGACGCTATTTCGTAAGACAAAGGGTCTAAAAATTGGTCTGTTTCATCATAACCATCATTTAATCCGACAATAACTGCGCCATCTACTGGTCTATTGTTTGCTTCATAATAGTATAACCCATTCCAGTGTGTAGAATATATGTATGATTTTATTAAATCAGCTGTTCTTTTCCATTTTTTCGCATCATCGTTATAACCTAATGAAGTAGCAAATCTGGACCCTAACGATAATGCTTTGGCCATTGTAACTCTATTCCAAAAAAAGTCGGTACTTGTTATTTCTTCCCAAAGGTCACACGTATTCGAATTGTATCCAGAAATAATATAGTCTAAATTGTACTTAATAGTAGGCCATGATTTGGCAACATTGGACGCTGAATTAATTAAAGCAATCGCTTGTAGTCCGGGGCCGTCATTTTGTGGTCTACACCAACCTCCAGTATATGCTGTTCCTGATGGTATTTCATATTTTGGCTCTATTCTAATATCTATTCCATTAGGGTCCTTTTTACTCTGAATAAGCTGTATCCAATTTAAATAACTATCGGTATATTTTTGAGAGAAAGATTTATTCGTAAAGGAATAAAGAGTATTGATAGTTAAAGCTCCGTCTCTTGCCCAATGATAGTAATAAGAACCGCCTGGTGTATGAAGATCAGGTGCGGCGGCAATAGATCCGGTGGAATTTATGTCTATATTATTCAAAAAATAACTGAAAAATGTGTTTATTTCTGATTGAGTAAAGGGTTGTGTAGGAGAATTTAAATAGGGAGTATAATAGTTCATTTGGGTTTCTTGATTAGGATATGTACAATAAGCACTATTATCACTTGTAGGTTGCCAACAGCAGCCCTTATTTACGCATTCATTTTGCGTAATACCTAAATATCCACAATCGGAGCGTCCATTTGCTGATGATTTATCTGGACAAATTAGTGCAAAAGATATCGCTGGTAATGTAAAGAAAAAGGATAGAACAATATTCTTCATTATTAAATATAGTTACTATTTTTAAATTTTTAAATTTATATTTATAATTTTCCTACTTAAAGACGGGGATACTACATTATGATATTTACATTCCCTTCATTTTTGTATCTTTCAACCCAACGCATTAAACTTCTAGGTAAACTAAAAATTTATAAGTCCAAATGAGCCAATAAGTAATCCATCCTATAAATAGGACGAAAAAAGTGTGGGTAAAAAAAGGGTCAAAAAGCCCTAAATTATTTAGAACAAATTACAGCATATAAGTTTGGCTCCACCTTTTGAAAGGTGGAATTATGGAAATACAATATATAGTTACATAATAACAGAGCCAGTCTTTATGAAATTGTGATATTTGAACTCAATGTCGGTCATAGGATTGGCCTGTTTTTTCTGCTCCATCATATTATCGTGCCATTCCTGGGCGTCAGCCATAAATTGCCGAATTTGAGCCTGAGCCTCGTCCTCACTATCGTAGTAAGGATCCTCGAAATCGCCATCAAAATCGTCATCAAAATGTTCGCGATCATCGGGCTCCATGGAAGGCTGCTCGTAACGATAACGCTCATCAGACTCCATCTTCTCGAGAAGCTGATCCACCCAAGCATTACGTTCCTCCATATAAGTGAAGTAGCGTTCCTCATTTTCGAAGGTCAAAGGCTCGCCAAGAAGCTGCCAACAACCCTCCATATCATCAGAGCTCCATGCAGCAGATTGACGCTGAAGTGGTGCTGGCTGCTGCTGCTCTGAGTCAACTTCGAAATCCTTTTCCACGAAGTAAGAAGGTGCGAGGTAGTGGACAGTTCGGTTCTTGCTGCCAATATCGACGAGTTTGTGGCTATAGACATTGACCTCGACAACCCAAGATCCGCCTTGACCATTGCCATAGAGTGTCTCAACAGCAGGATTGGAAAGACTCGTGATGAAATTGTAGGCCGCTTCGGTGTCGTGCCACTTTTGAATGCCGATGTATACACTGTTGGTAACAAGACCATGTTCAATGGTAATAACCCTTGTAACGAGGATATTATCAGTGTGGAAGAGCATAGCGATATCGAGGGCAGTGAAATGTTTCTCGACAGCAGGCAAATAAAGGCTGGAGATAGTTCTGTGAATAATAAAGTGCTGTTTAGAACATAAAGATTGAGAATAATTATGGTGAAATTCATACCTGATTTGAGAAATAGAAGACATTTTGTTGAGTGAGAATAAGAGTGAATAAGAAGCTTTGAAAACTTGATAAATGAGGATAAATCTGCTTTTCACTTAAGCAAGAAAAAGTATTTCAATTTTATTTCCACCTTTGGGAAAGGTATAATAACTAAAAATTTATATTATGGGGAGGCGCACCTACTACTTCGCATGCCCTATGACCCCACGCTCCACTATATTTATTTGTATATTATTTATATGGCCCTTTGGAATAATATATGGGGTTAAAAATAGGAAAACCGAAAATCCAGGAACATTTAACCCCTTAAGGAGCCATTTATAAATTTTAAGTGTCCTATTATAAGCTCCACCTTCGAATAAAGTTATGGGGTTAAAAAATATAAAATAATATGGATATGGTATACACATTTGGCTCCACCTTTCGTAAAGGTGGATTATAAATTTTAAGTGTCCTATTATAAGATCCACCTTCCCATAAAGTTATGGGGTTAAAAATAATAAAATAATATTGTTTGGCATACACATTTGGCTCCACCTTTCCCAAAGGTGGATTTATGGATTTTCAGTAAACGGCAAAATCGGCCAAGAGAAAAAAAAATTGAAATACTTTTTCTTACTTAAGGGAAAAGCAGTTAAATCCACAATTATCAAGTTTTCAAAGCTTTCTTATTCTGATTTTATTATCAAAGATGTCTATTCAATCTGAGTTCAACGCTTCTATCTTTGTGTCCGAGCAATTGAATCGTCAATTGGTGAATATGGCTCAAGATTTAGCTCATCGTTGTGTGACTGAATGCGCGGAGCGCTATGGTTTTGATGCTGAGGAGGCTATTCGAGCCCTCGGCCTAGCTATGGTGCGATTAGAGCGCAAGGCCCCAGTCAAGGCAAAGGCCCCTAAGGTAGCAAAGGTTTCAGTGCCTAAAGCAGCCTTCCCTCTGCCCTACAACGGTGAGTTCAATGACTCTTGCTGCTATGCGCTGCGTCAAAACAATGGGTTATATACCCAATGTGCCGGTCTTCGTAAGGGGGAAAACAGTTTCTGTAAGAGCTGTGCTTCCTCTATGCAAAAGACTGGTGCCGAGGTGCCTGAATACGGCACTATCCAGCAGCGTATGGCAGTCGGAGTTTTCGAGTTCGTAGACCCCAAGGGACGTAAGCCAGTTGCTTACACTAAGGTGATGAAGAAATACAAGCTGACTCAGGAGCAAGTCGAGGAGGAAGCAGGTAAGTTAGGTATTGTTATTAATCCCGACCATTTTGTGGCGCCAGAGGGTGATAGTAAGCGCGGTCGTCCATCAGTGCCTAAGGCTCCTAAGGAAAAGGGAGCTAAGGGTCGCCCTAAGAAGGAGAAGAAGGTTCTTCAAATTGAGGGTGATGATGAGGATCTCTTTGCTGGCTTAATCCAACAGGCGAATAAGGCTGATTCTGAGGTTGAATCTGACGCTGAGGAGGAAATCATCGTTAAGCCTAAGAAGGCCGGCAAGACTGAGGAAGAAAAGGAGACTGAACGCATCGCTAAGGAGGAGGAAAAGCTCAAGAAGAAGATGTTGGCTGAACACGCTAAGGAGCAAGCCAAGGCTGAAAAGGAGGCTAAATTAGCTGCTGAGAAGGTTGAAAAGGAAGCTAAATTAGCTGCTGCTAAGGCTGAAAAGGAGGCTAAATTGGCTGCTGAAAAGGCTGAAAAGGAGGCTAAGAAATTGGCCGCTGAACAAGCTAAGGAAGCAGCTAAGGCTGAGAAGGAGGCTAAATTGGCTGCGGAGAAGGCAGCTAAGGAGACAGCTAAGGCTGAGAAGAAGCCTGCTGCTAAGAAGGAGGCAGCTAAAAAGGTGGAAGAGCCTGCGGAAGAGGGGGAAGTAGTCAAGAAAATCGAGTTTGAGGGCAAGAAATATTTGTTGTCCAAGAAAACCGGCATTGTTTACGACTATTTGGAGTATAAGGAAAATGGCGAGCAAGTGATCGTCGGAAAGTGGGACGGCAAAAAAATCGAGTTCAACAATGCGGGCGAAGAATCTGAGGAAGAGGAAAATGGCGAAGAATCTGAGGAGGAATATGATGCTTAAATCCACCTTAAAAAGGTTATGCGAAGCGAAGAGCCAAGAATATAAAAATAGATTGTATTTGTATATTGTATGTTGTTGTAACTTAATTAAAAAGGGAAACCTTTTTTTTCGCAAGCTTATCGTCACAAGCTTATTGCTGCCTGCTGCTGCTTAAAGGGTTAAAACACTGCCACCTAATACCCGAATGAATGGGTTAAAACACTGCCACCTAATACCCGAATGAATGGGTTAAAACACTGCCACCATATGAAGGGTTAAAACTGTGCCACTACATTAATAAATAACACTCTGTTACACTGGTGCCTGCTGACTGCTGCTGTTACACCGGTGCTTCTAGGGGTTAAAATCCTGACTTTTTGTTACACAGGTGCCCTAAAAGGGTTAAACACTTAATAGTATAGTGCACTATAATATTAAGTTACTTATCGACTATAACACACTTGGATATATTATGTATTATTTTCGTTTCTTTTTCAAGATCATCGTTACCTACTCCACCCATAGCCTCTAAAACCATTTTGTCATACTTACCTGACACTATTGAAGATGAATTCTTGTATTCTGGATTTTTCTCTCTAAACTGAGGCAGCAATCTTATGTTTTTATAGGAAACATTCTTAATAAATTTCCTTAGCTTAGTATTATGGTCATCTTCTTTCTCCCATACGTTATTATCTTTCACATACATTGTCTCCCTTTTCTTGTCTGTACAATGTATAGGTCTTTGTGTTACATCTAAGGCATTAAGGTTACTCGTAATAATCTTAGAGAGACCTTCAGCATAACCAACTTCACCGAATCTCTCCAAGTCGCTCAACTGAATCTTAATAGTCTCTAAAAAATCAGATATATTCATAGCATTCTTACAGGTTTCATTTAAAAAAAAATTAAGGTTAAATGCTTTGTTATGTGAGTTGGTAGTATTATGACTGTTAGCATTATTATTGGTAGTATTTATGGTGCCATTCTTAACGAGTTCTAATATCATTTCTTTAATATCAGAATTATCTTTAATTAACATCATAATTAGCTCTTTATCTATTACACTTTCGGTTTTAACTGGTGGCTCATTGGTAGAAATACCCTTTTTGTTATTACATATTTTTTTATGTTTCCATAAACCAGAACGATTTTTAAAACTTTTATCACAATTTATACAAATAAGGTTTGGAGGGCATAATTTGGGCATAATTTGGGCATAATTTGTTTCCAATGTTTCCATTTGGTTTCCAATTATGCTTTTTTTATGCTTTGCTGACAAATTATGGTTATCAAAACTACTTTTCTTAGACGTTTTATAGTCACACTTTTCACAAACAAATCTTGGGCATAATTTTTGACATAAATTGTTTCCTAAAGTTTCCATTTGTTTCTATTGAGAAAAAATCTTTAAGTTTTTTTCAAAAAATTATCATAACAAAATAAAAAAATATCGTTTAAATTGTGACCATAATTTTTCACTATCGAGACAAAATTTTTCGTCAGTAAGAGTATTTTTGGCATTCCGATTTTGGACATTTTTTTTGTCCATTTTTGAAAAGTCAAAATACTTTTGGTTTTTTAAATAAATTTTTTTCACTTCTTGTGTAGGGACCTTTTTTTATGAAAAAACTCAAGAATTTAAAGAATTACCCTACATTATGTAGTATCTCCGTCTTTAAATAGCCTTTTAATATATATAATAAAATTGAAAAATATTTAAACTTTTCTCTCTACATCATAAATACATGATGAGTTTAGTTCGAAATTATTCGTTATCCGATATTCAAGATACGGAACATGTTAATAATGGTAGATGTCCTACTTATTCGTTAACATGGGAAGAAGCCCAACATCGCTTACATTGGCCAAAAGGACACGATTATTTTATGGGAAACGGTAATAATATTAATGATGGGACGCTACATTTGAGAGAAATCCTCAGCAAAAGGTTAAAAAATGGCATACTAACAAAACATATAATATTCTGCGACCTTGATGGCGTTTTGGCGGACTTTGAACAGGGGGTTAAAAACCGTTTTAAAAAATCTCCTGATGAAATAGACTCAAAGCTATTATGGGGTGTAATTAATAAATCAAACACATTCTTTGACACACTACCGTGGATGCCAAAAGGTAAGGAATTATGGTCACAAATTAAGGATTATCATCCTATTATATTAACAGGAGTTCCGAAAGGAATCAAAACCGGCGCAGAACAGAAGGTAAAATGGTGCCATAGAGAATTAGGTCCAGATGTAGAAGTTATAACCTGTAAAACACCCGAAAAACCGAACTATTGTTTATCAGAATCAATACTTATAGATGATAGAGCTATAAACTTATATGCTTGGCAAAACAAAGGTGGTAAGTTCCTTCTTTATGATGAAGATTTATTGGACCCGATTGTAGAAAGAATTCATAAACATATGGGGGATGGGTTTAATTCACCCTAGAAATGATAATTTTACAATAAATATTAATAATTATATTTAGTTATAGTATAATATGAAGTTGATAAATAACTTGATGAAAATGCTTATAAAATACAAATATATTTTGATTATTGTAATTTTTTTCATACTAATAGCATTTGTAAATATTCCTTTTGTTAGAGAGGGATTAACAGGTATGTCTCAATACCAATATTTAGCACCATTGCCAGAAAATTATGCAGCAAATAATGGAATAGATGAGGCTTATCTTACGAAATTTTATACTTATCAACAACAAGTAATAAATGATCCATCAAATAATCCAAGTTGGACACCTAATCAAACCGCGCTTACAGCTAGTGTTCAAGCTTATTTAAATAATAAACCACAAAGTCAACTTCTACAACTTCCTTATAAAGAAGAAATGGAATTCTTTTTAACAAATGGATATTTTCCATATAATCAATTTTTAATGAATTTTTTTACTCAAGTAGGTCAAACACAAACTCCTCCAATGACAGCACAGCAAATCCAACAAATGCAACAAATAAAAAATTATTCAAATCGTTCTTTGTTTGTTTTATATACTTCAATTCCTTCAACTTTACAAACATTAAAAACAATTGACGGATATAATGAAGCATTACAAACATTTAATGGGACATCTACTACACCTTCTACTACTACACCTTCAACTACTTCCACAACTTCTACTTCCACTCCATCTACTACAACCACTACTTCCGGAAACCCAGTAACTCTAAATGATTTTTTAAGTTTATGTAAAAGGGCAACAAGTAGCCAATAAATTTAAAAATTAAATATTTTATGTAATTTATTTAATTTTTATTATTTTTTAATAAAATTGAAATACTTATTAACTTCAATGATAGATGCAGAAAATCACATATATTAGCTTTTAAAATGGGAGGTCAATCATCCAAAGAATATTACGCGAAACAGCAAGCGGAATTGGAGCTAAATGCGGCCAAGAATTTTCACAGAAGGGTAAAGGCATATAATTATGCTTATCACGGCGATTATTATATCTATATAGAGTGGTGTCGGGCTCAATATGAACTGGAATGTATTCCAGAATGCTGTCGTAGGGGAGCAAACTATACACCACAATATGACCATTACGGTAGGCAGACATATTAAATTATTAAAAATATTAATATATTAAACCTACTTAAAGAAAAAAAGTATCTCACTTTTCCATAATTAATTACAACAACAATACAATACAATATACAAATTTTTTATTCAATTATTTCACTAGCAATAATTCTTTTACCTTCTTGAACATCATGAACATACTTATCAATAGTTTTTGTTGAAATTTCTTCTTCTTCGGGCACAAAAGCACACATTTCAAATCGCTTAACATAGACCGGTTTTGACTGCCCAATTCTGTGGCATCTTGCGATTGCTTGGTCTTCCACAGCAGGATTCCAATGAGGTGATATGAAGTAGATTTCGCTATAATGTTCCTGTAAATTTAAGCCCTCACATCCAGTCTGTATTTGTAGAATTAATGCCTCATTTTTTTCATTTAATATATCAAAACGCTTTCCATTACTGGTCCTGCCATCAAAAGTCGCGACCTTTTCCATTCCTCCGGCCCGTAATCTGGTAGCAATTTCGTCAATTTCTTCACGAAAATGACAGAATATGAGCTTTCCACAGTCATTTCCCTTTCGCTCCAAAATAGTATTGACTGCTGCGTCCAACTTACTACTGCAATCAAAAGCCTCCTTATAAGCCGAATAGTCGCTTAAAACTCCAGTTTGGACCATAGTTTCGAGTTTTTTTGCCATAAGCTTAGGATAAATACAGCTCTGTTTAGCCCTCAACATTAGTGCCAAAACGCCATTTTGCATTATAGTTGAAGCGAATTTCTTATTTGTCCTCTTATCCGGATTGACTCGACTGAACGATAAGGCTGAATGAAGCTCCTCCGATAAAAGCATCTCCTTTTCGCTGGCCCAATCTACAACCGACTTTTCGACATGAAGGTCAACCATTTCGATCCCGACTTGCTTTTTAGTTCGCTTCAATATGAAAGACCGAGCTAGTTCCCGAAGATTGTCGGTCTCTGTATAGTAGCTAGCCGGGAGTCTCACCATAGAGCATAAGCTATAAAAGTCCTGTTTTTTATTCTGAACTGGAGTTCCAGAGACAAGCCAACGGGACTTTGAAGCTAAAAGTCGGGAACCCATATATCGGGTAGTTTTCGGGTTCCTAAGGTGATGCGCCTCATCGAATATAAGCCGATCCCACTTAACCTTATGGAGAAGAGTAAGGTGCTTTTCCTGTAACTGCTTCTTAGTGAGTGTTACCGCCCCATAAGTAGTAATCACAATCTTGGCTTGATTAAGCTGGTCCAAATCAATAGTCTTTTTGCTGTCGCCATGGTAAATAAGTGCCTTATGACCAGTGGTCCTATAGATCTGAACGAACCACTGATCGATAAGGATAGGGGGCACAATAATAAGTGTCTGAGCTACAAAGTTAGTATACATAAGTCCAATCATCAAAATAGTCTTACCTAGACCCATCTCGTCGGCAATAAAGCCGCCTCGAACACCGCAGGGAGGGTCAGTCCTGAGCTCATTATGGAGACACCAGCGAACACCGTCATACTGGTATTGTTTATGATCCATATGAGTGCGGTCCAGATATTTTTTAAACATTTCCATTCGATCCTCAATAGTAATAGTAGTCATTTTAGCGCTAAATTCTTAAGAAGTTGATGCGTGAAGAGTGATGTACCAATGAGTAAATTTGAGAAAAAAGTATTCAATTTTTTTCACTTATATGGGATTTTGGCCTTAACTGAAAATTTATAATCCACCTTTAACCGAAGGGAGGGTGGAGCCAAACGTTATAGTAGAGACCTAACTGATTTTATGCCCTATTTTTTATGCTGTCCTTCGGAAAAATATAGGGTTAAAATATGAAAATTTAACCCTTCCCTTCAGAACAAATGTGATTTATAAATTTTTAGTTGTTATACCTTTGGCTACACCTTTCTCAAAGGTGGAAAAAAAATTGAAATACTTATTGTGCCTATAACTTAATGTAGTCTTATTCCCTAATCAATTTCCGATC
>Ga0194133_10007257_pt1 | contig 13346 bp, 10 predicted proteins | sample TA2KigOf40mmetaG_FD_155448 | JGI IMG/M metagenome (GOLD analysis project Ga0194133, IMG submission 155448) | Freshwater microbial communities from Lake Tanganyika, Tanzania - TA2015055 Kigoma Offshore 40m | ecosystem: Environmental > Aquatic > Freshwater > Lake | place: Tanzania: Lake...
CCAGGGCGTCGAAATCCGGGCTCCGGTCGGGCCGGCACGGCGTCATGAGGGCGGGAATGGTTCCCCGGAACACGTTGGTGGTCATCTGCGTCGCTCCCCGTGCCGCGCGCGCCACGACGGCGCCGCCCCGGCCTCTTCGGCCGCAAGGGTTAGACCGCCCGGCCCCGCGCCGCAAGCCGCGCGCCGCGCTTGCGCCGCGCCGGATTCTTCTTCGCGGCCGTCCTCGCCACGGCCTTCGCGCCAGGCGGCTTGGCCCCATGCGGCTTGGCCCCATGCGGCTTGGCGAGGCGGCCCACGACGTGGAGATGCGCCGTGGTCACGATGTTGCGCAGGTGGTAGCGCACCTGCTCGGTGATCTCGTGGATGCCGGCGCGCGACCAGACGAGGCGCACCACGAAGAGCGTCCTGCCCCGCGCCGGCGCGTCGCGGACGACGTTCACATGGTAGACCGTGAATTCCTGGGTGTTCGTCGAGTTCTCGTTCGCGCAGAACGCCGTGATCACGGGGTCCCCGAGCAGCGACGGGAGGGAGAAGGCGCAGCTGCGCACATGCGCATCCGTCTCCTCCGTGGCGTTGCCGCGCGCCGCCAGCAGGACGGTTTCGCCGTCGCCGACGACATGGACCTCCGGGAAACCCTTGGGCGCATCCTTCCTGCCTGCCGTGCGTTCCTCCATCCGATCGACGCTTCCGGGCGTGGAAATCTCGCCCCGGGCGAAGGATGCGACGAATCCCGGCCGCGGAGGCCGCCTTTCTCAGGGGCCCGCGCGCTCCAGCGCCCGGCGCACATGCTCCGGGTCGCGTGCGATCACGGCCAGGTAGGCGCGGGCGGGCTGGTCGGGTTGCGTGCGCCCCTGCTCCCAGTCCCGCAGCGTGCCGAGCGGGATGCGGTATCGCAGCGCGAATTCCTCCTGCGTCAGCCCCAGCGCGCGGCGCAGCGTCCGCACCCGCGGCACGGGCTTCATGCGGGCGAGCACGCCCTGCGTCAGCGGCAGATTGTCCGCGTCCGCCTTCGCGGCGGCGAGGACCTCGTCCTCGGCCATGGGCCGCGGTCCCGCCCGCCCGCCGCGGGCGGGGCCGGGCCGCGACGCGCCGTCACGCGCCGTTTTCGCGGAAATAGATGTCCTGCTCATTCCTCGTTGCCCTGCGCGCCGAGATCAGCCGCACCCGGTCGCCGCGTTCCACATGGACGACCACGAGCAGCGTCCCCTCCGCCATCCCGAGAAGGACCATGCGCGCCTCGCCGTGGTGCTCCCGGTCGTCAGCCACTCGACCGCGAACATGTCGCGGAACGCCGACGTCGCGAAATCGAGGCCGACGCCGTGCTTGCGACGGTTGGCGGCGGCCTTCGCCGCGTCCCACTCGAACTCCGCCCTGAGTACTGGTTTTCCGTATCTCCGTCAACGCACGGGCGGGACGTCGCGACAGGCTCCGGTGCTGGACGGCCGCCCCATCGCCTCGCCCGGACATGGCTTGGCTACGACGCACGCGCATCGCTGCGCGACATTCCGGAAGCAACCGGGGACGGAGCCCGGCTTACCTCGCTCGCGGGACTACCTGCTCGGCGTAATCCGGGCTCCGTCCCCGTTCTCTTGGTCCGGAACGCCAGGCCCGGGGAGGTTCTCGCGTCCGCGCATGGTGCCGGCGCGCCTCCTGCCGCCGTCGTGCTTGCCATGCCAGGCCGGATGGGCCCTTGTCCCGGTCGCGGAGCGGGGACGGACGGGAGTGCAGCCATGCGCGCGGACAACTGGGGCTGGCGGGCCAGGATCGGCATGTTCATCGTCGGCAACGAGGCGGTGCCGGAGGCGGAGTGGTGGGCCATGGCGCCGCCCGGCGTGTCCGTGCATGCCGCCCGCGTCTCGGCGCCCACGCCCTGGGCGACCTGGAACCACGACCGCAGCGCGGTGGCGCTGGCGGACGACATGGTGCGCGGGGCGAGGCAGTTCGCCGCCATGAGGCTGCAGGCGGTGGTGGTCGGGCACAGCTCCAGCTCCATCCTGGGCGGCGAGGGGTGGGACGAGGCGGTGGTGGCCGCGCTTTCCTCCCTGCTGCCCGGCGTGGCGGTCTCCACCAACGGGATCGACTGCATCGCCGCGCTGCGCATGCTGGGCGTCGTCCGCCCGCTGCTGGTGCTGCCGCCGTGGTTCGGCCTGCCCTTCCTGGACCAGGCGGCCGCCTATTGCGCGGCGCGCGGCGCGGCGCCCGTGCGGACGATCCGCTACGATCCCGGCCCCGGCTGGCGCGACCTGCCGCCCGGCGAGCTCTATGCCCACGGCATGGGCTTCGCCCAGCAGATCGCCCCGCTCTACGAGCAGGTGCGGGCGGCCTGCCCCGATGACGCGGATGGCGTGCTGCTGGCCGGCACCGGGTTCCGCTGCGTCGGCGTGATCGAGGCGCTGGAGCGGGATCTCGGTCGGCCGGTGGTCACCGCCAACCAGGCGAGCCTGTGGCATGGCCTGCGACAGGCCGGGGTAAGGCCGGCGGTGGAAGGCTACGGGGCGCTGCTGCGCGGCGCGCGATAGAACGGCGCCGCGCCGCGAAAACCTTCGCGGAATCGGTTTCGCCGCCTGCCGCTGCCCGCTCATCCACAGCTGCATGGTCCACAAAACAGGCCCGAGCAAGCCGGGGGTGGCTCACAGAGGCTTTCGCCAGATCACGATCCAGCACCCCAAGTCACGCATGGAGGGGCCGACCTGTAAAAACCACGCTGGATCGTTATTCGCAGGATCGAGGCCGACGAGAACGATGGCGTCACCATCGAACTCGGCGACGGCACGGTGATCGAGGTGATGCCCTACGCGGTGTGGAGCGCGGACGGGAAGCAGCTGCCGGCCGTCAGGCTGCGGGGCGACGGAGCCGCCCGGGTCGGGCGATGGATGGTGGCGATCAGCCGCGCGTCCGATGCGGCTCCAGACTGACGCCGGGCGGGGACTTCGGCCATGATAACGATGGAGCCCGCGGTAAGATCGACAAGCAACACCATGATGGAGAGGCAATGTCGATCGAAGGACTGTGGAGCCTGCACGTGCGCAACATCGAGGGCCATTGGCAGGCTGGTGGCGTGGTCGTGCTGGAGACGCTGCGCGTATTCGGAGGCGACAGCGTCTTCTAATACACGGGTAGCTACGAGGTTCAGAAGGCCGGGGAAGCCCTGGTGGGCCGCGTACGGGTACGCAATTTCGCCCTCGATGGCAGCTCGAACGAGACCGTGTTCGGCACTTTCGGGGATGACTACTGGGTCAACGTCACGGGGCGCTTTGCTGGGACGGTGATGAACGGCGAGATGTGGCCCGACGAGAGCCCGCACCTGAAGATCCCGGTGCGCCTCGCCAAGCTCGCGGAGCTGCCATAGTAACGACGCGTCGCCTAGATCGGCTCCGAAACAGATGAAGTGAAGGACGGCCAGCGGATGAAGCAACCGGGGACAGCAACCGGGGACGGAGCCCGGCTTACCTCGCTCGCGGGACTACCTGCTCGGCGTAATCCGGGCTCCGTCCCCGTTCTCCCCAAAGCGCGCATCCAGTCCGAGGCCGGTTCGGTCCTCCTCCCCCACGCACCAAAGGCCCCCCACCATGTCCACCCTCGCAACCGCCATTCGCATCGCCGCCGAAGTGCATGAGCGCCAGCGCGACAAGGGCGGGGTGCCCTACGTGCTGCATCCGCTGCGCATGATGATGCGGCTGGAGGGCGAGGCGGAGCGGATCGTGGCCGTGCTGCACGACGTCGTGGAGGATGGCGGCGGAAGCTGGAGCTTCGAGAGGCTGCGCGCGGAGGGCTTCTCCGCGGAAATCCTCGTGGCCCTCGAGCACGTCACCAAGCGGCCCGGCGAGGAGGGCGACTACGACGCCTTCATCCGCCGCGCCGCGCTCGACCCCATCGCGCGCCGCGTGAAGCTCGCCGATCTCGAGGACAACATGGACCTCCGGCGCATTCCCGCCCCCGGGCCGCGGGATTTCGAGCGGCTGGCGAAGTATCGCCGGGCTTGGGATCTGCTCGGCGGCGCGTCCGGGGGCTGAGGGCGCTGAAAAGGGTCTCCAGAGCAGAAATTCGCCGAATTTCTGCTCTGGAGACGGTTCGACCCCATCCGCCTTCCGCATCCACGGCCGAGCCACTAGCCTCTGGCGCGCGCGCGCGGCCGGGGGCCGCGGCGGTCCTTTCGGAGCGGTTCCATGATCGGTCGTCTTCCCGCCTTCCTCCTCGGGCTGGGCCTCGCCCTCGGTGCGGTCGCGCCCGCGGCCGGGGGCCGCGGCGGTCCTTTCGGAGCGGTTCCATGATCGGTCGTCTTCCCGCCTTCCTCCTCGGGCTGGGCCTCGCCCTCGGTGCGGTCGCGCCCGCGGGCCTCCTCGCCCCCGCCACCGCGCAGCAGGCGGAGGAGCCGCGCTTCGCCTTCAGCCGCCTCGACATCGACCAGTCCGGCCTGCAGCCGCGCGTGTGCCTGCAATTCACCCGCAAGCTGCGCGCCGAGGGCGTGCGCTACCTCGACTACCTCTCGATCTCGCCGCAGGCCCGCCCCGGCGCCAGCGTCGAGGACGACCGGCTCTGCCTCACCGGGCTTTCCTACGGCTCGGACTACGAGATCGACCTGCGCCCCGGCCTGCCCTCGGCGGACGACCGCCGCCTCTCCAGCTCCGAGCGCGTGGGCGTCACGCTCTCCGCCCGCCCGCCCGTCGTCGCCTTCACCAGCGCCGGCCGCATCCTCGTGCGCGCCGCGAGCGACGGCCTGCCGGTCACCACGGTCAACGTGGCCGAGGTGGCGCTGCGCGTCTTCCGCGTCGGCGAGCGCGGCTTCGCGGCGGTGCGCGACCAGTTCCGCCAGAACGACCGCCGCGGCTGGGGCTACGCGCTCGAGCAGATGCGCAACGACCAGGGCGAGCTGGTCTGGTCCGGCACGCTCGCCACCGCCAACCCGCCCAACCGCGAGGTCGTCACCTCCTTCCCGCTGGGCGAGGTGATCGGCGGCCGCCGCGCGGGCATCTACTGGATCGCGGCCTATGACGCCGCGCGCGGCGCCGGCGACGACGACGACAACCGCTGGAGCCGCCAGCTCGCCACGCAATGGGTGGTCTCCACCGACATCGCGCTCTCCGTCCTGCGCGGCGCCGACGGGCTGCACGTGATGGCGCGCGACTTCGCGGGCGCGCGGCCGATGGCCGGGCTCGAGCTGCGCCTGGTCTCGCGCGCCAACGAGGAGCTCGGCCGCGCGCGCACCGACGAGGAGGGCCGCGCCAGCTTCGCGCCCGGCCTCCTGCGCGGCACCGGCGCGCAGGCGCCGGTCTCGGTGATGGCCTTCGGCCCGGGCGAGGATTTCGCGCTGGTCGATCTCGACCGCGCAGCCTTCGACCTCGCCGATCGCGGCGTCGAGGGGCGCGCGCCGCCAGGGCCGGTCGACGTCTATGCCTGGACGGAGCGCGGCATCTATCGCCCGGGCGAGACCGTCGCCTTCGCGGCGCTGCTGCGCGACGCCGGCGGCGACGCCATGCCGGGGCTGCGCGCGCAGGTCGTGCTGCGCCGTCCCAATGGCAGCGAGGCGCGGCGCTTCGCGCTGGCCGCCGACGCCACCGGCGCGCTGCAGCAGGCGATCGCGCTGACCGCGACCTCCGCGCGCGGCATGTGGAGCGCGGAGGTGCTGGTCGATCCCGCAGCGCCGCCGATCGGCCGCGCGCGCTTCGAGGTGCAGGACTTCGTGCCGCAGAAGCTCAAGGTCGAGCTGGCGCCCGCGGCGGCCGCCTATGCGCCGGGCGAGCAGGCGACGATCGCGATCGCCAGCCGCTTCCTCTACGGCGCGCCGGCCGCCGACCTCGCCACCGAGGCGGAGGCGACGCTGGAATTCGACCCGCTGCCGCATCCGCAGCTGCGCGGCTTCTTCTTCGGCCATGACCGCGAGCTCTCGGAGTTCCCGGCCTTCGAGATGGCGGCGCCGCGCACCGACGCGCAGGGCCGCGCCACGGTCACCGGCACCGTGCCCGATGTCGGCGCCGCGACGCGGCCGCTGCGCGCGGTCGCGCGCGTCGCGGTGATGGAGCCGGGCGGCCGCGCCACGGCGGAGAGCGCGAGCTTCGCGATCAGGGGCGCGCCGGTGCAGCTCGGCCTGCGCCCGCTCTTCGCGCCCGCGCGCAGCTGGTGGGACGGCGCCGAGCGCCCGACCACGCCCTGGGACTCGACCGCGCGCTTCGAGCTCGTCGCCATCGACGCCGATGGCCGGCGCATCGCCGTGCCCGCCTTCGAGTGGCGCCTGGTGCGCGAGGAATCGCTGTGGAACTGGGTGCGCGCCGGCAATGGCGGCTGGAGCTTCGAGGAGGTGGTGCGCGAGCGCGTCGTCGCCTCTGGCCGCGGGCGCGTCGACGCGGACCGCTTCGCGGAGATCGCCGCCGACGTCGCCTGGGGCCGCTACCGCATGCAGGTCCGCGTGCCGGGCGCGGAGCGCGCGCAGGCCGCGGTCTCGTTCCAGGCGGGCTGGGGCGGCGGCGACCTCGATCGCACGCCGGACAAGCTGGAGGTCGTCGCCGACCGCCAGGCCTATCGCGCGGGCGAGGTCGCGCGGCTGCGCATCGACGCCGCGCATGCGGGCGAGGCGACGATCCTGGTCGCGACCGACCGCGTCCATGCCGTGCGCAACATCGCCGTGCCGGCGGGCGGCGCCTCGGTCGAGATCCCGGTCGAGGCGGCCTGGGGCCCGGGCGCCTATGCGCTGGTCTCCATGGTGCGCCCGCTGGAGGCGCCGGGCGCCGGGCGCGCGCCGCTGCGCGCCATCGGCGTCGCGTGGCTCGGCATCGACACCGGCGCGCGGCGCCTTGGCGTCGAGATCGAGGCGCCGGCGCGCATCCGCCCGCGCGGTCCCGTGGAGGTCGCGCTGCGCGTGCCCGGCGCGGGCGCCGACGCGCGCGTGACGCTGGCCGCGGTCGACGAGGGCATCCTGCAGCTCACGCGCCATGCCAGCCCCGACCCGCACGCCCATGTCTTCGCCAAGCGGCGCCTGGGCGTCGAGCTGCGCGACGACTATGGCCGCGTGATCGATGGCCGCGCCGGCGCGCGCGGCGCGATCCGCCAGGGCGGCGACGCCGGCTTCGGCGGCCGCGGGCTGGAGGTCGTGCCGATCACCATCGTCTCGCTCTTCCACGGCCCGGTCGCGCTCGACGCCGAGGGCCGCGCGCGCGTGACGCTGGACATCCCGGACTTCGCGGGCGAGCTGCGCCTTATGGCCGTGGCCTGGGACGGCACGCGGCTCGGCGCCGGCGAGGCGCGCATGACCGTGCGCGACGCGCTGGTCGCCGACGCGACCTTCTCGCGCTTCCTCGCGCCCGGCGACGAGGGGCGCGTGGCGCTGTGGCTGCACAATGTCGAGGGCGAGGCGGGGACCTGGCGCGCGAGCTGGTCGGTCGAGGGCGGCGCGCGCATCGCCGGCGAGGCGTCGCGCAGCGTGGCGCTGGCGCGCGACGGGCGCGAGCTCCTGTCCTGGCCGCTGGTCGCGGGCGAGCCCGGCCTCTCCACCTTCCGGCTGGCGATGTCCGGGCCGGGCGGCGCCTCCTTCGCGCGCGAATGGCGCATGGAGACGCGGCCCGCCCAGGCGCGCACGACCGAGGCGCGCATCGAGCGCATCGCGCCGGGCGCCGCGCTGGCCGTGGCGCCGCGCCAGGTCGCGGGCGCCGTGCCCGGCTCGGTGCAGGCGACGGTGGAGATCGCGTCCTGGCGCGGCTTCGACGTGCCGGCGCTGCTGCGCGCGCTCGACCGCTATCCCTTCGGCTGCCTCGAGCAGACGACCAGCCGCGCCTTCCCGCTGCTCTTCCTCAACGACGCGGCCGCGCTGGTCGGGCGCGGCGAGGAGCGCGGCATCGAGCGGCGCGTGCAGGACGCGATCTGGCGCGTGCTCGACCTGCAGCGCCCCGATGGCGGCTTCGGCCTCTGGGGCCCGGGCGACGACCCGGCGCAGGGCTGGCTGCAGGTCTATGCCGCCGACTTCCTGCTCGCGGCGAAGAAGCGCGGCATGACCGTGCCCGACGAGGCGCTGGGCCGCGCGCTGCGCTGGATGCGCGCCACGGCCTCGCGCCTCGATGGCGGCGACGAGGCGCGGGCCTACGCGCTCTACGTCCTCGCGCGCGAGGGCCGCGCCGACCTCGGCACGATGCGCTACGTCCACGACGCGCGCGCGCGCGGCTACGAGAACCCGCTGGTGATGGCGCAGCTCGGCGCCGCGCTGCAACTGGCCGGCGACACGGCGCGCGCCGACGGCCTTTTCCAGCGCAGCCTCGCCGCGCTCGACCGCGACATGCAGCGCACGGACCGCCGCAGCTTCGACGGCTATGGCAGCCCGCTGCGCGACCTCGCCGGCACGGTCGCGGCCGCCGCGGCGGCCAACCGCGCCGACACGCTCGACCAGCTGTTCCGGCGCTTCTCCGACACGATGCGCCTGCCGCAGCTCGACGCCACGACGACGCAGGAGAAGGCGTGGATGCTGCTGGCGACGCAGGCGATGGCGGAGCGCGGCGGGCACGTGAACGTCGACGTCGCCGGCACGCCGGTGATGGGCCGCGCGCGCGCCTTCCTCGAGCTGCAGCCCGAGCAGCTGCGCCGCGGCCTGCGCATCGAGAACCGCGGCCAGCGCGACGCCTGGGCGACGACGACGGTGAGCTACGTGCCGTCCAGCCCGCTGCCCGCTTCCAGCCGCCGCCTGACGATCCGGCGCACGCACTGGACGCTGGCGGGCGAGCGTGCGGACCTTGCGAAGCTGCGGCAGAACGACCGCGTCGTGGTCTGGATCGAGGTCGGCGGCCTGAACGAGTCCGACCGCCAGGCCAATGCCGACATCGCGATCACCGACCTGCTGCCCGCGGGGCTGGAGATCGAGGCGCCGCTGCGCCGCGTCGACGACGAGGGCGCGACGCAGTTCCGCTTCCTCGGCACGCTGTCGCGCTTCGCGGTGGTCGAGGCGCGCGACGACCGCTTCGTCGCCGCGGCGCGCGGCGGCGAGCTGACCGAGCCGGCGCTGCGCATCGGCTACGTGGCGCGCGCGATCACGCCGGGGCGCTACGTCCTGCCCGCGGTGCAGGTCGAGGACATGTACCGCCCGGAGGTCTTCGCGCGCAGCGCGGCCGGGCGGGTCGACATCGCGCCGTGAGCCGCGGCGGGGCAAGGCCGGGGCGCTGAGGGGCATGCGCCGCCTGCTGCTCGCCGGCGCGCTCGGCGCCGCGGCGCTCGCGCTCGGCGTCGTGGCGCTCGACCGCGCCTTCCCGCCGGACCTGTCGCGCGCCGCCGCGTCCTCGACCCTGGTCGTCGACCGCGAGGAGCGGCTGCTGCGCGCCTTCGTCACCGCCGACGGCAAGTGGCGGCTGCCGGCGCGCGTCGCCGACGTCGACCCGCGCTATGTCGACATGCTGCTCGCCTACGAGGACCGGCGCTTCCGCGCGCATCCCGGCGTCGACCCGGCGGCGCTGGCGCGCGCGGCGTGGCAGGCACTGCGCAGCGGGCGCGTCGTCTCCGGCGGCTCGACCATCACGATGCAGGTCGCGCGGCTGCTCGAGCCGCGGCCGCGCTCGATGGCGGCGAAGCTCGCGGAGATCGCGCGCGCCCTGCAGCTCGAGGCGCGGCTGGGCAAGGACGAGATCCTGTCGCTCTACCTCTCGCTCGCGCCCTTCGGCGGCAATGTCGAGGGCGTGCGCGCGGCCTCGCTGTCCTGGCTCGGCAAGGAGCCCGCGCGGCTGACGCCGGGCGAGGCGGCGCTGCTCGTCGTGCTGCCGCAGTCGCCGGAGCGCACGCGCCCCGACCGCGACCCCGAGGCGGCGCGCGCCGCGCGCGACAAGGTCCTGCGCGTGCTCGCCGCGCGCGGCGCCCTGCCGGCGCGCGAGGCCGCCGAGGCGGCGCAGGAGCCCGCGCCGCGCCAGCGCATCGCCATGCCCTTCCACGCGCCGCATCTCGCCGAGGCGATGCGCTCGACGGCGCCGCCGGGCGCGCGGCTGCGCACCACGATCGACCGCGCGCTGCAGGAGCAGGTCGAGCAGCTCGCGCGGCGCGAGCGCGGCTTCTTCGACGATCCCGGCAACGTCGCCATCCTCGTCGTGGAGAACGCCACGCGCGAGGTGCGCGCCTGGGTCGGCGGCGCCGACTTCGCGGCCGAGGCGGGGCAGGTCGACCTCGCGCGCGCGCGCCGCTCGCCGGGCTCGGCGCTCAAGCCCTTCCTCTACGCGCTGGCCTTCGACGATGGCTGGCTGCACCCGGAGACGCGCATCGCCGACGCCGCGACGCGCTTCGGCGACTTCGCGCCGCGCAACTTCGACCGCGGCCATGCCGGGGAGGTGTCGGCGCGTACGGCGCTGCAGCTCTCGCTCAACGTGCCCGCGGTCGCGGTGCTGGAGCGGCTGGGCACGGCGCGCTTCATGCGGGCGCTCGCCGGCGCCGGCGCGGTCGCGGAGTTCGACCGCCGCGCGACCGAGGCGCCGGGCCTGCCGGTGATCCTTGGCGGGCTCGGCATCTCGCTCGCCGACATGGCGATGCTCTACGCCGCGCTGGCCGACGACGGCCGCGCGCGGCCGCTGGTGCTGCGCCACGGCGCGGCGCGCGAGGCGGGCGAGGGCCGGCCCTTCGTCGAGCCGCGCGCCGCGCAATGGACGCGCGAGATCCTGCGCGGCGTGCCGGCGCCCGAGCCCTGGGCGCAGCGCGGCGCGGCGCGGCCGATCGCGTGGAAGACCGGCACGTCCTACGGCTTCCGCGACGCGCTCGCCTTCGGCTCGACGCGGCGCTTCACCGTCACGGTCTGGGTCGGGCGCGCCGACGGCACGCCGCGCCCCGGCCAGTACGGGCGCAGCGCCGCGGCGCCGATCCTGTTCAAGGCCTTCGACCTCCTGCCGCCGGAGGCCTGGCCCGAGCAGCCGCAGCGCCCCGGCGCGCCGCCGCCCGCGCTCGCGCGCCTCGCGCCGCGCGGCGCCGAGGACCGGCCCTGGGCCGATGGCGAGCGCGGCCTCGCCATCCTCTTCCCGCCCGATGGCGCGACGATCGAGCTCGCGCGCCTGGGCGGCGAGCTCGTGCCGCTCGCGCTCAAGGCGCAGGGCGGGCGCGGGCGCCTGACCTGGATCGTCGATGGCAGGCCGCTCGCCGCGGCGCCGCGGCTCGAGCCGCGCAGCTACGTGCCGGAGGGCGAGGGGTTCCTGCGCCTCGTCGTCGTCGACGAGGCGGGTGCGAGCGCGCAGGCGAGCGTGCGCATCGTCGAGCCGCGCTGAGGTCGCGCGCGCGATGGCCCGGCGCTGGATGGCCCGGCGGGGGGCGGCTCAGCGCGCGGCGAGGTAGCCGGTCGCCGCGACGAGCGGATCGTAGAGCGCCGGGCCGGCCGCGACGATCGGGTTGCCGCGATTGGCGAGCAGGCCCTGCTCGAAGGGCGAGGCGATGCCGCCGGCCTCGCGCACCAGCACGCAGCCGGCCAGCGCGTCCCAGGGCTTGGTGAAGCATTCCGCGAAGCCGTCGATCGCGCCCTGCGCGACCAGCGCCATCGACAGCGCGCAGGCGCCGGAGCGGCGGAACTCGAAGCCCGCCGCGATCGCGCGGTCGAGCGAGGCGAGATAGGCCGGCCGCGGCAGCGTCGGCGTCCAGTCGATCTCGATCACCGCCTCGGCCGGGCGCGTGGTGGCGGAGACGCGCAGCGCCTTGCCGTCGCAGGTCGCGCCGCCGCCCAGCCGCGCGGCGTAGACGCGGCCGAGCACGGGCGCCGCGACGACGCCGATATCGGCGACGCCGTCGGTCATGTGCGCGATCGACACGCACCAGTAATGGCCGCCGCGCGCGAAATTCGCCGTGCCGTCGATCGGGTCGACGACCCAGAGGCTGCGCCCGGCGCCGCCGCCGCCCTCCTCGCCGAGGAAGTCGTCGCCGGGGAAGGCGTGCGCCACGGCCTCGGCGATCTGCCGCTCGATGTCGCCATCGACCTCGGTGACGTAGTCCTGGTGGCCCTTGAAGCTGGTCGGGCCCTTGCGCGCGCCTTGCCGCGCCAGCGCCTGCCGCCCCATCTCGCCCGAGAGCCGCGTCGCGAAGGCAAGGCGCTCCTCGAGCGCCGCCGCGTCCATCATCCTTCCGCTCCTTCCGTCGGGCGCGGCGCCGCGCGCCGCGAAAAGCGCAGGTAGGCGGGGCTGCGGCCCTCGCCCACCGACCATTCCTCGTAGCGCGTCGCCGGCCAGTCCGCGGGCCGCGCGGCCAGGCGCTCCACGAGGTCGAACCAGGGATGGACCGGCAGCCGCTCCAGGATCCACTCCAGGTAGTCGGCATGGTCGGTCGCCATCCGCAGTTCGGCGCCGGGCGCAAGCGCCTGCGCCAGCGCGTCGAGGAAGGGCGCCTGGACGAGGCGGCGCTTGTGGTGGCGCGCCTTGGGCCAGGGATCGGGGAAGAGCACGAAGGCGCGCGCGATGGATCCCGGCGCGAGGCGCTGCAGCAGCATGCGCGCGTCGTCGTTCCAGACCCGCACGTTGCCGATCGCGCCATCGCGCAGGTGGCCGAGCAGCGCGACGACGCCGTTCTCGTAGGGCTCGCAGCCGACCAGGCCGATCGCCAGGTTGCGCGAGGCCTGCCAGGCGAGGTGCTCGCCGCCGCCGAAGCCGACCTCGAGCCAGGTCTCGCGCGGCGCATGGGCGAAGAACGCCGCGGGATCGACCGGCGCGTCGCCCGCGGGCAGCGCGACGCGCAGCGCGGGCAGCATGGTCGACAGCAGCGCCGCGCGGCCCGCGCGCAGCTTGCGCCCGCGCCGCCGCCCGAAGCTGTGGATGAGGCGCTCGCCCTCGTCCATCGCGGACCCCCTAAAAGCGGAAGGGGGACGCGCCCGCGTGGCGCGTCCCCCCGCCTTCGCGTGCCGGTGGCTCAGCGCGCGCCGAAGGCGGAGCGCAAGTCCTTCACGAGGTCGGTCTTCTCCCAGGAGAAGCCGCCATCCTTCTCCGGCGCGCGGCCGAAATGGCCGTAGGCGGAGGTGCGCTCGTAGATCGCGCGGTTGAGCTTCAGGTGCTCGCGGATGCCGCGCGGCGTGAGGCTCATGAGCTCCTGCAGGACCTTTGAGATCTTCTCCTCGTCGGCCTTCCCGGTGCCCTGCGTGTCGACATAGACCGAAAGCGGGTGCGCGACGCCGATCGCGTAGGAGAGCTGGATCGTGCAGCGATCGGCGAGGCCGGCCGCGACCACGTTCTTGGCGAGGTAGCGCGCGGCATAAGCGGCCGAGCGGTCGACCTTGGTCGGGTCCTTGCCGGAGAACGCGCCGCCGCCATGCGGGGCCGCGCCGCCATAGGTGTCGACGATGATCTTGCGGCCGGTCAGGCCGGTGTCGCCATCCGGGCCGCCGATGACGAAGCGGCCGGTCGGGTTGACGTAGAATTGCGCGTCGTCGGCCG
>Ga0194133_10007260_pt1 | contig 13345 bp, 5 predicted proteins | sample TA2KigOf40mmetaG_FD_155448 | JGI IMG/M metagenome (GOLD analysis project Ga0194133, IMG submission 155448) | Freshwater microbial communities from Lake Tanganyika, Tanzania - TA2015055 Kigoma Offshore 40m | ecosystem: Environmental > Aquatic > Freshwater > Lake | place: Tanzania: Lake Tanganyika...
CTCATCGGATATCTTGCAGTGAAAGCTGTTGCCCATGGCATTCCAGTAAATAAACTTTACTTTTACATTTAATTTACATAGCAAAGTTAAAGCCTTTGTGTCTTTTATTTAGACCACAGAGGTGATTAAAATAGATTGCACATGGTTCAGGTGGCTGTGGAAATAAATTTTTGAGTCACCTGAGTAGAGATTCAGGTCTTGAAAGTTTTTGCATTTACCATAAGATTTTTTTCCACTTTCAAAGTACTACTTTTTTGTTGACAGCATCAAGTGTCAGACCTTGACCAAAAGCAAAAAGGCAATGTCATTCTTACTGAATCTTTATTCCAGTTAACCTCAGATTCCATACATGAGTTCTTATATACCCTAACCTAATCAGTATACTGATAGATAGTACACATACGTGGTTCTCCAGACATCAAACAAGAAACATGATGTATAATGAGAAACCCAGACATGAGATAAGATATCTGATGTGATGAGATTCCCAGATGAAGAATCTCCTGATAAGAGATTCCTGACCATGGGAAACACAACATTCTTAGGCATAATAAACATACAATATCGGATTTGTACAAGGTTATATAGATTAAGCTGAATCTTTTATAATAAGCAAAAACTTTCAATATATAAATCCACAGAGGCTCAGTAACCCTGAAATTTGTTTTCCTTCACACCCAAACCTATTTGTTTGACCAACTGGAAAATGTTTGGAGCAATTTTTGAAGTAAAGAGCAGTATTGGTACATAGTGGGATTTATTGGAACATTTTTATGATGCTTATATTTAATAACTATGGGTTTTACTTAAAAATTACACAATGTTGTACTGCATATGACAGTTGTGTAGTTTTTGCCCAAACCATGTGACACTTTTCCGGTCGGTAAACACTTTATTTATTTTATTTATCTAATTAAGACTCATACAATCACTATCGAAAACAGCAATCTTATTAAGAGTCACAAATACACTACTAGAAATGCGATTACTCAAACATAATTTTAAGCAAAAATTCAATCAAAGTATATCTAATAATTGAACACGATTTGATTTATAATATGGGACTAAAACATTTTTTTATATCTTTTTTAGACACTGCAAAGATTGTACTATTCAAGATCAAACAATTTGGCAAAAAACAAGAGCAGTTTTGAAGGTGACAATGAGAAGGGATCTGTTTTGAGAAATCTTGTTGGTTTTATTTACATAATATTTGTCTGGGCTTTTGCAATTGCCTTTGCAGTGATAATTTTTAAGTCAAATTCTATAAAAAGGGACTCACCAAGGAGTTTGTAGACCAAACCAATCTTGAGCAACAAATATTTAATTCTGTAAATTCAACTTTAGTTTTCATATGTCCGCAAAAAGTAAATTGCAGAAGCAAAAATCAGCTTATACCTCCATATACTTTACAAAAATGTTGACAACTGCATCTTTGGAAGATCAGGGAATCTTAAAGTAATTTTTGTTATTATTTCATTTGCTGAAAATATGTTCAAAATGTCAATTTTCATTTTCAAAACGAACTAAGATTGCACATAAATAAACATTCTCAGCATCATTGTTCTGATTCTAAAATGGAAAAAATAAAGCATACCAAAGGAATATTTTTATGAAGTATACTTTTTAGAAATTAAAAAAGTTTCCTCTGACCAGAAATGCGATCAGTCCAAAAATCACCCACCTGACCCAACCCAAGCTTACTTTTGACCCGTAAAGTAAATAAGAGGCCAACCCGCCTTTGACCCAAGTACTTTTTGATCTTTTTTGATCCAACCTGCAGAGATTTTTTTTATCCGAAGGGAAAAAAATTGAAAAATTAGACATTTTTAGGGAAAATTTTCCAAATCCAAACCCAAACCATAAATGGCTGACCCGACCCGAACCACAAAAAATTGAGTGCATTTTTGCTGAAAAATGCAGAGCCCTCCATGAGCCCTCAGTGGCAATGCATAACATTAAGGAATGAGTTTATGACTTTTATTAGTTTCATCACAATAACATCTGTGATAAAGCTTGGCAAGAAACTGGCAGGCACAAATGAATAAAATTCAAATAATACTCAAATAAAAACAAATGTACAATTAGCCACCCAGGCCATCCATTGCCTGGGAAAATTTGTATCATATTTGTTTGTTTGTTTCACACTCAAATTTTTGTAGTTCAGAACACACATCCTGACAGACAACCTATTTTTTATTTAAAGACTAGCTGGCCTTATGTAATCAAGTAATGGATGACTGGACGTTAAATATTTCATGTTATTGTCACAAAATTTTTGCTGATAATGGCATCCAACAAAATGTGTAATGACAGATTGGTGTGAGAGAAAACCCTATAATTAGATAATTGACAATCCTCAAAGTAACTGACATGTTTGTCATAATTAATTGATGGCTTTCGACAGTCAAAACCAATTTTTTACAAACTTATCCTTAAAGGATTTTGAATTATCTCATTGTTTCATTGTCTTATTTAGTGAAGTATTTTAAAACCAAGTACACTCTTATTTTAACCATCAGGGAATTAATCCTTTTTTTGTGGATTTTTAAGATAAAAACCATGGTTCTAGCAATCTTTCCCTTGATTATAAAAAGCTTTTTCTCTTTCATATTCAGACAGAATTGTAATTATTGAACAAACAGTCTGTCTACATTATTGCAGGGATTCTTTTTTTAACTTGGTGAGGGCAAGACAGAATTGAGGTATATTTGAAAAAGTGATGGACCCTGACTAGATCCTAGCATACTTCTGAGCTAGAGTAAATAAAGGGCCCCCTAGCCGGAATTTTTTTTGTCAAATGGTACAATTGTTACACAAATTGGGACATTTGTGTAACAATTTAAAATTTTGGCCAAAACCGTTTGACACTTTTCCGGCCGGGCCATAACCAGCCCTGATCAGTTTTTTTGACCTGATCCAAGGATATTTTTTTGACCCGACAGAATAAAAATTAGTTTTTTTGAGGAGAATTTTCCTGACCCAGAGAAGGCTGACGTGACCCAACCCAACATGAGGACCTAAATTTTACCTGACCTGACCCTGGTCAAAATGTTTTGGCCCAAACCCATCTCTAATTTGATAGCTCAATATTTGATTTTAGACATTTTAACTTCAAAATCAAAGCTCCTAATGAAAAATATGTTACTATATAGTGTAATAGAAAAGCTTTCTTTGATTCACCACTGTTGAGTGTTACTCTCCTGACTGAAAAAGTGGTACACCATTTTGTGATTTTACTAACAATAGTCATATAGACGGGAAAAATCACGCAATATATTAGTTACAGATTTAAACCGTATAAATTATGTCCATTTGTTTTATCCATTTATTTTTCAACAATCGCTATTATTAAAATTTGTCGGTTATTCCCAAATTATAAGGTGAATTACCATAATCCTTATTTTTTGCATTTATTGCATGAAATACGGTCCTTTTTTTGGTCAGGCTGATGTAATCTTTTCCTGGATTTTTGTTAGTTTATATCAAAAAATTCTAAAAAAAGGCCTTGATGTATCCAATATCCTTTTTAATACCATGCTGATCAAAAACCGTCATTGAGTGATTGGAAATATTGGATACTTTCACTACCTTTCTGCCTCTATTATTTTTCACATAAATTACTCTTAAAGATGCATGACCATGATGAATGGCCCTTTCCAACAAACGTGTCAAGAATAATTTGACTTTTTCTAAAATTGAGTCTTTTGAGATTTTTTCAGAAATTATTTGAAATATTTCATACAGTCAAAGCTATGAATTGACCTTAGTTTATCTGAAGATAAAAGGTCTGTAGTCATCAGATTAATACTTCAAAAGAACAAGTTTTTCCCCAACTGAAGAGTGGGGAACCAGGCTAAAAAATTCCTCTCCTGCTTCATTCTCTGCAGTCACGTTGCAGGACTTTCTCAGGACAAAGTCTGAAGTAAGAGAGAGATTTAAAGTCAGTATGGGATATTGAAAACATTTCTTTAAAACATTCACCTCAGTTCAAGTTCATCCCAATACATTAAATATTTCTGTTGAAGGATTTACCTTATTTTTCACTTAAAGATTGGAAGTATTTATAGTCCTTTTAAGTGTACTAAGTTCCCAAGGACATTTGGGTGTTTTGAGGAGAGGAAGATTTTCTCACAGTGAAAATGGACTGAGTTCTTTTTTAGTGCCCTTTTCACTGATCAGCTGTGACAACACACAAAATATTCTTGTTGTAAAATCTTCTTTATTGAACTTCCAATCTCAGGTAATTTGAAGCTTTAAAAGATTCCATAGTTTTGACATAAAATTACACATTTGTTGTGTACAAAAAATATTTGTGTAATTTTTAATCAATACTCTTAACAGTAGTATCAAATATTGGCAATTTTTTCAATATTTGTCGACGAATATAGGACCATAAAATCCCACTCTTGACCAATGATGCTATTTACTTCAAATATTGCATGAAATAGGGTCACTTTTTTGGTCAAGTTCAAATTCAAAGTGCTCCAAACTTGACCTATCACAGATGACCATGGAACTTTTTTGTTTATTTCAGAACTACATGTTTTAGGAAACATTGTTTTTTAAACTATCTAAAGTCTTTTTGCCTGAAAGGCCATAAAAGTAATTCTTTACCTGACCTTTAGTTTTTACATAACTCATATAATTGACTTCTTTTGATGAAACTTACCATAAATGGGAAACTCATATTGCAAGATTACCTTGTACTTGTACCTTAAAGGGAATAAGTAAGCTATCTCAAAAGAAGAAATAATTATATTTTCAGGAAATATTTTGCTTATTGATTTGTTACACTTTTGATCCAGACCTGACCAAAAAAATGACCGTATTTTGTGCAATAAATGCATAAAATAAGGATTCTGGTAATTCCCTGTATAATTTGGGAATAAACGATTAACTTCTATAATATTGATTGTTGAAAAATAAAAGAATAAAATCAATCAATGAAATTTATACGGTTGAAATCTGTATAACTGTTGTGTGACCCCGTCTAAATGACATCTGTTAGTAAAATCACAAAATGGTGTGTGGTAGATCCTGTTGACGAGATGAAGCTTCAAGAAATGAGACCAATCAGATACTAACTGTATATTTGACAGTCGGACCAGAATATTTGAATAGTCGGATCAGGTCAAGGACCCAGATCGGAATTATTGGAGGGAAATATACCAGAGATATTTACCTGTAAATGTTTCCTGGGAAGGTAACTGTAAATATTGATATTTCCAAGAAAAGGGGCAACCTGTTTGGCAGGTGTCCAAACATTCTTGATAGAAAAGGGAAATCAAAGAGAGGTGCCTTTGATGGACAATTGCTGTCAAGAAATGGGGATCATTAAGGGAAATATAAATTCTTTAAGAATAATTAATACAAAAGGTATTAATAAAGTTTTGTGGAATGAATAAGTATTTTAATGGAAATAATTAGATTACTTTTAATTAAAAGCAGGAAAAGAAATCTAGAAAAGTAAAGTGAATGTAAAATTTACTTTAGGTGTATCACTTTTTTGGTCAATGACTTATTGACCAAAGAACAAACTTCTCTGAATATTGTTACAAGCTATGCCAAAAGTAAAGTAATATAAAGTTAGGTTTGAAATCTTGAGCTAGGGGCTATATTGCTGGCTTTTTAACCATTTCATTCATTTGGACATTAACTTTTTCTGTGATAGCTATTTAAAAAATAATATATAATTTGGTCTGCTTCTTTGATTCAAAGGCCTTGACAGTAATAATTTCATGTTGAAAACTCTTTCCAGAAGTCCATTTTTATTATTACATATAGGCTCAAACCTTTCAAATCTCTCAAAGTTATTTAACCAGAAGATTGAGAATAGAAAGAGCAGTGTTTCCTTGTATTCTTTTATTGAAACATTCAACCTGCACCAAATGAGCAAGAGGGGAAAAGAAAAAAGAACCCAAACTTATTTGATTAATGGAACCCTTTTGAGAAAAGGGCAAGGTCAAAGTAAATACAAATCAAATTATTTCAATTTAAAGTTTTCAGGTATGGATCCATCTCGTATGGATAAACTTTTCTCCAATCCAGCTGGAAATGGAAGGAAAATGCCATCAGCTCTTGCAACTTCTGAGTACTCTTGTGAGTTTGGAAGTTACAAATTTTATGGTATTTGTGGCTTTGGAGGTCTTCTCTCTTGTGGCCTAACACACATTATAGTGACACCACTGGATCTTGTAAAATGCCGAATGCAGGTGATTATTATTACATTGAATTTCCTGACTCTCAATACAAGACATGGAAATTAATTTGACTTTTTCATAAGGCTGACAAAGAAAAGTATAAGAACTTGAAAGAAGGGTTTAAAATCACATACCGAGAAGGTGGACCCCGCCAGCTCTTCCTGGGTATTGCTCCAACTGCCATTGGTTACTCCCTGCAAGGGATTGGAAAGTTCGGATATTATGAAATATTTAAAAATGTGTTGTCAGGTAACATTTTTATGCAAAACTACTTGACTATAAGAGTTATTTTATTGCCCTCTTTTATGAAGGAATTTTGGGGGAAGAGACAACATTTCTCTATAGGACTTCCATGTATTTGGTAACCAAAAGATTGATTGTTACAATAACTGTTATATTATTTGAAATCATGAATTTAAAATAGACTGCAGCTGCTTTAGCAGAATTTTTTGCTGACATCCCACTGTCCCCAATGGAAGCATGTAAGGTCAGGATGCAAACCAGGTGAAAAAAAATACTTTTTGAAGGAAATGGTGGGAGAATATTTTCAACCCAATATCTTTTAGCCCTCATGGAACTTTTCCTAATCGACTGGTCCCTGCCATGCAAAGAATATGGGCTGAGGAGGGCCTCAGAGGATTTTATAAATCCATTGGACCTCTTTGGGGAAGACAAATTCCTTACACGATGACAAAGTTTGCTTGCTTTGAGAGAACCATTGAATTCATGTATAAGAATCTTGTTCCAAAGCCCAGGTATTTCATTCTTCACCTATTTTTAGCAGATCACCAAAAGAAGCTTCAAATTTAATTGAAATTTTAACAGGAGTGAATGCACTAAATCCGAGCAATTGCTAATCACTTTTGTGGCTGGTTATGTGGCAGGAAGTAAGGAATATTTCTTGAAATCTAACATGTGATACTTAATTTAGCAAACTTTTTTGTAGTTGTATGTGCAATTGTTTCCCATCCTCCGGACACTATTGTTTCATATATGAATAAGGCAAAGGGTTCAACCGTTGTGTCTGCTGCAAAAGCCCTTGGACCAAAAGGTATTTGGATTGGTCTGGGCCCAAGAATTATGATGATAGGAACTTTGGCAGCCCTACAGTGGTTTATTTATGACTTTGTCAAGGTACAATTTTCTGACACCTAGAAGGCTAAATGCGCCATTTTGAATTTCACAATTGTAACTTTAAAGGTTGCATTCCGGTTGCCAAGACCTCCTCCAATGGAAATGCCAGAGTCCTTGAAGAAAAAGCTTCAAAATGCTCAACAGTAAAATTGCTTTGGCCTCTAGGGCAGAGAAAAACTCAAGGATTGTGTTCAGTGCAACAGTATTAAGTTGTGAAAGTCTTGATTCGACTTTCAAAAGTTTTTAATGCCTTTGAATGCAATGATTTAAAAAGATTAAAGTGAGCACTTTGTATAAAATTAGATGAACAAATCCCTGCAGAAATACCAGATTCATTAAAGATGCCTAGATCATATCTGCCCTGTACATGCAATATTGAAAAGTTTAGAAAATTATCATTTAGCTACAAATTGGGGTAGATCCAACGATATTGTGTTGAGTTCCAGTTAAAATATAATTATGTAAAAGAAGTTTTTAATGGGACAAAAGTTTTACTCAGCTAATTTGATTTTTCAAAGTGTTATTTGTGTGCACTCGATCAATAAAATTAAGATATCATTGTATTTTTTAACCCATGAATAAAAACATCAAAGTTGAAGAACAACACAGACTGTAAGGTTTGAAACTTATTAAAGTTCTGGCATGGTTGGTCGTAGCGAGTAAGGGAGGCGGAAATAATGAGCGTCGTGGTGATGAAGGCGGAGAGCAAAAATCCCAGTGAAGACCTTCCCAATCAAGAAAAGAATCAATACTGAACTGTTTATTGATGGGAAACAGGGGGTTTATGTACAAAAGGGAGAAAGGGGATCGTATCAAGAAAATAACAGACCTCTTTGAAGAGGGTAGAACTGAAATGGCGGGAATGAAAACAAGGCAGCTTGTTTGGAATGACTTACATTACATGGAAGGAAAGAAAAACTAACGGCAGGCTGTTTGAAAAGACTTTGAACTTGTAATAAGTGAAAAGTATTGTAGAGCGAAAAGAGAGTATTTGAGTGTATACTATGATATTTGTTCTCATTCAGGTGCCTTTGATCCCTCGTGTATGATAAGTCAAAAAGTCATCTCACCAGATGTTCAATCCTTTAAATGTATTCTAAGGAAACTTTTTAAAGTTAGCAGGAAATTTTAATGACCTATTGTGTTGGTGTGCTTGAAGTGTTGTAATTACTTTTGCTACCTTGATTTTCCTTAAGCATTTTGAGTAACTCTCAATAGTCTAAAACCATGTTTGAATATTTATTGAGGAACAATTTCTTCGGGCCATCATGGACTGCAGAAAATATTTGAGGTCTTCACAACACAGAAAGCAGAAATCATGATTGGCATCTCTTCACCAATATTTAGAAAAGTATTGAAAATTTAGTTCAGTACGAAGCATATTTAATTGTCAAGAAATGGGGCTTTTTTTCTTGCTTCACTGTCCACTTTGATAATTTTACATTTTCAAAAAGTAGGAGAAAGAAAATAGATTGATGAGGAATCTGGAAGTGCCTTCACTTCCAATTTTTAGTTTTACATTTACATAATTTTTTTAAAATCATGTTTTAATATTCAATTTTAGCAGTGGCAGTGAATGAGGGTGTGAAGGAAAGATAAACCATGGTTGGACAATGATGGTCGTGCTTGACTAGCAATTTTCCAGGTACATAAAGGGGCATTTACATCAAACCCTAAAGGCACCTTAAAGAATTGTTGTACAAAAAGTAAGGTATTATAGTAGAAGTCATCATCTCATGTGTTTGGAAAGTAAGTCTTTTTGATGCCTTGAGGGTTTCTGACAAACTTAATATCAGACAAGTAGAAGATTTCACATCAAATCTAATTGGTTCCCAACGATGAAATCAAAATTTGAAAAAGGATCATTGTTGAAATCAGGTAGCTTGTCATTGCTGTCACTTTCACTACACACTCTACAGGCTTCCTTGGTGACTTTGTTTGAGAAGCAGCTAAAATTATTTTTTTCAACTTATTATATCTCTTAAATTGTTTGAACAAAGTTTAAATTCAGAGTCACAGTTACCTATGGTCTCCAGGCAAAGGATTACCACTTAAGATGTAAGGAGGCCTGAGGCCTTTTGTTTTGACCATCTCCCAATCAATCCCTTGAAAAAATTCATGATCTGAAATGCAACGGGCTCCAAGTTGACTTCCAAGCCTTTTTCTCTTGTCAACATCTAAAAGCCTGAAATGTCCAGGGTAAGGTTACTCTAGAGATATTGCAATTATAGCCAAAGTCTTGGTAATTTAAGCAGGGTGGTTACAATTAGAAATCAAATAGTATGTCCTTGACCAAAGACTTGATTGTAAATTGAGAAAATTTGAGGACAGAAATGCTGGATTTCTCCTTTTAGTTTTAAATGAAGCAGTTAGGTATTCAAAATAACTTACCTTGATATTAGATTGACTGCATTTTTGCTCATGTCCTCGGGATATTTGACCTCCTTTTCATATTCCTGAGCATATTTTTTGGATTATAGTAATAATTTTTCAACCATTTTTAAAAATATAACCTGATTTGACACTGGAACATTATTTGTCATAAGATCAAAAGCAACAGCTCCATATGACCACCAATCAGCTGTAAATCCATATTGTTCCCTTTTGTACACCTCTGGGGCCATGTACTCCTTTGTACCACACTTTGTTGCAGTACTCACACGTCCTCCAATCGGAGAGGCTGGAAAATTGTCTCTGCACAGCCCAAAATCAATCTTAAAAAATAAAAACTTCCATTTTACTTTTGAGCAAAGCAGTCTCAAAAAAGATTTAGATATCTGTAAAGAGTCGGGGTGGTCAAGTTGGTTACTCTCCGGATTTCCCGGCCCGGAGGCCCGGGTTTGACTTTCGCCTGGGGTAGCCACTGTGCAAAAACCCCAAAACCACAAAGTGTGCCTTACAAAAAATGACCAAAAAGTTGCAAGGCCTGATTTAAAAATGTTTAAAAAATGAAGCCAAAGTTTAAAACACACAAATTTGGACATCTTGCTTGAGTTTTCCAAAAAGAAAAAGTTTTAAATTTTTATGTGAAAGTTAAAAGGTTGATCAACTTGTGAATGAAGAAAGCCTTTAGGTTAGTTGCAAAATATTAATTCAAAATCCCAAGATTAAAGGCACATATTAGAAAGTCTTTTAAATATGTAATACTTCTCTCACCAACTTTAGATGCCCATCTTTGCAAAGCATTACATTTTCAGGCTTCAAGTCTCTGTAGATAATTCTCTGTGAGTGTAAATAGTCAAGAGCCACCAATATCTCGCACATGTAGAATCTTGCATCTTTTTCTGCCAATGGTGCAAACTTATCTAACAAGTTGAACAGTTCTCCACCCTAAAAATTATTTACTTAAGTGATTATGGAAAGTTAAATAAAAAAAGAATCTCACCTGAATGAATTCAGAAACAAAAAGCAATTGTTTTCTGGTTTGTAAGGTCAAGTGACAGTCTACGATGAAATGATGCTGGAAAAACATTAAGCTAGATTGTAGCTAAGATTTAAGTGCTGACTATATTTGACTTTTACAGCACCTTTACTCTTGACAATATCCTTTGTTCAGTTCTGATGTGCTCCATGTCAGCTTTTGACTTACAAACAGCAATCTTTTTAACAGTCTTCATAGCATAATAGTGAAATCCGTCTTGACAACTCTGGCTTGGAGTTTGAGCGCCCTTCCCAGTGTTACGGATAAACTAAAAAAAATAGTGTGGGTCTGGTGAGAGATGGTGGTAGGTATCTTTTTCATACCTGAATTTTTCTAGGTCTTCCCCTTGAAGCACGCTTCTTCCCATGGTCAGGGCTTAAACTAACCACGGATTGTTGAGAGTCCTGTGTTAATAACTCGTGTTTGGAAAGATCAACTGCAAAAGTAATTATTCACAATTTTTTTTGTGTATGTAATAAGCATGGTGAAATTAAAACTTTTGAATGTTAAGATGAGGATAAGTTCAAGATATTTTTTCAGCTTTCACCGAGTACTGAAATCAATAGAAAGCAACCTTTTATTTGTTAATGACAGATAATAATAATAATCTTGCGGAGTATAGACTCAGGCACGTTGATGAACAACCAAAACCTTTATAAGAGTCCCGCCATAGAAGTATATGGTCACTGCAGATTACTGTTACTTTGACTGAGGGTGCAGTCTCGTTGATTTTTTGCAATCAAGGGATGAAAAATGGCTGGGAAGGGCTGGAGATTGAACCGACAACCCTGGATCTTAGTTCTCAGTCAGATGCCTATGACCTTTCTGCTGGCAACTGACACAGCTTATAATTTTCTGCTGATGAACACTGTGTGAACTGTTCTTTTATTATCAAGTTTTTACCTTTGGATTTGACTAGAAAAACTTTTCCATATCCTCCAGTTCCAATTAAACAGACCACTTGTAGGTCTAATTGAAATGGCAGATTGCTAGCATGTAGCCTTTCTGAGGGTTTGACCTTCCTCTCTTCTACAAATTCAACGTCTGACTCAGAGCTTGAGGTGACTGTCACTGTCGCCAAACATCTAAAGATTTAATATGCATTAATAATCAACGATCTTTCACTTTTTTGAGAGAGCATTATAAGGTTGCCTTTTGTTGAGCTGGGTAGAAAGTGAGTCACTCTCATCTAGAGCATTGAATCCACTTCCACCAGATGAGCTACTCTGTTGCAAATTGAAAACACAGATGATTAATAATATATTGAATCAACTTTTATGAAGACACTTACTGTGATAAATTCAAGTGAGAGGGCAGAATCTTTTGACACAATTTTAGGCTGATTTTCAAGCTTGGGTTTCTTCAATGGAAGTGTGAGGTTGTTGTTGAAATTGGAAAATGCCTATGAGAAAAGTAAATTATTGATTAAAAAGGCCCAAAGTTCATGAGATTTACTCCTAAAGTTTCAATATATGAACTCTAAATCTCACATTCAGCCACTGTGAATCTTATGGCATTAGTTTTGAACATTCAGTTTATTAAAAATGATCTTAAACTCGACAATGTGGCCAACCTTTTCGCAGGTCCTTTTTTGGGCTCCATTTTCTGCCAGACCCATGAGACTCATTCTCGATGACGAAATTGTATTTCAAAAGTGTTGCTCAATTATGTCTGAGCATTTCATATGCAGCTAACGTATCACAAAAAGTCATGTTTGACATTGAAAAATTGACAACTCTAGCTGTAATAGGGTGGCAATCTTTTCACCACTATTTTGGTTTGGAAGACCCTCAAAGATCCAAGAATCTTTTGTCAATACTCACAAACTAAATATCACACTATCAGATTCATATTCCAAAACTTTTTTTCTTCCTGTCACTGACATTTTGTGTTCTCAGTCTCACAGTTCATTCCTGTCACCCCTGTGCACTTGAACTGAAGTACAGCCATGCACTCAGCTGAGATTCTTTCAACTTGTCCTTGAGCTGAAAGAAGTGATTGGAACAAGTGGAAAACAGATACACTTCATCGAAAAAAACCAACTGATGAAAAGTTGTAAATTTAGTACTTCAAAGCAATGTTCAACTCACCTAAAATTCTTATTTTCAAACTCATTTTTTTTGGCAGACTTAGTAGTTTATTATAGATTGCTCTCGTGCATGGCACATCCCAGGTTGCAACATCTAACAGCTTCTTGATTATCACCAGCTGTTTTTTGTTGTTTATGCATTGACAATGGGGATTGAACTAGTGTAGGGATAAGTTGATCAAAGTCAGCTGTTTACCTACAGGGTAATTGGAGTACCTCAATTTTTTCAAATACAAATTATCCCTATAGAGAAAAAGCGATAGAGAAGGTTTAGCAAAAATCAGAAGAGATATTTTTGTTTCAAAAGGGGCTGTTTGAAATTTTGCGATTTTAAGGTACGTCTGTCCGTCATCCTCGATCTCCTCCCTCAGTTTTAAAGCTAGAGGGCTGAAATTTTGCTTACAGAATCCTCATATTAATGCCAAAAAAGTTTTGAACCAGATTTTTTAATTTTTGTCTAGGACCTGAGATGGGTTGAAATATTGCCAAAATTTTATT
>Ga0194133_10007262_pt1 | contig 13341 bp, 10 predicted proteins | sample TA2KigOf40mmetaG_FD_155448 | JGI IMG/M metagenome (GOLD analysis project Ga0194133, IMG submission 155448) | Freshwater microbial communities from Lake Tanganyika, Tanzania - TA2015055 Kigoma Offshore 40m | ecosystem: Environmental > Aquatic > Freshwater > Lake | place: Tanzania: Lake...
AGCGAAGCCCGCGTCAAGTTCGAATACGCCTCGTTGGTGTGGCTGCCGGTGTTCTGCCCAGGCCAGCCCGTGGTGTGGGTGAGCTGCCCGCGGCTGCTGCGGCGCTTCGCCGCGATCGCGGATCAAAGCTTCGTGAATGACCTGCCTGCCCCCTACAGCTGTAGCCAGAACCTCAAGGGGCGCAGCGGCAACAAGGGGGTCACCCTGTTCTTCAATCTGGGCTTCATGGAGGTCACGCCCACCGCAGGGCTGGACGACTGGATCCCAAAACCACTCAGAGGCGAGATCCCTGCCGATCGGCTTGTGATCGTTGACGACGCGGACATTGGCCTGATACACGACATGGCCCTCTATCGCCAGAGCCGCGTCAAGCTCGCCGACGACATGAAGAAGGTGGATGGAGGCGCCTTCTTCAACGTGGAGGCCCTCCCTGAGGGCTGCGTGCTGATCTTCCCATTGGCCTTGAAACCCGAGGAGACCGATGGCTGGAAGCCGTTTGGCAGCCAGGTCTGCCGGGAGCTCTATTTCGGAGGGCTCGAGAGCGTCGGCTTCGGTCGCTGCGAAGTCACCCTCGTCAAGCCCGCAAGCCAGGAGGTGCAGTGATGGGCTGGCATCCCTACGACCTCGATCATCTCGCCCAGGAGATCGTTCTCAAGGCGCGTAAGAAAGACCCCGATAGTCTCAATCAGGCCTACAAGATGCGAGCCACCTGTGCCTATGGTCTGGAGCGTTTCTGGGGTGAACATCTGCGTCTCAAAGCCCAAAAACCTGCCAAAGCTGAGTTTGTTGCCAATGTCTGGACTGGCTTCGTTGGCCTCATGGCCAAAGCCGATGTAAACCTGCCCGGAGACATGCTCAGTGGCCAAGATTCAGAGGCTGCTATCCAGGTGGTGGCTGAGCAGCTCTGGCGGATTCCCCCTGATCAACAACAAGCGCCGCTGGCGGTGCTCACGGCGTTATGTGATGCGGTGGTTTGGTGGACGCAGCGTCTCAAGACCGGTAAGGGAGGAGGCGACTGATGGGACGCAGCAACAAAAACCGAGGCACCGGCGGTCCCCCAAAACGTTCGGCGCAACCGCCATCCCCCAAGGCGCCCTCGCAACCGCCTCAGGCACAGCCCACAGGCGCCGATCAGCGCTTGGGCGATCGACCTTCGGCTCGCCCCGGTGTTGGGGCGGCGCTGAAAACTCCACTGCTGGACGCGTTACGGAGAGATGACGGCGGTGCTAAAGATGACGGTGGTTCTGTTGATCTGGAGTTCCAGCCACCGGAGGAGTCCAACCGTGTACCGATGGAGTACCGCGCCCAGGTGGGCGGCCGGTGCCAATGGCAATACATTCGCAAGCCCCGCAATGCCCCACCGGGATGGCGGACAGATATCCAGCAATGGATTGATGAATGGGTGGAGCGTGTCGATCAGGCCTCACCCTTTTCAGGCACTGGCTTGCGGATCATCGAGGCCCAGATCGACTGGCGTCTGATCAGCAACAGCGGCGTGGATGAGGGAATCATCCGCCCCGTCATCGGTGCTGGGGGATGGCCGATGATCCCTGGCAGTGGCATCAAGGGCCTGTTTCGCCGGGCCTGTGCGCCGGAGCGGCTGCAGCGCTGGTGCGGTAGCGGTAGTCCCTGTGCTTCAGGTGATCTCAGTCCGGGCATCCTGCGATTTCATGGCGCCTGGCCCGGCGATGCCAACTGGGCTAATGGTCTATTGGATGTGGCCCATCCCCAGCAGAACTGGCAGGTGGGCTTCACCCATGGTCGGGAAAGCCACTCCGCCTTCGGGGTAGTCAGCCTGCACCGGCCCCGATTGCAGATCGGCCTCAGCTGCACCGATCCCGAGATCAGTCCAGGGGAATGGGAGGAGATTGAAGGCACCCTCAAGCGCGCCCTGCGTGCGGGCATCGGTGGCCGCACCTGCGTGGGCTACGGCAGCAGCGGCCGGATCAGCGGTGATCTGCTATTTGAGTGTTGGCTGGAGGGCCAGGGCCCCGCAGCCAAGCTGCTCGACAACACCCCGGAGTTTCGCCCCACGATGTTCCGGGCAGCGATCCGGGGCATGGCGCTGCGGCTGTTCGGTGGTCTGACGGACGCGAGCACCGCCCAACAGGTTGTCGGCCGGCTGTTCGGCTCCCTGGGCGGGGACGAGGGGCAAAATGTGGGCCTGCTCGCCACGGCTTACACCGAGTCCGAGGTGAATCTGGGCTCTTACGGCCGGGGCAGCTGGGAGCAGCCGATCTATGCCACCTCTGGCCTGTTGCAGTGGAGGCTGACGCGGCCCTCGGGCCCCGATGAGACCACAGCGTTGCTCGCGGAGCTGCTGGCGGCGCTTCACGGCCTCACCATGAGCCTTGGCGGATACGGTCGGGGTTGGCGGCGAGCCGATCACCGCATCTTCGATCCCGACTACGGCAAAACGCCCATCGGCTGCCATTGGCAATGGCGCGAACCAGCCCAGCTGCTGCCTTGGGTCCATGTGCAGTCGGCCAATGATCTCGGGAAGCTGCTGCAGCGTTCCCAGAAACTGGCCATCGGCTGGTTACAGGCTCAGAAATTTGTCTCAGCTCAGCCCGCATCCTGGAGGGAAGTCATTCACCCGGAGCGCTTGCGAATCTGGACCCGGGAGGCCAGCGATCCCCGCGACACCAAGGCGCTCCATTGGTTCCACTGGTCGCCTGGAAGTGGGGGGGTGGATCACCGGGATGATCCACGCGAATTGAAGGGCACCGATTTGGCGGGCCGCGTCAACCAGGTCGGCAGAATTTGGCACCGAATGCTGCCGCTTATCGAAGGCGATCAACCGGCGAGACCAAGCGCCGATAACCGTGCTGCCTCACCCACGGCCCGCCCTGGCGCCACCATGGCTAAACTCGCTAAGCCGATGGCCCGGCCTGGTGCAGCTATAGCTCGGCCCAGCGCTGGTGCGATGGCCAGACCTTCGGCGGCGAATCGTCGCCAGCAGGCCCCCAAGGGAGAAGTCTCGATCACGGTGCATCCCGGACCATTCCTGGAGACCCTGGTGCTGTTCCCGGAAGCGTCGCGCTCCCCCGCCTTCATCAAGATGATGGACCGAGGTGCGGACGCCGACTTCCAGCCCCTCAGGTGGTGAGTCCGTGCGCCTGAGCCCATGACCCGCGTCCTGATCGTCACCGTTGGCGGTAGCCCGGAGCCGATTCTCAAGGCCGTGGAGCTACATCAGCCCGATGAGTTGATTTTTGCCTGCAGCGTCTCGCCCTGTTTGTCATCCAGTCTGGAGCAGGTGCTCGGTGAAGGGACACCCTGCCGTCACAGTATCGATGGCGTCGACGTCTTTCGGCCCAACCTGGTGACGCAGCTTGGCCTCAAAGGATTCAGGCCCGATCTGCAGATCATCGAACTGCCGGATCCTGATGATCTCGAAGGCTGCCTCAGTCGCCTGCGTTCTTTCCTTCAGACCCTGCCCGAGCGCTTCAGCCAGCTGGAGCTCTGCGGTGATTTCACCGGCGGCACCAAGTCGATGAGCACGGCCCTGGCCTTTGCCCTGCTCGAGCGCCAGGGCACCCTCAGCGTCGTCAGCGGCCCGCGTGAAAACCTGGTGCGCATCGACCGCAGCGAGGGCTTGCGCATCGTCGACCCGATCCCCTTCCTGGCCCATCGACTGCTGGCTGAGCGCCTGCCGCCCCTCCTTGAGGCCCACCTCTATGGCCGCGCCCGCAGTCTGCTGAGCGATTTCGCCCGTGATCAGGCCGATCGCCTCAGCGCCACTCAGCAACAGGCCCTGAGCACGCTGACCCACCAGCTGCAGGTGCTGGTGCTCTGGGATCGCTTCCGCTGGCGGGAAGCCCTCGATCTGGGCCAGCAGGTTCAGTTCGCCGAAGCGTGGCCGGAACTGTGGAGCTGGTGGTTGCGGGTGGAGGCCTCTCTGGAGTGGGATCCCCAGGTTCCTCCAGCCGTGGCGATCACCGGCTACGAATTGGTTCAAGACCTCCTGCTCAATGCCGAACGACGCGGCCGCCGCGGCTGGTACGACGACGCCGTCGCCCGGTTGTACCGCGCCTCCGAACTGCTCGCCCAGACCTACATCCGGCTGGAGCTTGGACTCGTTGAACCGCCGGACTGGATCCAACGGGACCTGCAACTGGCATCAGGTGAATGGTTCCCGAACAACGGGGTCAGTGGCCTCTACCGCTGGCTGCAGGAGCACGAGGCCAAATACGGCCGGGGAAAAGGCGAGCAAGGCCTCGGAAGCATCTATGCCGGGCAATGGCGAGAGCTCAAGCATCTGTTCGACACCCGCAACAAGTCATTGCTTGGCCATGGTCTGCGCCTGATCGAACAGGGCACCTGGCAATCCCTGCAGGATCGGGTGACCAATCTGCTCGAGGTGATGCTCCACGAGCTCGGGATTGATCAGGGTGCTCGCCCCTGTCAGCTGCCACGCCTGGGCCTGCTGCGGCAATCCTTCCTCTCGGTTCTACTAAATCCCTCGACTATCTCTAGGCCATGAGCACGGTTTTAATCGTCACCCTGGGAACCAGCCCGGAACCAATTATCAACTGCATCAGCAGTCTTCGGCCTGATCGAGTGGTGTTCTTGTGCAGCAATGAAAGCCAAAAGCTAGTGGAAGTCGTTTTGAGTAAGGTGCCCCTGCCCGATTTTCAGACAGAACGCGATGTTGTGGTGCTCCAGCAACGGCTTTCCGGCAAGACCAACAACGCTTTGGAAAATGAACTCGATCAGCTTGACCGAGTCTATCTCCGCACACTGGAACTGTTGACGCACGTGCGTGAGCAAGACCCGCATTGCCGGATTATCGCCGATTACACCGGTGGCACTAAAACGATGACCACCGGTCTAGCGATGGCCGCTATCGATGACAGTGATGTTGTTCTGCATCTCACTGTGAGTGATCGCAGCGGCGGACAAGCCTCTCTAGGCGGTTACAGCGCTCCGGTTGCCGTTAGTACGGCGGCGATCCACGCCTGCCGATTGCGTGAGCGTGAGCTGCCTGCTCTGCTAAAGCGCTATGACTATGAAGCTGCTCGCCAGGCGGTGCGGCGAGTAAGGGCCATCACCGGTCCGGATCCAGGGACCCTCCAATGGCTGCAAAAGCTGGAAGCTTTACTGGTTGGTCTAGATGCCTGGGATCGATTCGACCATCGCCATGCCTATGAGGTGCTGCAGGGCCTGTGTGACAGGCGCCTGAATGAAACGCTTCTATTTCCGCTCAAGAGGGTGATCGGCTCACGACGACAGCTCGACACCGAGGCCGAGGCACAGCGCTGGCCCCAGATGAAGGGTCATGGGCTTGAGGCCATCGAAGATCTGCTGCGCAATGCCGAGCGGCGCGCTGCACAGGAGCGCTACGACGATGCCGTGGGACGGCTATACCGCGCAATGGAACTCACGGAACAGCTTCTTCTGAAAGTTGGCGTCTGCGATCAGGTCGGGGCCGAGGGAATCCTGACGGGGGGAGTGGACCTAGAGCGATTGCCTGCCACGATCCAATCCAATTGGCGAAATAAAGCTTCGAGAAGTCAATCTGATCCAGGCTTGGCAAAGGGCAAAGTGCTGAAAATCGGTCTAGCCGAAGGCTTTGATCTCCTGGGGGATCTCGGCCATCCAACCGGCCATGAGTGGGTAAAGCGTCGCTCTGAGTTGGTGAACGCCATCAAGATTCGCAACGACAGCCTTTTCGCCCATGGCTTCAGACCAATCGGATACAGCGGCTGGCGGGAGTTGAATGCGCAGCTTGGTGGATTCCTGAAGTCTGCGGTCCAGCAGCATCGCAAGAGCAAAGGATCTCGCAGTGGTGATGCAGAGCCCATCCCACAGCTGCCCAACTCACTGGCAAATCTGTTGCCAGATGGTTGAAGAAGTGAAGACAGAATACGCCATTTGAATTGTGATCAGATCCGATCCCTCGCCATCCTCTGCAGTATCGGCAGTGGTCTGGCGGCTGCAGTGTTTTAGCCAGGTTGCTAGTGCTGCTTGATTCAGCTTGGTACGGGGGCAGGGGTTGGAAGCAACCCAGGTGATCCAATTCTGGTTCTCCAAATAAAATTGGATGAACATGCGGAGCTGTGGATGTCGCTGATCTGAGCGGTCAGGTCGTCATTCGCAAGAGCAGTTGTGCATGCAGGAACTGGTGGACTCAGGCTCTTTGCATTCGCACCATCATTGTGACCAACTCTCTGTTCTCCTCCAGTGAGGCCCGCAGCCTGCTGGCCAACCGCCAGCGCCGCACCCCCTGCGTGTTGCTGTTGGACCGGTCCTATTCGATGGAAGGCGAAAAGATCCGCCACCTCAACGCCGGCTTCGATGTGTTTCGCCAGGACATCCTGCGCAACCCGGTGGCAGCCCAGAGCGTTGATCTCGCGGTGATCAGCTTTGGCCCTGTGAAACTGGAGCGTGACTTCGCACCCCTGAGCGAGACCGAATCGCTGCAGCTCCAGGCCTCCGGTGCCACACCGATGCGCAAGGCCCTGGAGCTGGCCATGCTCAAGATCACCGAGCGCAAGCGCAGCTACCAGCAGCACGGCATCAGTTACTACCGCCCCTGGATCTTCCTGCTCACTGACGGGGAACCCACCGACGACAACGGCCAGGGCTGCTATGGCTACAAGGCCCTGATCCCACCGCTCGAACTGGCGGCGCAGGAGCAGAAGTTCACCCTCTTCACCGTTGGCGTCAATGTGTCGCCCTACGGCCAGCACCAGCCACCACTGGATGAAGCTGGAGCCGGCGCTGCGGGATGCCTTCCGCTGCCATCACCAGCGCGCCGCTGAGCTGTTGAAGCGCCGCGAGGTCATCGCCGCACAACTGCGAGGGGGCAGCCGGAAGCTGCAGGCACTGGTGCAGCGCCGCCAGCAGTCGTTGCGCAGCCGCCTCAAACGTTGGTTTGTTGAGTCCGATGGTGGCGACAACCGGCGCAACGCCGCCGAGCAACTGCTGCAACTGGCCCACACCAATAGCGATCTCGTGCACGAGCAGGTGCGGCTTTTGAAACGTCAGCACCAGGAGCTGCAACGCCAACTGTCCGCTCTTGATCTCTCAGGGTTGCTGGAGCTCACCGTCAGCGACGATGCCGCTGGAGTGGGGGAAGCCCGGCTGCGGCTGCTCGAGAGCCATGGCCTGTGCAATGGCGAGCAACTGCGCGCCAACATCGATCGGCTACAAGCCCTGCCCGGCATCGGAGCAGGGCTGCAGCAACGCCTACGCCACCGCCTCGATCAGGTGGTGCAAGGGCTAGAGGCCCACGCCAACGCAGCCGGCATCGGCCCGGGGCGCGAGGATCTCGTGCTGCTGCCCGAGCTGCTGGCCCTGCAGAACGGCGAACAGCAGCTGCAGGCTCTCGGCCGCGCCATGGCGACCTTTACAGCAGCGATCGAGGCCCTGCAAACCACGATCAGCGATCGTCGCAGCGCCATGCAGGCCGAGCTGAAGGCCTTTGAGGCCCTGTGCTGATGGCACCGTGCCCCGTCGTTCGCACCAGAGCACAGGCACCACACGGCTGCATCGGCAACGCTGGTTGCAGTTCAGCCCAGAGCCTGATGAGCCCGAGCAACGAGCAGCCTCTGAACCCCTCCGCCGACGACGCCAAGGGCGCCAACGGCCGTTACCGCTTCCAGGCCGGCAAGCCGGTGGATCCAGACGACGGCCTGCATCCCGAACTGCGCAGCAGCGCCTTCAACGACACCGCTGCCACGCCGGCTGTTGCCATTCCCGATAGCCCTGAGCAGTTGATTGCGATGCAGGAGAACAAGCCCGAACGCCACGAGAAGCGCGCCCAACCCACCAGCCCCAAGGTGAAGGATGTGATGGATCTCATCGACAAGCTCGACACCAACGCCTACGAGGACCAGCAGATCGCCCTGGCCCTGGTGCGCCACCTTGAGCAATTCCACGACAACGTGGTTGAGGAGATGCAGGAGGACAGCGAGGCCAAACACACCCAGATCGTGAGCTGGGCGATCGATGCCGACCGGCTGATGCGCTGCCGGATGTTGCTGGAAAGCGTCGACCTCGACTGAGCATCCATGAGTACGCCAATCCCAGCGACCTTTCTCCATGAGCTGATGCTCTGCCCGGTCGCGGCCATCGAAACCCCCGATCTGCGCAGTCTCTACGAAGCAGACCATCGCTTTTATCTGGCTCTGGACCATGCGCAGCGCTGGCGGCTGCTTTATGGGCTGCAGATGGTTTTGTTGGATTACACCAGCGCAACGTTTAATCCGATGGACTTAGAGCGCGTTGAGCTGCTTCTGCCCGTGGGGACGCAATCCACGCGGATCAGCCTCCAGCAGCTGTTGCAGGCCTTGGATGTCGCTGATTTCTCCCCGGAGCGCTTGGATTGGGAGGATGAGCTGGCGATGGCCTTGGACCCTCAGGACCTCCAGGCCTGTCATGCGGCATTGATCTCTCCCCAGGCTGATGCGTTGCTGCATCAGGCGTTGGATACGGGCCTGGCATTCCTCAGCACCTGTTATCTGGAGGGCGATTGCGGCAAGGGCACCGCCCAGCCCCGGGTGGGGCTCCTCTCTCGCCTGATGGGCGCCTTGGGCGTCGTTCGCACGAACCAGGCCTAGATCTTCCTGCTGCTCATTCAGGCTGGGGATCACACAGGACTATCCCACCCACCGTTCAGCGATCTTGCGATGACCGACCGTCTGATCACCCCCTCCCAGCTCGCCCTGTTTAGCCGCAGCCCCGTGATCGGCGCCTGGTGGGAGGAGATGCACGCCATCGATCCCAAACGGTCGCCGCGTCCCGCCACGAAGGCTCTGGAAGAGCTGTTGTTCGATGCGGGATTGGAGCACGAGAAGCTGTTGATCGCCCAACTCATTCGCGACGGTAAGCGCGTGGCGGAGCTGCGCGGTAGGCAGGACGAGGCGGACTACGACGCCACACTGGAGGCCATGCGCTCCGGGGCGGACTTCATCTGGCAGGCCTCCCTGCGCAACGGCGAGATGCGGGGTTCGGCCGACCTCCTGGAACGCATCGAGCAACCGTCAGTCCTGGGCGACTGGAGCTACATCCCGATCGAATGCAAGCTCTCCAGCCACCCCAAGCCGATCTATCTGGTGCAGGCATGCGCCTACTGCGAGCTGCTCACCCCCCTCTTGGGCTCAAGGCCTGAGCTTTTCAAGCTGTACCTGGGTGGCGGTCAGTTTCAGAACTACCGCAGCACAGAGTTCTGGAGCTGGTACGAGCTCTTGCGCCAGCGCTACCGAGATTTTCGCGCCAGCTTCAATCCCAACCTGGAGCCGGAGGATGCACCGGGCGATCACGGTCTGTGGGAGCCGTTGATCCAGCAACGGCTTGAAGCGAACCGCGATCTGGTGCTGGTGGCGGGAATGCGTCAAAGCCAACGCACCAAGTTGCGCACGGCCGCGATCAGCACGATCGAGCAGCTGGCCACCTCGCCCGAGAATCAGCCGGTGGCAGGCCTTGATCCCGCCATGCTGGCCCGGCTGCGCGACCAGGCTCGCATCCAGGTTGCGAGTGCAGCCCGGAATGACGACCGCCCCGCCTTTGAGGTGCGGCCAGTTGAGCAGCAGGCCAAGGGGCTAGCGATGCTGCCGGCACCGGATGCTGGTGACATCTGGTTCGACATGGAAGGGTTCCTGGATCCGGTGAGTGGCGAAAAGCTCGAGTACCTCTTTGGTGCTTGCTATCGCGATAGGGCGGGTGAGCTGCAGTTTCTGCCTTGGTGGGCCCACACCTCTGCCGAGGAGAAACAGGCCTTTGACGGCTTCATCCAGTGGGTGCAGCGGCGACGCCTGACTTATCCCAATCTGCACGTCTACCACTACGCCAGCTACGAGAAGACGGCCCTCGGCAATCTGGCGGCTCGTCATCAACTCCATCAGCCGCTATGGGATCAATGGCTGCGCGAGGAGCTATTCGTGGACCTCTTCCCGATCGTGCGTCGCGGGCTGCTGATCGGCGCCCCCAGCTACTCGATCAAGAAGGTGGAGCGTCTCTACAGCAGCGCCCGCGAGGAGCAGGTGGAGAACGCCGCCGATTCGGTGGTGCAATATGCGGAATGGCGCAAATCCCAACAAAGCGGATCCCCCGGCCGCGCCCCCGGCCAAAGCCCGCTGCTCCAGGACCTGCAGGACTACAACCAGCGTGACTGTGAGGTAACTGAGGGGCTGCATCAGTTCCTGCTCAATCTGCCGGAAATGGCGGGCGCCACTTTCCGCGCCAATCGCTGGGGTGACACCCATGAACAGGGAAGCGAAGCCGAGATCAGCGCCGCCCGTGACCGGGAGCTGGAGGTCGCCGCACGCACCCTGCTCGAAGAGATCCCGGAATCGATCGACGATCAGGAGGCCATCGGCCCCCGCGGCCTGAGCTGGCGCAGCCAGCGGCTGCTGTCGCTGCTGATCGATTTTCGCGGCCGCGAGGACCGGGTCAGCTGGTGGGAGTTCTACAGCCGTCTGCTGGACATGACGCCAGAGGAAAGGGAAGAGGACAGCGAGGTGATCGCCGCCGCGGCTTTTGTGAGACGCGACTCGGTTAACAACTCGGAGCACCACCGCTATCGCTTTGATGCCAACCAGCCGCTCAAGCGGGGGGGCGACGACCGATCGCTCAATGTGGCGCTGGTGCCCCTGCATGCGCATGCCGGCAGCTTCAGTGCCGGTGAACCCTTAGGTGACCCCGAAAAGGGCGGCCGCGCCATCGGCTTCAGCGCTGAGCTGGATCCAGACAACCCAGGCACAGTGGTGCTGCCGATCGGCGCCAAGAAACGCACCAGTCTCGAGAAGATGGGTCACAGCGGCGATGTCTTGCCGGCCCACGTCGATCTGATCCCCTTCCCCTTCCAGGTGCGCGGTTACCTGGACAATTTGGTGCGCATCGCCCAGGGCTGGGCCGTCGACGGGGCGTCCTTGCCGCCTGCTCTGGTGCAGTTGCTGGAGCGCCGCTCCGTTCCCGAGTTGGTGGATCTCAATGCCCGCATCCGCCAGGATCCCTCGGAGACGGCGACCCGGATGGCGGTGCTGCTGCAGCAGGCCGATGGCCTATCCCTCTCCCTGCAGGGCCCGCCAGGCACCGGCAAAACCACGGTCACCGGTGAGCTGATCGCTCAGCTGGTGGCTAATGGCCAGCGGGTAGCGGTGAGCTCCAACACCAACGAGGCGATCTGTCATCTGTTGCGCCGCACCCAACGCTGCCTCGATGAATTGGGCCATCAGGCCCTGGTGGTGAAGGCGGCCACGACAAGCAGCCTGGCGGCCGATCAGCGCGCTCTCTTCGGCACCACCGCCCAGGCACTGCTCGAAAAGCCGCTGTTGGCGCTGCCGAATCAGCCGGCGGTGCTCGGCGGCACGGTCTACACCTTTGTGAAGGAGGCCTACGACGACACCCCCTTTGATCTGCTGGTGATCGACGAGGCGGGCCAGGTATCGCTCAGCAACCTGCTCTACATGAGCCGAATCGCCCGAAACATCTTGTTGGTGGGTGATCAGCAGCAGTTATCACAGCCCAACCGTGCGGCCCATCCACAAGACAGCGGCCTCAGCTGCCTGGATTACGTGATGGCCGATTACGCCGTGGTGCCGCCTGATCAGGGGGTGTTCCTCTCCACCAGCTGGCGCATGCCGCCGTCACTGACGGCGGTGGTGTCGGAGCTGTTCTACGAGGGGCAGCTGCAGGCAGCACCTGGCAACGCGGCCAACACAGTGATGTGGAGCCGCCAGACCCAGGGGCTCCTGTTTGAGCCAGTTCCACACGGTGGCAACAGCACCGCCAGCGATGAAGAGGTGGAGCGCATCGCGCAGCTGGTGGAACAGCTGAGCGGCCGTTCTTACCAGCTGGCCAACGGTAAAAAAGGCGTTCTGGGCTGCAATGACATCCTGATTACCGCCCCCTACAACTTGCAGGTCAATCGGCTCAAGCACCGCCTGGATGCCAAGGCGCGCATCGGCACCGTCGACAAGTTCCAGGGGCAACAGGCTCCAGTGTCGATCCACTCACTCACCGCCAGCGACGGCGGCAGTGCCCCCCGCGGCCTTGATTTCCTTTTGGCATCCGATCGCCTCAACGTGGCCATCAGCAGAGCTCAGTGCCTTTCGATCGTGGTGGGCTCACCCGAGCTGGCCACCGGCATCAGCACAAGCATCGACAACGTGCAGCGCCTCAATCGCCTTTGCACGTTGATGGCAGCAGGTTCACCCCAGCACCCCCAGGGAGACGCCGCATGATCCGCATCATCCACACCGCCGACTGGCAGATCGGTAAGCCCTACGGCAGCGTGAGCGATGAGCAGAAGCGCTTCCGGCTGCAGCAGGAGCGCATCGCCGCCATCGGCCGCATCCGCGAGGTAGTGCGCGCGCAGGACGCCCAGCTGGTGCTGGTGGCTGGTGATCTGTTCGATTCACCCACGCCCGATGCCACACCAGTGCTGGAGGTGCTCGAGCTGATCGGCGAGATGGAGGTGCCGGTGCTGGTGATCCCCGGCAACCATGACCACGGCGCCCCGGGCACGGTGTGGCATCGCGACGACTTTCAGCGCCACCAGCGCAAGCAGGCCCCCAACCTGCAGCTGCTGCTGGATCGCCAGCCCCTGGTGCTCGATTCGGCCGTGGTGCTGCCCTGTCCGCTGCTCCGCAACCAGGACAGCAGCGACCCCACCCAGTGGCTGCGGGCTCTCGACTGGAGCGCGGTGCCCACCGATCGGCCGCGCATCGTGCTGGCCCACGGCGGCGTGCATGGCTTCGGGGGGCGCGACTACGAAGGCGACGAGGAAGCCCAGGCTGGATCCAACAACCTGATCGACCTGGCTGCCCTGCCGGCTGACCAGATTGATTACGTCGCCCTTGGTGATTGGCACAACCTCAAACAGGTCTCGGGCCAGGCCTGGTACCCGGGCACGCCGGAGCCGGATCGCTTCGATCAGGGCGAGGGCAACCAGCGTGGCCAGGTGCTCCTGGTGGATCTTCAACGCGGCAGCACCCCAGCAGTGCAACCCCAGACCACCGGGCGGATCCGCTGGCACAACCTCAAGCTGCGCTTCAGCGGCGATGGCGATCTCGATCGCTTTGAGCGCCAGCTGGAGGAGCTCACCGCCGGTCGGGTTGCCCGCGACCTGCTGCGTCTTGAGGTGAGCGGCAGCCTCAGCCTCGCGGGCCACCGCCGCTATCAACAGCTGCTCGACGATCTGCAGAACCGATTGCTGCGGCTGCGGATCAAGGGGGAGTGCCAGCAGGCGCCCGAGGCCACCGAGCTGGAGCAGCTCACCGCCCGCAGCGAAGACCCCTTGATCGCCCAGGTGGCCCAACAGCTGCAGCAGCGCCTCAGCCGCGAAACCGATCCCGATTCAGACGAGGCGAGCCGGATCCGCACCGCCCTCTG
>Ga0194133_10007263_pt1 | contig 13339 bp, 1 predicted proteins | sample TA2KigOf40mmetaG_FD_155448 | JGI IMG/M metagenome (GOLD analysis project Ga0194133, IMG submission 155448) | Freshwater microbial communities from Lake Tanganyika, Tanzania - TA2015055 Kigoma Offshore 40m | ecosystem: Environmental > Aquatic > Freshwater > Lake | place: Tanzania: Lake Tanganyika...
GTGTACTTTTTTGTTTGAGCCCATCAATAGAAACAACCTGCATCGCAGGATTAGGGTATAACCTTAAGTACACTTCCTCAATTGTTGAAACACTTACGTTTTCAATTTCAATACAATTTGAAGTCACTGTCCCACATCCGTTGGTTACTTGAACCGCGAAGTTTCCTGTGATCGTGGTCGTATAAGTGGTGTCCGTTGCGTTGGCAATAGGTAATCCCGAATTACAGAAAACCCATTGATAACTAACATTATCTTGTGTGGTAGTAATTAGTTCAACTCCATTATTCAATGAAATCACCGGTGTTACAGGCGGCAGGTTGATGGTTAAATTCAGCGTAATTGTAGAATCACAACCTGCGTTATTGGCAATTACTTGGAGATACGTACCACTTTGAGTGAACGTTTGTCCATTCAAGGTAAAGCTATTACACGCTATTTCATTTAACGTAGAGGTTGTTGGTGAATTCACAACAACTGTGACTGAATCCGTATTGGAACAACCTAACGCATTAATACCAGTTACGGTATAAGTTTGAGTCGAAATAGGCGTGAAATATACACTATTTTGAATTCCTCCGCTCCATGTGTAAGAGGATGCTCCAGTAGCAACTAGCAACACAGAATCTCCAGGGCAAATACTAACATTCGGTCCTGCATTCACCAAAGGAATTGCACTTACCGTTACGGTTACCACTGAAGTATCTGAACAGCCATTCGCATCTGTTCCTGTTAGCGTGTAGGTTTGAGTTGTACTTGGGACAAAAGACACCCCATTTTGTACTCCATTATTCCAAACATAGGTGGTTGCACCTGAACCGGTTAATGTTACTTGAGCTCCAGGACATACGGTTTGGTTTGCTCCCCCTGAAACCACTGGATTATTTACTACGGTGATGGTTACTTGTGCTATTGCCTGACAACCAGCAGCACTCGTACCTGTTACGGTATAAGTCTGGTTACCTTGTGGGACAAAAGGAATCCCATTCTGAACCCCACCAGACCAAGCGTAAGAAGCTGCCCCGGTACCGGACAGGGTTGCTGAAGCACCTGAACAAATCGTTTGATTAGCCCCCCCACTTACTAAAGGAGTAGGATTTACGGTTACTACAACCTGAGCACTTCCTTGACATCCATTTTGATCCGTTCCCACAACCGTATAAGTTTGGGTATTAGTCGGCACGAAAGTTACCGCATTTTGAACCCCATTATTCCAAGTGTACGTTTGAGCGCCAAAACCAGTTAGAAGTACGCTTGTTCCAGGACAAACCGACAACGGTAGGCCAGCACTGACTACTGGCAAAGCATTAACGCTAACGGTAACTTGCGCAGTGTTCGTACAACCGTTAGCAGCCGTTCCTGTTACGGTGTAGCTTTGAGTAGTGCTTGGCGTGAACGCCACCCCGTTTTGTACGTTGTTGTTCCACGTGTAGGTACTTGCTCCAGATCCTGACAAGGTTACCGAAGTTCCAGCGCATACCGTTTGGTTTTGTCCTGCGCTTACCGCGGGTGAAGCGTTCACCGCTACTTGTACTTGCGCTGTGTTCGTACATCCGTTCGCTGCGGTTCCTGTTACGGTGTAGCTTTGAGTAGTGCTTGGCGTGAACGCCACCCCGTTTTGTACGTTGTTGTTCCACGTGTAGGACTGTGCTCCACTTCCATTTAAGGTTACTGCTGTTCCAGCGCATACCGTTTGGTTTTGTCCTGCGCTTACCGCGGGTGAAGCGTTCACCGCTACTTGTACTTGCGCAGTGTTCGTACAACCGTTAGCAGCCGTTCCTGTTACGGTGTAGCTTTGAGTAGTGCTTGGCGTGAACGCCACCCCGTTTTGTACGTTGTTGTTCCACGTGTAGGACTGTGCTCCACTTCCATTTAAGGTTACTGCTGTTCCAGCGCATACCGTTTGGTTTTGTCCTGCGCTTACCGCGGGTGAAGCGTTCACCGCTACTTGTACTTGCGCAGTGTTCGTACAACCGTTAGCAGCCGTTCCTGTTACGGTGTAGCTTTGAGTAGTGCTTGGCGTGAACGCCACCCCGTTTTGTACGTTGTTGTTCCACGCGTAGGACTGTGCTCCACTTCCATTTAAGGTTACTGCTGTTCCAGCACATACGGTTTGGTTTGAACCGGCTACTACTGTTGGTAAGGCATTTACTGATACCTGTACTTGCGCAGTGTTCGTACATCCGTTCGCTGCCGTTCCTGTTACCGTGTAGCTTTGAGTAGTGCTTGGCGTGAACGCCACCCCGTTTTGTACGTTGTTGTTCCACGTGTAGGACTGTGCTCCACTTCCATTTAAGGTTACTGCTGTTCCAGCGCATACCGTTTGGTTTTGTCCTGCGCTTACCGCGGGTGAAGCGTTCACCGCTACTTGTACTTGCGCAGTGTTCGTACAACCGTTAGCAGCCGTTCCTGTTACGGTGTAGCTTTGAGTAGTGCTTGGCGTGAACGCCACCCCGTTTTGTACGTTGTTGTTCCACGCGTAGGACTGTGCTCCACTTCCATTTAAGGTTACTGCTGTTCCAGCACATACGGTTTGGTTTGAACCGGCTACTACTGTTGGTAAGGCATTTACTGATACCTGTACTTGCGCAGTGTTCGTACATCCGTTAGCGTCCGTTCCTGTTACGGTGTAGCTTTGAGTGGTGCTTGGCGTGAACGCCACCCCGTTTTGTACGTTGTTGTTCCACGTGTAGGTACTTGCTCCCGATCCTGACAAAGTTACCGAAGTTCCTGCGCATACCGTTTGGTTTTGTCCTGCGCTTACCGCGGGTGAAGCGTTCACCGCTACTTGTACTTGCGCAGTGTTCGTACATCCGTTCGCTGCCGTTCCTGTTACGGTGTAGCTTTGAGTAGTGCTTGGCGTGAACGCCACCCCGTTTTGTACGTTGTTGTTCCACGCGTAGGTACTTGCTCCACTTCCATTTAAGGTTACTGCTGTTCCAGCGCATACCGTTTGGTTGTTTCCAGCGGATACGATGGGTAAGGCATTAATAGTAATATTTACCGCTGTTCTCTGCGACTCACAACCACCAATAGTTTGACTAGCATAATACGTTCCTGTTATAATAACTGTATTATTTGCCAATGCTGAATTACCTATTGAGGTTGGATACCATGCGATTGAATTCCCAGTAGCGCTTAAATTAGCGACGGTTGCACTTCCACAAAATGCTTGAGCACTTGCAGTAGGGGAAGCAACAGTTGCACACGGTTTAATAGAAAAATTATTAATTCCAACGCCATCATCTGACCCTGCGATATCAACATCTACCCATCGGATGAAGAAATAAGAACCTGCTGGAATATTTAAACCGAAAATTGTGAAATTCTTTGAACTGGAATGAATTACAGAACCATTGGAAGTACTGGCTTGGGGAATATTTTGATAATCTAAACTATCAACATCAATCCATGTCCCCGTTGCTAAATCGGTTGCATTTGTGCTGTATTGGAAATCGATTTTATCTGTTCTATTAGCTGCCCCTACTCGCCAAGTTTCACCGACATAGGTTACCGTAAGTGAATTGATTGAGGCATTGGTGTTATTAAGGAATTTGGCGCCAAATGATGGAGTGAGAGAACCTGATTGAATCGCACCAAGTGTTCTTAAAGAGGAATTTGCTAGGCCAAAACTATAAGAATCACCCGCACTAGAAACTCCAGTACCTGCTGTGTACGTATTATTGGCATTCGCACCGGTTTCTAAAATTCTCCAACCCACGGGCAATGATGAACTAGTTCCTGTATTGGCTAGGGTATTAAAGTCCTCATTGATTGCTACCCCCATCGTATTTAATGACATATAATCAGGAGTTACAGTAAAGGTAGCTTTGTAATTGGCTCCGTTATTTCCTGCGTATATTGTACCTCCAGAACAAGTAACTGATGCATCGCTGTAAACCTCCAAATAATATGTTCCTGCATTCAATCCCGAAAGTACATTAACATTACTTGCGGTAGTAGACCACATTTGATCTTGACCGCCGCAACCGTTATTAAAACCTGAGGTCCAGGGCAGGTTGACTGCCGTAAAACCGCCTCCCGAAGCACTGGTAAGGTAGATACGATAATACAATCGGGTTGAAGTTAAATCACACCCTCCGCATTTCCAAACGTTATGCTCTGCACCTTTTAATGTGAGCGAGTTGGAGGCCGGGTTGAAGGATCCTAAATTCGCATTATTAAAATCAACATTAGCGGTTGCTGCGTTTAGGTCATAGTAGGTGTTGGCCCCACCGTTTAATGATAATATAACGAAGGTATTGTTAAATCCTGCTGATTGTGCCGAAACTCCCGATAAATTGGTAAAGAATATAAGTAAAACCAATCCTTTAATTTTTTGTAGCATAAGTAGTTAAGTTAATGTATTTCTATTATTAAATTGTTTCTTAAAAGATTTTTTTATGACCATAAAATTAACTGATTTGGTGTATTTCACAACACTTGAATGCAAAAAAAAAGAGCCCTTTGAGGCTCTTTTAAGATTCATTATTTACGGGTTACCTTATCACTTCTTTCAACACTTCCGTAGTCCGCTCTCCGTTCACGATTTGTAGGTAGTACACGCCTGGTGCTAAGTTCAAGTCGCTTACGTTGAACATGTTGATTCCCGGCTTCACTTCGATGCTGCGGTTCAACAATTCTGCTCCTTTCGTATCGCGTACCGTCAACACGCTGCTTCCAATCAACTTCTTATCGTTCAAGATGACTTGGAAAGCGCCCGTGCTTGGGTTCGGATAGGCTGAGAAGTACCCTTTCGTGCTTCCGCTGCAGCTTACATTGATCGCGTCGTAGGTCTTGCGTGTTCCGTCGATGTCCACTTGCGTCAGGCGGTAGTAGTTGTTCCCTTCCATTGCATGGACATCCATCGTTTCGTAGTTCAACAACTGCGTGCTGTTCCCTGCCGCCGTTACCGTCGTCAATACCTGCCACTCCATGCCATCGCGTGACTTCTCTACCTCATAGTACGAACTGTTGTGCTCCGTAGCCGTTTGCCATGTCAACTTCACTTCTTCGCTCTCACAGCTTCCGTTAAAGCTCACCAATTCCACCGGCAACGCTTGACTGTTCCCCGTTCCGATGTTAAACCAGCTGAAGCCTTGTACTGCCGTACTCGTGATCGCAAACGCCTGTGGACTTACTCCAGCATTGATCGCCGTGTGCGTGCCACATCCCTGCCAAGCCACGTGGTGTTGTGCTGCATTGTTCGAACCTGCGCTCTTGATGATGCGGCATATCTGCGGCGTCTGCATACCCGTCAAGTTGTTCGCAAACAAGGTTACCGAATAAGGTGCCGTTGTGATCGGAGCTGCATAATTGTCGCTCGTTGGCACTACACTCCAATATCCATCCGCCGAATAGTTCTGTACCAAGCCTCCTGAAGCGATGCACGGCAAGCCGTTGTACAACGGTGAGCCTCCCTGCATTGGAGCACCTGTTACATATTCCACCGTCAAGAACTGATCCGCCCCTGGCGTAGAACCAAAGCTGAAGCTCGCATAGCGGTTGTACGTCGATGTACCCACAGGGAATAGTCCCTCGTTACCATTCGTGGCGGCATTCGTGAAGTATCGCTTGAACGGTCCTACGATCGTTCCTGTGTTGTAGCTCAACGTTCCTGGTGCAGCACTGCTCGTTCCTAGCGTGAGCAAGTTGTTGGTCGTGGTAAACACATTCCCTTGCGTCATGGTCAAGGTGTTCGTCACCAGCACCGGTTGCTGCAAGGTCAAGGTTGCCCCTTGAGACTTGTTCACCGTCGTGTTGAACAACTGCGTGTTACCGCTTCCGCTGATCGTACTGTTCGTAGCACCCGTGAAGTTCACCGTTCCTGTTGATGCGATGATCGTTCCGTTGTTCGTTAAGTTCTGAGCGATGTTCACCGTTTGGCTCGTAAGGTTCCAAGTAATTCCTGGACCAACGTATACATCTTCGGCATTACTTCCACCGCTTAGGTTGATGTTATTGGTTCCGATGCACATACCACCGCTTGCCTGGTTGATAGAGAACACCTCGTTGTTGATCCCAGGCTGAACAGCACCTGACATACGTTGGTAGTATCCGTTCGGATAGTTTCCATTTGCAGGTTGTTTCAAGTACCAGTTCGTGGATGTTGACCAGTCACTTCCTGTTAATCCGCACCAAAGCACGGCGCCCTGACCAATTAACCCAGCAAGGGAGGCATCCACCGGTTGATGGAACGTAACCACCATGGTATCCTGTCCGACACATCCTGTGGCTGTATTGGTAACTGACCATTGCAGTACGAACGTACCACCGTAGGTTCCAGTAAACTGATCGTTTGCTTGAACGCCCGCGTTAGCGAAAGAACCTGGGAAACCGCCGGCATTGTTGATCGCTTGAATCATTGTCCATTGTCCTGTTTGACCCGCTGCAAGCGCATTACCTCCGATGTTCACCACGTCTTTACCGCATGTTGATGTGTTTACGATGCTTGCTCCTGCGTTCGATGCAGGGCTGGCATTTACCGTAACTGTTACAGGGGTTCTTGTGGCACTTACACAAGGGCCGTTCACTCCTTCCATATAATAGGTTACGTTGTTATTCAACGATGGAGTGGTATAGTTTTGAGCCTGTCCAATCGAAGCTCCTCCGGCAGGTACTGTATACCAGTTCGCATTGGCAGAAGCATTTATGGTCGCCGTTTGACCTGAGCAAATTGTAGCGTTATTAGCTGTTGGAGCGGCTGGAATAGCATTCACCGTTACCGTTACCGGGGTAAGTGCAGAAACACAACCCGTACCAGTCCAAGTAATTTTAGCGATACCGTCTCCTAATCTTCCGGTCATATTTCCACCAGCAGGGTTCGGCATCGAAGCATTTCCTGCGGTCACTTGCGTTACCGTTAAGGATGGCGCTACGTAGCCTGAGCCACCACCACCACCGCCTCCGGCGTGACCTCCAGCACCACCACCGTACCAACCGCCGCCGCCGCCGCCGCCTTGGATACAATCTCCCGTATTGGTAGAAGAAGTTGCGCCTAAACCGAAGGCTGCTCCAATTTGTGGAGATTGGCTTGTTCCTCCTGCATTCTGAGTACCTCCTGTTCCTGCAGGACGGTATCCACAATCGTTACCACTGCATGTACCAGAAATTCCCGTTGTACCTCCACCGGCACCACCATTCCCTTGGTATTGGCATACGCAAGTACCTCCCGCTGCTCCGCCACCTCCACCGGCAACTACAAGCACCGAGTTTTGGTTTCCGGATAAGCTAGCAAGTACACCTCCGGCCGTTGCCATGTGGGTTGCTCCACCTCCCGTGTATCCTGGGTCGCCTGGGTTACCGGCACCACCACCGTTATAAGCGGTAGAACTCGATGATTTAAATCCTGCCTGACCTACGCCAATATGAATTACTTGTCCAGCGGTTAGGGTAACATTTCCTTTGGAGTAGCCTCCTGCACCTCCAGTTCCAAAGCAGTTGGCACCGCCTCCTCCTTGGGCACCCCAAACCTCTAAAGTATAGGTCCCGTTCACTGGAGCAGTAAACGTCTGTATACCCCCTGTGTAATTAAACGTTTGCGAACCTCCTTGAGGTGTTGTCGCTTGAACATAGTAGGTGGTTGTAGCATTAATGTTTGGCGTAGTATAGGCCGCATTGGTTCCGAGCGCTCCGGTACCGTTGGCATTGGCGAACCAAGCATAACCGTTTTGGCTACCGCTTGCCGTAAGGGTTGTATTCGCAGAACCGTTGGTACAAAGTGCTGTATTACCCGCAACTGCAGGAGCTGCTATGGCATTAACCGCAATTGCAACTGGAGTTAAAGCTGAAGTACAAATTGGGGCACCACCTGAACCTGTAATTGTTACAACTCCCATCCCGTTATTGAGAGTTTCTGAAACGAAAGTACCTGTGAAGAAGCATCCGCCACCACCACCAGCACCAACTCGACAAGCACCACCACCACCACCGGAGTATCCACCACCACCACCACCAGTAGCCTCGTAATTAGTACACATACCTGCGCCACCGCCGCCACCAAAACCACCGTTCGTGCTTGATGTCCATGCACCACAATAGGTTTGATTCACACCACCCAGTCCACCGGAATTGAACATTTGTCCACCGCCACCGCCATAAGAACCTACAGTACCGTTACTGTTCCATCCAGCTCCACCTGCTCCACCTCCTCCGGTTCCCCCTGCACCATTTGCACCACCATTACCAACGGAACACCAGCTTCCAGCACTGTTAATACCGTTACTTCCATTCACAACATTATAGGCGTTAGCATTTCCACCATTTAAGGTGTAAGGATATGACGCACTACCTTGAGCAGCACCTCCACCTCCACCAGCAGCTAAAATAAGTTGATTTGTGGTTTGGTTAACAACGAAGGAACCACCGCCGCCTCCACCGGCCCAACCCGTAGTAAAGGCTAAGTTTCCTCCTTCCTGACCAACCAATACACGGATAACGTGTCCTTGGGTAAGATTTGTAGTAATAGTAATAGATCTACCGCTACCACCAACGGCGTTATTTGCGTTTCCACCTTTAGCACCCGCTGCAGTAATGGTATAAGTTCCTGTAGCAGGAACTGTCCATTCTTGAATTCCTTGGGTGGTAATAGTAACTTGATTCGCTAATGGAGTACCCGCATAAGCCGCATTCACTTGTGCTTGCGTAGGACCTGTATTTCCGGTAGCACCCGCTGGGGTAAACGTTCTTGTTACGTTAGCACTTCCACTGTTATTCTGAACGTAATACGTTGTTGCGCTTGTAAGTAAAGGCGTAGTGTAAGAAGCACCTGTTCCCACCTGATTCGTTCCAGCTGCATTGGAATACCATGTGTAGTTATTTCCTCCAGAAGCTGTAAGCACGGATGTTTGACCGCACGTAATCGTGGCTGCGTTGGCTGAAGCTGTTGGAGCTGCCAATGCATTTACCGTTACGGTTACTGGAGTCGCTGCTGAGTAACAAGGAGTTGTCATTAACTGAATAGTTACCAAACCATGACCCGTTCTGATTCCACCAGTATTAACCTGATTAGTTCCACCATTAAAGGATCCTCCACCTCCACCGTTTCCAGTAGATCCGTTATGGAATCCTCCTGCACCACCTGAGTAACCTCCACCGCCGCCGCCGCCGCCGCTGTTTCCATGCGTTGAAGCGCCTCCACCGAAGCCGCCGTTGCATTGACCGTAGCAGCATGAAGTACCACCTACTCCTCCGTTAACAAAGGCAGCACCCCCTGAACCGTATGAACCCGATGTGCCGTTGGTATTTAATCCTCCTCCACCAGCAGCCCCGCTGTTGTTACATCCATTACCACCAGAACCATTTGTTCCTCCGGAAGTACATCCCGTTGACTGTCCGTTGTTAGCTGTTACAGCATGTGCGTTGAATAGTTGCGAGCCACCATCGTATTGGCCACCGCCTCCACCTGCTACCACTAAAGGTGCATTCGCAGAAGTCGTTACAAAGGAACCACCGCCTCCACTACCCGAAACTACAAAGTTCCCTTGTTGGCCCACTAGAATTTTAAGCTGCTGACCTGCATTCAAGGCAAAGTCACCGCGTATTTGTGCACCACGACCGAATTGGTTGTTTCCACCTCCTTGAGCGCCGAAGGCTTCAATTCTATAGGTTCCTGTAGTTGGTACCGTCCATAACTGTATTCCGTTTTGAGACGTCACCAAGCCTGCAAGATTTGTTGCGTTGTACGCAGAATTCACTTGTGCTTGGGTTGGACCTGTTTGGCCTGTAGCCGAACAGTTGGTAAACGTGTACGTTGCACCACCATTCGGATTGTTCCCTGATACTACATAATACGTTGTATTTGCACTTAAAACAGGGGTCGTATATGAATTGCCAGTAGCCAATTGACCGGTGTAATTGCTGTTGCTAAACCAAAGCGTTTGCTGTCCTCCGCCACCGTTAGCCGTCAATGCAGCCGTTTGTCCACAATTGATTGTAACGTTTGCAGCATTTGGAGCCGCAGGACCGTTCACCGTAATGGCTACTGGAACCAATTGCGATTGGCATCCGCTTCCGGACCATGCAATAATTACCTGACCGTGTCCATTTCTAACACCAGGGGTTGTTGAACCGTTAGTTACTCCGCCGATGTAAGAGGATCCACCTCCACCACCTTGATTGTAACCGCCGCCACCACCACCGTAATAACCGCCGCCGCCGCCGCCGCCGCCAGCAGATGATCCAGAACCTGTACCGCCCTGACCTAATGAACCAGCCGTTTTCTGACAACTGGCAGAGTTTGCTCCTACGGCACCACCCGCTGCTTGAGTGCCTCCACCTGTAGGATGGTTGGTTCCAGCACCTCCAGTAGTTCCACCTCCTGCGCCACCTGCTGCATAAACCCATCCACAGCCACCACCGCCACCGGCAACAATCACACGGTCCGCAAGCGTATTACCTCCCACTCGAATATCCGATGCACCTCCACCTGGAGAACCGTTACCGGCACTTTGGTTTGCACCTCCTCCGTTCCAACCACCAGGCGTGTTTGTACAATTTCCGTAGGGGTGATTACCTAGACGGTCTTGACCTTGCTCCCCAACGTAAACGTTAATGGTTTGACCAGCAGTAAGGTTAATAGTGCCTTGAGCACGACCTCCTAATCCACCGTTGGTTGGATAATGAGTTGTGATGTTTCCACCTCGAGCGCCGTATACATCCAAGGTATATGCACCAGTTGTAGGTGCGGTAAAGGTTTGTACAGATCCTGTATAATTAAATGTTTGGCTACCTGCTTGCGAGGTGCCTGAAGACACATAATAAGTTGTGTTTCCACCCAATGCTGGGGTTGTGAAAGATGCTCCTGTTCCCACTTGGGTTGAACCGTTCGCATTGGAATACCAGAAGTAGGTATTACCCCCTCCACCTTGAGCCGACAATACCGAAGTTTGACCGCAATTGATAACCGCTGCGTTCGCTGAAGCTGTTGGAGCAGCGGGTAAATTCACGTTCACCACCACCGGCGTTAAGCCCGATGAACATGGCGTACTCATTTGGGTAATGGTAACCAAACCATGACCTGTACGGATACCACCAACGTTGACAGGATTCGTTCCTCCATTGAAAGAACCTCCACCACCACCACTTCCGGTGTTGTTATCATGGTATCCACCAGCTCCACCGGAGTACCCACCGCCGCCGCCGCCGCCGCCGGTGTTACCGTGCGTACCGCCACCGCCACCAAATCCACCTACACAAGAAGCATTTGATCCATGATTACCACCATTACCACCGTTCACAAACGAGAAACCGCCTGTTCCATAAGATCCGTTGCCTCCGTTAGAAGATAAACCTCCACCACCAGAAGCACCGCTGTTGTTGCATCCGTTTCCACCGTTTCCTCCAGCGCCACCTGCAGTACAACCCGTTGCCTGTCCACTGTTCGAAGTTACAGCGTTTGCATTGTGAAGTAGAGAACTTGTAGAATATTGTCCACCACCTCCACCAGCAACAACCAAAGGAACATTCGCAGAGGTTGTGACGAAGGAGCCTCCACCTCCACTACCAGAGTTTGAAACCCCTCCTTGCTGACCCACTAATATTTTAAGCTGTTGACCTGCATTCAATTGGAAGTCTCCTCGGATTTGGGCTCCACGACCGAATTGGTTGTTTCCACCTCCTTGAGCACCAAAAGCCTCGATTCGATAGGTAGCCGTTGCAGGAACGGTCCATAATTGTATACCGTTCGAGGAAGTAACGTTGTTTGCTAAGTTCGTAGCTGTATACCCAGCATTCACCTGTGCTTGTGTTGGGCCGAATTGACCAGTTGCAGAACAGTTGGTAAAGGTATAGGTTGTCCCTGCGCCCATTCCCGTAGTTGATGCCACATAGTACGTAGTTGCCGATGTCAACGCAGGAGTGGTCCAAGGGCTTCCCGTACCGGCTACCGTAGAACCTGCAGCATTGGAATACCACGTAATGGTATTTCCACCACCACCCGCGGCTGAAAGTGCTGCTGTTTGACCGCAGTTAATCGTTACGTTCGGGTTAGCAACCGAAGGGTTAGCCAGTGCATTAACCGTTACCGTTACCGGGTTGATTGCTGTTGCACAAGCGCCTGTGCCTGCACCCACATAATAGGTCGTTGTTGCTGAAAGCTGAGGAGTGGTGTAGCTTGCTCCTGCCACTAATAAGGTTGAACCGTTGGCGTTGCTGTACCAATTGATAGCACCAAGGTTATTGGAGGCCGTAAGCGTTGCTGTTTGACCGCAGTTGATTGTTACGTTGTTGGCCGTTGGAGCGGTTAAGGCATTCACGGTTACCGTAACTGGTGTAAGCGGAGAAACACATGGTGAAGTAAGTGGAGTAATTACCACACTACCGTGACCTGATTGTACTCCTTGCGTATTTACGGGACTGGCTCCATTGTTAAAGGAACCACCTCCACCGCCTTCGTAGTTAGCTCCGTGAACTGGTGCTGAACCACCCGAGTAACCTCCACCTGGTCCACCTCCCGTATTGTTGCTGTGCGTACCTGCACCGCCACCGAATCCTCCTTCACGAGCACCTGATTGGGACGTACCACCAAGTGCCGCTCCTGAAATGAATCCGTAACCGCGTTGGTTACCGTAAGAACCTGTAGATTGACCATCGGTTAAAAAACCACCGGCTCCACCCGTACCATTCCCGCAATTCAGTGCCGAGGCACCACCGTTACCATTCGTTCCTCCAGGCTGACAACCTTCCCCTTGGCCACCGTTGGTTGATGTTAAACCTGGGAGACCTTGTTGTGGGCTCGCACCACCACCTCCACCGGCCACAATAACCGCGGTTGAAGTTGTGTAAGTTGCATTACCAGTAGCAACAAAGCTGCCTCCACCACCACCGCAGGCTTGTCCATCTTGAGCGCCAAGACCTTGTTGACCCACAACGATGAATAGTTTTTGTCCTTGAGTTAAGTTAAAATCTCCTTGCATACGCGCTCCCAAACCACCATTTCCACCGCCTTGAGCACCGTTGGCTAAAATTCGGTAAAGTCCGGTTTGTGGAACAATCCATTCTTGAATACCTTGAGTATTAATGGTTACCGCACCGGCAAGGTTGGTCCCCGTGTAAGCCGCATTCACTTGCGCTTGGGTTGGTCCTGTTCGACCGGTAGAAGAAGCGTTGCTGAAATTAAACGCTGTACCAGCTGCGAGACCCGACGTTGAAGCAACGTAGTATGTAGTGTTCGACGTTAAAGATGGTGTCGTAAAGCTTGCACCATTTGCCAACTGGCCTGAACCGTTCGCATTGGAGTACCATGTATAGGAATTACCTCCACCTCCTGCTGCCGTTAAAGCTGCGGTGGTACCGCAACCAATGGTTGCATTCGCAGCAGATGGCGCGGCTAGTGCATTTACTG
>Ga0194133_10007268_pt1 | contig 13336 bp, 10 predicted proteins | sample TA2KigOf40mmetaG_FD_155448 | JGI IMG/M metagenome (GOLD analysis project Ga0194133, IMG submission 155448) | Freshwater microbial communities from Lake Tanganyika, Tanzania - TA2015055 Kigoma Offshore 40m | ecosystem: Environmental > Aquatic > Freshwater > Lake | place: Tanzania: Lake...
TCTTTACGTTTTGTTGCATCCAGATGTGGAGTCTGTGCGCTCAATCTCAGCTCTCTAGCTTCAAAACTGCGGGAGGAGACAGCAAATGGAAGACACCCCCTACCTCCATACGTGCATGTGGCAAAAGTTTAGTGCAATGAGAAATTAACTCAACACTCATTTCGCTCATGGAGGACAATTCTAATATTTGCTACACTATTTGCCATATCTTATCAAGGTTCACCATACAATGGTTTTCTGGAGTTATTAAATTAGTCCTTTTTATAATGAAGAGTTGAGAGGCAAAGGAAGGAAAGCCATCTATAAACTTGAAATATCCTCATTTTGACTCACTTGGCTGACCACTGGGATGTTGGCTTTTGAAACTCTTGGCCACCCTGTAAAATTACAAATGAATGCATAAAAATTCAACTTTTCAAACAACAAGTCAACCAACATTCCTCATACTGAGTCAAGAAATCTAAGTTAGTCTTTTATATAGTGCAGGACAGAAATATAGTTTGCTTAGGTCAAAACTTATCTTTATTTCTAAATGAGAGACCCAGTCAAGACTCAATAATAAGTCAGATTACCTACAAGTCCCATGCTAATAAGCAGGACAAATGAAACCATGTTAGACTGTGATTTTCCACCAGTTTCTATAAGCGTACGTGGTCCTCTTAAACCACTATCAGATATCTCAACACTTGCATAGCCTTTCGTGAGTCAAAAACTGTTTTAGTATCTTGTGCCCATAAAATAGTCCTATATGGAAATTGTTATCTAGTGAATACTTTTACTGAACTTTATAAGTATACGTTACAATCTGTAAGCTTTGTGGCAGATCAAACCAATATTAGTTTTCCAAAATCATTAGGTAAAATATTGAATCTCATCTTTGTTGAGAGTTTGAGGACTCTAGCTTGGATCAACCAAGAGTGATAAACAGGAAGCAAAATTTCCTCTGAATATTTGTAAAATAAATCATGTCCAGACTTGCACACTTGAGTGTCCTTGAAACAAACATTTTACTATCAAATCTACCCTTTTGTTTGAGCTTTCATTCTAAAAGGGATTATGGTTAAAAAAGAAACTAACTAACCTGAGTTCCCATGGTGGTTGCTGAATCGGAGAATTCCCTGGGCCTCTGCTCTACTTAGTGGAGCAAGTGGAGTTTAGACTCAGTTCTCCAAGGTTCGCGCCTTACCCTGCCGCCCAGAGGAATGGAATAGAGTTTTATAAATAATAAATATCACTAATAGTTCTCAGTTAAAAACAGTGTTTCAAAAATATCCAGTGTATATCCTTGTTTATTATAATAAGCTAATGGAGTAAACAAATACAGAAAATTTAATTTTTGTCAGAAACGATCGAACTTTTATATCAACCTTTCTTTGGGTATTCCGACTCTCGCAACCTTGTTTTCGAAAGGTTTTTCGTTTATATCTATGGTTGTTTTTTGTTCCTGCGAAATGCGATTCCTTCTCAAATCCCAGAAAATTGGATGATGACGTTCCACCATTTGTTATGATTTTTTGAGAGAAAAAATTCTTGTTGATTAAAACAACAATTTATGAGTAGTGAAGATTGCAAAATTCAAAATTGTCAGAAAACTTAGAGGAAATTAGGGTAAGACAGTTTTTGATTATGAAGCTGAAACAATCTTCAAGTTTTATGTGTCAAAATTTTGCCTGCTTGATTTACATCTCGATTTATTTTTCAGATCACCTAAAATAAAGGTCATAAATCATCCAAGATGGTGTTAGCAGACTTAGGTCGAAAGATAAATGCTGCTCTGCATTCGCTGAGCAAAGCACCCGTTATAAATGAAGAGGTTTTAAATGCTATGCTAAAAGAAATATGTGCTGCCCTTCTTGAAGCTGATGTTAACATAAGGTCTGATTTTATCAATTCTTGCACTTCTTGCTATAACTAATTGACGTTTATTGGTCTTTACTTTTTCTAGATTAGTAAAAAAACTTCGAGAAAATGTTCGTTCTGTCATTGACTTTGAAGAAATGGCACAGGGCCTCAACAAAAGAAGGATGATTCAACAAGCAGTCTTTAAAGAACTGATAAAATTAGTTGATCCTGGTAATCGAGAGTATTTATAATAGCAAAGTATGCATATTTTTTTGTAAAGGATTTTTTTCTTAATGTAAGGTGTCAAGCCATATCAGCCGAAAAAAGGAAAGGCAAATATCATCATGTTTGTTGGTCTACAAGGTTCAGGAAAGACAACAACTTGTACCAAGATGGCGTGGTATTATCAGAAGAAGGGATGGAAGGCTTGCCTGGTTTGTGCAGATACATTTCGTGCTGGAGCCTACGACCAATTGAAACAGAATGCAACAAAAGCCAGGCAATTTAATTTTAATTTTGGCTCATTTTTTGGATGAAAAAGTTTTTAAAATCCCCTCAACTTTATCATGAAGATGCAAGATGTTTATAGTCTGATTTTAAATTAAATGTATTTTTAGGATTCCATTTTATGGAAGCTATACTGAGGCTGATCCTGTTGTTATTGCTGCTGATGGTGTAAATATGTTCAAAGAAGAAGGTTTTGAGATCATTATTGTTGATACGAGTGGAAGACATTACCAGGTTGGCAATTTCGTTTTAATTTTGTAAACTATTCTGGTAATAATTAAATCTAAATGATCTTCGATATCTAGGAAGATGCTTTATTTGAAGAAATGTTGGCAGTTTCGAACGCAGTAAATCCTGACAACATCATTTTTGTGATGGACGCATCAATTGGTCAAGCTTGTGAAGCACAAGCTTCGGCTTTCAAGGAAAAAGTTGATGTCGGCAGTGTGATTATCTCAAAGTTAGATGGCCATGCAAAAGGTGGTGGTGCCTTATCTGCAGTTGCTGCAACCCAGAGTCCAGTTATTTTCATTGGTACTGGTGAACACATTGATGACTTCGAACCATTTCGAACCAAACCCTTTGTGCAAAAGCTTCTCGGGATGGGAGACATCGAAGGACTTATTAGCAAAGTAGAAGAATTAAATCTTGGTCAGTGATGCTCAGATAAAAAAAAATCTTTTTTCCAGACATTCTTATTAAACAACTTGCTTAATTTTCAGATAATAATGAGGAACTTATCAACAAGATTAAACACGGTGAATTCACTCTTCGAGACATGTATGAACAGTTTCAAAATATCCTCAAGATGGGTCCATTTGGTCAGATAATGGGAATGATCCCCGGATTCAGTCAGGTAGATACAAAAAAAATTTCCATCACTTCACATTTTTCATTTTATTAAAAATCCAATTTTTTTAGGACTTTATGTCAAAGGGCACCGAACAAGAATCAATGGCTCGATTGAAAAGACTCATGACAATGATGGATAGTATGAACGATGGAGAGTTAGACCACAAAGATGGAGCAAAGCTCTTTGCAAAAGAACCAGGTATGAACCTTACACAGTACAATCCTTACATTCCATCGTGTCAATATTTTTGCTCAACTAGGACGAATCAGGAGGATAGCTATGGGATCAGGTGTCATGGAAAGGGAAGTACAAGAACTCATCAAACAGTATACGAAGTTTGCACAAGTAAATAAATTCCCTAAAGTCAAAATATTTAGTTGCAATCACTAAAGCTTTTCTTTTGTAAAAAAAACCAGGTTGTAAAAAAGATGGGTGGGATCAAAGGTCTTTTCAAGGGTGGTGATATGACAAAAAACGTGAACCCTCAACAGGTAAATTTTTCAAAATAATTCTCAATTTATTTGAACGAAAAGAACAAAATTTGTTAGATGGCCCAACTGAATCAACAAATGGCAAAAATGATGGATCCAAACATACTTCGTCAAATGGGTGGAATGAATGGCTTACAAAATATGATGAGGCAGTTACAGTCTGGAGCTGGAGGTCCAATGGGAAATATGGAAAAATTATTAAAACGTTAAAAATTGATTCCTTCCTTGAAAAATTGTTATCCTGAACATTAAAAAGACTGTTCAATCGAATGAAAAAGTTCCTAGGGGGGCCCCTGAGTTCGTGGTGCGGACTTTGCTAAATTTAGGAACATTGTTATTTGTAAAGTTTTTAGCAGAGGTTTGGCAAAAATAAAAGTCCTTATGAATTTGAAAATGAAGGCTAAGTGAATCTTATGGTAGATAATTTTTGGCACAATCTCAAGGCAGAACCTTGAGCTAATTAGTATGAGCAACCCACCTTACCTTGAGGTTAGGGTCGTGCCATCATTCAGTCTAATTCAATAATAAATGTTGATCCAGGAAGCACAAAGAAAGGGCATCTTTTGATCCAGAGCAGGTTTAAAACTAGACCTTGGCAACCCCAGGCGTAAGGGATTTGACAACTTGCTAATCAGCAAGAGGGATGCTCACAATCAAATCCCAACATGGCTGTATATGGTCAAATTAAAGGTGAAATTGACATATCGCCATCACCCTGGTTCCTTGGACCCAGAAAAGACAATCTTATCAAGAGATTACTATTACCCAGACTGAGGATGCCTTGATTTTTTTGCAATCCAAGGTTGAAAAATTGCTGCCACGGCTGAGGATGGAGCCCACAACCCCAAATCTTACTTCTCAGTCAGCCTTTACATTTTTCCATGGCCACCCCTTAGGATCTATGTGCCCTTTAACTTTAACCAAATGCAAAAAATAATTTTGAACCTATGTGTAAACATTTATTACACTTGGTACAAATGTTTAAAATTCAGTTTAATGCAGTTTTGAATTTTTTAACGAAAAAAATTGACACGTGACAGTTTCTGTACAAAAAGACGAGCAGTCCCCAAATGTTTGGTTTTGTCTGGATTGAGATTGCTGACGATAAAAGCACTAGTATCCTCCACCGAAGCCTTGCCCACCTCCAGGGTAATCTTCCGTACCAGCGAACCCTCCGCTGTTGTAGCCTGAAATTTAGAGAAATATTAATGGCTTCCGCAAGTTGTGAAAAAATTTTCAGATTAAAATGTACCGGAATTGTATCCTCCAGATCGACTGGGAGGGTTACCAAACCCTCCTGAAGGTATTTCAGGGCCGCCTCCGAAATTTGGGCCTCCCGAATTATAACCTCCTGGGCCGGAGTTGTAACCACTGCTATATCCTCTAGAATTACCACCTGAGTTTGAGGGGCCACTCATATTGGACTTAAAGCCTTGGTCAGGAACACCAAAACCGCCGTTGAAACCTTTTGGGTTGCCAAAATCGTTTCCATAAAAGTTGAAGTTTCCTCCGCGTCCTTCAGGCCGACTCGCGTCGTTACGATTTCCGAAGCCACCCCCTCCCATGGGTCCTCCTCCAAACCCTCCTTGATTGTTGGGGCCGCTTGGACCGCTGCCAAATCCACCTTGAGGCCCGTCGTTGAAGTCCCTTGGGCCTCCTCCGAATCCTCCTCGTGGTCCGCCGCCACCGAATCCGCCTCCATGGTGTGAGTTGTCAAAATCTCCAGAAGACCTATCGTTAAAGCCTCTTCCTCCGAATCCACCTTGGGGTCCGCCAAAACCCCCACCACCTCCGTGTGACCTGCTTGGTCCACCGTAACCACCTCCAAAGTTTCTTTGAGGGCCTCTTGGCTCATCGTCACCCATCTTTTCGTAGAATAACTCTACGTATCTATGCTGCATGTTTTGACGATCCTTGGACATGGCGCGATTGGCATCCTCCTCACTGTTAAAAGCAAATGAATTAAGCTGCCGTTTCTGAGGATCTTTTTCGATAATATTACCAAGAAAAGAGAACTTCAGCTTCCCCGTTAGGACGTCCTGAGGAGTTGAGCTTAATTATTATATCAACTGGATTGGCTAAGGATCCGAACCACTGAAACAAGAAATAGGTTAAAGTAAGTGCTTAACATGGACTAATTATTTTTTACCTGAGCAATGTCTCTTTCTGTGACCTTAAAGGGTAGGCCCCTCATTTTTACAACGTGATTGGGACCACCAAAGTTGTTTGGCCCACCATGAAATCCATTGGAGCCTCCTCCGCCAAAACCTTATAAATTGAAAAGTGGTTTAAAAAAATCCAGTATTTTAAAAATTTCAGATTTACATACTTTTGAAGTTTCTGGATCCTCTTCCTTGGGGCCCACGGCCTGATCCAGGACCATTTCTGTCATAAGGTCCAGGTCTTCCGCGCATCATGTTTCCATTATTTCTGCTTCCTCTCATGAGATCTTTTGCCTGGCTTTTCTGGGCCTCATGCATGCTTGATCGGAAAACTTCAATATATCTAAATGCCATACATTGAAAAATATATTAGATTCTCAGTAATGGAAGATTATTTCAAAAACTTTTTCGGTTTAGTTGAAAAAAAAAGATTATATTTGCTAGCCACAAAATAGGTAGGTATCTTATCCGATCCAGAGTTCTGTATCCAGTAGTCATTGATATTCCATCACAGCAAATGCTTTTAACACATGAAAGACAATTATGGATGTGACATTATTCTGATGGGACCACCAGGTCAAAACCAGAATACATGTCACAAACGTAAATGTCGAATTGCCATTTAAAAGAAAGAACAAATAATGACTACTGAAATCCCAGTCATCTCCAAATACTTTCTTAGTATTTAAGCTAATTTGCTAGAAAGCAGCCTTTTTTATAAAGTCATAAATAACCTCCAAATAAGGACTCTTTTCAGTCCAAAATGAAAAAGTTATTCCTCAAAAAAAAATTTTGAAAAAAAAGGGAAACATTTTCAGGCTATCCAGTTTAAATTATTGTTTCTAAAAGGCTGGTGCCGATTAGAAATCGCCTAACATGTTAAGTTCAACCGTCTATTTGTCTGCATAATTATAAACCGTTTAAACGCAACCATTTACTCTCCAACCTGTGCCCCATTGTTTTCTTGTTCCTCTCCAACGCATTTTGAGTATCTTGCTCGCTAGTAAACTGCACGAACGCCTCTCCCGAGGCGCGACCCTGAGAATCCAAAGTCAGTAAGATCCCGTTGTTTGCTATTTGCAGCCCTAGAATCACCCACAATATCCAAAAAACAATGTTAAGCCATATTCCCAATCAGGTCTTGGCAAGTTTTGCCAGCTAAATTTTTTTGCTCCTGGTATGGACAATCCCTTTCCAGGCCAAATTTTGATTAATTAAAACAAATAACTTGCAAAATGCAAGTCGAACAGAAAAACCTTACCTTCGAAAAAGTCGCAAACATCTTGCTTTGTGGCCATAAAAGGAAGTCCACGTAGCTTGATAACATTATCATTATTATTGACACTGTCATCAACAATTTTCCCACCATTTTTGATAATGTCAGTCATTTCTCTCTTTGGTGCTTTTTTTACTGCAAAAGATCAGATTTTTTAGCCTCAAAAATTCCAAGTGCATAGCAAATAAAATCTCACATTCAACGTAACGTTTGCCTAAAGTTTCTCTATCCTTCTTCAAAGCATTCTCGAAATCTTCCTTTGTTTCGAATTCAACATAAGCCTCCCCACTTGCTCGGTTTTCAGCGGTCTTGACCATTACAATACTATCTTTGCCTGAAATAAGATGGAATGTGTGGTGGCAGGAAATATTTACAATTGATTGTTCATTAATATACCATTTGCAAGTTTACAATCTTTGAAGAATTCTTCAACTTCGTCAGTGGAGGCAGACCAAGGTAGGCCTCGACACCTAAATTACAAAGTAATTAAAGACATTTTGCCTTGGAATTGTGAGCTACTGTTACTTACTTAATGACGTATTCCTGGTCATCCTCAATCTCCTCTTGCTCATCAGGGATAAGGGACGTTTCCTTCTCGTCGTCGCTCATTTTGGTTTTGCTGAACAATACTTTTTTGTTTAACACAATTAAGGCTTTTTTTGAAAGGAGTTTTCCTTACAAAGACTGTCAGGAGTGACTGGAGTTGAGGCAGAAAAACACAAGCCAATAAGAATAAAGAAATCTGAAGTTGTCAGCCGATCGATTCGCTTTCTCTCTAGCCAGAAAAATAGTTGGGCTTTTGGGGCAGGTGAGGCTGATCACCAATGAAGGAGCTTCGGCACACGCTGGCTTTAATGGCTGCTTCTGGCCAACTAAATATATCGGCTGTCTTGCTAATTTAGCGAAAAAAGAAAGAGTCACTAATCGAGTAACGCCAGGAACAAAAAAGTTAAAAGGAATTTGCCACAAAGGAAAATAATGAAATCAATCTTTGGCAGATTTAAGATTTTTGTTAGGTTTTTTAGGCTGATATACATTTAAAAAAGTTTTGAAAATATTTATTTTGTCTAAAAAACACAAAAGTGTGAAAATTTAATATTCTAAAAGAAAAATTTGTAGATATCTTCTGAACAGTTGTGTGGAAAAGTTTTGATACCTATGGTAAATTTGATACATCAACAATAGCTTTAAATAAAAGCTTATTAAAAATCATTTCACATTAAAGTAAATTGTAGAACTTCTCCATTGAAGTTAAATGCTAGAATCAAGTCTATCATTAGAATTTTTCATGTTATAACTATGCTTATCACATATCTTCACACATCTTTTCAATGAGGAGGAAAGGGAAAGAAAGAAGTAAACTACAAAATGTGGGAAATTCAAAATAAACAAACAGAATGGGAAGTGACGTCATCAAAAAAACTTTTTAAACTTAATTTAACTATTTTTTTATTTACTTAAGCATTTCAGTTTGGGTTTTTATTCTATTTTATTTACAACTATTTACAAAACAGTATTTATAATTTGTGTTGTGTTTGATGCTATTTGATTTGATTTTGTTTTCATGACGTCACAAAGAAACCTTGAAAAATGATGTGTTTTGAAAAGCATGGCTTCTTTAGCGCTTTTTCAACTCAATCCACAAACCTAAAATCCTCCTTTTGGCTCGTGAACCTGAACTAAGGTCTTGGATCTGCAGACAATTCTGTTAATTATTGTTTCCAGTCTTGGTTTTCAAAGTTAGAACCCTAAAAATGCCAGAAATGACTGAAGCCTTGTCGAAAAAAACAAAAGAAGAAAAGAACGAATCAGGGTAAGAGATAAACTTTCCAGGTCAATAAAATGGAGGTAAACTTGCCGGCCACTTTGAATAACAAAGCTAACTATGAAAATAATTGCATTGCCATTGAATTTCTCATTGTTTGTTTTTAAATAATAAGTTTTAATTAATGCTATTTTGTTAAATTTGGTTTAACAGGTCAGACGCTGATTCTGATGACGATTCTGTCCCAGAGTTGGAAGAAAAGGATCCAAATGCACCCAAGACAATGAATCCGCTGGCAGCAGCGGCTGGCATTGACGAGGAGCTTGTCTCAAAGGTCAAGCAGACACGTGGGGAGAAAAAGGCAAGGAAGATTATGTCAAAGTTGGGACTGAAACAGGTGAATTTTCTAAGTTAAATCTTGCATCAATTTTAAACACATTTCATCAATGGACATTTTTCCACCCGTAAAGGTTCCAGGTGTGACTCGAGTTGCCATCAGAAAGTCGAAATCCATTCTGTTTGTAATCAACAGACCTGAGGTGTTTAAAAGTCCGGCCGGAGACACTTACGTCATCTTTGGTGAAGCCAAGATTGAAGATATGTCTCAGCAAGCTCAGGTACACAATATGAGATGATTAAATGTCTGTTAGACAAATGCATCATTTCAAATGTCCTTCTAATTGATAAATATAGCTAGAGGCTGCTCAACGCTTCAAGGCAGCCGATGCACCTACGGCCCCAGAGATGTCCGGCTCGTCAACTGCACCTCCCAAAGCTATTCCTGAAGAACCGGAAGACGATGAGGAGGTCGACGAGAGCGGAGTTGAAGAGAAAGACATTGATCTGGTTATGTCTCAGGCCAACGTTACGAGGTAATATTTTCACCCAGTCGAATTTAAATGTATTTTGTGAGAGTCATACAATATTTCACTACAGGTCCAAGGCTGTCAAGGCACTTAAGAACAACAAAAATGATATCGTCAATGCTATTATGGTAAGTCCCTTTTTTAGATCCTTATTGCTCATGGTTTTTTTTAAATATTGTTGTTTCAAAATTATTCAATTTCCACATGTTTTTTTTCACAGGAATTGACGATGTAAAAGCTGTACAAGCAGATCCACACAGCCCGTGACTCCAAAAATAATTTGTTTTTCTTTTGTTACTTGGAACAACCATACAAGAAAGGACCTCCTCTCCTTTTACTTCGAGCAGACTCCCAACGGGTTTTATTACCTTCTTATCCAGCATTCATCTTAAACAGCCTCCATGTCTGTTTAGTTATTTCAATCCTTCAATGCAGCCCGACGTTAACAAACGAAATTGAATCAAGCAACCCGTCATACCTGCGGAGATTAGTTGGCTAGTTGGAACAAAGCCTGTCTAGTCTGCTCACTTTCCCTTTGTGTAAAAATGCTCCTGGATAAAATGAGCTTGAGAAAAATAAAAGAAAAACATTTACCCATTGTCTTTTATGCTAAAATCGGGAGGATTAGGTAAAAAAAGGGGATTTTTAGTTTAAGAAGTCAAGATGCACTTCTTACCAGTAGCTGAAACTGTCTCATCTGGGGCTTCTGGAACCTTGTTTTACATCCCTTGCTTCAACAATGACCCCTTTTGCACTTGGAAAGGCCTGTTTTTGTCTATGGATTCATTTAAAAGGCCTCAACTGCTCATCATTTGGATAGAAAAAAAGTGTACAACTAGCAGTTCTAGGAAACAGTTAATTAATGAAAAAAGACACCTTTTCATCAGAGCAATATTAATTTTCAGAAAACATACAATGAATATTTACATATCAAAGTTTGTACCTTTAACAATTGGATCTTTGTTTCTGAAAAAAAATTAATTGGAAATTGCAAAAAGATCAAGAACTGATAATTCAGAGGCTTTCACCTGAAAAAATAATGTAAGAAAATAGTCTTTGAAACACTCATATTTATGAAAATACTACAAATAATCATTAAATTATGGGAAAAATTACAGTGTATATTTACATACTTTGATGGAGCACACTATAAAATGATTACCACATTTAAGCAGGTTGAATGAGTAGATGTTCGAAAGTCATCTATTGAAGGAAGAAATGATTTATTTGACATTCCTAATTTTAGTGGCTCACTTAGTTGAGCCAATCTTGTCTGCTTCAAGTTGTTCAACATTAATTACATCAAACAGTATTTGGCAAAATGGACAGGTTTAGCCTGGTTTTTTTTATTTTGAATTCAAGCTTTAAAGGAAATAAGATTTTGGATGAATCCAGGTTGCCAGCTTGAACTTCAATGTCCCTGTAACCAGTAGCTCTTGGAAAATAGATCTGAATTTTGATGCACCCATCACCACACTGACATTTTACACAGGAATAGTTGCTTGCACTACACCAACCTCTTGTTCAGTGACAAATCAGGTAAGATTTAGACTCTGGATATTTTGCTAATATTGCACCCAGGATTAAAGATGCTCTGATCTCAGCTGGAAACCTTTTTTTACCAATTCATGGCAGCTTGGAGTCAGGGACTAACTGAGGTGGCAGGATTTGTATGTACCTCAGTTAGGGAAAAGGATTATTGTATGATTTATTTAGTAGATGGAGGGTCTCCATGGCTGAGTGATCAAAGCCACCTGACTGGGAACTAAGATCTAAGGTTGCATTTTCACTACCCTGCCATGCCAGCTATTTTTCAAACCTGTATTACAAAAAAAACATCGACAAGGCATCCCCGGTCAGGGTAAAGGCAATTCTCAGTGACTCTAATAAAGGTATTCCCTTGAGAAGTTATCATCGGATGAGTCCAAACTGTACCAGATTATTATTATTGTTGAGCAAACCTCTAACCTTAAGTACACTGGGTTTAGAAATAAGGGATTGAATAGGATGGTTTAAACCCAGGCATTGGCAAACCTTTGACCCTGGGTTGCAAAAAACTAGTAAATATATAAAAAAAAGTGTTTAACCCAAGCCAAAAAAATGGCCAATAATGCATCTAGAACAGGGTGTCCTAGCCTTCACCATTAAATTAAAAACTTGACCCTGGCCTGCCTTTTTTGGCAAGAAAAAAGACTTTTTTGACTCACTGTTTTGAAGCTTAGATAATGAGGATGCATTTTTTACAATTAACCACCTGAAAAGACTCATTTTACAGCCAAAAGGTAAGGTATATGGGTTCTTCCCTTAATTTGAATTTTTGATCTATTGGGATTAAAGTCAAAGCTTTGAAACAAAAAAAAAACATTTTAAGAGAATAGAAATCTGCTTTCTCAATTGATTTGATCCCTAGGATTTCTAACTTCAGCAGAGCTTTGATAATTTCAGGATCATCTTTGAGTCTGTAACTGTGCCAAAAGTGACCCCCAAAAACCCTAAAAAGTTATAGCAGTTTGACCTGCAAAAACAAATTTGGATCATAGGGTGCCCTTGCTCTTCTGGTCTTGGTCCAATTGGCAAAAGGGCTTTGAATCCTTACATGTAATTTTTTATGTTTCAAAATGTCAAATTTTCTCAAGCCTGTTACTCTACAATCCCAAGTCAATATTTATCTGACACTTGTTGGTGAACAAACACAAGTGTTAAAAAAAGACAGCAATTCTGTAATTAAATGCAAAGAAAGTTCATCCACAAAGATGTTTGATCAAGAAAACTTTGTTATTAATAAAGGTGGCTTCTTATTAATTTATTAGAGCTATAATGGAAATCAGATTCAAGGCTCTCCATTATCTCTTGGCTTCCAAACTGCTTTTGCCACTTCAGCAACTGCACCCTCAATTGTCTCTGCTGTTTACAATGGAGTTCAGGTTTGTGCAGCCAGTGGGGTGTCAACATTACCACCTTCAACAACCACAACTACTCCACCAAACGGTTCTGACTTCAATTTTTAAAGATTTGGTACAGATTATGAAAGTTTCTTTACAGGTTGTGCATCTAATTTTAAATTCATGCAACAATGGCCTGGTGGAGCCAATGGTGAGCTTTACATCCCAGTCACTTCAAGTGTGACTTCTTGGACTGTGAAGGTTACCATGCTTGATCCATAGGGGTTTTTTTCTGCCCAAAAAACACAAAAATGAATTTCCAGGTGACATTTTCATCACCCATTATCAGCTTTAACCCATATACAGGGTCTTCACCCTCACTGTCAGGAAGCACAGTCACTTTTTCTAATGCCAACTTTAATGGGATCCAATCAGCTGGAACCAATTTAGTTTTAGGGTTTCAGGTAAAAGTAGACAAAAAAGGGGTTTTATATCTGTCAATTTAGTTTTGATATCTTTTGATAGATTTCAATGACTGGGTCAGTTGCTCCACCAATAATAAATCTACTTTTCAATGGTGTTTCAGCTTGTGGAGGATCAGCTCCAGGGTAACTTATATTTGAACTACAGTTTCATTAAACTTTAATTTTGTGTCAAACTTCTGAATAAAAGGACAACCTTGCCTCCAGTAA
>Ga0194133_10007270_pt1 | contig 13335 bp, 13 predicted proteins | sample TA2KigOf40mmetaG_FD_155448 | JGI IMG/M metagenome (GOLD analysis project Ga0194133, IMG submission 155448) | Freshwater microbial communities from Lake Tanganyika, Tanzania - TA2015055 Kigoma Offshore 40m | ecosystem: Environmental > Aquatic > Freshwater > Lake | place: Tanzania: Lake...
GTAATAACATAAACAAATAGTCAAGTGACATTAAGTGTTACGTAATAACATTCAAATCCAAATATCAAGATATTTTTTGTTCCAATGACTTGCATGTGACACGTATTGTTGATACCGGTGGAGAACCAAGTGTTTACATTTTACTTAAATTTTTCAATTCTGCAATTTGCAAAAGACTTGAGTTTTGATTTCTGATGAATCCAGTCAATTTAAATTTTCAATCAAAAGCTGGTCGATGGAGACAACTGGTAGACATGACGTTGTGAAAAATTGAAACGATTGAGTGTTGAATATACAACAGTGCTTCAGAATGAACCTGCTATGGATTCTTAAACAAAAAAGCTGTTTGCGGTATCCTCCAATATATAAGAACGGTGGGTTCTGTACTCTCCTAATTGAGGAAAGTTTAATCATGGTCGTTATTAATTAAGGTTTTACCCGTTATTTTCATTTGGCACATCATGGTCTCTGTAACCACTACGAAACACTGAATATTAAGGAAGATGCAAGCGAGAAGGAAATAAAAGAAGCTTATTTATTAATGTGCAAGAAGTATCATCCTGATGTCAATAAGACAAAAAATGCTGACGCACATTTTCGGTGACATTTAGACACTTTCATGTCAGGTTTATTGCCATTAATTACTTGACTTTGTTTTTTTGTAGCGAAGTGCGAGAGGCTTATGAAGTTTTGAGCCACGAGGGCCTCCGTCAAAAATATGACTATGACAGAAAAAAGTCAAAGTTGATCTACGATTCTTACAAAGATGAAAGAAACACACCATACAAAAATGATAATAATGTTGGTCGAGAATGGAGATCTTTCAGAAGAAACGATACCAGAGGGTCTCCAGGACCAAGGTTCGAGGAAAAATATTATGAAAGAAACGACGATTATTACAAGTTCAAAGAAGAATTGTCGGAAGCTCTTCGTGCGAGGCAGAGGGAGAGGGAAAGGGGTTTCAAGGTATAAAAAATGCACGAATAAAAATATTGTGACTTTGACGGTATTACACAGAGCCGTAGATTTATAATAAAACCTATTGGCCTATTTTGCAATAGCATTTGACAATTTCCTCTCCACCAAAACTTCAAAAACTATGGGTTTTTTTGACGAAGAGTTATTTCACCAAGAAAGCTTTCTAAAAATTCTTTATAGATCTGGGAAGATACTATTTTCTGGATCTTTCCACAAAGATCAAGAGTTGTATATCAAAGAAGAAGAGGTGAGACGAAATTTTCAAAAAATGTTATTTGAATGGTAAATAGCCAATTTTCTTACTCTATTAGTCGCTTTTTATTTCAGAGCAACCTCGAGGATTAATGTCTCGTATGTTACGCTTGGGAATTATAATCTTTCTTCTGTCTTTTTTTTTTGATTTAATCAGAGCAGCACAAGACGAAGTTAAGATTGAGGCAGCAGCTTGGTTGAAGTCCATGGAGAACGAGAAAACGATACAAAAAAAGGCTTAAGAGTTAATAATTTCATTGAAAATTCCTTCAGTTAATAATAAAGTTAATTAAACAGACGTAAGAGGGTTGAACTGTGTGTAAATAAGACTAGGGTCATTATTCTTCGAAATGTTTCCATTTACATTAGGAGATTGTGATTCAGGTTTATTGGAAGAGGTTATTGAAATTTTGGAAAAAGGGTCATTCTATTTTTGAAGTGTCACAAATAATAATTACTTTTCAGAAAAGTTGGCAAAAAAAATTTTAAAGTCTGTTTCAGTTTTTAACCTTAGATTTTGCTCTATTTTGATGATTTTTTAAGCCTTCCAGGATCAAGGCTCGGCAGCTGAATTGAACATTTTAAACCTGAAGATCTAGCTGATCCCTTACTGCTAGGCTGCAGTGAGCCCTTGATTTGTCAAATCCATCTATCAATAACCATAGAAAGGCTTTGTATGTAAGGCATTTTGTAGAATGGTAAAAACCATTATTTTAAAGTTTACAAAAAAAGTTAAGAAAATTTGCGTTACAAACAAGAGGGGTAATTTTTTTTAACAATGAAAAATTTTCAGTTAGAAAATTTAGATCCACTGATCGCGTTGGAACGTGTTTTTGCAGGTTTTTGTTACAATTTCAAAGTCAGGAAGTCTAATCGTAACAGAAGTGAAAACGTACCGCACGCTCAACTTTAAAGAGTGCGGAAAAGTTTGAACTAGATGATAGTTTACTCGATCTCCGCAGAAAATAAATGTTACGTTGCCAAGAAGTTACAAAATATTGCTATTGTCCAGCTGTCAGCTGTTATTTCCGAATGACCGTAATATTTAAAGAAAAAGTGAGCTGGGGTGCGAGGCATATACCCCCACGTGACTTTGTGGATTACAGATTGCTTAATGTTGATGAGACGCAGTGGCAGTTCCATTTTAATTGAAAAAACGCCTTCAATCTTTTAAATTGCCAGAGCTGTCGTCGTCACAATTTTTGCTTCCTCAGTATATATCCAACAATGTGAACAATTCTACCGAAGAGTGTATTTGGTTTAAACTTAATGCTAATCATTTTATCACAAATTGACGGGATATTAAGCCAAAGTATGCCAAGTCCCCAGAAGATAAAAACTTTCAAAGTCATCACCAAAACCTTAGATCCAAGGGTAAGATTTACCACACAGAATAACTCGTGCAAAATTCAGTTTATCATATTGAAGTATTTACATGTGGTTTTAATCTGACGTCTCTCTATTTTTTGAAGATCATTCTGCGGCTTATTTGAGATTTGGTGTTAAAACTTACAATTGTTTGTTTCAGTTGAAAAAGTAAAATGGATACCTGTTGAGATTTTCATTTATACCTTTCATCTGGTCCTCTGTCCAGCAGCAGGAAGAGTAAAAAGTTGCAGTGAAAATACAGGTAAAAGGTTTTTAGTCATCTGCAAGGAAAGAGGATAAGTAAACCGAGTAAAATATGAGCAAAGAAATGTCTTAGTACTTAACTTGATCCATACCATTGTTATTTTTGTGTGTCAGTCAAAGTTTCCAAAAACTGACCTCTGATTCCTCAAACTAGTTTGAGCTTATGCAAACTCAGGCTTTATAACATTTTTCATAACGAATCAGATATTTCAAAGATTAGGAGATGTTAGAATTCTTCTAAAGTTATTTTATCACCAGGATTTTTGTTTTTGGATATTTTTTTTACATCCAGACCCTGTTGAGGTTATTTTAAGAGAAACTTGTTTGGGCAAATCTCTCCCTCCCTCTAAAAGTTGTTCACAAAAAATCTCCTTCAAATTGTCAAGCGTATTAAGTAAAATTATTTTTTTAGAGTGCCAATAACGATGCTACAATCAGAGCAGAGACAGACGACAGTGCTGGTCAGGTCATAACTGAAACGAAATTTTTCAAAGGAACAGAGATTGAAAAACCAAAATTGCCATTTGATCTGTGACAATCCAGTCAAATCAAATGCAGAATAGTTTCCAATGAGACACTCTTCAACAACGGAATACATCTGCTGAAGAAAGACAAAAAAGATTTTTGTCAAGCTGCAGTTATGAGTGGGTTAACGTATTTCTACAGACCACCCCATGTTTCCGAGCCTATTAACGAGGAGATGTTGGTGACACACGTCAAGTCTCAGATGTAAGACCAAAAACCAACATTTGATAAAATAAAGTACTTCTAGTAACTGCAACTTTTATTATTTTAGTGAGTATTACTTTAGCCCTGAGAATTTGCAAAAGGATATTTTTCTACGACAAAATATGGATTCTGATGGATCGATTCCCATCAGCTTTATTGCTGGTTTTAATCGTGTCAAAGCGTTGACAAAAGATGTGGACCTGATTATAAAAGCTATAGAAAGCTCGGACAAAGTTGAGGTCGTCAATCAATCAAGGGTGAGTCTGTAACAAAAAAAATACTATTCTCCAAATGGCAAAAGTAATTTCGAGACATATTTTAAAGTATTTCTTCCTAAAACAACATGAACTTTAGTTACGTGCGAAAGAAAATCCTACAAACTGGCCGATTAACTCTGGTGAAATTGAATCCGTTTTAACTGCTGCATCCGGTCAAACTGAAGTCAAAAAGGTAACCTGGTTCATAGAGTACATTTGTCAAAAAAATATATTGTATTTTATTTGAAGGAGACTCTTAACCAATTTGAGAACCTGAAAGCAGCTGCAAGTTCTGACGAGCTTAACCCCTATGTCCCAGAGTTTATTACGCCTTTGATCAAATTAACTCAGTCACTAAGCTTTGACAACGATGATGGAACTGACGGAGACACAGAGGATGGACCCGAGATCAATCCTAAATTTTCTTTAGAGGCAGCCGACACTGGGGAAAACTGGGTTGAAGTAAGAAACACTTATTACCTTTATCAATTTTTACTTGACGTTCATAATCTAAAAACTCCTTTGACAGCAAGAAAATTGTTTACTGTTTAATTGCAACCCTGGGTTTTTAAATTAATTTCTTGAATGCTGAAACAAAGCGGGATCAAAGTGCTGATCAACCATAAAACTTCTTTATCAAGTTTGCTCCCTTCACCCTTGCTTTCAGTTGAAAATATTTACTGTTAATGAAAAATAATTGTTACATTATTTTGATGAAAATTCTTCAAAATAGGTAAAGAAACGAAAGGATCGCGAAGAACGAAAATCAGTTGCCAAAGAAGTTGTTGTTCTCAAAGATGATGTCAAGGAGGAACTGGATTTTATGTTTGAAGATGACATTGTTGTTCCTGCAGCTAGACTAAATCAGTTTTCTTCCTTGTGAGTTAATCAGCATTTTTGAAAAAGAAAGATTTAGTTCATTTCGAATTGGCCCTTAGGAACGACAGTGACTCTGAGTACGACGAGCTTAGTGATGGAGAAATTAGTAAGCTTATCATTGTAACACAAACACCCGCTAGACCAAGGAAGCATGAGGGATTCGACAAAACAGGGAAATATACTTCTAGGTATTTTTCCTAATTCATTCATTTCTACAGATCTGATATTCGACCAAAACATTTTTTTCACATTTTAGAGCAAGAATTACTCAAGACATAGCTCAAGTAATAAATGATGGACTTTATTTTTATGAGGAGGATTTGTGGAATGACGATGAAATTGATTGGGTAGGGAGAAAAGTTGAACTGTCACATGGCATCCATCTTTTTAACTATTCAACACTTCTTCTAACATCCCTCTAAATATTACTCACATTGGTTTCAGATCGACCTGAAAGATCAGACTAATGTAAATATCATTAGTCAGGAGGACTTCGAGAGAATTCGTCCCTCGAAGGCAATATTCAACAATCCATTAAGGCCTCCACCACCACCACCAATAAACACACCTTGTGTATTTGGAAGTGTACAGGTCACTTTCTAAAACTAAAACTACAGTGATGTACTTGTCTTGATACACATATTAATTAGGGTTTTTTTTTCAGATTCCCATGGCTAATAATCAAATAAACTTTGATTTTGATGAAGAGAAAATATCTTCACTGTCGTCCAACAAGTTAGCAATATTTTTAATCTTTTTTTGACAGGCTTACATAATTTATATAGCTTATAGGTTGAATTAAATTGTTTCTTTTTAAGGAAACATTCTCGTTATGGACGGAAGCCTCGGTTTTACCCAGTCACGAAAGAGTCGATCACGCAATTTTCCGAGGATGAGCCTCGCAAAAGGAAGACCAGTCACAGCCATAATCCTCCAGTTGAGCATCATGTTGGATGGGTTATGGACTCGAGAAATCATAGAAAAAATGAGTGTTCAGACACTGGTAGTCAAGCTAGCAGGTATACTTTTTCCCTTGGTGATTTTGAGCCACAAACGCCTGATCCAAAACAAACCTTCTAGTTATGGCACACCCCAATCGTTGCCCTCTTTCCAACATCCGTCGCATGGGCTTCTAAAAGAAAACGGGTTCACACAACTTCAGTACTCCAAGTATCATTCCAGATGTTTGAAAGGTACAAACTAAACGTCAGTTGAAGCTGATTTTTCCCTTAATGGTGTGAAATCTTTTAAGACCGCAACCGATTGGGTATCGGGCACTCTCAGGAAATGAATACTTTGTTTCGTTTCTGGTCGTTTTTCCTGCGTGGTAACTTTAACAAAACCATGTATGAAGAGTTCAAAGCACTAGCTTGGGAAGATGCAGGCGAAGGCTACAGGTAGGTAGTGCAGCCTCTTGAAAGAAGCACTTTTTGAAAACACCAAAAATGTGAACCAACTGTTTTCATACAGATATGGCTTGGAGTGTTTGTTCAGATTTTACAGCTATGGCTTAGAGAAGAAATTCCGACCTGATATATATAAAGACTTTCAAAATGAAACACTCAAGGACTTTGAGACTGGACAGCTTTACGGAATGGAAAAGTTTTGGGCATTTATAAAATACTACAGGTGAACTAAAAACTATCTCGAGTTCGTTCGAAAAAATTAAATATTATCCCGCACAATTTTGGCAGGCACTCTGGTGAGCTTTACATACTGCCTAAGCTCAAAGAGCAACTTGGTAAATTCCAAACCATTGAGGACTTTCAAGTTCTCTACAACGTGAGTCTTTATTAAAACTCTTGAGAATTGTCTGTTTGATATTCAACGAAAGATCTCTCTTTTTTTAAGGACTCTGATATTCAGAGGAGATCAAGCAATCCATCATTTTCCAAAAGCTATAATCAGGTTGAATTCAATCAGTTAAATTTGTTGGACGCCTGGCTAAATTAACGACTCTTGTTCAATTTACAGCGACATTCAAGTGGCAGCTCTGTAGGATCAAATCGATCCAGAACTTTATCTGAGGGCGAGGCTTGGAGTCAATCAGATAGCCCCCACCATAACAAACAAGTTTATGGAGGAAGGTTATCTGGTTGTCCAGATACGCTGGACCAGACAGGGGCAACAAAGTCATGCTCCCAGGGGTCGACAACGAGCACACAATTACAAAAGCCTTACCAAGGGAAGACAAAGGTTGGTCGCCATTCTGAAAACAGATCAACTTAAATTCCTGACAATTTGTAATGGCAATGCAAGTAATTGTGTTTTTGTTGTAAAAGTAATTTAACTTGTACGAATCACCCACAGATGTTGCTTTTCCAGGGTGAAAAATTGTTAGCCCACTTAGTGTTTAGCTATCCTGTACAGTTTCAATTTTGACAACAATATCTTTTCTGCCTTAACAAGAATACATACAAATCAAAATTTTCTTAATTTAATACTTTTTTAGTCTAAGAACTGAATTGGTGCTAAATACTAGTTTGACATGTCGTTTTTATTTTTTACACTTTAAAAAATGAGACAAGTGTTTTTCAAGATTGATCGAAATAGATTTTCTATTCTATAGCCTTGGATTTGACGCCTTGGTTTACATCCTTATAAATATTATGGAAAATAAATATTTTTCTAAATATAGTGAAGAAAAGTGACTCCTGATCTCATTGGTTCCAGAGAAGCATATCTCTAGGGGGGAAGGGCCTAGTCAACTTTAAGCCCTTGGTCTAGATCGGTGTGGAAGGGAGCCAAAGATTGCCTTAATCACCCCAAAAATCCACGAGGGATCACTTCCCCCTCCCTGAGATCAGTGATTTCACAAACCCTACCCCGTAGCCTCTGTCAACTCACATGAGGTTATCTGGGCCTTTCTCATCAGCAGGCTCAGCTGGGTTTGGCTTGCCTTTCGAAATAAAGCTGCTTCCAGAAACAGACAAGGCTCAAAATATATGGATTTCATGCATAAAAAATGAATTTTTATTGCAAAAAGTTGAAGGAGAACATTAAAACTTGAGATCACAAACAAAATAATTTTTTCGTTACAAAGATTCAGGACAATTTACTGTGAAAAATTTGCTTTACAAAAAATGATGAACTCAGATACAGAATCTTCATCTCCTTCCCCTCGCATGGACTCTGTGATTTCATCATTTTCTACCAAAGGAAGAAAAAGTTGGGCGAATTCTCCGCTGTACGGAGGATTGATGGTGTCCAAAACTTCTCTTACAAAATGTCTGATTAGGGAGACATCAGTGTCCTTGTTTTCCCAACATGACCTGAATTTAACAAACATTATTAACAACCACAATTTTACAGATCAGTTTTTCCTAATTTTTACAGCTAAAAATACCTTATGTATTTGACCACTGGAATTACATAGCCTCTTGAGAGAAGATTGACCAATCGATCGAGAAGCATCTTTTTTATTTCCAGCTGAGCTAGAATTTCCAGAGATTCGTATCTGGCTTCAAAAAGTTGAACAAACAGCTAAAACAAATTAAGGTTAATTTTTTAATATTAAAAAAAATATGACTCAAAAAATGAAGCGGAAAAATTCAAAACAGTTACCTCAAGTATCCTATGATGCAGCAAAGGGTGGCAAGTGACGACTTCGTCGCATAATGCAAGATGGACTGGGCAATATTCAGTTGATAGAGAGAAGAACATTGGGTCAGAGACGACACACTCGACCCAACGAATCAATCCGACAGCAACAACTGGAAATCTTTGACGTCAAACGAAAGATTAATTGAAGACAAGCCCCTTAAGAAATTGCTTTAAATATACCTGATACAATGGTATAATGCGCTGAGCTCTGCAATCAGCTCTGTTGAGCCCTTGCTGGCACTGCATATACTGTGTACCTTTTCCACAGCCTAAAAAATACTCATCAAATGAACAATTTTTAACATTCTGGAGCTGTTTCAAACCTGTGTTGTCCCTTTCAGCTCATCTTTGTTCAGACTTTTCCTCACACCTTTTTTCCAGCTATCGCAGACACTGCTTGCATACGCCAACAAGAAGATGTACTTTGATTTGTGCTCCTAAAAGAGCGATTTGAAAATTGTCAAGACTCAAATTAAAGAAAATAGTTTCAAAAATATCGACACCTTGATTAACTGTTAATTCGTTTAGTATTTTGACAATATGAAGAATCTTGACAGAAAACAAGTCTAAAACGGCTTACTTGGTTGATCTTAGATCCTGGTTTGAATAAAGCTTCTATAAGAAGTTCTAGGAACTGCGGCATTCTTATAAGATCAACAGGCGGAGGATCGTTGCCGGAATATAATCGATGTAAGACCTTCAATAAATATTGATCAAAAATCATTGTCATATCCTGTTTTATTTGCAACCTTCTAAGTATTTTAACTTACCACAATGTCAGCAGGATTCAAAGTGTTTCTTGACAGCATCGACTGAAGTGCCTGCATTGCTCTCGAATGCTCAAAACCAACGCCAAGTGCCATCATAATAGGGGTTACATCATGTTCAGTACGTTGAGCTTCGCGTTGTATTTCCTCCTATATTTTGTCAAGTTAGAAAATCATCACGATGGTTGAAAAATGTGTTTTTTACTTGAAGCCTTCGAATAATGTGACCTCCTTTGTTTTCGCTCGCTATCACAGATAAAAGAACCTTTAAAATGCAAAAATTAGATTAGAGAAAACAATTTTTCCCGGTTCGATAACAACGGGTTAAAATGTCAATCAATAAATTTACTTGAGAGTACACAAACGTGTGCTGGCCGTGGCAAACCATTTTAGCACATTCAGACATGTTTTTGTCTAAGCTATCTTCGTCAGATTGGAGAAAATTTGTCACAGATGTCTTCAAAATTCTATAACATAGTACTTTATAATTGAAAACTTCAATTTTATTCAAAAAAAAACCTCAAATTAACAGACCTTGAAAAAACTTCAATTTGTTGTGCTGCTGTAGAAATTGATGTTATTTCTCCCTGATAACCAGCATCTGAGATTAGTTTGATTGTGAAATTCAGCATTAAGCAATCAGGATAGTCCTCTGCCAATCGGTAGATCAGGGAACGCCACGTTGGAAATTCAATGAGTTCGGCAAGCCTAATTGTATTTTGATTTAATAAAAACGCTGTAGCTTAACTTTTTAGTTTTTAATTTACCAAGAGGGTGTTTCACTTGATTCATCTTCAAATATTTCGTCAGCTTTTTTCGGATCAAAAGTCTTAAGAATCATGTCGTGAAGATGATTTTCAACATACTGTTGAACATTACCAATATCAGCACCAGCTAAAATTAACCATTCAGCCATGAGGTTGGCCATTTGAGCTATCGCTGGAATAAAAGAAAGAACTTTTGTAAAAATTCTTTAACAAAAATGATAAGCAGGCGTCACTTACCAACATAGTTTCTTGATAGTAAATCGATAACTTGAACAGGATTGCCTCCAGCTTGAAAATATCTCTTCAATTCATTGAAAATTTCAGGTTCCATAATGAAATCACTTGTGCCAAATTTGGACTAGAATGATGAAAATTAAAGAAGTTGTCAAACATTAGCAGATATTTACAGTAGTTTTTGTTAAAAAGTTTTTACCAGACATTCTTCGAGAATTTGACTTGTGTCAAGTACATCCTCAGATGTGAGATGCTGAGGTGAATCAGGCTCATTTTCCTCTGCATACGAGTTGGAATAATACTCATCCATTTTTTAACGTTCACAATTCTATTTTTTTAAATACAACATATAAACTGATGTGCCAATATTTCTTAAAATCAAGCTTAGGCTACTCAGTTGAGGCTAGATCAACTCAGAAGTTTTTGAAAAAATATAAACAAAAAACTCAGCATTTTTTTGTTTACAAGTTCATGAGATGGATTTCTGCAAGCCGAGACGATACCTCTACGGAATTGGAATTTGCCATCAGCACCTTCTAATTAGAAATTTCCCTTTTTTCGAGTACTAAATAGCTTAAGATTAGAAATGTTTTTCTTAAAAATCAAATATGGGATCGCCATGGCCATGTGTTCATAGCATCTAGCTGTGGATCTAAGGGTCAGGATTCGAACCCCGGCCCCTTGGGGCTGGCTACCTTTGACCCTGGCCTGCTACAAAATTTCCTCCACAAAAATGAAATGATGAGCACTCAGAATTAAAACGTGTGCTTTTAAAATGAATTAAGTGTCGAAAAGCAAAAATTGAAAAAGAATTATAAAAAATCGGTTAAAAGACAAAAATATTTTAATGGTAAAAATATAACGTTACATTGTAAGCTCTTAGTCTATGGAACACATTGAAGAGCTTCTTTACACTTTTTTGGGGAATTTTGGCAGGATGAGTCCTTGGATCATGTCAAAGCTATTCTCCCCAGGCATGACAGATTCAATTTTTCCAGTTGAGTTCAATTCTACAAGCAAATAGCCAGATTGATCAATTCCTCTGACTATACCAGATTCTTCCTCTCCAAATGAATCTTCTGTTCGCACATGGACTTTCTACAATCAAAATCTTATTGACAATAGTTTCTTAATGAATTAACAAAAACAGTGAGCTTTTAAAACCTGATTTTCATGCAACCAATACCGATAGTAGAGCTTTTCGATTTCATTGAACCCAGATCTGTCCTCAATGACATTCAAAAACTTTTCTAATTCATTGAATGTGGAAGCTAGGAGATCTTCTCTTGATATCTCTTGGAGGTCCTTGGATTCCTCTTTGACAATCTACAAAGGTTTTGTATTGATAAAATATCTTTTATTTGTGAAGGGTAAAAACCTTGTTTAAAGAAGTCGTTGGGTACTCGTTGTCAAGATTGATCCCCAACCCTAAAAACATTTTTGGTTATTAAATGTCTTACATTTTTTCTGGTTTTATACTACCTATGTTGGCCATGACTTTTCCTTGGAAAAATGAGCACGAGACGAGGACACCACCAAGTTTGATGAGTCTACCATAATATATGTCGTTTGGCCATTTTAGACGAACATCCTGAAATAGTTTAAAACTTTCAAAATCAAGATGAATGATTAATGTTACACAGATAATTTTACCAGATCTTCATACCCAGGCCTGGCTCTAATAGAATGAACAACTGCAAGAGCAGCCAAATGTTGTAAAATTGAAAGATAATGGGTGCTTGAACACTGAAGATGAAGTGAAAACATAGCACACCCTTTAAAAAAATCGATGAAAATCAAATATTGTTCAAAATATTTTAAACCAATACCTGACGGGCTCAGCCATGTGTTGCCCCCTCTTCCTTTTCCATTAGCTTGTCTGTCGGCAATAATCAACAGTCCATGCTTAAAGAAAGATGTGCTGTCATAAAAGTTCATGGTTGACCTGAAAAATACTCTTGACTCTAAAATATTCAGTAACAATCGAATGTTTTGAAAAAATAACCTTGTTATTTCTGCATGAATTACAGGCCTTCCAATATGCTCAGTTTCAAGTAATTTGTCGTACTTTGTCCAATCAAAGGTTTTTGGCGATGCAATTTCAATTTTTACAAGTTCTTCGATATTGCTTTTTGATTCAACACTGCCATCATCTACAGAGAAATCAAGAACAAGATTGTCCAATGTAAGCAAATTTTTTGTTGGAGATTTTCTGACAACAGCTAAAAGTGAGTCGATCTCTGCCGCTGATCCAATCTTTAATTTTATTTAAAGTATTACTCATTTATTACAGTTAATCACAAGAAGCGTTTTACCAAGTTAGCCCTGTGTGGGGTATCAAACCCAGGAGAGAAGTCTGAACTTGCTGCACTAGAAGACTGTTTCAGGGCTATTTTAGGGCACCGAATTGTTGCCAGAAGTGCCGACAAGTTTGCTACAATAAGAAAAGACGTGAACAAAAATTCCTAGTTCAACTAGGTAATATATACCTTTAGATATTGCTCGGCATTCAAAGGTAGAACTTATCCAGCAACCGCCCAAACGGCTAGATATCATTATTGCCAAATCTTTGATGTTTTCTGCTTTCAATTCTAACTCATCTAATTCGATTTCTCCAAAGGAAATAACGTTTCCACCCCTTACAAAGTATTCTTTCACTCTTTGAACAACTTTTTCATCCTTGATAGTTTTGACCAGAATGACGTTAACGACGTTCAAAGGAATGGGACCCTGCAATAAAAGAAACTATTTTAAGCAGTTGAAATTGAATAACTATTCTTACTTTTAACCTTTGCTGATAAGTCGTAATACTCTGCTAAAGCGTAGACACGAGTATCTATCACATCCAACAATTTTTCCCTAAGCTCTTGACGGATGGTGCAATCAACAGAATCTGACAGCAATAAGATTACAAACCTTGTCTGGTCCATTTCAACTTGGTAAAAATAGCATCATTTTTTCAAGACTTGTTATGAAAAGTTCATGTAGTAAAGGTAGTTAGAAAGATGATAACAGATAACATATTTCAATTTTTATTCACGTGCGTTCCCATAATTTTTTTGTTTTGGTTTATTTATATGCAAATAAATAAAAGTGTGTTAATGGTTCTTTGATTAGTCAGTTTTTGCCAACAGCAACTCGTTTGACCCAAATGGCTGAATTCTAGAGATAGGCCCTGACCCGACCCGACCCAAGCTTACTTTTGACCCGCAGTAAATAAGAGGCCAACCCGGCTTC
>Ga0194133_10007272_pt1 | contig 13333 bp, 8 predicted proteins | sample TA2KigOf40mmetaG_FD_155448 | JGI IMG/M metagenome (GOLD analysis project Ga0194133, IMG submission 155448) | Freshwater microbial communities from Lake Tanganyika, Tanzania - TA2015055 Kigoma Offshore 40m | ecosystem: Environmental > Aquatic > Freshwater > Lake | place: Tanzania: Lake Tanganyika...
TCGGAATTGCCGCTTTGAAGATGTTGGTGAAGGGATAAGAACGGAATTCGCAGGTTCGAAAAACTTCCTTATCCAGGATAATGTCATCATCGGTCGGGATGATCGTTATCGTATGTATGGCTGGGCAGCCCACCGCGAAGGTCTTATTCCTTATGGAACACATCTGATGGATTCCTACTATGGAATCATGATTTATGGCCCTGGTCATGTGATTGCCAATAATTCTATCGCCTTCTTCCACGATGCAATTGGTGTATCAACTTATGGAACTCCTGAGAAAGAGCAGGAGTTAAAAGCAGTTTCTATTGATATTTATAATAATGATTTGCACCTCCTGGTCGATGATTTTATTGAGGCTGATGGCGGTGTACACAATATACGCGTCATGCGAAACCGTGGTATAAATGCGGCTGAAAGTGGAATCAGTGCACAGCCGGTGTTTGGTGGTCCTGCCTATTATATCAGAAATGTAATGTATAATATAGGCCAGGGAGGGGCACTTAAGATTCATGGTGGTGTTCCGGGTCTGATCGCCTATCATAATACCTTCATTGCAGAGAATAACGCCGGAGGTGGGCATCCTAATTCCAACTACCGAAATAATTTATTTCTTGGTTCGGATGGACCCACCATTGTTGCTGCATTCCCCTACACGACCAGCTATTCGGTAGCTGATTATAATGGATATCGGCCAAACAGGGGCTCAGAAAGTCCACAAAATCAGTTTGTATGGTTAAGTCCTAAAAGTGAGCGCCTTGGATTTAAGTCATTAAGCGATCTAAATCAAACAAGTGGATTAGAGGCTCATGGCATTACAGTTGATTATGATGTATTTGAAAATCTTCAAAAACCAATTCAGGCAGCTACATCAGATAAACCCAGTCCGGTTTATTTCGGGGTAGATCTTAATTTTAAACTAAACCCCAAAGGAAAAGCTGTAGATGCCGGCGTGATAATTCCAAATGTAAATGATCAATTTAGTCAAAAAGCTCCTGATTTGGGCGCACTGGAACTGGGCAGCCCCCCTGTAATCTATGGCGTGCGTGGCCTGAAACAGGATCAGGAATTTTGGAGATAATCGCGAAAATTTAGTTGGGATTGGAATCACAGGTGATTTATGCTCTCTAATTAAATCTTATGTTGGAATTTGTTTCAAGCCGTTTTGATAGTAATAGCTAATTTTTTTAAGAAAAATCATATAGCTTCTGTATTATAAATTAATATTTGCTGATTCAAGACCTTGCTATTGATGCAGACCAAACCTAATCGAATCTATGCTTTTGATCACCTGAGAACAAGCATGATGCTTCTGATACTGGTTTTTCATTCTGCACTGACCTATATTGTTACGGATTTGGGAATTGTTTGGCCAATCAAAGATCCCAATGGGACCAGCATTTTGTTTGATGGGTTAATTGCCTTCATTAATTGTGTTTCGATGCCGGTATTTTTTGTAATGTCAGGTTTTATGACATCAAGTTTGTTCGTAGAACTGGGAGTTCGAGGGATGATTAGAAATAGGGTGAATCGTATTTTTCTGCCTTTTGTAGTTTTTTTATTGATCCTGTTTCCAATAACCGGAATTGCATTTTTTAACCTAAAATTCACTATTTCTAATAGTCCTGATCCATTTTTTTCTGCATGGAGTCAACTTTATGACAATCAGTTTGAATGGCGCAGGTTTAGACCCATTCACCTTTGGTTTTGTATTATCTCATTTTATTTTGTGTTGGCGGTGGGATCCTTGCATCTTTATTTGGAGGTAGGTTGCCCGGAGTTTCTCAAATGATGGATAAAGTTTTTTCATCAAGATACTTCATGAAGGTAGCTCCTTTGATATTGGCAGCGGTGAGTTTCATCCTATTGTACTTCAGAAAGCAAAATACTATTGAAACACCCGGACTTTTCTCAATTAATTTTCTGGTGTTTTTTAGTTATGCCTTGTTTTTCGCTTTCGGCTGGATCCTGTATTTTCAAAAAAACTACTTGACAAGATTCAGAGATCGATACCTTTATTTGCTTGCTATCGGTTTTTGTTTTTTCATAATAAAATTGGCGATTCTTAGCAATGGCAAGTGGGTGGCATTCAAGTCGATGCAGGTGATTCTTGCAGCCATTCATGCTCTTATAATGTTGTACTTAATATTCGGCTTAATTGGTTTAGCCTTGAAGTATTTCAACAAACATTCCTTGATTGGTCGTTATCTAAATGACGCTTCTTATTGGATTTATCTGGTTCATTTTCCAATTGTATTTTTTTTACAAGCGGCCCTGATACCTGTTGATTTAAGTGTTTACATTAAATTTTTGCTCGTTGTCACCCTTACTTTTTTACTATCCATTTTTAGTTATCATTATCTGGTTTATCAAAGGTCCATTGGTAAATTTCTGAATGGTAAATAACTGTAGTTGCGTTGCTCGAAAGTTTGCAGATGATCTCCTTACATGATCTATTATTCGGTTTAAATTGGATTTTTTTTTGAGTATTCCTATTACATCTTTTATTTCCGATTTCTCCTCACTCTCGTGAAATCATTTCCCTGCCTGTGTGTTCGTCTATCCAACACAAGCCATTCTTATAAACCATCTTTCAATGGTTAAGACGGATTTGACTCGCATATTCAGCATATTTTGCATGACTTGATTTTGAATTTATGTGCCTGCAAGTATTGGAAGCCTTAATGTCATTTTTCTCTGAATTCTGAGATTTACATTTGTATGATGGTTTAAACCCCAAGGAATTAAGTAAATTGAAAATAATTTGTGAGTTTGAGCCTAATTCAAAAGAGTTATTTTGATGAAAACTATTTTGTCTATTGATGGTGGTGGGATCAAGGGAATCATCCCTGCCATGGTTTTGGTCGAACTTGAAGAACGAATAAAACTTAAAACCGGTAATCCAAAAGCATTTTTAGCAGATTATTTTGATCTTTTTGCAGGAACGAGCACCGGAGGAATTTTAACTTGCTTACTCCTTTGTCCATCGAAAGATAATCCCGAATACCCACGTTTCACAGCCAGGGAAGCATTAGATTTATATGTGAGGCATGGTTCAGAAATATTTGAAATTAAAGGTTTTAAAAAGTTTTTAGCCCGATTTGGATGGGTTAAAGAAAGATATGATGAGGAGGTGCTGGAAAGAATTTTAATGGAGTATTTTGGGGATGTAAAATTAAGCGAATTGATTAAGCCCTGCGTCATTACAGCTTATAATATAGAACTAAGAAAAGCCCATTTATTCAGACAAAAAGTTGCCAAAGAACGGGGTAGCAGCAGAGATTTTTATGTCAGAGATGTTTGTCGTGCAACCTCAGCCGCACCGACATTTTTTAGTGTTGCCGAAATTTACTCGCTTGCCGGGGTAAGATATCCACTCTTAGATGGCGGGATATTTGCAACTAACCCATCCTTAAGCGCTTTTGTTGAAATTAAAAAAGACCCTAAAGACTTGATTATTAAAGATATATATGTAATGTCTTTGGGAACCGGAATCTCCAAAAAATCGTATGATAGTGACGAATTAAGAAATACGAAGGCGCTATTTGTGGTTCCTGCTTTGTTGGATATGATTATGAGTGGAGCAACAGAAACCAGTCATTTCTACATGAAGCAAATATTTAATTTTTTGGGTTTATCAGAACATTATGTCAGGTTAGAACCCCTGGATTTACAAAGTATTGAGGAAGAATTGGACGCTGCGAGTCCGAAAAACATTAAAAAAATTATTGCCTTAACTGATCGGATGATAAGTCAGAGAACCAGATTAATTGATGTTTTAGTGCATAATCTGATTAAGCTCAAAGAAACAGGGTCTATTTAAGGTAGTTTATTTTAGCTTTATGATGTGGAGATTTTCCGCTATCCGTAGAGTTTAGCAAGTAGGCTCTACGGATTGTTAAATGAATTGGATTCTTCAGACTGTTTTAATAACAAGCATTCTTGCCAATGGGTGGTCATCTAGACTAAAAAAGAATCTGTTATCGGCTTACTCATTCACTTTTCCCCATCCATAAATTACAAAGCTCTCCGTCATTTTGAAGAAGGTACGACTTAGAAATCTCCTCACTGAAACCACTGCTTTTCATCGGCAGATTTCTCTTCGCAGGAAGTTTTCTAAGGAAAAAACTTGTTCGCTCGTTTGAAATGAAAGTTAGTATCCTTGTTTGCTGTACCCAAAGTACACTGTGGAGCTGAACTTTAGATTACCGCAATGAATCTATAAAAAAAGCCCACATCACTGTGAGCTTTACCAATAGCGGGGAGCAGGATCGATACTGATCGAAATTCGCCTCATGCGGATTACTTATAAATATCTTTCCCGAGTTTAATCCTGTCCCAAATCTCAGCACGTCCTTTTGCACCCTTTAAGTTTTTTTCTCTTTTCATAGCTTCAACTTTGGTTGAATATTCTTCTGTAAAAACCAGGTTCCACGGTCTGAATTTTACAGTCCATCCTTTGGTAGCCATTATATTATGCGATTTCATTCTATTCTCTAGATCAGAGGTAAATCCTATGTAGATTTTATTATGGGAGGGTGAGTGCAGAACATAAACAATAAACATAAATTAAATCTAACACTGCAAGCTGTAATATAATTATAGTGGAATATTAATCTTGGCACAGGGTTCGTGCGTAAAAGTATTGAAAAAAAGATCTAGTAAGGCCTTTTATATTTTGGGGGAGCAGTTATGATAGTTATCAGGAGAACAGCTGTCCACCTCAGGCGGATATGAGTCCTGCGCTCTAAACATCTGAATTGTCTTGTAAATTTTAATTAAATAATAAGTTTTGTAGTTCAATAGAAACAAAAAAAACCACCAAAAGGTGGCTTTAAAAGTAGCGGGGAGCAGGATCGAACTGCCGACCTCAGGGTTATGAATCCTGCGCTCTAACCATCTGAGCTACCCCGCCATACTATTTAATTTATATTTAATTTTTTACTGCCGTCCGCCCTGGGCGGATATGCATCCTGCGCTCTGACCATCTGAGCTACCCCGCCATACTATTTTATTTATATTTAATATTTTACTGCCGTCCGCCGCGGGCGGATATGCATCCTGCGCTCTAACCATCTGAGCTACCCCGCCATACTATTTTATTTATATTTAATATTTTACTGCCGTCCGCCTTGGGCGGATATGCATCCTGCGCTCTAACCATCTGAGCTACCCCGCCATACTATTTTAATTTATATTTAATTTTTTACTGGCGTCCGCCCTGGGCGGATATGAATCCTGCGCTCTAACCATCTGAGCTACCCCGCCATATTTGTTTTTTCTTTGATTAAAAATCTTTTATCTTGTGACAGATTGTTAAATAGTAGTGATAGTTTCAACACCGATAATATCATATTTTGACCCTATTCAAAACAGAGTTGCAAATATAGAGGAAATTACTTTCCTTTAGAAAAATTGATGAAAATAATTCGCTGAAGTATTAACAAAGAAGAGGCATGGCAGAAAAAATCAAGTTTAATGTAGAGTATGAAGTAAAATCATCTCCTAAGATATTGTTTGGATTTTTGAACGAACCCAATGGCCTTGCTCAATGGTTTGCAGATGATGTTACGTATAGAGATCAGGTCTATACTTTTACATGGGATGGTGAAGTACAAAAAGCAAAATTGCTTTCTATCAAAGAAAATAAATTGGTAAAATTCAAATGGATTGACGATGAGCCACATTGTTATTTCGAAATGGAAATTATTCAGGATGAACTAACCAATGATGTTGCCTTAGCCATCACTGATTTTGCCACTGAGGATACGATTCAGGATCGTAAACTGATTTGGGATAATCAGATACAATATTTGATTAGTGTTTTGGGTGCTTAGAGATTAATTTTCTCTATTTTTACAAGGTGAAGAAAGTACACTTATTGGTATTTAAGGCCTTTTTGAGGCCTTTTATTATTACCTTTTTCATTGTGATGTTCATTTTATTGATGTTATTTTTATTCAAATACATCGATGATCTGATTGGAAAAGGTTTCGAGTGGTATGTTATCCTTGAATTGCTGGTGTATGCTTCGGCAACAAATGTAGCTATGGCTTTGCCACTGGCAATTCTCCTTTCATCCATCATGACTTTCGGTAGCCTTGGCGAAAATTATGAATTGGTTGCTATTAAATCCGCAGGAATTTCCTTACAAAAAGCAATGATGCCGTTAATTCTGGTCGTCTGCTCTTTAAGTATCGCAGCCTTTCTTTTTTCTGATTACTGGCTTCCTAAAGCCAATCTTAAAATGGGTTCCTTATTATATGATGTCCGAAATCAGAAGGCCGCTTTTTTAATTAATGAAGGCGTATTCAATACCAGTATTCCGGGGTATGCCATTCGCGTTCAAAAGAAAGATCCTGATCAAACTTTGCATGACGTGCTCATTTATGAACGGAATACAAGCAGTGGCAATATCAACGTTCTGATGGCAAGGGAGGGGAGAATGTACACTACTGATGATGATCAGTTGTTGGTATTGAAACTCAGAAACGGTAAACGTTATGAAGAGACCCCCGGATCGACAGGATATTTTAATCCTCGCCAAAGGTTTATGCGTACTGAATTTAAAGAAACCGAGCAGCGTTTCGATCTTTCAGGATTTCAGATGAAACGAACCGATGAGGAACTTTTCAAATCTAACTATGCCATGATGAATATCAGGCAGCTTAAATTTTATCTCGATTCCTTCAGTCTGAAAGGAGATAGTAATCTGCGTTCGGCCTATACGGATCTGACCAAACTTGCCAGGGCCTACCGCGTGGACACCTTAAATAAAAATATCCCTGCCAAGCCCATGAAAGCCTACCGAAATGTATTGGAACTTATTCCTGCGGATAAGAAAATTCAATCACTTCAAACAGCCAGAGATCAGATTAGGTCGATAAAAGATGTTTTAAACAGCAAAGAATTGTATGAAATGGATAATCAATCCAGGTTAAGGGGCTTTCTGATTGAACTCAATAGGAAATTTACTATGGCCGTATCATGTCTGGTACTTTTCTTTATAGGTGCTCCATTGGGAGCAATTATTAGGAAAGGCGGATTAGGCCTACCGGTGGTTATGTCGGTTTTGTTCTTTCTGATCTACCATATTATTTCAACAATTGGAGAGAAATCGGTGAAAGAAGGTTCACTTTCTCCTATTTTGGGAATGTGGATTGCCATTATTTGTCTTTCACCTCTTGGTATATTTTTGACCTATAAAGCAACAGTAGATTCAGTTCTTTTCGACTTAGAGCTTTACAAGCGATGGTTCAAATACGTATTTTCAAAAAGGCAAAAACAAGCTTTATAATTCAGTGGATGAATTATTGCAATGGTCTGACCTTTATAAAACTGCCGGAAATCTATGCTCCCAAAAAAATACTTAAATTTGCATTTTATTTTTAGGCGGGATCATTGATCATTTTGTGAATTAATTTCTAGTCCTATCTAAAACCGTTTGCCATACAAGCCCAAAAATTATGTTCAATACCATTGAAGAAGCAATTAGCGATATAAAAGAAGGTAAAGTTATTATTGTAGTTGACGATGAAGATCGAGAGAACGAAGGTGACTTTCTAACTGCGGCTTCTAATGCAAGTCCGGAAGTGATTAATTTTATGGCTACACATGGCCGGGGATTAATCTGCGCTCCATTAACAGAAGAACGCTGCAAGGATTTGAGACTTGATCTGATGGTCGGGAACAACACCGCAGCTTATGAAACCAATTTTACCGTTTCCGTAGATCTTATTGGTCATGGTTGTACAACCGGTATTTCCGCCTCTGATCGTTCCAAAACGATTCTGGCACTCATTGATCCGAACACTAAAGCAGAGGAGTTAGGTCGTCCAGGTCATATTTTTCCGCTAATAGCTAAACATGGGGGTGTTTTACGACGTGCAGGCCATACTGAAGCCGCTGTTGATTTGGCAATCCTGGCCGGACTTGAACCTGCCGGGGTATTGGTTGAAATCCTAAAAGAGGATGGTGAAATGGCTCGCCTGCCTGATCTCTTACTTATCGCTAAACAGTTTGACCTTAAAATTATTAGTATCGAGGATCTCATTTCTTATAGACTTAAAACAGAATCTTTAATAAAAAAGGAGGTTTCTGTAAAATTGCCTACCCAATATGGCGACTTTGAAATGGTAGCGTATACTCAAATTACTTCAGGTGAACAGCATCTGGCCTTAATTAAGGGCAGCTGGGAAGAAGGTGAACCCGTTTTAGTGAGGGTTCATAGTTCCTGCGTTACCGGAGATATTTTCGGTTCATGCCGTTGCGATTGCGGTCCACAACTTCACAAAGCAATGGAAATGATTGAAGGAGAAGGTAAAGGAGTCATCATTTATATGAACCAGGAGGGCAGAGGGATAGGTTTAATCAATAAATTGCATGCCTATAATCTTCAGGAGAATGGCTTAGATACGGTTGATGCTAATCTGCAACTGGGTTTTCCGATGGATCAAAGAGATTATGGAATTGGAGCCCAAATATTGAGAAGCTTAGGCATAAAGAAGATGAAATTAATGTCTAATAACCCTACAAAACGATCCGGACTAATTGGTTATGGTCTGGAAGTGGTTTCGAATGTTCCGATTGAAATAAAATCAAATGTACATAATGAGCTTTATCTAAAAACTAAGCGGGATAAAATGGGGCATAACATCATGAAAAACAGCTAAACTGGCTAGTTTCTTTCGTTTTCTCTTGGTTTTATTGCTTTTGATACAGGTGGCAGCGTTTTTTGATTTTCTTTGTTTCGTTCTTCTTTTCTTTGTTTTCCTAAAAGGAAACCCAAAAGTTCACTGAAATTATCAAAGTCCTTTCTGTAAACTAATCCAAGTGCGCTGACATAAACGTCATTGCTCAAATTGTTAAGGAAGTTTCTGTTGTTGATTTTATTCGAGGCTCTGACAACTAAATCACCGGTTTTATTTATCAAGTAAAGGGCCTCTACATCACGGGCTACATTGTTGCTTCCACCAATCATATTAAATTCTGAGAAATTGCCGGTATTGTTTGCTCGATCGGTAACGCCCCCTGTTAAAATAAGTCTATCATTCAGGAAGCGAAAGGAAGCACTGGCATCATTCAACGAGCGTATGTTCAAATCCACAAAATTCAGGTTTAAGGATTGTGTTAAAATGGTATTTAACTGATTAAAAAATAATTCGGTGCCGGCACTAATGAAGGTAGAGGTTGCAAAATTCAAGTTTGCTGCTTTACCGGCAGCAAATGATCGTCTTACAATCAAACTTAAGGCTTGTTGGTTCGTGTTATTAATGTCGCTTAAATACGACTGAAGTTCATCCTTGATATAAGCGTCGGCAGGGAAATTAATATCAAATGAAATATTGGGTGTTAATAAGGGTCCACTTAAGTTCATCACTGCCTCTGCCGGCACTCTTTGATCAGTGGAAGGCCTTCCCGCCGCAAGATACAGAGGGCTTAAACTTGTTCGTACTTCATAGAGTGCTTTTAGGTTGATGGCTGCTTCCATGGGATTCCCTGTCCATCGTATGGACCCCCCTTCACTAATTCTAAACACTTTATTGATAAAATCCTTCGCTGTAAATTCGAATTTCCCTGTTGAAATATTATAATCTCCATACATCTCGAAATCACCCAGAGTATTGATGTTCAAACTTAATTGCGATCCTCCTCTGCCGCTTAACTTACCAAGTTCAGTGAAAATGTTAAGCTCTGTATTTTGATCGATTTCAAGTTTAAAATCCATGGTCAGCCCCTTGAAGTAGGTTGGTTTCGGTTTATTAATGGTGGTGTCTTTAGAAACAAACGTGATAAAATCAGTTTTACTCACGGTGGCAGATGAATTTAAAGGGATATTAAAAATGGTTCCTGCTTCTGTTTTTGCATCGATGACGATTTGCATATCATTGGTTGGCCCATTGAAGCTAAAAGTTCCGGTTCCATAGGCTACTCCAAAGTATAAAGGGTTATCTTTTGCAGTGGTGTTTAGTGCCATGAATTTATTAGCCTTGATATCGACATGTATCTCAGGATTATTAATGACACTCAGATCAACCGTTCCATTGGCAATGGCCACATTATTTTTTACATCTCTTAGTTTGAGATTATTCAGTTTAATCACCGTATTCTCCACCTCAACTTTATCGGATATTCGGTAGGGTGTTTTTAAATAATTAACGGTCATACCGGCATTAATCAAAGTGAGATTGCCATTGACCTGAGGTTGGTTCAACTTCCCACTAACTGAAAGATCGGCCGAAACCTTACCGTTCAAATTCGACACCAAATTCTTCAGGAATGGCTGAAAAAGAACAATTTCGTTTTCCCGCATAGTAAGTTCCATATCTAAGTTATTCGCTCCACTATCCGCATCATATGTTCCTGTAAAATCTATTTTGGTAATATCATCATCTTTAACATTGATCGCAACATTGATTAATTTGGTCGCATTATCAAGGCCTGCACTGAAAGTCATATTCCCAACGGCAAGTTTATTAAAAACTAAACTGTCTATATTGATTTCAGCTTCAACCTTGGGGCTCGGTTTAAGACCTGCAAGTTTAGTGATGCCGTTAAGAGTGCCATTTAACGTTATGCCAAGTGGAGTAGTTAATGGGTTGAAAGTGGTCAATTTGAACTTGTTGAAACCGATCAAGAGTTCATCAGCCGGGTCATTGGAGATATATCCATTGATGGTTAGCATTTGATTATCCTTAAATAACTCAAAACCTGTAATTTTTGTTCGTCTTAAAAGGCTAAACTCCTGGTCTTGTGTTCTTCCTTCGTCAAAGCTGAAACTTACCTTTTCCTGAATTTTCCAGGTTTCATTGTTGATGATTACATCAGAAGGTAGAATACTTAATTGAATCCGTTTCTCTCCATTGGAGGTAAATTCTACCAAGGAGTTCAAATCGAGTTGGTTTATCGCATCTTTATCTGATAGTTTTATGTTGAGATCAAGACTGTCATTTTGCAAGATATTGGCAATATTGATATTCTTGATGTAAAGGCTATCTGTAATGTTAATACGGTCTGATGTAATGAAAATATTCATGGCATCTGCTGAAGTACTTTCGTCAATAATCAGATTGTTAACCTTTATTTTATTGTACTGAATTAGCTTGATAAACCCACTTAGATTTGCAGTATTTGTACCTGATACAAATTTCCCGTTGAAGTTAGCCTGTTCCGGGATTTTTAAATTTGGGGCAAACAAGATACTCAGGGGTTCAAAGTATTTAATTTGAAGCTTGAATTCAAAGTCCTGTTTACCCGGTTTAACATAGCTAAGCCCAAGTGATGGTATATATTTGCTTGCAACAGACTTAAAGTAAGAAGGCAATGTTTTTAAATCGTATTCACCTTGGATACTTGCATCAAAAATATCAGAATCTATGGTAAGTGAACGGGTATTGCCGGTACCTATCGCTTTTAGATTTAATGATTCAATTTCAAAAGAGCTTTTTGAATTAGTCAGATTAATATCACTTAGTTCAACAATTCCTTCAATATTTTCCAGGCTTGAACCTGTAAAATTGGTCTTTAGGGCAGCACTAAACTTAACAGTATCTTTAATCAGATTGAGATTATGCAAATTGGCTTCTTTGATTGATGCAGTAAAATTGAAATCAGACAAACTTTTATTTAAGTCTACTTTGCCTTCAAAATCAAGTTTTAAATTTTGATCATCTACCTTAATTTTTCCATTGAATTCCTGATTCACCAAACGGCTGTCAACCTCGATATTTCTATATCTGTAATCCTTGAAATCAAAATAAGTAATTGTTGCTTTAATTTGCTCTTGTAAGTTCCTTGTTTTTATTCCCTTAGCGTTGATATTTGCTGTCACGGAAGTTCTTCCGATATCTTTTTTATCGAGCAGCTCACCTAAATTAAAGTCATAAGCCTTGATTTCCCCAAAGTAGCTAGGCGCTGAAGGAGCATTGATTTTCATGTTTAGATCGGTTTCTATACGGCCTAGACGTGTTTTAAATTCTCCAGATGCCATAAATTCATTAACAAACCCTTTAAATTTGCCCTTAAAATTTACTGTCCCAAACTTTTCAAAAATTGGAGGAATCACTGAATTCTTTTGGCCCAGCGCTCTTCCAAGGATAAGGTCAAGGTCTTTTTTGTTAGAAGAGGCCTGATCAAACTCCAGATCCAGATAGGTTTTTTTAATAATAGGGAGCCCACTTATTCTAAAATTCCCTTTCACATAGGTGGCCTGACCACTTTGAATGATGAGGCTTTTGGCTTGCAGATTATTGACATAGCCCCTGACTTGTCCATTCAGCTGAAGCAGGATGCTTGATCTTTCAATTGTGGGTAAAAAGTAGGCAATGTCAGAACTGATCACCCTGGAATTCTGAAAGTTCGAACTGAGATAAACTTTGCTTATAAAATTATTGAAGTCGGAAAATTTTGAATATTTTAAGGAGAAGTAGTCACTAATTCTACTTTCAGAAGTTTCGAGCAATAGCTTTTTTAACTCAATTTGGTTGGTATCAATCGTTGCCTCTGTGCTCAAATTCTTTAAATAAAAACCACTTTTTTCCTTAAAGGTCAGGTTTCTGAGCTCTGCTTTTAATAAATATGACTTGGTATCTAGGTTCATAATTGTGGTGCTAAGCTTGCTTAGCTGGATGTCATTGAAATTAATACCCTTCACAGGTTTAGTATTATTGAAGTTCCTGTATTTGAATGTGATATTATTTAAAACAACTTTGCGGAGGCTGATCTTGAAGGGTTTAGAGCTCTTTTTTTTCGTCGTTTTTCCGGTACTAAAATAATTTAAAATGAATGTGAAATTTGAAGATTGGTCTTTATTCTTTTTTAGGAAGAATTTCCCGTTCTCCAGTTGTAATAGTCCAACATCCATTTTACGCTCCTTCAATGATAAATAATTTAAATCTACTATGAATTTAGGGGAGAATAGAAGGGTATCTTTTTCAAGGTCTTGGACATATAGGCTGTCCAGAACCAATGATTTGAATGGCTTTATGTATAATGAGCTAAGTTCAACACGGGTGCCCAACTCTTTTGACAGATAGGTAGCAGCTTTTTTGGCAAGAAAGGTTTGTGCCGATTTAAATTGTAGAGAAAAAACCAAAAGGCTGATAAGCAATAGAAACATTGCAAGAATCCAAAGGCTTATTTTTACTGCTTTTTTGATAAATTTATATTTTAATTACCCACTTTAAACTCAATATACGTTTTGGCCATCATCCTCGGCATAGAATCATCCTGCGACGACACCTCTGCATCGATCTGTATTGACGGCAAGATTTGTTCCAATATCATAGCAGGACAGCTTGTTCATCAAAATTATGGAGGAGTGATTCCTGAACTGGCT
>Ga0194133_10007273_pt1 | contig 13332 bp, 12 predicted proteins | sample TA2KigOf40mmetaG_FD_155448 | JGI IMG/M metagenome (GOLD analysis project Ga0194133, IMG submission 155448) | Freshwater microbial communities from Lake Tanganyika, Tanzania - TA2015055 Kigoma Offshore 40m | ecosystem: Environmental > Aquatic > Freshwater > Lake | place: Tanzania: Lake...
GACGCCTCAGCTTATGGACGTGCTCCAGTGGGAGCAGTCCGGCCATTGGGGCAAATATGCCCAGAACATGTTCGCCGTGCCCGACATCGTGCCCGAGGTCGACGAGAGCGGAGAGGCGGGCGCGGCCCCCAATGTGGCCGAAGATGCGGCATGGATGGCGATCAAGCCGATGAACTGCCCAGCGCACGTGCTCGTGTTCAAGCAGGGCATCACCTCTTACCGCGATCTGCCGATCCGGCTGGGCGAGATGGGCTGCTGCCACCGCAACGAGCCGCACGGCGCGCTTCACGGCCTGATGCGGGTGCGCCAGTTCACGCAGGACGACGCGCATATCTTCTGCACCGAGGCGCAGGTCGTCGACGAGGTCCGCGCCTTCTGCAAGCTGGCGGATGAGGTCTATTCGGACTTTGGGTTCAGCTATCGCGTCAAGCTGGCGCTGCGCCCGGAAAAGCGGTTCGGTTCGGAGGCGGACTGGGACAAGGCCGAGCAGGAACTGCGAGACGCGGTTGCCGAGGCGGACATGGCCAACGACGACTACGGCTGGGAGGAACTGCCCGGCGAAGGCGCGTTCTATGCGCCCAAGCTGGAATGGCACCTGACCGATGCGATCGGCCGCACCTGGCAGGTCGGCACCATCCAGGGCGACCGGGTGCTGCCCGAGCGGCTTGACGCCAGCTACATCGGCGAGGATGGCGAGAAGCACCGCCCGGTCATGCTGCACCGCGCGGTGTTCGGCTCCTACGAACGCTTCATCGGCATCCTGATCGAACATTTCGCGGGCCGCCTGCCGGTCTGGCTCGCCCCGGTCCAGGCCGTGGTGGCGACCATCGTTTCCGATGCGGACGGCTATGCCGGCGAGGTCGCGGCGAAGCTGGCGGCCGCGGGAATCCGCGTCGAGAGCGATCTTCGCAACGAGAAGATCAATTACAAGGTGCGCGAGCATTCGGTGGTGAAGGTTCCGCATCTCCTCGTGGTCGGCAAGCGCGAGGCCGAGGAAGGCACGGTCACGGTGCGCACGCTGGGGCAGGAACACCAGAAAGTGATGAGCCTCGACGAGGCCATCGCCATGCTCGTGGCCGAGGCGACCCCGCCGGACCTGGTGTAGCGCCGGCACCACTCCCGCTCGCTATCGCCCCCAAAAAGAATACAAGTGGACAGTCCGACCGCGCCAGCTACACCTGCCGTATTGGGCGCCGTGATGCCTCTGCGTTCGCAAGACCTGGCTGGGGGCTCAGCAATGCGCAATCGGGCGGCCGGATCGTCGGGAACTGGGGCGCGCTGGCGCCCTTCGACTAGAACGAGCCGCTGGAATTCCGCAGGCAATGAGCAGCGGCATCCCTCGCTTTGCGCGGTGCCTCGTGGCGGGACCGGCAAATGGAAGCGCAATCGAAGGGAACGAAGGCGATGAAGAAATACCTGCTGATTCCGGCGATGCTCGCCGTTGCGGCCTGCAGCCAGCCAATGTCGATGAAGAAAAGCTGAAGGAAGGCATGGCCAAGGCGGGCGAGGTCGGCAAGCAGCTTGCGGGTAAAGCCGAAGGCGCCTTCCGCGATTTCCTGAAGAACATGAAGCCCGACAAGGAAGCGATCGAAGCCCCGCTGGCAGCAACCGGCGAGACCGTGATCGGCGAGACCGACAAGGCAGCCGAACCTGCGGTTGCACCCGCCCCCGGTGCCGAAGCGCCGCAGCAAGGGGATGCCGGTGTGGCCCCGCCCGCCGATCCCGCCGCCGCGCAAGCCGAAGTCGCAGCGAAAGCTGAGCAATTGCGGGCGGATAAAACCAAAGTAATTCTCGTAGAAGATTACCATTTTCGTAAATTTAATTAGAAAAGAGGATTTGACATACCAGTGTAAGGATCAGGCGAACTTACCTGTTTAGTGTCATCAATGGCAAAGATGCGCAAGCCAGAATTTGGCAGCGATACGATTTGCATCGTGCACCATGGCTTGAGTTGCTACACGATAAACGAAAAGACTGATCAGAAAAATTGTTCTGACATCGGTCGATGGAACTAATACAGTGTCCTTCACGAAAAAGCCCCGACCTGTGCCACTGCTCCGGCAGTAACCTTGCATCCAAGGCCGGGCGGCGGCACGCGCCGTCCGGCCAAGATAAGTGCGAGCGCGCAAGAGCACACAATAATGCTGCGCAGCATTTCCGCCTTCGGCATCGCGAAGGCCGGATGGGCGGGTGCAGCAATCGGGGCGATGGCGCGGGTCATGGAGCGACAATGCGCTCCGACCGGTTACCGAAAGGTTACTTTGCCGGCATCTGCTGGCTGGCGCAGTGAAAGGTGCCGCCGCCTGCGAGCACCGCATCGGCAGGCAGGCCAATGGTGTCGCGGTCGGGGAACAGGGCGGCGATCGCGGCAACGCCCTCGCTGTCATGCCGCGAGCCGAAGGTCGGCACCACGACGAGCCGCGTGGTGATCGCCAAATTCATGTAGCTCGCGGGCTCCACGCGGCTATCCCGCTCGATACGTCCCGGCGAGGGGACCTCGCGGACCTGCAAGCCGAAATCGAGCGCCCGCTGCTTGGCATCGGCATAGATCGTCGCGTTGGGATCGTCCGCCCCGGTGGCGCGCGGCAGGACGAGCACGCCGGGCGCGACGAAGCGGGCAAGGTTGTCGACATGACCGTCGGTGTGGTCGTTTATCAGTCCGTCGCCAAGCCACAGCACGCGGGTGAGGCCAAGATCGCTTGCCAGCCGCTCTTCGATCTTGGCCCGCGACAGGCCGGGATTGCGGTTAGGATTGAGCAGGCATTGTTCGGTCGTGGCGACGAGGCCCGTGCCGTCCACGTCGATCGCGCCGCCCTCCAGTATCCAGCCTGCGGTTTGCACCTCAAGCCCTGCGTCGCGCGCCAGCACCTCGCCGATCTCCTGATCGTCCGCCATAAGGTACTTGCCGCCCCAGCCGTTGAAGTCGAAGCGCCGCGCCTCTCGCTCGCCATCCGCTCCAAGCATGAGGAGCGGCCCGGTATCGCGCAGCCATATGTCGCCATAGACCCGGCGCTCAAGCCTCACCCCGCCCGAAACAAGCGACCTCGCGCGCGCTTCGTTCGCCTCGTCGCGGACGAGCAGCCGCACTTCCTGCCCGCTGTCGGCAACGGCGCTGGCGAAAGCGGCGATCTGTTCCTGCGCGACTGCAAGAAAGCCCGGCCATTCTTCCTCATCGTACGGGAAACCGATCCACAGCCAGTCCTGCGGGTGCCATTCTGGGGGGAAGCGCAGGCCCACTCAGCAGCCGCCGTCACCGGCGCAGCTTGCGTTCCGCGCGGCGCGGAACTCGTCGCCCTGATACCAGTTGGGCCAGGCGTCGCTGTCGGCGAGCTTGCGGCCGAGACGGTAGAACATCCGCAGTTCGCGGAGGAGGCCAGACCAGTCCCAGTCCTCCGAATACTCGTCGCCGGGCGCGTGATAGCGATTGGCGATATAGTCCTCGGCGATTGCCTTGCCCGCCGCCGTGCCGCCGGGTTCAAGATCCTCGCCCGCCTCGACATAGAACATCGGCACGCCGAGCTTGGCAAAGCTGAAATGGTCCGAACGATAATAGAAGCCCTTTTCAGGAGTCGGGTCGGGCGTCATGTAGCGCCCTTCGGCGGCGACCGCGTCCTGCAGCACCGCGTCGAGTTCCGACTTGCCTCCGCCGATCACTTTCACGTCGCGCGCGGGGGCATGGGGATAGAGCGCGTCCATGTTAACCCCCCCGACCGTGCGCGAGAGCGGATAGACCGGGTTCTCGGCATAGTACTTCGAGCCGAGCAGGCCCGATTCCTCCGCGCCCAGGGCGATGAACAGCACGCTGCGCTCCGGCGTTCCGGCGCGCCGGAAGGCGTCGGCCAGAGCCACGAGCGCCGCCGTGCCGGTGGCGTTGTCGACCGCGCCGTTGCAGATCGGGTCCGCCTCGCTGGGGGCGCACACGCCAAGGTGGTCGTAATGCGCGGTGTAAAGCACATATTCGTCGGGCCGCGTCTTTCCGGGCAGCAGGCCGATGACGTTGCTGGTCGTCGTTTGGCGGATGTCGTTGGCGAAGGACAGGCTGGCGGAAATGCCCAGCGGCACCGGCCTGAAGCCCTGCATTTTCGCCGCCGCCGATAGCGCGGCAAGATCCTGGCCCGAAGCCGCCAGCATCCTTGCGGCGACTTCCTTCTGGATCCAGCCGTTGAACAGGGTCTCGGCGGCGCCGCCGTCCTTGCTGCGGGCGAAGGCCTGCGGACCCTTGCCGCTCGATTCGACGACGTTCCAGCCATAGGCGGCAGGGAAGGTGTCATGCACGATCAGCGCCGCCGCCACGCCCTGCCTTGCCGCTTCCTCGTACTTGTAGGTCCAGCGCCCATAATAGGTCATGGCCCGGCCGTTGAACGGGCCTTCCTGCCCCTCCATCTCGTGGTCCGGGTCGTTGACGAGGATCACCGCGGTCTTGCCGCGCATATCGACGCCGGCATAGTCGTTCCAGTCCTTCTCCGGGGCGACGACGCCATAGCCGACGAAGACCAGCTCGCTGTCCTTGATGTCTACCCTCGGTGTAACGCGATAGGTGCCGCCCATGAACTCCGGCCCGTAGGCGAAGGAGAGCTTCGCGCCCTTCCCCTTGACGGTCAACGGCGAGATGTCCTTCGCGGTGATCTCGACCAGCGGCACATCCTGCGTCCATTTGCCCGCATTGCCCGGCTGGAGATCGGCCGCGGCGAACTGCCGCTCGATATAGGCGATCGATTTGGCGTCGCCCGGCGTTCCGGGAGCGCGGCCTTCATAGGCGTCGCTGGACAGCTCGCGTACCATGTTCTTCATGATCGTTGCCGAGAATTCCGGCACGTTGGGAATGGGGGCCGGTTCCCGCGGCGCCGGGGCAGGCGTGGTTGCGCAGGCGCACAGGGCCAGCGCGGCGAGCGGGGGAAGGATGTTCTTCATGGGGCGACCTCTTTGTTGTTGATCGCGTCGTTGCCAGACCGCGCCGCCCCCTTCAAGCCGGGCTTGCGGCTCGAGCAAGGGAATTGCATGGGAGCGCATATGGATGCGCAATGGCAATCGGCAATCGCAAGGGCGCACGCCCATTCCCCGTTCCTGTCGCGCGCGATGGACCGGCTGCCCGACATTGTCGCGCTCGCAGCTGACGGTAGCGGGGAGGAGATGCTGGCGCTCGCCCGGCAGGCGGGAGAGGGGATCGATGATCTGCGCGTGGCGCTGCGCCGCGAACGCATGGCGCTCGCCCTTGCACTCGGCCTTGGCGACCTAGCAGGGGCGTTTCCCCTCGCGCAGGTCTGCCGCGAACTTTCCGGCTTTGCCGACCGGACGCTCGACCTGGCGATTGCCGAGGCGATCCTCAGTCGCGCGCCCGACGCCGAGCCGACCGGCTTCGTCGGCCTCGCGCTGGGCAAGCATGGCGCGCAGGAGCTCAACTACAGCTCCGACATCGATCCGATCCTGCTCTACGATCCCGCGCGCCTGCCGCGCCGCGAGCGCGACGAGCCGGGCGAGGCGGCGCAGCGGGTCGCGCGCCGCGTGGTCGAGACGCTGTCGGCCTCGACCGACGAGGGCTACGTCTTCCGGGTCGATCTTCGGCTGCGCCCGGCCTCGGAAGTCAGTCCGCTGGCGATTTCCTTCGATGCCGCGCTCACCCATTACGAAAGCTCCGCGCTCGCCTGGGAGCGGGCAGCCTTCATCCGCGTGCGCGCCTGCGCCGGGGATGTTGCCGCGGGCGAAGCGTTCCTTGCCGCGATACGCCCCTTCGTCTGGCGCAAGGGGCTGGACTTCGGGGCCATTGCCGAGATTGCCCGGCTGACCGCGCGCATCCGCGATGCCAACCGCGCCTCGCAGGTGCCTGGACCGGGCTTCGATCTCAAGAGAGGGCGCGGCGGCATCCGCGAAATCGAGTTCTACGCCCAGACGCACCAGCTCATCCACGGCGGGCGTATTCCGTCGCTGCGCTTGCGCGGCACACGGGCGACGCTAGACGCGCTAGCCGCTGCCGGGCTGATCCCGCCCGGTGATGCCGAACTGCTCGGCGAAAGCTACGATTTCCTGCGGACCATAGAGCACCGGCTGCAGATGGTGCGCGACCAGCAGACCCATAGCCTGCCCGTCCAGACCGAGACTCTCGATCAGGTAGCGCGGCTGCACGGGCTGGCGGACGGCGATGCGCTGGTCGGTGAACTGCGCGCGGTTTGCGAGGCGGTCGGCGCACGCTACGACGAATTGCTGCGCGCCAATGCGGCGGCGCAACTGGCTTCGCCCACGCCGAAATCGGGGCCGAAGCTGGAAGGCGAGCTGGGCCGCATGGGTTTTGCCGATCCGCATGGCCTTGCCGAGCGGGTGACGGACTGGCGGTCGGGCCGATTCAAGGCCTTGCGGACAGACGCCGCCAATGCCGCCTTCGACGCGATCAAGCCCGCCCTGCTCGACGCGCTCGCCTATGCGCCCGAACCGGAGCAGGCGTTGCTGCGCTGGGAGCGAATGCTCGCCCAGTTGCCGAGCGCGCTCAACCTGTTCCACCTGCTCGAGGCGCGGCCCGGCCTGCTCGAACTGCTTGCGCGGATCATGTCGCTCGCCGATCCCCTGGCCGATGCGCTGGCCAGCCGGGCCGACCTGCTCGATCCGCTGATCGACGCAAGTGCCTTCGACCTGCCGGGCGACCTCGCGGAATTGGTCGCACGCTTGTCGCGCCGCGAGGCGAACGACGGCTACGAACAGGTGCTCGATACGGTGCGCCGCGATGTGAGCGAGCTGCGCTTTGCCCTTGGCGTCCAGCTTGTCGAGGGGGCGGGTGATCCACTGGTGGTCGGCGCGGCGCTGGCGCGCGTGGCCGAAGCGGCCATCGAGGTGCTCGTGCGCGCCGCGATCGACGAGTTCCGCAAGGCGCACGGGCAAGTGCCCGACAGCGAGCTGGTGATTCTCGGCCTCGGTCGTCTGGGCGGCGGCGTGCTCACCCATGCTTCCGACCTCGATCTGGTCATCCTATTTACCGGCGATCATTCCGCGGAATCGGGCGGCGCCCGCCCGCTCGGCGCCACGCAGTATTACAACCGGCTGGGCCAGCGGACCATTGCCGCACTGAGCGTGCCGACCGCCGCAGGCACGCTTTACGAGGTCGATACCCGCTTGCGGCCATCGGGCGAGCAGGGGCCGCCCGCCGCCAGCCTCAAGAGTTTCGAGCGTTACCAGCGCGAACAGGCCTGGACCTGGGAGCACATGGCCCTGACGCGGGCGAGGCCGGTGTTCGGATCGCCCAAGGCGCGCGGACAGGTGGCCGCCATCGTCCGCGAGGTGCTGTGCGAGGCCCGCGAGCCGGACAAGCTGCGGGCCGACGTGCTCGAGATGCGTGCGCGCATGGCCGAGCACAAGCAGGCTTCCGGGCCGCTCGACGTGAAACTGCTGCGCGGCGGGCTCGTGGATCTCGAGTTCCTTGTCCACTTTCTGCTACTGCGCGAGCGGACCGCGTTTCATCCCGACCTTGGCGAGGCAATCGCCGCGCTCGTCGATGCGGGGTTGCTGCCCGAGGCGATGATTTCGGCCTATGCGACGATGAACCGGCTCATCATCACCGCGCGCCTGCTTTCGCCCGATGGCCAGCCGCCGCATGACTCCGCGCGCTCGGTGCTTGCCAAGTCCTGCCATTTTGGCGAATGGGATGCGCTGAAGGCTGCCCTTGGCGAGGCGCGCGCACTGGTCGGCGCGACCTGGGCGGACCTTTTGGGCGAGAGACTGGAGATTGAGTGATGAGCGACCTTCCCGGCGAGGGCGATCCGTTCCCCGACATTGCGATGGAGACGCCGGACGGCGGCAGCGTCAAGCCTTCTGACTTTGCCGGCAAGAAGCTCGTCGTGTTCTTCTATCCCAAGGACAACACGCCCGGCTGCACCACCGAGAACCAGGATTTTTCCGCGTTGAAGGGCGAATTCGACAAGGCCGGAGTGGCCCTGCTCGGGGTCAGCAAGGATTCGCCGAAGAAGCACCAGTCCTTCATCGCCAAGTATGACCTAGCCGCACCCCTTGCCAGCGATGCCGAGCAGGGCGGCCTTTCCGATGCACTGGGCATCTGGACCGAAAAGCAGAATTATGGTCGCACCTACATGGGCATGGTCCGCACCACCTACCTCGTCGGGCCTGACGGCAGGATTGTTCGCGTCTGGAACAAGGTGAAGGCCAAGGGCCACGCCGCCGAGGTGCTGGAGGCCGCGAAGGCACTTTGACCGCCCGCGACAATTCCGTCGGCGAGGCGATCCGGGCGGCGCTGCTGTGCCGCGATGCCTATGCCAAGGTGCGCGCGGCGCGCGCAGCGGCGCGCGACTGGCAGCTGGGCAGGCTGGCCTTTGCCTTTCCGACCGCGATGCCCGAGCACCCCGGCCGCCCGGAACGGCCCGAGCTGCTCGCGCCGCGCATGATGCCGCGCCGGGGCCGTGGCCAGTCGCTCAAGGGACTCATCGCGCTGTTCCATTCCCTCGCGCACATCGAATTCGTCGCCATCTAGCTCGCGCTCGACATGGCGGGGCGGTTCGGGGTGGAAATGGGCGAGGCCTTCGTCAGCGACTTCCTCGCGGTTGCAGCAGACGAGGCGATGCATTTCGCGCTGCTCGACCAGCACCTGCGCTCGCTCGGCAGCCATTACGGCGACCTGCCCGCGCACGGCGGCCTGTGGGAGACGGCGCACCGGACCCGGCACGACGTCGCGGCCCGCCTCGCCGTGGTGCCGATGGTGCTGGAGGCGCGCGGCCTCGATGTAACGCCCAAGACCATCGAGCGCGTAAGGATGGCGGGTGACCGGCGCGGCGAAAGGATCCTCGAGAGAATCCTTGACGACGAAATCCGCCACGTCGCCGTAGGGGCAAAGTACTTTTTCGCACTATGCGAAAGGCGTGATGCAGCGCCGCAACAGATCTGGAAAATGATGCGAAACGCGCACTTTGAAGGTTCCGTTTATCCGCCGTTCAACGACTCGGCGCGCCGAGCAGCCGGTTTGTCGCGGGAATTCTACGCAGAGGTTGAATAGTAACCCTCGGGCTGGAATACAGGATCTCTCGAGTGAACGGGGGTCCGGCTACATCGAGAAACAGGTTTCACGCCGCCGCGCATCGCAGCGATCATGCATGATGCGAGGGGGCAAATCCGGACTGATGCGCCCTGCGCCGGCCCGGAAATAGAGAGTACGAGACTTTGCGATCTGACCGCACGAGCCTGGTAGCCACCGTCCTAATGTTCGCCAGGAGCCTCGCAGCCATTGCCTCCCTCGCGCTTGCCCCGACAGCTTACGCCAACAGCAGTTCCAATGCCGACATCGCCGCGCCGCTGCGCGAAGCCAATGCCACGAACCATTCGGTTTCCGGCGGACAGGATGAACGGTTCAGCGCCCTGATCAGCAACTGGCGCTCGCTCGAAGCAAGTTCGGTCCCCGCGCTCGCGGCCGTCGCCGAGGCGCAGAGCCAGGCCGGCATGGCGGATTCGGTTTCCGGCGCGCTTGCCGGCTTCCGCATGCCGGGCCAGCAGGTTTCGATCCCGTCGCGCACGCCGCTCGCCGGGATTACCCTTACCAGCGATTTCGGGATGCGGGTGCACCCAGTCACGGGTCGCCGCGCTGCGCACAAGGGCATCGACCTTTCCGCGCCGACCGGCACCCCGATCTATGCGACGGGCGATGGCGTGGTCAGCCGCGCATCCTGGTACAGCACCTACGGCCTCTATGTCGCGATCGAGCATGGCGGCCAGATCCAGACCCGCTATGCCCATATGTCGCGGCTCAACGTCGCCGAGGGCCAGCGCGTCCGCAAGGGCGATGTCATCGGCTTTGTCGGCAACACCGGCCGTTCGACCGGACCGCACCTGCATTACGAGGTCCGCGTCGACGGCGCCGCGGTCAATCCGATCCCGTTGATGAACGATGTCACCCGGATCGCAAACGCCGAAGCCAATCCGGCCCTGGGTCGCGGCGGCAACTGATCGGTACGGGGCGGTTCGCCCCTTTCCTCAACTTCGCTGACGATTTTCCGGGCCTGTCCCGACGATGGCAGGATGACGCGCGCTTGAACGCCACCTTGCGACGACGACACCCTGAACAAGAAAGAATCGGCTAGCTAACTTCGGCTTCTAGGGCCGCGCGGTCGAGCACCCGCAGCCCGCGACGTGGGGGCAGGTCGATGATCCTCGCCGCCTTCAGCCGGGTGAACTGGCGGCTGACCGTTTCGATTGTCAGGCCGAGGATGTCGGCGATCTGCTGGCGCGAGAACGGCAGGTCGAGCGTAACCGGCGTATCCTCGAAGCGCAGCTCGCAGCCCTTGGGCAAGCCCATCCGCTCAAACAGTTCGAGCAAGAAGGACGCCACCTTTTCCGATGCCGACTTGCCCCCGAGCAAGAGCATCCAGCGCCGCGTGCGATCAAGCTCGCCCAGCGTGCGTTCGAGCAGCTTCTGCTCCAGCTTGGGATGCTCGGCCGCGAACCGGTCGAAATCAGCGCGGTTGAACACGCAGACGCGTGCCTCGGTCAGTGCGCTGATGCCGTGGCTGCTGGTGCCGCTGAACGGCCTGCCGATGAAATCGGAAGGGTAAACGATGCCGACGATCTGTTCGCGCCCGTCCTCGGTATTCGAGGCGAGCTAGAGCACGCCGTCGATGGCATTGGTGACGATGACCGAATCCTCGCCTTCCCAGAATAGCGATTCGCCGGGCACGAGCTTGCGTTCGCGCCCAATGGCGTTGAGCGCCTCAAGCTCGTCTCCGTCCAGCGCCGAGAAGATCGCCCGGTTGCGGACTAAGCATATGTCGCAACTGCTCGCGCCGCTGCGTTAGCAGCGCACCGCCCATGCCTCAACCGAAACGTCGCACGGGCGGCCAGCGCTGAACGCCGTTTACTCTGCGCGCGGCGCCGCTGCCGCCGCATTGGTCGGCAGGCCGCCCATCTCCGTGACAAGCTTGGTATAGGCGTCGAGATAGGCGAGCACGAGAACCTGGCCGATTTCGGTGTTCTGGTAGCCGCCACCTGCGACCGCGGCGAAGGTGCCGCCGAACCAGCCGCCGCCCCCGGCGCCGAAGGCGACGTCGGACTTGCGGGCATAGCCTTCCGAGAGGGCCACTTCCTCGGTGGTGCGGACGTTGACCACCGAAAGCGTCACGTTCGCCTCGCTCTTCTTGACCTTGAGGCCGCCAAGCACCGCGCCGCCTAAGCCGCCGACAATGCCGCCCAGCCCGCTGCCGCCAGAGTTCTGGTTGGCGGTGACGATGTTCGGCTCAAGGAAATAGTCGGCAGCGCGGACCTGCCGCTTGCCGAGGTTGGAGCCGCGCTGCAACTCGCCCGAATCGGCAAGGCCACGCTCCTCGTAGCGCTTGTCCATGGAACGGCCGCGATTGACGAGAGTGAAGCAGCCTGAACGCTGGATGAAGATGCGCAAAATGGCTTCGGGGCTCTGCAGGTTGTAATCGCGCCACCACTGGTATTCCGGCTCGACCAGCGCAATGGCGCCGAGATTGCGCCCGCAGGTCGGGATTTCCGCCGTCCGCCGTTCCTGCTGTTTGCGCGCGGAGGACCTGTCCTTCTGGGCAAGGGCTGGCGTTGCACTTAAAGCCACGGCCGACGCGGCCAATGCGAGAATGAGTCTTTTCACGGGGCGTCCCTCCTGTTGATCCCTGAGCGCGCATAGACCACGCGCGCCCTTAACCGGGGAATAACGGCCTTTATGTCCAAGGCCAATGACGAAAGCTGCGACTTTTCAGCCCCCCCGCAATGCAACCGCCATGTTGTCGATCAGGCGGGCCTTGCCGATCCGCGCGGCGACCAGCAGCCGGGTCTCCCGCTTGCCCAGGGCATCGAGCGGGACCAGCGAATTGGCATCGCGCAGTTCGGCATAGTCGACACCGGCAAAGCCGGCATCGATCAGGCTGGCCTCCAGGTCCGCGAGGGCCGGGGCGACAGCCGCGCCGCCCTCGATTGCCGCAATCGCGGCCCGCATGGCCCTGGGCAGGCCGGCAGCGCTCGCGCGCTCGTTAGACGTAAGGTAGGCATTGCGCGAACTCATAGCGAGGCCGTCGGCGTCGCGCACGGTCGGCACTCCGACGATCTGGCCCACCGCCGGGCGCGTCAGGTCGAGGTCGCGCGCCATGCGCCGGATCACGGCGAGCTGCTGCCAGTCCTTTTCGCCAAAAAAGGCGAGATCGGGCATGACCTGGTTGAACAGCTTGCACACCACCGTCGCCACGCCGTCAAAGTGGCCGGGGCGGTCGCCGCCGCACAGCCCCTCGCTCACGCCGGAAACCGAGACGTTGGTGGCATAGTCGTCGGGATACATGGCCGCAGGCTCCGGCGCCCAGACGATCGTGACCCCTTCGCCGCGCAACAATGCACAGTCGGCCTCAAGTTGGCGGGGATAGGCTTCAAGGTCCTCGCCCGCGCCGAACTGGCGCGGGTTGACGAAGATCGAGACGACGACGTGGGCGGCGGCCTTCCTCGCCTCGCGAACCAGCGTCAGGTGCCCTTCGTGCAGGGCGCCCATGGTAGGCACCAGCGCCACCTTGCCCTCGACCCGGAGCGGGGCCAGCGCACTCCGCAGTGGATCGAGCCGCGCTATCGTTTGCATGGTCACATCGCCTCCGATAGAGCCGGGCCAATACACCCGGCCCGAACTGCCTAGCTTGCAGCCGGTCCGGGCGGCAACCTATTTGGACTGGAATTGAGTGAGCCTGTGACCGCGCACCGCATTGTCTTTGCAAATGAAAAGGGCGGCACCGGCAAGTCCACCACCGCAATCCACGTCGCCATCACGCTTGCCTATCAGGGCGCGAGGGTCGCTGCGGTCGATATCGACCAGCGCCAGCGCACGCTGTTTCGCTATCTGGAGAACCGCGCCGAGACCGAACGCCGCCGCGCCATCCGGCTGCCCGGCGCGCGCTTTGCCGTGTTCGAGGGGCCGGACACCGCCGATCTTGATGCGCTGTGCGAGGAAATCTCGGGCGGGCAGGATTTTCTCGTCATCGACACCCCGGGCCGCGACGATCCTTTCGCGCTCCACGCCGCCACCCAGGCCGATACGCTGGTCACGCCGATGAACGACAGTTTCGTCGATTTCGACCTGATCGGGCAGGTCGAGGGCGAGACCTTCAAGGTCCGCAAGCTCTCTTTCTATGCCGAGACGATCTGGGAAGCGCGCAAGAAGCGCGCCCTCGCCGCTATCGAGCAGCATCGCCGCGAGCTGGACTGGGTGGTGGTGCGCAACCGCCGCCAGTATGTCGAGGCGCGCAACATGCGCCGCATCGAGGGCGCCTTGAAGGAACTGTCGCAGCGCGTCGGCTTCCGCGTCGCCGAAGGCTTGTCCGAGCGCGTGATCTATCGCGAGCTATTTCCTTCGGGTCTGAC
>Ga0194133_10007274_pt1 | contig 13330 bp, 5 predicted proteins | sample TA2KigOf40mmetaG_FD_155448 | JGI IMG/M metagenome (GOLD analysis project Ga0194133, IMG submission 155448) | Freshwater microbial communities from Lake Tanganyika, Tanzania - TA2015055 Kigoma Offshore 40m | ecosystem: Environmental > Aquatic > Freshwater > Lake | place: Tanzania: Lake Tanganyika...
GTTTCTATGATAATTCAATAGGAAAAACAGGAGAACAATCTATGGAAAACACATTGACTCACTAACGGTGAACTGGCAAGGACAAGACTGGACCAATGATGAAATCCGTGTTACCCTAAAGATGACCTTTTTCAAATCATGTATTGTGCAAGATTGACAACATTTTTGATAAAACATGTCATTGTAAAGAGTATGGTAGAATAAAAGTGTTAGGAATGAATGAAACATTCACATGGACTAAATTTCAAAGTGTATTTTGGGATCATCAATGGGCTCATAATTATAATAGCAAAATTATTGCTGGATCACTCTCTAACTAACATTACTGCCCAAGTCTAATACTATCTGAGTCTCCAGTCTGCCTAATGCCCTCAATCTCAAAAAAAGAGCTCAGAACCATCAATTCCTACCATTGCAAACATTATAAGATTAGTCATTAAGGATAATAAGTAAAGAATCAGTCAAAAAACAATTGATGCTTAAACAATGCTCCATGCCTTTGAAATCCCAAATCTGGAATTCTAACTCATGTCAAGCATGATGTCCTCTGCAACACTTACAGTAGTGATGGGTCCTGGGTCGGGTCAATTTTTTGTGGCTCGGGTCGGTCAGGTCGGGTCAGCCATTTATGGTTTGGGTTTGAATTTTGAAAATTTCCCCTAAAAATGTCAAATTTTTCAATTTTCTTCGCTTCGGATCAAAAAAAATTGCTTCGGGTCGGGTCAGAAAGAACCCGGGTCAAAGCCGGGTTGGCCTCTTATTTACTGCGGGTCAAAAGTAAGCTCGGGCCGGGTCAGGGCCCATCTCTAACTTACAGTGTTTTTCAAATAGTGCTTCCCTGGACTGATGTGGCCACTATAGATAGAATTTGATTGATTGAACCTTACCTTTGTATGTAATATGAACATAATTAATAATTCATTTTTCATTTAATACAATCTCCAATGTCATGACACTCTAAATTTTAAAGTTTATAATAAGTTGTAATAAAATTGGATTAATGTCGGGAACAACTTTTATTATGAAACCTAATATATGCTAACATTTTGCTAATGTGAATAGATCCACAAATATAAAATGGAAATGAATGCTTCCATTGAGAAGAATATCATTGGTACTATTTTTTTTCTTAATATAACTTGTCGGAAATCAACTCAACTGTCTCTGGCAGAAAACTGATATGTTACGTGATCTTTAGAAGTTTCTATTCCATCTCAAGAATATAAAAGATCTTTTTTAGTTGCCAATAAATATATTTTATGATCTTTTCTATTCTTTGAATTGAAACAAAAGATGTTTCATTTAAAGAAAGCCTTCTTTTACAACAGATTTATATTTGAGTTTAAAATAAGATAATAAGAAGCTTGGCTATAGAGATATCTTCTACAAAAAATTCTATATTAGCTTTTCTTTCAACCTAAAAAATGTCAGCAAAAGTTTTTTTGACAATTAGTACTATAAAAATGCAATTTCTATTAAAACTTGTTTACAGGCTTTTTAGTTGAAGACTAAGAAATTGTTCAATATGGTTCATGTTTCTGAAAAAAAAATTATCTAGATAAAATGAGACAAAAATAAACATGTTTTGATGATAAGTTTCAAGTAAAAAAGAAAAATAAATTAAAAATTGAGTTGCAAAAAAATTGATGATTTTTTGTGTAATATAAATTGTAACCTTTCCTGAAAAATTAAACCTTATTTGCAATTAGGGCCCATTGAATGTATGCAAGAATTGAGACAATCTGTTAATCAAGAAATTGATTTTGTTACAAGAAATTGAACTTTTTTTTCTTTACCTTCAACAAGTGGAACAATTTTCTGCAAGGTCTTTTAATAGCCTCGACTTTGAATTTTTTCTGTAAATAACCTTGGAAAGTTGAAGATGCACCAACTTCTTGGGAAATATTTTTTATTACCTATATTTTTTAAAGTGAGATTTTGAGCTGGAAGGTACATAATAGAAATCATTAATCAAGGTTTGAACTTGTCTTAATAAAATCAAGTTTAACAATAATTTATTTATAGCATGAAATTGTTCCAAGAGAAAAAACTTTTTCTTCTCACTTGATAGATGTGATGTTTTTTACTAACTAAAACACCATGGGAAAAAGACAATTTGTCCAATGGTTCAAGGAAAAATGTTTCAAAAGATTCGCAAAAACACAAAATAGTCCTTGGTCGACTTTATAAAACTTCCTGCATGCACCCTAAATTGACTTGGGGAAAAGGTGTAAAACATTTTCTTTCACCACTGAATGACTTGGGTTACAGACATAAGTCATTTTTTCCTTCACCAACTGTTATAGCTGAGATGGTTAGTTTCATCCTCCAATCATTTATCCATCGCTGATTAAGTGCTCTATTTTTAAAATAAAACCTGGTTCAAAAGTCATTTGTATACGTGTTTATTACTTTGACTTAATCTTACAAACATGGTAAAATCAAGTTTGTGCTTTTTAAAAGCCCAGACATGCATTGCCAGAATAAGTGTTCAGGTCACCCTGACCTAAATGTAGCAAATATTTTACATTTTTACAATAGTCAAAATACAAAATTAAGGTGATACGAGATTAAATGATATTCTCAGACTTAAATTAGTCAATGTCAGAGATAATAATTCAATGTCAGAATTAAGTCAAGCATTAAAATGATGATTAGCAATACCACTAAAAAATACACAAATTGTCAATGGTGTTTTCTTCAATAATTGCCTTTATCACATCTGAGTTAGTTTCACCAATCCAGTCAAAGTGTTACTGTTCAAGCATAATAGTCTATTGGTCAAGCACTGCTTTCAAATTTTGAGAACTAATATGAACAATCCAATCTTTTGCAGTCTGTCATTAATGTAGACATTGGATCGCAATTCTTGTGTTGGAGGTGTTGAGAAGACTGATAACAGTGTTGGCAGTAGAGTAATCTGCTCATTGTCTAGGCGTATCTCTCTTTGAGATGATGTCTAACATGGCTCTTGGTGTTTGTCCCTGATTGCTGCTCTAACACCATGATAATGTTGGCTGTTTAATCTTCTCCAAGACTAAAATGAGAGCTGGTCATTTAGCCAAGCATAGCAGCTGTATCTTGAGTCATTCATCTTCTAAGAATTATTATTCCACTGACAATCTTAGTTTTATTTCATACTACAATGGAAACATGTGTCTGACCCTTGATCTCACATTCTATAGTGCCAGCAAACCGAACCAAGATGTGTTTACCCTGCTGAGAGGTCATAGGCACCTGACTGAGAACAAAGATCTAAGGTTTTGGGTTCAATCCCGGCTGCCCATGTCAGCAATTTTTCAACCCTGGATCGCAAAAAAATCAACAAGGGACACTCAGTCAGGGTAATTAGTAATCTGTAGTGACCATAGACTTCTATGGCGGGACTCTTGTAAAGTCAATGTCCTTTATGATGATGTTAGAATAATGCGCTGAAATAAAAGCTATTCTTATCTTATCTTATAAAGATGTTGATCTTGCATTAATGTCGGATGAGCACAACATTATTATAATTATTTTGCATATGTTGTAAACCTTAACAAAGTGATGTTAATTTCAAGGAATAAATCATCTGGTATCTAACCTCCTTCTTCAGTACTTTTGACAGATCCTTATATTGAATGAAAATTGCTTCATAAATTTTTATCATATTGAATATTTAAATAAAATATCTGCTATAGTATTTTATTCAAGTTCAGTAGTAAAAGTTTGAGTTCCCATTTATAAAAGTTAAGAAAATCAAAAAACTTCATGCTTTTTCTTCTCTGCTCTCATTTCCTAAATTTTCCACATCCTCCAAGGTCTCAGGTAGTTTTTTATTGAGTGTTTCAGGCAGCATTAGAGAAAGCAATCCACCACTGAGGGCAAATACACCATAGACAATCAATGGAAGTGGTCTCCAGTAATCAACCAGCATATTAAGATAAGGGCAAAGTATTCCTCCAATTCTGAAAGTTTCAGGGATTTCTATTTTAAATTTAGCTTAGAAATTTCTAAAATAGATTTTGTAACCTTGCACTCATGGAACAAGCTCCAACTGCAACATTTCTTATTGAGGTAGGAAAGATTTCTGTGCTGAAGATATAAATCACACCATATGATGTTGTGATGGCAAGCTTTCCAATCATGGACAAAGTAATCAAAACTGTAGAATTTGATTGGTCAATCAAAATGGTTATGATTAGTGATGTTCCTATGGGAGAAGAACAACGCAGCTTTTTAATAAGCAAGAAATAATTTGAGGCTTGACTTATTACCTGCAATAATCATGAAGAGACAAAGGGGAATTTTCCTCCCAAACTTGTTCAGTATAAGCAGTATGATTGCATATGCTGGAATTTCTACAGCAGCAGAAATCATAAAACTTATGTAAGGATCCCCACCAAGATCTGGAAAAGTTGGAAACAGATACTACTTTTAACTATTTAAAGGTTGAGAATTTGGCTTTTTAAGTACCTGAGGCGCTCAGGGCAAGTCCATAGTAAGTTCCACTGTTAACAAACCAGTTGTAAAACATAATCAAAGTGTTCTTGCGAAGATTGGGATGTCTTCAAATGATAAAATTCATTTAGTATCTTTAATTGCATTTGATTTGTTGTGAGAAGATTATTTATACCTGAATAAGTCCAGAACTCCAAGATTTGATTTATTCATTTCTTTCTTCATTTCCTCATTGGTAGTTTTAAACATGTTGGCAATCATTTCTTCTGAAACATTCGTCCCATTCTTTTCACTAATCATCAAAATTATTTTCTTTGATTCCTCGTATCTTCCTAAGAGATGTAATAAACATTTTATGATCCACTGATAGAAGGGAATCCTTTTCTCACTGAAAAAATACCTTTTCTCATAAGCCATCGAACGGATTCTGGTACAATCCACCAATAGACAACAAAGATTACTGATGGGGCAGAAATGACAATCTGAAAATGTCTCAAAGGTTGTAAAATTTGATAATTGATCATAACAAAAACTGTGATATTAACTTGTAAAAGTCTCCAATTGTTATTTAGAAAGTATGCCAGAAGTCCAGTTGAGAAGAAGCCAAAGGTACAATAATATTGGCAAAGTGTTCCAGCTATCACCCTGTACTTTGGACCAACCATTTCCATAGCAAGGACATAAGATATAAGAAAAACTCCAGATGTTGTCATGCCAATCACCATTCTTATGAGAACATAAGACCAGTACTCTTGAAAATATATGGAAATTGTCAATCTTTCAAAAAATAAATGTTCTGGTGGTTGTACCTGGCAAAAATCCAGCCACTAATCCAAAAACTGTCTGAATGATGACTGAAGCAACAAATGTGGGTTTCCTGCCAAGTCGATCAGAGGCTTCACCAAACACGTAGGAGCCAATAAGGACTCCAGCCATGAATAAACTCTGAAATGATTTTAGATTTTTAAAAATTGTCAAAGTGAGCAAGCTAAAAGCAAAGAAAGTAAGAGCCTATAGATTAATGAAGACACAGTTACGTGCTGGACCCTTTTCATTTTTGCAACCAAAGCTTTCAAGCCCACATTTCTTACATTCCACACCTTCCTGGAATTTAGGTCATGTAATCCTCTTTTTTCAACAACAAGCAACTCTCTCTCTCATTATCTTATCTAGCCCAACATCTTTCTCCTAGAATATAAAATGAACCATCTTAACCCATCTGGTTAAGAGCTCTCCTCCACCTCGAAGTACCAACCTTTGAGCCACCATATGTTCCAAATGGCTAAGTATTCTCTGTTGCCCTTTCTCTTGTTGTATTTGATTATTGCACATACTTCTTGTGTTATATTTAATGGGAAGGGAGCTATCAAGAGTCAATCTCAGTTGAATTGATCCTCTAGGAGAGGATTCTTCATTCCTTGTGAGATCTCTCTTCATATATTCAACCACCAAGTTTCTTAGCAGTATGTCTCAGCTCATGGCTATTTAGCTGGCTGAAGACTAGCAGGTGGTTTAGGTTGGATCTCTGACATTGGAAACCCATCAACTCTTGGTTAGCCCTAATTTGTTACCTCAAAGTGACCATATCTCATTAGTGTCGAGGTCTATGCAAGCAGTATTTAAGTTCAAGAGGTGCTGTTAAATCAACATGCCATTTGTAGAGATGGGCCCTGACCCCGACCCGAGCTTACTTTTGACCCGCAGTAAATAAGAGGCCAACCCGCCTTCGACCCGGGTACTTTCTGACCCGACCCAAAGAGATTTTTTTGATCCGAAGGGAAAAAAATTGAAAAATTTGACGTTTTTAGGACAAATTTTCCAAATTCAAACCCAAACCATAAATGGCTGACCCGACCCGAGCCACAAAAAATTAACCCAACTCGACCCGTGTCAAAATTTTTGACCCAGACCCATCACTAGACATTTGTGAAAGGTAAGTAAATTTTCTTTAAATGGACTCTGATGCTAATTGGGGTATTGAAATAGGTGAAGAAGCATGGTGGAATCAATACTAAATTTGATTTCTTCAAAACCTGTGCTGTTGCCTTCATCCACAAGTCATTGCAAACTAAATTCCACTCCATAATGGCGCTGCTTCCAAATGTTGTCCTAAGTTACATTTGAAAGCTTAAAATATAAAAAAAACATGCGATGTTACAGAAGAAAAAATATTACATATCATATATCCAGCCATTATCACATGGAATGATTCTTTCATCATCTTCAAATCTATTGCACTGATCATACTGCTTGTTTTTAAATGGAATCAGGTCACTTAAGTTTCTTCCTGATAGCAAAAAAATTCTTCCAAAACATATGCTTAATAATTCAAAAGATTAAAATTGTACCATCTTGGTCATAAGTTGAATTCCAAGGCTCTCCAGGAAGCCGACATCTATGGGGAGCTTTGGCGCCCAGAAACACCCATGCCAGTTTGTGCATTGCACTGAATATAGTTGGCTGAAAAAATAAGATATTTTGTTTATATGAAAGATTTCAATTTCTTTATTAAACTCAAGCAAGTGCATCATCATTCATGAAAATATAATAAAACTTAATAAGAGTCTGTACAACTCAGTATTGAATTTTTAAAAGTAGGGGTACATTTTATAATTAAAAATATAAAATTTTGTCAAGGTATAAAGCTATAAATGTAGACGGCACACATGGATCTCAGCATTTAGATTTAAGTATTTTTCAATCACACAACCTTTTACCTACATCTGATTCCAGAGAGCCCCTGATCAGCTCACTCCTGTCTCACATGTCAAAAAAAAGCCTGCATGCCTTAAGATTAGTACCTATTTATTCTCTGTGTGCTTAGCCATTCAGAGTAGATAGCTAGAGATAACTTTAAGGATAACCTTTTGTGTAAATACAATGTGTGTATATTAAAATTAACTCAATAAAGTATTTTGAGCATATTTAAATACCTCGCCTTTTTATTATAAAAGCCAAGGTGGATCTAGATCTCATAAGAATGGGTTAGTGTTATAATGTTTTCCGTCGCTTACCTAAACCTCGTGATACGCTAAGCTAATCGCTCGGAATTGTAAGTCTACATAAATAGTGATAAAAGGTCATCTTCAGCTTAAATCTGAGTTTGTTGTCAGATAAATCCATGGAAAGTTTATCTGTTTCATCAGTAGTTTGATCCAGTTATGGATACTTTTGGGAAACACTAACATCTGCTTACCACAAAAAGAAGAAAGTAGATTTTCTTTTGGTATGTTCCAAATTGTCCAAGCTCTTTAAGGACATCATCAAAGGTAATTTTTGTTTGTTTTGACGTTTCCACATCATCTTTTATTTGATTAAGTTCTTCAAGCTCATCTCTTGTACCGTTGGAATCCATCTCCCAATTTCAGATCATAATATCTTAAAGTCAAAATGTACAATTTGGTTGTCAATCAACTTTGAATTTGCAAGAGAATTTCAAAGTAAATACACGAAGATGAAACTTGTTTCTGCATTCTTACTATCAAATGTTTAGTAGTGGGAATGGAACAAGTTGTAGAAAATCTCTTGGCTGTTGAGAGAAAGTCAGGCACCTCAATGAAAGTAGGAAAGCAAGTGAATTTGCCTTGTAGGATTACACTAGGAATTGTCATGATCATAAAATACAAATGCTATAAAAATATCTGTGTTGGGCAAATCAAAAAGTAGAAAAGCTTGCAAATCTAATGATGTTGAAGGAATTTTTTCCACACAATTGTGCAGAGATAATTTTTGGATTAAGCCAAGAGAAAATACACTCTTGCCTTTCTAGTTATGGATCATGCAATAAGTGCATGAAGTGCAAGTACTTCACAATTTTGTGGTTCCTAATGGCATACAACATGTTTAGATGTTAGAACACGTCGAGAAGCAATATGTTCATGGCCTGCTTGTGATCATTCCACTGAGCACTTAAGATTGGTTGGGGAATGAAGATTGAAGAAAATTTAAATTACATTTCTTTCTGTCAAATAATCATCTGTTGATGACTACACTTTGTGTGTGACATTATGCTTCGGATCAAAAAAATCGCTTCGGGTCAGGTCGGAAAGTACCCGGGTCAAAGCTGGGTCGGCCTCTTATTTACTGCAGGTCAAAAGTAAGCTTGGGTCGGGTCAGGGCCCATCTCTAGTTTGATCTCAAAGCTAGAGTATGGCCAATAATATTCAATAAGTTTACAAAAGGTGTTCAGCTTTATCACTTTTCTAACCTCTCCACTTGATTTTCTTTCCTTAAGAAAAAATTTCAACCTTCAGAGTCTTTAGGTCTTATATGAGATCAATTGTCCTATCAGTGTTAAGTACACTCTTGTCTGACCAAAGAATGGGTCCAGGTCAAAAAATTTTGACCCGGGACAGGTCAATTTTTTGCTGCTCGGGTCGGGTCATTCAGCCATCTTTGGTTTGGGTTTGGGTTGGGATAATTTCCCAAAAAAATATTTTTTCAACTTTTCTTCCTTTCGCCGGGTCAAAAAAATCTCATCGGGTTGGGTCAAAAAGTTCCGGGTTTGGTTCAGGTCAGGGCCCATCTCTAGTCTGACTCCACCTGTCTTACCAGGAGGTTTTTTCTTCAAGTTTAGGGAGTTGAGAAAAGTCCCTAACTCTGACAGTGATAGCAAGAAACCGCCTGTTTTAATAGCTCATTTTACTAAAAAATGAGAATAAATAATTTGTTATGAAAAACAATCAAATTATAAATTGCAAGGTAATCTCAAAGGAATAAAAGTTAAAACTTTTTTATAAGACCAAATACCAAAGAAAAAAGTTTACTTTCTTTTGGATCTCTTGCACAAGCAGAAAGAGGAAAGGTGTGCTGTGCTGATGGCACAACCCTGGAGGGACTCTCCAGGGTTAGGGCATCTTGAACTCAGTTTGTAAATGAACTGAGATCATTCAAGATTTATTTTTCAAGGTGAAAGGCTCTGAAAAATTGGAGCAGGGTTATCAGTTTAAGAGAGGGCCCAACCCACCCACCCGAGGAGAGTATAAGATACAACAAAGATGGGTGGGCACGGAAGGAAAGGGACCAATGGGAAGGTTTACTTAGGGGAGAAAAGGGGTGAGCGCCTGGGATGGAAGAGTCTTCCCAGCCAGGTTGATTCCATGGGATCAACTGGCAGTCCTAGGCCTGTCCCGCGCTTTTTCTCTACAGAGGCTCATGGGATTATGAGCTGGGGATCTATCAGTCTGAGTCAAGATTGATGGACCCGCCACACCCGGCTGACAAACGCTACCACACACCTTTATCTATGAAATAGATTGATAGAGAGTAATAAAGAAGGTACATTTAAAATTCTCAAGACCGTTGACATCTAATTAAACTGATTGAAGTAAAACAGCTAAATAAGTCAATAAAAATCCGTAGAATGACAAGAGCAAAGCTTTGGAAAAAGTGATGTAATTTGAAGCATTTATGCAAGCATCATCAAGGCTGCACAAGAAAATCTGAAAAACACTTCAAATAAGTAAAAAAACAAATTCAAAATTATCTTTTTCAATCTACTTGAATTTCTGATGCCAAAGATGGATCAATTGTTGAAAATGATGTTCTTGATGCAGCCTCGTTAAAAAATGCTCCACTTTCTAAAATGATGGCCTTTCGAATCTCCATTGCAGATTCTAGTTTTATCAAAAAATTAGTTATTTATTGCATACTATTTAATTATTTATTTTTTGATTGGAAAATTTTATTTTTGTTCTAACATTTACCTCTAACTCCTCCCAAATAGTAGATGAAGGAAGTACCTTTCACCAAGTACTGCAAACCATTTGCCAGATAAATTATGATGTTGATCGATGCTCCTTGAATGCCAATTTTAAAAAGACCATAAAACAAGCAAAGACACATGAAGAAAAACTTTATCATCTGAAAAGTTGGATTTTAATTTAGTAGTTTTTAGTTTATGGCTGTGTCAATGACTTACCAGAACAATTATGAAAGGAGAAAATGCCAAGTTGAAGGTGTGAAGGTAATTTTGGATCTAAAATCAATCAGTGAAATTATTTTAGTTAGGTTTGGACTTACCTGACATGCATGATAAAAGAAATTCAAAAGTGAAAAGATGGAGTACCCAAGACTAAGAGGTTTAGGTAATTAGGTGAGATATAAGATTAAGGAGTCAGGGTGGTAAAGTGGTAAGAAGCTGGAATTCTATCCCAGCAACCTGGGTTCAACTCCCACCCGGGTAAAATACCCCCCAAAAAAGCAAATACAAAAAGATCAAAAACCACCTAGTGTGCCTTTAATGACCCCCCCAGCGGCAAGGTGTACTTAAAAAAGTTCTTAGGGTAAGGTTCAAGGCTCAAATAAAAATATTTTGGCCATTCAAACAATATTTCAATCTGGATGGTAAAAACATTGGGCATCTATATCAAAATAACTAATTGCATTATGACCCTTTTACAACAGTTTTGTCAAAAATAGAAAAAATATTAAGGTTAGCACATGTTGATCATCATCTCTCATTTAGAATGTTAAATTTTCTGCCCCCAACCGGAAAAATGACCATGTTTGGCGCAATTTTTGAAGTAAATAGCAGTATTGGTAGATTGTGGGATTTATTCGGACATTTCAATGAAAAAGATACAGTTAATTTTAAATAAATACAATTTTTTATCAAACACATTCTATAATGCATGTAGATAGCACACACGGATCTCAGCATTTTAGATCAAGTTACAGTACCATATTATTTTTGATAACACAAACTTTTATCCACGTTCGATTCCCAAGTGCCCCTGATCAGCGCTCTCCTGTATCACATGTCAATAAAAGGCCTGCGTGCCTTTAGAACGTTATCTTGTTATTCTCTATGTGCTATGTGACGTAAGTTACTAAGAGTAGATAGTTAGATCTCATTTTATATATAGGATTATTCTTATACTCGTGTGTTTATTTTAAGTAACCCCAATAAAGTTTCTGCAAAACAAAGAGGAGCAGAAAAGTAAACTTTTTGTAGAAACAAAAAGGACTTTTGTTTTGTTTAGATTTACCCTGGTAAATCTGGATTTCTGAGGATTTGTTGGAATCAAAACAAATCCTTAAAATCCTCAAACAAACACAGGGATGAATGCAGTGGGCCAGTTCAGCTGTTGTCCCACCTCTGTCATTGGTGGACACTGAGAGTGACTGGTTGTGCAAGTCCGGACATGTTGGAACCCAAACCTTTTCTATGCAGGAGTGAGAGTGGATACGAAAAGTATTATGAGCATTTTCTATATCCCTCTTTTATTTTTATTTAAGGGATTGGTGTTCATAAGATGGGTTAGTTTTAAGATATTTTCAACATCACTTTCTCACCTTTGCATTCACTCATGCTCCTTTCTTTTACATCTTTTTTCAAGTTTTTGAATGACTTTATTATCAAGTAAACAGACAGTTTTAACCTAATTCAATGTGTTAAGTTTCAACTGAGTGTTGAAGATAGTGATGGGCCCGGGTCAAAATTTTTTGACCTGGGTCATGTCGTGTCAGCCATTTATGGTTTGGGTTTGAATTTGGAAAATTTCACCTAAAAACATCTAATTTTTCAATTTTTTCCCTTCGGGCCCAAAAAAATTTCTTCGGGTCGGGTCGGAAAGTACCCGGGTTGAAGGCGGGTCGGCCTCTTATTTACTGCGGGTCAAAAGTAAGCTCAGGTTGGGTCAGGGCCCATCTTTAGTTGAAGATGATTAAATTATGTATTATCAAGATTTAAAATTCAGTTCATTTTATATTTGAATGTAAAAAATTGGGGTCTCTATGATCTTTCTAATGTAAAAACTCTTGATAGTATTGTATTTTCCGTTCTACATCATTGGGTCATATATGCTGTACATGAAGTCCCTCTTATTTCCCACTGTCAGAGGAACACTTGCGCTACAGCCCCTCTTACCTTGTTTATTTCACACACCTTGCAAGAAGGACTGGCTTCGCAATTGTAATGTTTATTTGAGATCAGCTATGAAATAGAATTCATTGTAAGAACCCTTGACTTTTATTTTTGATGGACTTGTTTACAATATTTCGCCCATTGCAAGTTTGCCAATACCAGTTTGACTAATCAAGTTCGCCAGCAGTGCAAGTTTGCTAACTTTGAACTTCGAACTCATTGAACTATGAACTTTGAACTCATTCATAGAACGAGTTCGTAGTCCAATAACGGGATAAATAAGGGGGAAACATGCTTTGGGTTTGGGGAGTTTGGTTGGGTCTGGTTAGGTTAGGTAAGGTTTGGTTTGGTTAGTTAGCGAACTTGAATTGGGCAAACTTGATTGGACGAATTGTATTGATGAACTAGCATTGGGCTAAAGATCACGGTATCGAAAAATTGCTTTCATTGGTTTGATTCTGTCTTAGGAAAATTGTCAGTTTTCATTAATTATAATGATAAAATGCTTGAAATTACTTGATAGTGGTGATTTATTCCATTTCTTATGGCTGCAGAGATTTTTTTTGTCGCTGAAGTTACTTTTACCCGCTCACTAAATTCAATTATTTTCATTATTGTGTTATAGTGACAAATCTTTTATTAATCAAGCACCTCATTGGAACTAATGAAATAGATTCCAGACTTCTCTGATGAGGTAAATCAATGAAACCATATTTCACATCTTTATTTTCAAGTCTTGATGATGCACTTGGCGGATCTGTGTAAGAACCCTCATCATTAAACCAAGCTTTTTGACATTGATGAGTCAATTCGCGACGGACATCTTCAAAACTTAAAAAAAGAAATATTTTAACATGTGAGTTTGAATTTTCGTTGAATGTTTACCTTGAAATGACTCCTATGCAGAAAAATATTGGCACTAGGTCAGGTACAAGAGTCCCGAAGAAGGATTGGGCAACAATGAACACGTGCAGGCAAATAGAAAAAGCATGCTGAAATTGAGATTTTTTAAGCTTTCTTTCT
>Ga0194133_10007276_pt1 | contig 13329 bp, 9 predicted proteins | sample TA2KigOf40mmetaG_FD_155448 | JGI IMG/M metagenome (GOLD analysis project Ga0194133, IMG submission 155448) | Freshwater microbial communities from Lake Tanganyika, Tanzania - TA2015055 Kigoma Offshore 40m | ecosystem: Environmental > Aquatic > Freshwater > Lake | place: Tanzania: Lake Tanganyika...
AAATAATCTGTAATTAATTTCTTTTTTCAAAATTTTTATTTTATTTTAAGACAGAAATAATATCTTGTAAACAACTAGCTGGGCATTGGCCAGGTCCTGTGATTGAGTCTGTCTACCCCCAACCCCATCAGGATGGCTATCTTGACGGTTTGATAAATGGCATAATAGGGTATATACCCTTAAGGAGTTGGGGTATAATAAGGTCATAAAAAGTTTTACCCTTCAATTTAGCCCTAATGAACATTTTTTCAATTGGTGATGTTGTTTGTAAGAGACGTCTATCCCTTGCTTTTGCAGTATAAGCATAAAGAGGACCCCAAAACCTCGACTCCAGGGCATTAAATCAGTATTTCTTATAAAACAGACCTTATATCGAATCCAATTTTAAGGGGAGCCTTTTTTAAATCAGACGTACAAAAAATGACTTTTAGACCATGCCATAGTTTTGCTCGTCCACATGGATCCTGTAATTCAACACACCGACAAAATTTCAAAATTCCCCTATTAAAGTTTTGTCACAATTAGATGTGGAGTTTGTGCCAAATCTCAGATCTCTGGCTTTAAAACTGTGGCAGGAGATTGGAGTGACAGACAGTTGGACGACACCCCCACCCCTATACTACTTGCATCCTGCAAAATTAAAACATAATGAAAAATCTAACTTTCCACTCGCTTTGCTCGTGGAGGCCAAATGTTTAAAGAAACCAGCCCCAGAACTAAGACTTATAGTTTTTTTATGATATGATTGTCCAACCAAATGTAAAATTACACTCACCTTATACCATTGTGATAAACCTGGCAGTCTTGAAAGTCTTCTTTGTTAAGCTCTAGAAAGTAGGATCTTGAAGAATCAGTGACCAGATAATCAGTTGCAATATCTGCAGTAACAGAATAGCCTTCTTTCACCTGTACAGTTAAAAAAATTAGTCAAAGATTTAAATCATCATTGAATATAACTTTTTTTTATTTTGCCTTTAATGGTAGGTTGTGCACCCTGTGAAGGTCAAGTAAATTACTGAGATCCACAAGGGGGACACCAACTTGGACAACAGCTGTTTCAAGATCAGTGTCAAAGTTGGCTGTTGCAGACAAGACAGAGTAGTAAGGCCACAAAGGCTCCTCTGATGGGAACAGCAAAGTGTAATTCTCAGGCAATTGGCGCTCCACATTGTTCAGAGTCTGACCTATTTTCACAAAAAAGAAGATCTACTTTTATATCATCGATCAAATTATCATACAATTAACTCTATTTCATATGAGAAGATTTGAATGTCATGAAATAAGATCAATGAGATATTGTTTATTTGCAGAAGAGGCAGATTTATTTACATTAAAGACAGAAAAACAAACATGAAATGGATCGATGATTTTGGCGGTCCAGTTTGTGTCAATATTTACCATTGGATTGAAGGGATTGTAGCTATTATCCCAAGAGAATAGTAATTGGTATTATTAACGGATAATACCAGATTAAAGTTGTCAATCAATAAAAGGGTGTGGTGATTAAAGAAGTCTTTGAGCTGATCGTAAAAATATTTATAGAGAAATACAGCCTCAATTTAAAACACAGTTAAAGACGATAGAGTCGTTTTACCATAACATATTTCTAATTTCGTTAGAAATGTTCATAACTTTTGTATTCATCTAAAAAGTTTATTTTGCCATTCTACATTTCTTTACCTCTTCTTAGCCTCCCACGCTACTGTAGTTTTTTCATAGAGATTGAATATATAGAGAGCGCAAGGGTCATAAAAATCAATTTTAGGTTTATGAATATGTTTACCAACAGCTGACCCACCTGAACAGCACGGATTCAGCTGCTAGTAAACCTAAAAGCAATACAATGCAAATCCTTACTGCAGCACACACGAGTTTCAAAAGATGAAGACGTTGAAAATTCATAAATAAAAGTCAAAGGTCTTTGTAAACACTTTTCAAAATAAAAGACTTGTATATGGTTAGTAATGAAATAACTTTATTTTGATGTCTAAGTGTGCCTACTCAACTTTAGTTATTGATATTAAAGTGTGCCTACACCAGCTATTTATATAGGTTTGTTAGGCCTGTAAGGTTATAGGTTAGGTTAGCAATAAAATAGTTTTGGTTAATTTTATGCAGCCTTGCGGGCTTGGGCACGGGGCTAACTATGCAAGCTAGTACTTTTATGCAGTGGTAAAGCGAACTAGTAGGAAGGCGAACAAATCAGGTAGGCATACTAGTAGATAGGGGAAATCTCACAACATAAATTTACTACAGAAACTGATAAAAATTTGAAATGACATATTTGTTATAAGTATTTGCTTATTATAGTCAAAACCAATGACCCGTTGATGAAAATCATGACACGATTTGTTTAAAATAAGAAATTCAACTTCAACTGTAAATACTCGGTGTTTATTTTAAATAACTCCTAATCTGGGTACCCACCATGACTAAATTTCTACAAATATTTTAAAGTCAAGATAAAAGTAAAAGTTTTTTTATTGGATCAAAAAAGTCATAATTACCTAACTGTTTTGGTGGTAGAATGTCTTTTGATAATTTACCAGCACTAAGTGAAATGACAACTCTCTCAATTTCACCAAGGCGTTCTTCCATAAGGTCCAATTCAAGCTGTGGTGCAAAAATAGAAAACAATTACACATTGGCAGTAATGATCTTTGTCATTTTTTTACATGTTCCAGATAGATTGATGCTCTCAGATACTATTTTAAAACATAATGTATAAAATTTGAGATCTTAAGGATAATTTTAAAATATTTTATTGCTTATAAATTGTTTCCACAATTCTATTTTCTTTTTTATTGCAGCACAGTTGACTGGTCTTTTTTGGCCAACTTGAACATTTAATTGCATTAAATGAAAGTTGAAGGTTTTTTCAGCCTATCTGATGATTTAAGAAACCTTTCTGGCCGGAAAAGTGAGACATGAATTTGGCAAAAATTGTTCAATTGATAAATATTTTGGGACACATGTAATAAATTGTGCAATTATGACGTGAAAAAACCATAACTATCTCATGAAATTGTATTTTTTACGTGTAATGTGTCTCAATTCATTTAACAATTTTGCAGTGTCCTTTTTCAGTAAAAAAAATGGAACGAATAACGGGCATTTTTCTGGCTGGTCTTTGATGTTTACAAAATTGATTTTTTTCAATGCAAACCTGTAAGCTTTGGTATTGCTCATTCCTGCTTCTGACAATTTCACCCAGTTCTGTTTTCAATATTGGGTTAGTTTCCATATCTTGGACCTAAATGGAGAAACAGAATATATGGAATAAGATAATTTTTTTGTATACGTTGCGTCTAGCGAATCAAATGTCATGAAGACGCTTTTTCTGACTGGAAATCTTTTTTTGTATTTTTGTGGCAACCCAGCGTCAAGGGTTGCCTGGAGGGTCTGGATTCGAACCCATGACCCTCCTATCCCCAGCCAGTTGCTGTGGCAATAAGCCACGGCAATAAGGAGAGTTTTGGTTAGTTTGACTAAACCGCAATTTTTGGGGAACATGTGTTCAGAAAAATGTTTTTCGGAAAACTGCATTTTACCAATTTTGGGAAAAACTCGTTGCGCCATTTTAGTACTTTTGTGGCAACCTGTAGTCAAATGTTGCCTAGAGGTGCCAGAGCTGGGTCTAGAATTCATAGCCACAAACTTACATACTTGCTCTCTGTATTTCCCTTTCTGTACTCAGAATGGGCACTCATAGCGCTTTCCACTCTTTGAACTCTTTTACCTATGCGAACGTTAGAATTGTAATTGTATTGTAGTGTATGTTCCCTATTTTTCGTACAATGATATTTTTCACTTTTTCAAAGCTCAGTCCTTTTGAACTAGCTGCTGTTAATCTGTCTTTCCTTTCAAATAAGCAAGTCATTCCAAACAGGCTGCCATTTAAGTTCTCATTTCCGCTCTTATTTTCTTGTCTAATAATTTTACCCTCTTTAAATTAGCCAGAAAGTTTTCTTGCTACCGATTTGTGCATAAAGCTCCTGTTTCGAATCAAATTACAGTTCTTTTCTTGATTGGCAAGGTAATTATATCACTGGGATTTAGCATATCAAATCACATTTTGACTATCACTCTCGCACCTCCGTCTTCAGTCTAGCACCTCCTGATTACCCCACTCGCACCTCATACGCACTGTACTTGGTATTGGTGGCAGCGGTGGGATTTAGCTTAACAAATGACATATTGCATATCACCCTTGCACCTCCGTCTTCAGTCTCGCATCTCCTGCTTATCACCTCACAAATATTTTACTCATTAAAGGCACACTGTTTTGTCTGGGAATCACTTATCATTTTTGGGCAACCTGGGGCCAAAGGCTGGCTGGAGCTGTCGGAGTTCAAACCCCGGACCCTCAGATTCCCAGCCTGATGCTATGGCAATCCGCCACGACAACCCCGTTCAAATCATAAACACCTTATGTTGTATATCTTGAAGATATTATCGACATTTAATTACAAAAACATGCAGGTTTTTTAAAGATGAATCTGTTAAAAAGTGTGTCAAACATTTTGTATGAAATTTGCAGATTTCTCACGATTCTTGAAATCTGTTGTTGGACTTCATTTCATTTGAAATGAAATATTCATTCCTGTGTTTGCTGTTCAAAGAAACCTTAATTATTTTACTAAAACAGATTTTCCAGCCATTACTTTTTGCATAAACCTACAAGTAGTAAAAGTTAAAATATAATTATCATCTTTAGCCAGAAATGAAGAGTGAATCTTCAAAAAAATTGAGCTGCAAAAAAAAAGATTTTCTCTTTACAATCAATTCATGCATGAAATCGTTAATTTAACAGAATAAGACTTTCATTGGTTTATGTTGGAAAAAACGTGGTTTTGGTCTAAACTTATATTCTTATTCAAAAATTTCTCCACATACTTTTTTCTATCTCATCTTAAGAAAGTTGAAACTTTCTTCAGATGTATTTTTGTAAGAAAAATCTTTTTTTACCTTCCTCTCCAAAGTGTAAGTCATTTTTCCTACTTCACTCAGCATAGCTTCTTGTTTTTGAAACTGAATATTGTTTCGACTTTGTAAATCAATTTGTGAGGAACTGACACTCCTAAAAATGTAAATTAGTATTCAACCAAACACATGTTCCAATGCTTTAAATAATGTTCAATTTTTATCACATTCTCGTTCAATTCATTTCTAGAACGGTCGCCACCAAATCTTTCACTCCCGCACCTCTAACGTCAACATAGCAGATCTGCGCAAAGAATACTTGTTCTTCCAATCAGAGGATGCCAATTTTCTGATCACCCTCATTGGTCGTATCTCTATTAAGCCAAATCTCTACTATCTAAAGGGCTACCTCTATCAATAAACAGTTCAGTATTGATTCTTCTCTTGTTTGGGAAGGTCATCAATGGGTTTTTCGCTACTTGCTCACACTTACACCCCAGACTACAGTCCGAGGTATCTTTGCAATAGGATTTCTTTTGCTCAAATAATGAAATGTTTATTGATCGGATGATGCCTTTTTATTCAAAAGGGTACAGAACAAGTGCAAAGCCTAATGATGTGGGAGCGCTGAAGATGGCAATACTATGATCGCTCTTGTAGACGAATACTTCTATGGCTCTTACAATGACTATTAGAAATGAAAAAGTGGGTGAAAGATTGGCAGAAAAGACATGTAATATAGCAAATATGAAAGTAGCTTAGATTTGGATACAGTATAGGAATCTTAATCAATTCAATCATTTGTGCCATGAGAGATGTTCCAACCTAGAGGTGCTACATTTTTATCTTTTAAAGTGCCCTTGCAAATTAAATCATTAAAGGTACACTTAAAGGCTAGAAATATTCTTGTTGGATTTTTTTGGCAACCCGGAGTGAAAGGTTGCCTGGAGCCACCGGGGTTCGAACCCCGGACTCTCAGGCTCCCAGCCTGATGCCATGATCTCTCGAACACGGCAACCCCCTCCTCTTTTTGTCAACCAAAATCCTCCTCTTCCTCCCCTTCACTTTCTGAGAGAAGAAATTTCAAAAAATATCTGACTGAAAATATACGCACCACAGATCCCAAATTTTATGAAGCGCTTTAACTCAACTCATGTCGCCTTTAAACCTCAAACGGTACCTGATATCTCCTGTAAGTCTACCATCAAGAGCGTCAAGTTTTGAAGCCACTCCCGAAACCTCTGAAGAATATGCAACCCCAAAGATTGTCTTCAAGATTCCTCCAAAACCTCCAGTGTCTTCCTTTAATAATTACAAAGAAAAGTCAGATTTGAGTGACAAATTCAAAAAATATTTCAATACCTGACGTTTTTTCCTTTTCATATTTGGCCTGCCAAGATGCCTGAGATCCTCTGAGCGCCTTTGCAAAGTTTGGGCTCTGAAAACAAGATGGCGGTTCAGGCGAGCCCAGGATTCATGCAGTTCTTCTATTCTGGATAAGTCCTATAAACATACATTTTCATATTAAATATGTGGGATTGAAGACCAAAGCAACATCGATGTGGTACTGGTCTGCTGAACATTACATCACTAATCTCTTGATAGACTATGTGCATCTTTGTTCAATCACTTTTGTGTGTGTATTGTTATGCCGTGTTATGCTTGAGTCCCTCTTTTGAAGGATTAAGTGTAATAAACCCCACTGACATTGTGTTTCAAACTGGCGTGTGTAAATGCAATGTATAGTTGAGTCGGTCATGTCATATATTCATTTGAATGAACTTCCATGATAAATTATAAAGTCGCTCTTTTTATTAACAATATAACCAGACCAGAAAGACTGTAGCGAGAGATCCCTCATAAAAAAGCATCTCATGATACAGTAAACAGGAGTCCGAAGTGCAGCCATTTAAGTATAAAGATCTTCACTAAAAAAGACAATTCATATAGATAGCTATGACAATAACGGATCTTTATACTTAAATTGCTGTACTTTAGATTCCTGTTTACAATATCATAAGATCCTCTCTATCTCTCTTTTGAAGGGTCTCACACTACAGTTCGTTCTTGTCTGGTAATATGGTTAATGACAAGAGCGACTTTGTAATTTCTAATGGAAGTCACCCAGGCAAGCGCCGGAAGGAAGACGTGTGAATGCCATACCTCCAGAGTTAAGGTTAAGAATAACCACTATAAGGCACAACTGATAATTTTTTTGGTGAAAAACATTCATTTTAACATCTAACTTAGATTGTCAGGTTTTTGAAAATTAATTAAAGAGACTCTCCCGACCAAAAATAAGGCTATGTAACCATGTTTGAATGGAGAACCATGATTTTAAAGTGTTTACAAGTGTTTTATGGCAGTTTACGACAAAATTTGCCCCTTTAACACGTGTATTCCTGTGTGCCAAGTGTAAACAGGGGGATACACCTGAAAGCAGGTGGATACACCTGAAAGTTGGCATACAGTGTGTATTATGCTTATGCTGCCTTGCTTTTTTGTTTAGCAGATTTAAGTTTTTTTAGTATGATGAAAAAAGTTTTTTAAAGAAACTCATTTACTTTTCTTTTTTTCTTTATATTCAGCTGATTAAGCAACCTTTTATCTTCCAAAGAAAAGTTTCCCAAAAGTATTAATTAAAAGTTGTCTTTCTCCAGACAAAATGAAAAACATTAGGAAAGTTTTTTTTCAATTTTGATTGATTCAATGACACCTGTATTGATTTAGTATAAAAATCTGTTTTTTGGTCACTTTCTTCAAATTTCATGAAAATCATTTTTATAGTTATTTTTGATAGTTTTGATGGATAAAATAATGATCTTTTTTAAAATGCCAATGCAATGGCTTGATGTAATTTTTTCAAGAAAACTTTCTCCAAAAGATCACTCAAAATTATATTTCAGATTTTCTGACCTCTTAAACCTTTTGATAAAAGGATAAAAACTGAAATTCTAAACCAGTTTGAAATGAAGCGCAACTATTTTTTGACTGCTTATACAAAATCACAAAACATTCAGCTTTAATTTTGTAACCTGTTTTTACATAATCACCCTTGCACACTTGCGAACACTATGATTGTGCTTTGAAAAAGGTATGTCTTAATTCGATCACAACATGCTAAGAGAATTATTATTAGTAGATCTTGGATATATGTTAAGCTAGTTATCCTCTAACCTTTTCTACAATTGGTATGCAAGTATTATGGTACCATTACTTATCTTCAACTATAATTACTCATAGATTAGAGGAAACGTTGTCATAAATGATAAATCTATCAGCAACAACCGTGGTCTTGGTAAGCTGTTGATCAACCCATCTGATCAGCTTGTTATGATCTAGCTGAACATTTAGCTGTAATTTTGTAACCTGTTTTCACACAATCAATTGCGGACGCTTGATTACTGCGATCTTGCTTTGAAATATGTGAAATCTTATTTCGACCACAACTTATCGAGATAATCATTGTTGTCTGATCTTGGAAGTTAGTTAAGTTTAGAATTTTTTAACACTTTCCACATTTTGAATGCAAGTATTATGGTACTATTACTTCTCTGCAACTATCACTACTCGTAATGTAAGTATAAGGAATGCTTGCTGTTTTGAATGTCAACTTGCCAACAAACAATCAGAATATTTGAAGACAAGGTGCTGACCAACCATTCGCAGTGAAGGAAAACCTTGAAACGATCAATCAGAAACGATCCTCAAGTGAAAGATGCCATCTATTTATTTACCAATCAGCAGATGCCGTTTCTCCAAGGGTTACCAATGGCAAGACACAAAAGAAGGTGTATTACATGAGAAGGGAGGTTTCGAGTCCTTCAGGCAAATGTTTTTGAAAAGCATTGTTTCAGCTAACGTCACTGGTTTAAGGACAGACAAACTGAAGCCATATCCTCTAAATCTGAAGAAATGGAAGCCCCAATGTTTTATTGAATCATATCCTTGTATTGTGTGGACCTAAAATAATAGTTTTTAATGGACAATATTTTTACTTAACAGGGGGATGAATTTCAAATATTATCCATTTCACTGCAGAAAAATTTAGTATCAGAATTTTTTTTTGTTAAAATACACGTAAAGCTCATAAATCTTAGCAAAAAATGTCAGTGAATCGTAACTTTTTTCTATTATTTCTAAAAGAAAGAAGCAGCTAGTGACTTTAACGCTAGCTATTTTTTTGTAAATTTGACTCTGGCATTGAATCACTTTTTGAAATCATTACCACTGCAGAGAAATAACTGAGAGGGTTGTTTACTGGTAAAGCAATATGGTTTGAAAAAGATCTAAGGTTGGGGTCTTAAGTTTGATCCAGCCTCGCTTATAATGTTAGTGAGTAGAGTGCTTTGGTTGTGTGAGATTGGAGGCAGATGTGTGCGAGCGGTAAACATGATGAGATTGACAAGCAAAAATCCCAATGATCACCTTCCTTATCAAGAAAAGAATCAATGCGCTGAACTGTTTATTGATAGGAAACAGGGGCTTTTACATACAAATAGGTATCAAGAAACTTTCTCACCTCATTGAAGAGGTTGGGAAATAGGCGGGAAAGTAAATCAGGAATGAGAACATTAACGGTAGCATGTTTGGAATGACTTACATTTCTTAGGAAGGAAAGACAAACTAACAGCAGCCTGTTTGAAGGGTGGTTCGAAATTCAAGGGAGTTTGTTATGCACAGGAAAGTAGAGTTTTTGAATAATATCTAGACAAAAGGGGTTCAAATGCTACTAATTTCTGACTTCATTAGATGAAAAATATAGGCGCCTCAGTCAGGATGGAAAAGTTGGGGTTCAACAAATTTTCCCCAAAATTAGTAAAATGAGGTTTTCCCAAACACATTTTCCAGAATTCATTTAATTAAGGGGGTTAAGTTAGGTAAGTCAATAATTTTAAGAAAGATAAAAAAAATTAAGGAAAGCATTGGCTAACCTAACCTATCACTAAAATGAGTAAAATCAGTTTGGGAAAAGCGCATTTGGGAAAAACTAGTTTGGAAATGACTCGCAGCGACAAATTTGGTCGCTGAAACCTCAATACACTCAATCTGCTCAGGTCCTGAACGTCAACTCAAAGAATCACCATATTTTGCCCTAAGTATACAACATTCTTTTAACTCGTAGTTCCCAAAGTTGAAACATGGTGATAGAGTATGCTCAGGCGATTACTTTATTTGCTTCATGCAGTTGGCACACCTCTAAAGTGTTCAGTACTTTATATCTCATTCTTTTCATTTGTATCCTTATAACAGTTTTACTCAAGTGTAGTGTGCGTGTAGACTTACTCTCAATGCGATCACGTGGGAGAACGCAAAGATGAGAAAGCGATGTTCTAAATATTTTGGGACTAACCCATTTTATGAATACTAATCCCTTCTATAAAAATAAAAGGCGGATGTAAAATATGCTCATAATACTTTATTGGGGTTATTTGTTTAACACTTGAAATAATGACACAAATATGTGAATAATCCTATAAAATGCAATCTAACCATCTACTCTTAGTAACTTACGTCTAAGCACATAGAGAACAACTAGATAACCTTCTAAAGGTACGCAGGCCTTTTATGGACATGTGAGACTGGAGCACGCTGATCAGGGGTGCTCAGGAATCAAACGTGGATAAAAGGTTGCTTGATCAAAAGTAATATTGAACCGCAACTTAAATCTAAATGTGTGTGTGCTATCTACATACATGTATCTGACCCCTGACCCTATTGGATAGGATATAAACATTATAAAGTGCCCTATGATGCGTTCGCCAAATAAAGATTCAAATCAAGTCACGTTCATTCTCCGATAGTTGAAACTTATAATAAGCTACAAAGTAGCAAATTTTCAACCTGATTTCTACTTGTTGTTGTTGCAGGTTTCTCCTCAGACTCATGCACATCATATTGATGATCCAACAGTCTCAATCGATGCACCGTTTTTGACAATCTCGCTTCCAAAGATGGCAAATGTAGCTTCACCGATAACGTTATATCCCACTTATTATGTATGGAATGTACAAAACCTAAATGTTCAAAAAACACTGGCCATTCAATCATCCCTGTTGTAATTGTGATCAGATTGATCAACAAGACTAGAAAAACTATTTTACTCATCATGATTCCAAAAACTTTTTTATACTTGTCTGATATATGAATCACTCACATCCTTTACTAAATGACTTCTCCATTCCAACTGAACTGAAATGTAGTTTTTTTCCATCCATTTTCACTACTTTGACCATCCGGCCTGCAAAGTTTTAGCCATAAGGCGCACAATTTCATGACAACAAATTTCGCTTCAAGTCATTTCCTTACAAATTAGTGTTGGAAAAAAATGATAGGCAAATAAAACTTGTTAAAATACAAGAAAAAATAGTATTGAAAAATATGGAAAATTTCATCTCAAAATATTGTCTGAAATTTGAAAAGATGGATGTAAATTTCTCTCAGATGGAAAATTAAGATTCCAAAGTGTTGACCATATGGTGCTTAAGAAGAAAACAAAGTCCATAGATGTATAGATGTTCATTCTTCTAAAGCAGTTTCTCTCTTGTAAAATGTTTATCTTTTACAAAACAAAGCTATAATTATAAAAAGTAGTTATTTTCTCACAAGAATGTTGTATGAATGCAGCCACAAGAAATTTTTTTTCTCATTTCTTTATATGCTAAGATCATTGACAAAAAAAATGTTGTCATCTTTACTTGATTTGTCTTCTCAAATAGATGGAAAAAAAAGTTTGATTTGGGAAACTTTCATCGGTGTGAACATCATGTAGAGAGATTTTAACCCCCTCAAGGATGATTGCAACCTGTTGAGCTGAAAGAAACACAAAAGAATTTTGCCACATCAGATGGGGTTAAAATAATATGAATGTTGTTTACTCCTGGCCAAAAATAAGGCTGTGTAAGCACGTTTGAATGGAGTACTTTGATTTTAAGGTGTTTACATGTGTTTTACGGCAGTTTATGACAAAATTTGCACCATTTCTGGTATGCCACGTGTAAACAGGGGGCAACAGGTAAAATGCGGGTGGATACACCTGAAAGTTGGCATACAGTGTGTCTTATTTTTGGTAGGGATTGGGCAAAATAAGGTGATTCTTTGAGCTGTACCCTATACTGCACCTGAGCAGATTGAACGTATTGAAGTGTCTGAATGAGATCCGTATCTCAGATTAATTTTACAAATTTGTTTCTTGCTCCAATGGCGCTCATGCAGCCTTCAATGGTGACGATCTGTTATAATATTCGACATTTCATGAAATATTGATGAATCTTTTGTCATCTCATCTTATTTCTGTATAAGTATCTTCTTGTGTTATATCTAAAAACCGTGTACTCAGTACTTTTCTTTCTTCATAATTTGATATGTGTAAAGTCAATCCAGCGCCCATAGTTGTGGGGTGATGGGTTGTCCAATGTATATCAGATCAATCGCTTTTCCATTCCCGTTAAAGGCATTTCAAAACAGGCTGCCGCTTATTTCTCATTCCCGCATCTTTACCATATGTTATACTTGATCCACAGATCAACCATTACGAGAACCACCACCCCCTCACAATATTCTTCATCCAAACATTTAGCATATAAAGGGCTGCCATTCTATAAATAAACAGTTCAGTATTAATTCTTTTCTTGCCTGGAAAAGTTATCACTGGGTTTGCATCTCTACTCACAATCATCTCTTCATGCCACAGCATCAGACTCGCTATTGGTGGAGCTAATAAACTCATTGGCCCAGACAGATGAGGATAGCTGTGGCTACAAAGAAGTTTATGCACAAAGCTCTCAGGGTGGTAAGGGGGTGAACTCAATCATAAGGCAATAAATATTTGTTCAATGATCAATTTGCACTGAAATTGCCCTCTAAAATAAAAGTTGTACAGAAAAATAGCAAAAAATCATGGCTGAGTAAGCAACTTCATGTTGCAGAGTGAAAATAAAATAAATTGTACTTTTTCTTTCAACAAACCATGTTCATAGTGCATATCCTTCAAATTTTTGTATAATTAATAGTCTTTTCATGCCTAGTTCAAACTGAGGGGAGAAATAAAATCTCTTATTCTAGAAATCTAAGTAATCTTCTTTAATTCTACAATCTACCTAGAGGCTGATATTCATCATGTGTATTTTGCACCAGATTGCAGACACTCTTTTTCACCTAGATAAATGAAGTCTTGGGTAAGGTGACTTTTAATAACTATGTTCCCAAACGGGTGAAAAAAGGGTCCCTAAGGATCGTAAGTTCTCATCTTAAATGGGGAAACCTCAGCTTTGGCTCATTTGATGTTTATAAAATAAAAACAAGTGACAATGCTGTTAAATACTTATTCTGTAGATGATAAATTCCAATATACATAAATACAAAAGAAAATTACTCAAGGCCGGGAGAAAGGGCAAGGGTATAATC
>Ga0194133_10007279_pt1 | contig 13325 bp, 8 predicted proteins | sample TA2KigOf40mmetaG_FD_155448 | JGI IMG/M metagenome (GOLD analysis project Ga0194133, IMG submission 155448) | Freshwater microbial communities from Lake Tanganyika, Tanzania - TA2015055 Kigoma Offshore 40m | ecosystem: Environmental > Aquatic > Freshwater > Lake | place: Tanzania: Lake Tanganyika...
TTTAAACTCTCGCCATCTTCTCTCTGCCCTTAGGTAAAATAGGACAAAATCTTTTTCTCACTGTTTCAAACCTTAAAGCAAAATTATCTTATCTTAATGAAAGTGAGAAAGAGATGACAAAAGGACCTTGAGACGATTGGCTATCCAACAATAAATTAAAGGTGTCGTCAGACTTGGCTTTTTAGTACTCACCCTCTTACCCGAATTGGATCTTTGCCCAATAAGCAACAACCTTGTCGATCTGTGTGCAATCCGTGCCAAGTTAAGAACCTGTTCCAAAGATCATCAGGAACATTTAAGATGCTGACTCAAATTGACACAAAAGAGTTTGATCATCTCAAATATTTCAGAATTGCTTGTAAGATTTAAAACAGCAAATCTTCAGATAAATATTTGTTAATTGAGTGAAGAATGTGAGACTAAATGATTTGGTTCACATATTGAAAAAGTAAAAAAGTTTCACTGACTGTTAATACAGGTTGAGAGTGAGCATTATCAGGCCTACATGGTTTAAGACCTTTACCAAAGTGAATCTTATTTTTTGAAAAACGACCAAATTTTGAAAACCAATTTCCGCCCAGTCAGCCCTCTAGATCTTTAAACTGAAATGGTGTGAGTTATGCAAAGAAGCAAAAAAAGAAGTTCGAAAATTTATTTCGCAATTTTTAGGTCGTGGCCGAAAACAACCTAAAAATTATAATATTTTCAGTGGAAAAATTGAAACAATTTGAATATATAATGAACACACACACTCACCTTTTCAAACAGAGAGAAAACTAAAATAGTTGATCTCGATTGTTTGGCCCTACATCAACTTAGTCTAATCCCAAACTTTTTTCACAGATAGAATCAAATGCCCTTTAAAAGGTGTCATTAATCAAAAATGGACTTTTCGAGTTCCCAAGAGATTATCAAGGATATTTAGTGTTGATAAATATCTATTCACTTTAAGCCATTCAAATCCGATTTTGTTACAGAAATTTACAAAACAACTGAAAGGTAGCTTTTTTTTCTCAACCAACACATCCTGACACACAGAGTGTGTGTGTGGGGGGAGAAAGCAATTTTACTTTTAAAAAACTACAAGTCAATGGGATTGATTGTGTCAGCTTGAGTTAAGGATTAGCCACTTGAAATATACTCTTCCCGTTCCGAATCAGATACTGGGACAAATAAAAGTGAAAAATTAAAAAATGAAACCTTTTTCCCCGAATAAAATTACTTTTATGACTTTCAAATAAACTAATAGCACACGAAATTAGATTTCTTATTTTCTGCTTATAAGTTTTTTCTCTTTAAGGCTTAAACCTCGTCAAAAAGGTAAACCTTGGTGAAAAAAGACGTAAATGTAATCCTAGCATCCCGCTTTTGATTATAATTTCATGAGATATTTTTGACCACGTTTCTGTTTTAATGATGTTCTAAACTGCGCGACAATTTTCCACTGTGTGACTATAAAATGTTCGATTGAAGCAACCAACCAACCCCAAACGCCCCATCGAGAACGAAAGATTCGAAGAGCATCCATAAGATTTAGTAGCAAGCAAAGACTGATTGGAAAAGGTTTCGAGTTGACATAGAAATCAAAATAGGAATAATCATAATAATATAAATGAAATTTAAAAAAATTGATTGTAAAACCAAGATTGTTAGTTCTAGGAACCCGTTAATTTGAGACGAAGTTGTAAAATAAATTTTAAAAAAAGCTGCAAACTTTAGGCTAGAATTAGTCATCTTACATACTGCAAACTAATTTCAAAACAAAGATTGTCAACTTAAAAAAAACCCAACAAAATGTTCCAGACATCGATGGTGTAGGTGTGTCTACTCACTTGCATTTGCTCTTCGTAGGTTCAATTCATGACGGAAAAAAGACTGCAATCCTAAAAATTTGGATTTTTTTGTCCTTTCCTTATTTCCACGTCACTTTTTACTTTTCATCTCAATATGCGATAGCCTGAATTGTGATCAAAGAGTTTAATGCTGTTTCTTGAATATTTAAAATAGGATATCTGTTCTGATTTGATATGGTTCGAATGAGGATGCATCCGAAAAAATAGATGTGCGGACATCAAAGCATTGCCATTAAATTTCCATGTGGTTCAAAAGAAATAAACTTGACTGTGTCTTTACAACATTAGCCTGAGGGCCTTTCCCAATACATTGTGATGTTGTCTTAGTTGGGAAGCGGTAAATTTTGTATGGAAAAGCATTTTGAGAATAGCAAAATGGAGGAAGAAGAAGAAGGGGACAACATTTACCAACTTCATTCATTCCAATTTTCATTGATTATTTGATAAAAATCGGTTCTCCTTCTGCTTCAACTTTTCGTTTGACGAACAAAATTAATTATCCATCATGACGAACAAATATTGAGAAACAAATGATCAAAGTTGTGCCTCTTCGATTCTACATTTTCAACTTTTTCTTGTTCACTTTCAATACGTCGTAATTTACTCAAGTAGTTTTCACAGGTTTTGTAATCAAGAGTTATTGCCACACTAAAGTCTTTTTCTCTTTTTTGGAAGAAAAAAATCTTGTAAATTATTTATCAAAAACTAACCTCAAACAAGATTTTTTTTACCCAAAGTTAGTTGAACATTGTTAGAAAATGAGAGAGAAAAGAAAGAAGCAAGAGAGTGAGACCGTAATTTTCGATGTCAGAGTATTTGCCCGTCTCGGCGTAAAGTTTCATTCTCAATATCTAAACTTTGTGCCTCAACAAACAATTGCCTTTTTCTTACTTCCACACTATGAAATAAAATCTAAATAATTTGAAAAAAACATCTTTTTTAAGCTGTTGAAGACAAAACAAACTATTCCAAAATACAAGGAAAACCTGACGCTTTTCAGTTTTCATCGATCTTTTTTCCTTCAAAATATTTAATATCTCTCTTTTTTTGAAATGATGAAGGTCTTTTTGAGAATTTGGTTAAATCAAACATTTTATTAATGTCGTATTTTTGCATTATTTCAGTGCATTTCAATCTTTCTTTCGCCTGCTACCACCAGTCTGAATTTTGTTTCCGCTGTGTGAAGTTGATATTGGTAGAAGTTAGTATTTAAAACAGGCTTTAATGGCGGTCACCCTGTTAAAAACAAGAACATAAACAAACTGATTTTGAAGAGCACCATTTTTGGGTAGATTGTATGGCTTAATTGACTATGAAAAGGTTGACTGAATGAGGGAAACATACACATCTTTTTCTTTGCCTGACTACATTCTTGGATTGTGGCTATGTTTCAAACAAGAAACTTTGAAATCAGATAGAAATATCAAACTAAGAAGAAGGTTTTTTTTTGTTAAGATTGAGCTAAAAAGTATCTGTCTTGATGTTGATTTGAATTTATTACCAAACTGCAGGGATATAGATCGTCACCTCTCAACAAAAGCAAAGCAGAAAACTTTTCTCCAATTTATTCGAAAAATTGTTTGGTCAGAAGATTCTTTTATTGAACTGCTTGATTTCTCAACAAAAAAAAGGTTTTTTTATTGATAATTCTCTTAAATGCAAAATCAAAAACTTATTACAAAAATATTTTAAGAAATATGCAATCCAGAAAGCATCGTATACAACAATGTGATGATATTTTTCAACTAAATTTGAATATCAGATTTTTATTCTTCTCTTCATTAAGCTTGATGTGCAATCACCCTACTCATATTTTGTTCCTAGAAATAAAAATCCTCAATGATTTTCATAAAGAGGAAGAACTCTAGTTTGATGAAAACATTTGACCAACAACACATGTGTTTCTAAAACTGCTGGAAGTTTTTAAAACTCAAATCGTGTTTGACAAATCAAACTTTTTTATTTTTGTAAGCCAACTTTGAAAGCATCACGTGCTGAAACAGTAATTTACAAAAATCTGAAGTAACTTCAGATTTATCATTGAGCATCACATAACAAGGTGGTGAGATTTTTGTTAAGAGAAAAATGACGATGTCTCATATCAATTTAGAATAGATCTTTAAAACCTAACTTAATTCAAATTTGTTGAACTTTTATTTTGATAAACAAATGAGCAAAGAGCCTTTTCAGATCTTTTAGCCTGACTTTGTCAACTAAAATCGGTTCTCATTTACAAAATCATTGGATAAAGTTGCCACAGATGGTAAAAAATGGACCAACTTTTGGTTAGCTCACACACACACCTCATTAAGATGAGAGTCAAAACATGGTCGACATATTTTTTGGTGTCTATGAAACAGTTTGTCAACAATATGTGACCTACTGAATTACATTAAAATTTCAAATGGATTTTCGAGAAGCTCTTTATATAAAGTATTTGTTTTTGGATAATTTAGTAACATCATTTTTCGGTGTAGAAAAATAAGGTGAAAGTTTGATCTCAAACAATTTCTAAAAACAGTAACTAGCCAATACTATAGCTAACTATACTACTCTATTCCGCTATGGCTCTCATGTGAAACAAGATGGAATCTTTAAAGCTCATTATAAGTCAACACTAAAAAGTCCTTAGAACCTCAGCCAAAGATTTTAAAAATAAAACACCAAAGACCAAACCTAATAAAATATCCAGGAGAGCACACCCATGGAATGGCTCACTGTAGTAATGAAAGCTCTAAGGTCTGAGGGGCCTCAATATATCTTTGATAGATTATAGGAAACATTGTATACTGCCAGACGGAAGCCTCTAACCGGCAAGTTCTTCAACTAGGTTCAAGGCAAAATTGGGAAACAGTCTATAGAAAATAGGTTAGACCTTTTCGATGAACTTTACAATCAATGGATGGACTTTCACATGGTCTGATGACCCTTTAAGAGAAATGCTAAAAAATACTTTCTTCTCATGTCTGAACTGACTTTATTTAAAACATTGGCATAAAATTGTAACTTTTGACATGTTCAGGGACTCATTACTCACTTAAAAAGATTTCTTTCTTGCATAGTAAAAGCATTAGAGCAAGACCTACTGCAAATAAATAAGTATTTAAACACTGCTTTTGAACGAGATCAATTTTTTCAGATTTTTATTACATGACTTTCAAGTCAAGCCCTCATTAAGCTTTGGCCTATCTCTCACAACAGAGTCAACTTTACAACAATACGTTTTTGGGAAAACTTTGGAAAGTAATTTTTTAGAGATTTTCAACCACATTTTTAGATCATTGAATCATTGAAACTACAATCCTAACACATTTCTAAATGGACATGTTACCAGTCTTAATTATTGTGAAATTCTTGTATTCTTTCAACTTTTTCCCAGACGATAATAAAACAAATTATAAGTTTTTACCTTTTTAGCTTGAACATTTAAGTATGAAATTTGCATTAATTAGCTTGTTTATTAGCCTTCCGCATTAATTTAAAGATATGAATTGCAATAACAGCAACCCTTGACATAAAGTTAAGATAAAATAAAATATTTTTATGAGTTGGTCTAGACAAATATTCAAAGTATCTTACCAGGATCACATTTCAGAATTTTCCAGGTGTCAGAAAATCATTTCAATATTGAAAATCGTTTAAGTCTCAAAAAGTTTTTATTCAGAATCGGTTTTTTGGGTTTGAAATTTCTTCTTCTTTGATGGTTGGCTTGTTGTCTGTGTCGACTTCTGACTTCTGGAATCACTTGCTACTTGTGTAGATAGATGAATGCTCGCTTGTCCTACGAGACTGTGAAAAGGCCATGATGAAAACGGGCGCCAGAAGAGCGAAACAAGGGCCACAACTTTCAAGTCCGAAGGGATACTACTTACCTCATTTATAAAGAATAACCCATTTGAACTTTCCTAGAGGTAAGATTTTGAAAATTTACAAATGTCTAAACTGACAGTTTTTCCATAAAAATCTGAAAATATTTTCAGAAAATTAAAAAAACCTACAAAGCTTTCTGATTTTGTTAGTCCTTTTTAGACTTATTTGTCTCTCCTTTTGAAAAGGCAATCAAAGAAAATTTGGATAAAAATTAACCTTTACATTTCACTTTTTTAATTTACTTTTTGACGTAAAAATTCCTTTGATGAAAGTTGCTAACAAAGGCCGAATTTTAAAAAGGATTTCGCCTCAATAAAACCAACAAGACTCCAATGGTTCAAAAACCTGACCCGGTCGGCCTATCTCGTTTCAATAAACTTCCACTTACGCAAAACTTTTTTCCTTCTTGTTTCTTTTAACACTCACTCTATATTTTAAAAGTCTATCCTTCCTTCAAAGATTGCTATGAAAAGAATAGTAAATTAGGACTTGTAAAACTTCTACCAACATTATAAAGGCCGAATTTCACTTAATTGAAAGGTTCAAAAGTTGCAGTTTTGAAGCTTAAATTTCTTGTTGTTTCAGGCTAAAAGATAATCCATGTTAATAATTTCAGTCCAGAGGAACTGAAATTGATGATGTTCCTTTTAAATTATCAAAATTATAGTTCACACTTTTTATTATTTGAATAAATAAGTTCATTAACTAACAGCATTTTTTCCTATGGCAATTAGATGCCAAACGTTGCCTTATAAGTGGGCAGAACCTCGGCGCTTTGATCCCCTTCAGATCTTAAACTTGATACTTTTTAAATTGGGACTACCTTTTTTATCAGGCAAACCTTTCTCAGACATTAGTATCATGTCAGACAAAATGTTTCTCAGATAAGAGGTTTCTTAGACAGTGTTAAGTTGTAAACAAAAATTAAAGTAATAAAATAGCCCTGCAGGGTTAAGAGAGAGGGTTAGGTTAAGCTAGGTTAGCGATAAAATGGTCCTGCAGGTGAGTATAGTCCCTACTGGGACCTAACATAACATAACCTAAACTAGCCTACCCTAATCTTACCTTTCGCTGGAGGCCACAATTCCCGAACACGTAACCCTGCAGGCTACTATTCCCCCTCACCTAACCCTGTGGGACACTTTTCTTCCTCAGCTAACCTGGTGGGACACTTTTTCCCTCACCTAACCCCCGCAGGGCCTAGCCTAATATATCCTATCCTAACCTTACCTAAACTAACAACTTAAATTAACTTAACCAAACCTAACCTAACCTAACCTAAAGTAACCTAGCCTAGCCTAACCTAACCTAAACCAGCCTAACGTAACCTGACCTGACCTAACCTAACCTATTCAAACCAAACCTAACCTAACCTAGCCTAATCTAACCTAAACCAGCCCAACCTAACCTAAACTAGCCTAACCTAATCTAAACTAGCCCAACCAAACCTCACCTAACCCTGCCAGACAAACCCTGCCAGACACTTTTCCCCCTTTAACTAACCCTGAGAGGCATTTTTCCAGCTCCCCTAACCCTGCAGGGCACTTTTCCACACGCCCCTAACCCTGCAGGGCTCTTTTACACCTCACCTAACCCTATGGAGCACTGTGGGGATTTTTCACCTCACCTTACCCTGCGGGGCTCTTTTCTCCCTCAAAGCCCTGAGGTTCTCTTCTTATCTTCAGCTAATCCTGCCGGGTACTTTCCACCTCACCTAACCCTGCAATGCACTTTTCCCCTTTTATTCGTCAAACCTCACCCCTTCAACCCTTCCTCCTTCTCTACCTCCTTCTCCCTTCCCCCTTCTCTCCCTGTCTGACAAAAATCTGCCTGAGTAACCTTCTGTCTGAGAAACCTTTCTTACTGGACTTCTTGAATCTTTGCATCAGATCCTAAATTTTATTTCCAATAAGATACTTCGACATAAAAAAATGTTTTTAACTTCAAAAAAGACCCTAAAACTGATATTTTTATTGTTGAACTTGTATGGGTTTCTGAACCGTGCAACTTATCTTCAAGTAAAAAAAACCTTTTATCGATACAAAATTTATACACCTTGCCATTGTTGATAAAAAGACAAAAACTTAGGATAGATTAGGTTCTTAAATCTGAATTTTCCAACTTGAGAGTTACTCCTAAATTTTAAAATTAAAGCTTAAGACTTTCCAATGATCGAAAAAGGTAAAATTTGATTTCTTGACCGACAGAATCGGCATTATCAATCATACAAAACATCAATTTAACTTCGATAGTGTCGACAACACGGCAGTTCCTCTCAATAAGCGTATCCTACTTACAATCACTTTACCCCAGTTATTGAAATGAGATCTGGAAGAGCTTAAATTAGGTGAAATATTTTTTGAACCTTTTGGTAAACTATCAATCCTGATAACGAGAAACTCTATGGGAACACTAAAGGGCAATGAATGGTATATCAGGTCAAAGATTTGCCAAGTCGTGTGGTCAAACTTTAGGTCTTCCCATTCGCAGCAAGTTGTCATATTCGTTTTTAGTGAACTGAAACACACTGGCCAAATGTCCGGAAAAAACAAGTTGATATGGGAAGGGTTTATAAACCTATGACTTGGATCCAGAAAACTGGCAGATTAGAATTTCTGGCAATCAAGCTTCAATATTTACAGGCGTGATAAATGTAGACTTACTCTCTAAACGGGGTCACGTAGGTGATTGCAAAGGTGAGGAAGGGATGATGAAATATTTCTTTAGTCCAACCCACCTTACGAGTACTTAAACCTTCTTAAAAAGTAAAAGACGGATATAAGATATGCTCAGAATACTTTATTTTAGGTTAGTTTTGTTACACACAAGTTTATAAGAATAATCATATAAAATGAGATCTAACTATCTGCTCTTAGTAACTTACGTCTAAGCACATAGAGAATAACTAGTTAACGTTCTTAAGGCAAACAGGCCTTTTATGGACATGTGAAACAGGAGCACGCTGATCAGGGCCGCTCGGGAATCAAACGTGGATAAAAGGTTGCGTGATCAAAAGTAATAAAATACCGTAACTTAAATCTAAAGACTGAGATCCGTGTGTGCTATCTACATAGATAAAATTATTTGAAAAATTGTAGTTTTAAGAGGTAGCCGTGGCTGAGTGGTCAAGGCATCAGACTGGGAATCAGAGGGTTGTGGGTTCTAACACCGGCACATAAGAGCAACCTTTGACCTTAGGTCCTTTGACCCTCAGTGTGCATCTAATGAAAAAATTTGCAAGATGTACTTTGAAATAGTTTTATTTTACGTTTGCCAAAATTAACTTTGTTTGGGTGAAAAAGGAAGGGGTAGACTTCTCCCAGGGCTGAGGGAATCCGAGCCGTCACCACAATGTCTTTTTCAAATTTTATTTTTCTTGCATTCAATAAATTCAAATGCCGTATGTGCAAAATCTTAGAAGCGAGTTCTGTTTTTAATTTATTTTAATTTGAGCATCTCTTTCTTGCTGGATTCTGGATTGACCTAATTGAAAATAATCCATTTCAAAGAGATCGAATTGCTGTTTCATCCAACGTAACTATCTTAAAAAATTGGCCAAACCTCGTCGATTTGAAAATCATTTCTTCCTTACCTCAATTTTGATAAATCTATATAAATAAAATTCATATTAAATATTTTTACATTTCATTTGCAAAAAAGTTTTTAAAAAATACTTATGAAATTAATTGTATCTTGATATTAGTTAAATACAATTGCAAAAAAGTGAAAAATCTAAATAATTTTTATGAATACAAAGGCGTTTGAACTGGTCATTGCATAGGGAGATCTGAGGTCCATTAGGTTCAAACACTGGCTACAACTAAGCTTGGGTTAACAACACTACAAAAGTTAATAAAATGATTCCCAAAAGTATCCAGTAAAATGCTAGTGATTCAATTTGTAAGGTTAAACGAATAAGATAGATTAAACTGCATTTTGATTTTTTGTTATCTATTATTTCATAAAAAATTTCGTTAAGTCAAATTTTTAAGACTTATCGTTTTGTATTTTAAACTTTTTGTAGACAAGTATTGAGGCAAAAATTTCCTCAAGATAAAAACTTTGCTTCCCTTTTTTAAACCTGTCACAGCCAAACATTTTTACTCGAAACTAAATATTTTTGAACATAGATCCTTGCATTCATCATTAAGTACCGACTCAGTTGGTTTCATCTCAGCTGTTCTTCATTCAAGCTAGAGCCAGCCAGGCAGCTGTGAAAATTCAACCAAACTTTCACCAGTCGACATTGAAACATTCTCTTAGACTTAACTTCCATCTCTCCTCCCACTTCACTTTTTTTGACGCACTCTCATTGCACCTAGCTATTTACAAAATAGATTGTTTCCATGCTAAAATTCTCTGACCAAAAGCTTTTTTTTGCATAGTATTTAAAAACAATAACAAAAATTGTGTATTCTTGGACAGAAAAGTTCGACCCCTAATGCCAAAATAAATTTAGTTGAATTGCGTCACACAATTTGCATGCCATGAAAAGTTATATCTACGTAACGTAAACTCTTCATGTTATGACCAATAAAAGTAAGAAACTCATGAAGATGCTTTGGGGAGAGTTTTTTTTGTTCGCCCACCCGATTTGGTACTTTTTCGAGAAAATATTCTGTGCGCAAAGATTGGAGTATATAAAGAAGAAATCCATTGGAATGCCATGATTTCGTCATGCCTTAAAAAGTTGTTGGATGAGAATTAGATGTACGTGCGTTACATAGGATGGGGTACAAGAAAATAGCTTTTCTTATTATATTCCATTCCAACCATTCATTCTTATTTCCATTGTGACACGAAATCAAAAATGCATTTGTTCCTTACACAATATCTGTTAATTGGTAAAATGAATTGTTTAGATATTCGAATCACAATTTATGTTAAATTATAATAATTCAACCACTTTAAGGTACGCTTTTTTATACATAACATTTTAGTTTCTTTTTCCTACCAAAATGATCTTATTGATCACTTTGATAATGACTTTTGTGTTAGCCTTTAATAATAGGAATAATCTCTTCCAGTCATATTAATTTTATCAATATTTTCACTTTTAGTGTCACCTCATACTTCATTCCACTCTTTCCCATAATCAAAGAGCTTGAATTTTTACACAAGCCATCTTGACAGTAATCTTGACCCCATCACTTGACAATCTAGCGAGTTATTCTGTCGTACCCTGATCTAGGTTACGTTTATGAAAACTTGCTTCCATATCAAATATACAATTAGTATATCTATTCTTTTATCACTGACAGTTTAGACCTTGTACCTTGCATTACCAATCAAGACTGAATGTTGCTCACTCCTAATCATTCTGAAGATAAATTCAAGATCTGGCAAGGATATAAAACAGATTTTTATTAACTTGATTGACATTAAATTTTAAAACCATTGTATTTTTGTAGACCTAAAACGAATGCCTGCTCAACTTATGCATGTTTTTCCTATTTTAATTTCTCTTTGAACTTGAGCAAAAGATGACTTCAAAGATATCTGATTCTTTAAACTTAGCTGCCATCGGGGTTTTACCCTTATTCAAGTACAGGTTTTTTAGATAAGCATAATTTTAATTGGAGTTTTTATTCTAGAACAACTAACACGTACCGTCAAAAATCTTGAAAATTTGATGTAAAAAAAAGTGTATCTCATCAAACGTTTTCATGGTTTTGGGCACAAATTGCTGCGAATAATTTTTATACTTTCTTGAAGGACAAAGCTTACATAAAAAAACTTTTATGATACTGATTTTGTTTGCAATAAACGAATGAGTGCCTCTTTCGTAAACTTTGGGTTACGTTAGCCGTCTGAACCGGATAAAAATGACAAAATATAATAAATTTGAAAAGTTCTATTGGAAAGACTAAATTACACGAACTATGAATTGCAGCGATTTCTTGACATTGGAAATAAGAAATTCTCCATATTTGTCCTTTGTGTGCAATAATTCTTTTCGAGGCAGGAGTTAGTTTCCCTTACAATCTCTCATTGGTATTAGTTCCCCAACTATGGTATTGTTCTTCTCAACGTTATCCTAAGCATGTGCAAGAAGAAATTTCAGCCAAGTGGGGGCCTGAACCCTATTTTATTAGTGCCGTTGCTCAAAATAACAAGTTAAAATTTCTCCCGTCAAGTGTGGAAGTACTTTGAATCACCTGCTTTTTACAAACAGATGTTTGCTGGAAAAATGAACTTAAAAAGAATAGTCTTTGAATCAAACAATCCATTCACAAACTGTTAGTACTTTCATAACTCTCAGAATTGATTTGTTCATTAAATTTTTATTGTTCAAGTCAAATTGTGAAATATTGAAACGTTGTATATTAGGAGCTAAATCTTTTCGCCTGGAAAACTGATTGTGAATTAAATGTATCTATCGAATCATCGTTCCAGTTATCAAGGTCTTTGTTTCCATTTCATTTTTCATGATGTAGGCTCCGATCGGAAAGTTATCAACTAAGGTTTCACATGAATCGGCAGTCAGTTCATTTTTGAATTATAATTACAGCTCGAGACGAGCAATGGGTTGCGTAATATTAAGCTGGTTACGATACGAAAAATTTCTATTTTCTTTTCACATCATCAAATCCACTCATAAAAGATCTCGATATTAGATTGATTTTTAAGTAAGTCTTGGGCGAGTCTTCATCATCACAATGATGCAATATTGAGTAGGAAGTTTGTTTGGCAGACAACCAAAAGGCGAAAAAAATAAGCTAATTAGAATTCACTAGCTTGGTTTCGTTCTGAAGAAAGAAACTCAAAATTTGACTGAAACTTTTTGCTTAGAATAATCACTCGAATTTGATCTTTTTTCATTAATAATATGCTATTTTTCATTCTCTGGGGTAGCGTTCCGAATTTTGGATCGTCTTGGTCCAATGCATCGCAATCATTTATCCTGTAAAAGAATGGCTCAAAGTTGGAAAATACTTTTGACTTTTGACATGTGACTTATTTACAAAATATATATGCTTTCAGTCAGAACGCTTCCCATATAAATAAGAATATATCGGTATAGTTTTCCACAAATCATAAAGGATACAAAAATCTTGTTTCTTTCTTAACTCACCTTAAGGTTCTTGACAATTTTTCACTTGAGCCTTGATAACAGAGTTGTATCGATATGCAGACAAGGTTGAAATTGATTTGATTTTAGGGAAAGAGATTTTTCCTTGTGCTCTGGGAAATTTTTTGTCGACGTTGGTTTCTCAAGATCAATTTTGATGGCCCATTCCGAATTTTAAAATTTCAAGTATCATCAAGGGATTTTTTTCTCACCACTTTCTTAGTTGTGTTCTGTATCTAGAGCTCAAAATTAAAGAATTATGGAACTGATAAAAATTTCAAGTATTTGGTAAATATTGGATATATTTTTTATTATTTAGTCAGAATTCTAGGCGTTTTGGCTCTAGAAGATATATTTCCTTGTAACTCAAAGTAAAGTTTATTGTCTCTTCACATGAGAATTAGAGAGAGTTTTTCAAGTATAATTTACTTTATAATGTAAAAACAAAACGGAAAATTTTGTATGTAATCCATCTTAAAAGTTGTTTCTAAGACTACATCGTGAGAAAGTCCTGGCTAGACCTGATAAAC
>Ga0194133_10007280_pt1 | contig 13325 bp, 4 predicted proteins | sample TA2KigOf40mmetaG_FD_155448 | JGI IMG/M metagenome (GOLD analysis project Ga0194133, IMG submission 155448) | Freshwater microbial communities from Lake Tanganyika, Tanzania - TA2015055 Kigoma Offshore 40m | ecosystem: Environmental > Aquatic > Freshwater > Lake | place: Tanzania: Lake Tanganyika...
GCACCCTTTGCATGTTAATAGTGACAAGGATCACTTTTTTCATCAGATTAAAAGCTTGCAAGTAAACACATGAGAAGAACAGTCAACACTCACTACTTCATAAAATTATATATGTGACCCCCCCCCTTCTTGTGTCATTTTTTTCAACAAAGATGATAAAGCAAAGCCTTTTTTCATTGACAACCAACCTTTTTTTGAGATTCTAGTCAGACTAAAGCTTTCCTAAATTCCGGAAACCGGAATGCAACTGTCTGAATGTTTTTTAGCCTTTCGTGACCATAACTGTAGTATTTACCACGTAAGTGCCATAATTCAGTTTAGTATATTTATTAATATATCAAGACATTCAGTCCTTTTCAAGCTTAGGTAAAAGAACAAATAGGAAAAGGTTCCTAATTGGATTAATCAAACCTTGGCAGAGCTTTTTCACTTTCAATTATGATTTATTGTCAATAATGTGAGATACAAGAAGATTTTACTTTTAAATTCTTTGTCGATATTTTTTATTTGTAGCCACTTTTTGTCTATCTATTTTCCCTCTTCTACACACAAAAAAGCTTGGAGTTTTTGACAAATCTTTTTCGATTTTTAGCCCGTTCCGCGGTTGCTTTTGTATAAAAAAGTTTTTCATTTCGTGCAAGAAGTAGGGGTTCGTTTGGACGGATCCTCTATCGACCTCCTCAGAGAGAAAAAAGAAATTATTAGACACTTTTTTCATTTATTTTCTTTCTATCTCTAAAGGCAGATGGTGTTTTAACGTACAATTTCATTTTCTTTGGCGAAACTCTTTTATTACTAAAACAAACTAGAAAATTACTTCTGCAATATGTGTGGAAAAATGGCAATAGACCAGACCTAAACATTACCCTTTTGCACAAAATTGATGTTATTAGCGATTCAGAAGTTGGTTTAGCCATCGAGAATGATGGCCAAAGTTTAATGCTTTGATAATATCCTTTGAGGGCTTTTTTTCTACAAAAAAAAGTTATTTGTTAGAATTCCGTTGAGTAAATGTGTCAACGGACTGACTGATTCATGAGTCAAGGATATATAAATTGGAAAAAAACATCCTTTTTCCATGTTGAGGAAATCTTTTTCTTTTCTTTTTTTTAGAATTCCAACTTTTTCTAAAAAAAATTTTTTAATACAATTTCCAACTGAATAAATTAATAGTCTAAGTAGAAAGGGCTTAGAAACCTTTTTTTCGCTCCAAAACACAGAAAATATTCAACGAGATGAATTTCATATTCTCAAAAAATTATTAAAAAGATTTTTTTCTGTTTGAACATGAGAAAAAAAAAAGAAAATTTTCACTGTTTTTTTTCTTGTGAAAAAGATTAAAAACGTTTTTTTAAGTAAAATTCTGGTCGGAAAAAACATAGCAAACAATAAGCTAATATAATATTACCAAAAGCCCTACAAAGGCTGCAAAAGTGGAATATCATTGTTGATACTAAAATCGATATATAAAGAAATCGTTTTTATTGAATTTTTAGATGTGGCAAGATTGGACAAAAATCTCAATGCAATCGAACAGAAAGATATTTAATTGAATTTGAAAAAAGTAGAATTGATATTATTTTTTTGTGAAAAAATCCTAACTCTCTTCATGATTGAGTATCTGTAACTCTCATTTGGTGTATATATAAAAGTTGATTTAGTTTTTATGTGAGAAATTTTCATGGGTTCTGTAGATACAACCTCATTACTTGCTTGTCTCTTGTAAATTGATTATCCTGCGAAATTAGCAGGAAGCAACTTTAATTACACACTTTCTTTCCTGTATGGAAAAATAGAGGTTCTCATTTGCTCACATTACGAAAAGAACTGAAGAACAAATTGATCGGTTTATTGGAGGTTTCAATTTCCCATTGGATGGGGAAAGCAAAATAGATTCGAGTACTTTTCTTTGAAGTTCTAAAATTGTACTTTTATATTCTTTGGTTTACAAACTTTTGCATTTCAATTCGTTTTATGGGATTTAAGATTTCAAATGATTTCATTAACTCAAATGGTGCTCATTCAAAAATAAATAGATGTCATTTAGATGTGGGTTTTGGATGGAGAATTCTATCTTATGTGCTATTTGTAAATATATTCATCTTTTGTTTTTTCGGGGAAACAATGCCTTGATGAAAAAGAACTTTTTCAAAAAAAAGCAATGATTTATTAAATAATAAAAGCAATACTCATTTTAACAAATAACTTGGGCTAACTTTTAAGGTCGCTCAGTTTAAAAGAAAATTATAAATAAACAACCAAAATCTATTTTTCCTGACTCAAACATTTTCATTGAAGTTTAAGTGTTTTTTAGGAGACATTATTTTTAGGCTTTGAAACTTTTCTGTGTAATCGGATTCAGCAGCCTAATACCATTCTCTTTGGAACAAAAGATAGTTTTTCCTGTAAGGTCAAAATAAAAAAGATCAAAAAAGAGTTTTCATCTGAAAACAATGATGATTCACCGAAAAAAGCTTTCAGAAAAATCAAAGTTTTTGACTTGACTTTGTAAGCCAATCACTTTCAGAAATTGAAGATTCCCTTGAAGGAGCTTCTCTCTCCCCTTTCTTCACTTTCAACCCCATTTTTTCAATCTGGTTTACAAAAGGTTTTCTTGAAACTTGGCCAATCCTCATCAAGATATAAGGTCATTTGGTTAAGGTTTTATCACTTCATTCCACTTATTTCTTTTCATCGAGAATTGTTCTTACGTTTAATGAGAAAAGGGATATGCCAACAACTTTATAACAATCACCTCAGTCATCAATTTTTTTCTGTTTGTTTCAACGTTCTCCAATTACAATTCTTTGCTGTTTGTTTGCCTTACTTGAACATTTAATACCAAAGGAAAAGTTCGACGTTCTTTTACTAAGTGCAACTGAAAGCAGAAAAAAAACAGGAAGTTTATATTTTTTCCTAAGATAATATTTCAATCAAAAAATAAATACGATTGAAATGGTTTGTAAATGTTAACTTTAGTGATCCAACTTTAATCAATAGACCTATTTTTTTCGATTGAATGAAAAAAAATTCAAACCACTTTGGCTGTCTGCTGTCAAAATTGTCGTTCATTTTTTTCAATATTTTTAGGATAAACGATATCAATGCAAATATTTCGATAAAGCAAAGCCCTGAAAATTCAGACACATTTTGAATTTTCTCAAACAATCACTTCATTATTTAGTTTAAAGACCGTAGCTTTGTCACTGCAACAATTGACTCACGTTATGAATGGCCCTGATAAATAAAAGACCATGTATAGCAGATCAATGCAGAAAAAAAAATTCTAAATCCTACAACTACCTTCCTACTAACCTTGGCTTGAAGCAGAATAAATTGTTGACGTACATTCCAACAGAAAAGAAGCCAGAAGGAAGAAGAAAAAGGAAATACATCTGAATACAGAAAACAGCAAGGAAAAAAAGTACCTTTTTGATTAAACATTTTTAAGACTACTTTATAGTAACTGGCAATGATTCAGTTCGTTGCTTTTTTATTCACACTTCTAAAAAATCATTTAATTTATACATACTGTACACAGCAGGGGATCCAAGACTTTTTTCCCAATCATCAGAGTATTTAGCCTTTTTTAATGTTGACTAGAAGTGTGTAAACAAAGGCATCCGGTTTTAAGATTGATCTGGGATAATTTTGACATCAAGAATGCTTTTTTGGAACAAAATTCTCGTCAAGGTTGCCATGAAGGTCGACATATGATTTTTTTTTCTCTCTGCAGGTTAAATCCTGTAAATTTGCTACAACTACGAAACAAACAAATTTCTTTTGAGGTTGGCTGTATGTTGTGATCAGTGTGTTGACTCTGAATTGCTGGCCTTCCTGTTCAGGAAGGAACCAGAGGGAAACCAGGCATAAGGAGAGGGTGTGAAAGCTTTACAGAACAAAGCCAAGAAAGCAAATGAAAATAAAGAGAAAATAAGAAATGCTAGTTCATAGTGAAGGCTCTACTTTATAAATAGAGAAGAACTCTTTTCCAGGTTGCCTTACTCAGAACAGTCAAGCCAGTTAATTGAAGCAAAAATGTAGAGGGAAAAATACTTAATGGATTTATATCATAAAAATGACAAAATTAGAGAAAACTAACTGATAAAAATTATCTTGCACTACAATTCATTCAGAAATTTCATATTAGAGACCAATGAATTCCATTTGTATCACAAAAAAGTTATAAATTTGTCCATCAAACTTAATGAGAGGGGCTTTTGCATTTAGACAGTTTGGATAAAAATGCCCTTGTTTTTTTAATTAAATTTTTCTTGAAGATTTCAAAAAAAAATTAAAATTAAAATTAATGTCTGCTTGTAATGAGCTCTTTTTTCTAAATTTTTTTTAATTAAATTTTTCTTGAAGATTTCAAAAAAAAATTAAAATTAAAATTAATGTCTGCTTGTAATGGGCTCTTTTTTCTAGAGAGATTTAAATATTTTAAATTTCAAGGAGACTAGAGATAGACTCTTAAATCATTTTTATCTCACTTTTTGGTGGGATATAATTTTCGTTTGGTCACATTTAAGACCTGAAAGAAACTATGAGAATTTCATTTTCAAATGATATCCCTTTACAAGTCTTTTTAAGAGATATCCTGTGGTTATTTAATCGAAGTTTTTATTTTTATCTTGAATGTGTAAAAACTTTACATCTTTCTCTCTTCATAACGAATTTTAATGCTCAAAATTTCTTCTCCAAAACTCTTTGAAGAGGTTGAAACGGCTGTCGCCTTTGATGAAGCGGTTTGTCACAACCCGCATTTCATTCTCCATATTCCTTTTCCCTTTATCATTTTTTTGACTTTATCAATTTAAAAAAAAGTAAATCCCACAGACTCTAATTTGTTTTTAGAAAATGATCAATTATTGTTTCGCAACCGAGTTTTGGTTTTTCCCAACAGCTCCATTAACCTTTTGCTCTTTGAATGACTTTTACATCGTGCATTTTAAAAACAAGATGAAACCTTTTATGAAAAGTTTTCTTTAAAAAGTAATCAGTGCTCTGATGCACTTTCCAAAGGAAGTGGAATCCTTTAATGGTGAGAAAAAATGTTATGGCTGAAAGAACAAACGCCCCGTAACCTTGAGGGAATATTAGCTAGGGCCGATTAAACAGTTTGAAAAAAGTATGTTTGAAAGTATAGTGAAAGTCGAAAAAGTATTAAGTGGCTAATCACGTACATTATATGCATTAAAACTTTTTTGTCTTGTCCACCAGAGTTCTACATTTTGTGTTGAAAAATCCTCTTTTTCATTGTCTTTTAACTTGCTCTGCAACTTATCGGTTTGTAATTGAAGTGAAGAACTGCCAAGGGAAAAAGATAGTTGATCCCAACATTGTAGGAGCATCAGACTGTAAGATCGATAAAGCATGTTACAAAGTGATGTTGCCTTTTCTTTAAATGAATCGGCGAGAGAAAACAAAAAATCTACAATATTGCAAAAGAAAAATAATTACATGTTTCAAATCACTCTGCTTTTAAAAAAATTCTGTCTAAAATCTGAGAAATTTGAGAAAAAAATTATTATTCAATTCATTTCTTGAAAACAAACAAACACAAAATAAAGAAGCATATATATAGTGTTTCTTTACAGATAAAAGTCTTTTGCTTTGGACCTCCGTGGAGATGTTTTGACAATTATTTTTTAATTGGCAAAGCTGCTTTGTTAAATCAAGTTATGCATTGATCCATCTTGACAACTATTTGACTTTGATGGATAAATAGGTCCAAAATAAGTTGGAAAATGAGATCGCGCTCTTACACGTATTAACCACATGGGTTAGAGCTTCTTGAATCGCTGACACAGAATATTTGAAGCCAGGAAACGTGAAAAAAATACCAACCAGTTCAACAGTTGAAATCCTATTCGACTTCTACTAAATGTAAGATATAAATTGAGGCTTTATGAAGCCCATTTGGAAAAGAAAAGAAGTCTGAGGTTCATTTCATAAAGAAATTTTACAATATGGCAAAAATTTCTGGCAAAGATAAACATTAAAAGTTTTGTAAAAAGATCAAAAGGTATCACTTTTCTAGAACAAACCCAGGCATATAGATATAATTTTTTTCTGTTGTTGGAGAATTGATTAGTTACTTGGTTTGACTTTTCCTATTTCTCATGCCATTTTTTTCGAGTTGAAATTGTTTTGTGGCTCATTGAAATCAAAGTTTTGGTAAAGCTTTAATTTATTTGACAAACAACAAAAAGTTTGATTTTAACACCCAAAGAGCTCTCACAGATATATTGTAAAAAACAAGTTCTATTTTTTTCTGAAACTTCTCTTTGTAAATGAGATGTGAAAAATGATTAATAGTAACTTTTTTTACGTTTATATATATTGTATCTTTTTTTCTTCATAATGCAGATGCTTATAGCCTAATGCAGAATTTTTTCACACCATAATAATTTGACATAAAGGAAAACGAGTTCATTGTGGCCCTTTGAAAATAATTGGTCATTGTTGTTTTATTTTATGGAAGGACAAGTCGCTGTTTCTTCCCCACTTTTTCTCTACAACGTTACAAACAACAAGGTTTTTATTTCTTGCTTCAACCACTCTGATTTCGTGAACGTCAAATCCACTGACAATTTAGACACTTGTCTAGTGAAAAGAGCCAATCCCGACGTACTTGGAACAAGAAAAGAGCTAGCAAAGCTATTACTGATTTATTATTTCTCTTTTGTAAAAGGTACAAAAATTGGCAATTTCGAGGTAAAAAAAATTTCCTGAACTGTATTTAGATTACTTATCAAGTCAGAGAAAAGACTTCTTTGGTCAAAATTTAAAATTTATATTGGAAAATGTTGACATTTTTTTCCTGTTACCAGTCCATATTGGATTTTTTATTCCCACTTAAGCTTTTATCGGACTATTTCTTATTGAATCAATTAGGTATGGCAACTGACTTTCTTATTGTTCGGCAGGAGTAAAAGTTTCAAACTATTTTTGTTGTTTCATTTTAGGTAAGAAGTTGACTATGAAGCCTGTCAGTAAGAGCAAAAATCCTCTTGCAAATATGGTCTCAAAAGAAAAGAGTATTTTTAAGTTAAAGAACAGGATCTTTTTTCCAGTTAGTTCATCACTTTTATACCGCTTCTTTTATTGTGAAGGCTGGCAGACTATAAACAACCTTATTAAATGTAGCGTGGAGGAAGATCTAAAAGAGGACTTATCTTTATGAAAGAAAACGTTTTTTCCATTTGCTTTTGGGTCTTTAAAATAAGTGCAAATAGCATTTCATTCTTCAAATGATCCATGAAATTGCTTTTCACTTTCAAATATCAATAAGCAAATTAGAAAGCTTTCTACTTGACGACTTAAAGTGTTGATTTTCAATCACAGCTTGATTTTTCCACGCCACAATAAATTTTAAATTAGCATAAAAAGAAAACAGTTGCTTCGAGTTTATATTAAAGAATTTGAACCTTAAGGCTCATCAAGAAATAACTTTTATTTTTGTTATCTCAAGAGAGCTGTTTGTAATTTACTCAAGTTATTTTTCATCCTTGAAAAGTCCACTCAAATGAAACTGATCACGTCTTCAAATGTCCAAAGTCAACAATCAACCAAACCAAAATGAAAAACAATGAAACAAAAATAAAAGTACCTAAGAAAAAGTCTTAAATTGTATTCTTGTTACACATTCTTTGATGACTTAAAGCTAGAAAGTCAGAGAAGAAAAATTCCAACCAATTAAACTTAACTTTCAAGACTTAAAGTTTTCTGAACATTTTTCATAGTAGAAATCATGTTTCAAATGTTACGATTTTTGAATTTGGTTTTTGGTTATGTAAGTTATAGGGCAAAAACTTCTATCTAAGTCATGTCAAGCATCAATCTTTTTTTACCATTTAGCTGTATCTAAATGGAAGTGGAAATGGACCAACGGTTCAAGCTCGTTAAAAAGCCATTTCTTATGACCAATCTGGAAAATTTCCTAGTCTTTTTTCCCCATTTGATCTGATCATTTTGGTTGAGATGTTTTGATTTTCTGTATAAAAAAAATAGCTTCATTTTATTTACTTTTAAATAGTTCTCTATTCTTCACAAACTAATAGCTAATTATCTGATTCAGTCAGAAGCCTGACTCGCGTATCGTTGAGGTTCGTTAAGTTGGAAAGTAGATGTCGTTATCACTTTATAAAAAAGCACTTTGACATCTCTGATGGAACCATTTTCCCTTTTCATTTACACAAAAATTATTGAAAGATTATCTGAGGAAATTTTTTTCTCTTATCAACCCACATCATTTATTTCTCGATACGATTGAGCTGAGAATTGGTTGTATAGAAAAGTTTGAGAGGTAAAAAATTTAGTTTACATACAAAGCTATTGAACTGATATGAAAGCCGAAACTTTTCATGCCGAAAACTTGAGGGTTCCCCCATCTTGAAATTTACATGATGTCAAACTTTTTTTTCGCCCATAAAGTTCTGGAACTTTGTTTGGCATAGCATGGGGTAAAAAAAAGAGTATTAGAATTCAACATCATACAAAAATAGCAACAACAACTTGAACAAAAGTGTGTTAGTGAATGACGAAAATGTATGACTTCTTCTAATGTCCATTCTTCCATTAGAAAAAAAAAGGAATGTAAGTGCTTGAGAAAGGCTTTCAGCATCAACCTAATAAAATGAGTGATGCAGGACAAATGTTGATTTTCCTTGCAAAGAAATAAGATTGACGTCGGACGAGTTTTTACTCTCATTGTTGGCTGTTTTGCTGATATGGCCATTTTTGACTCCATTAAAGTTTTTTGCAGCTTCCTTAACAACCAATTGTGATTGTGTCCTATGTGATTTTTTTGGTAGAAGTAAAAAGTCATGCTTCAGCAGATGCCAAAAGAGAATGACTTACCTTGCTTGTCATCTTATCTAAAGCTCTAATCAGGTTCTTCAACACCAAGGTCTATCATCCATTGAAATGATAAAAGAACATAGATTTGGTTTGTCAGGTCAAACTTCAAAGTACGAATCGATCAACGCCCAATCAATCATGTCTGAAAGAAAATCTTATTTCTTGGTGTGTTTTTCAAGTAGTTTGATTCTTAATTTTTTCTTTTTATGCTTTACGAATAAAAAAAATTGAAATTATTCCAGATATAGTAGACAACTAATTATTCGCATTTCTTCTTTCTAATAGTCTTCATACAAAAAAATGAAATGAACTTTTTTTCGTTACTTCGTGAACAATAGGTTTGTTGGCCAGATGCTTCCTGTGCCATTAGCAAATGTTTAAGTCAATTTACTTCCTCCTCCTTCGTCCTTTTCCAATGCAGAAAATTTCTAATTCTTTGAGCAAACTTGGAATCTTTTTCATTTCAGAGAAAACCCAGACAAAAGAGATTTTTATGCAACCTCATGAATCAACAAAAAAGTTTTGAAAAAAAACCTGAAACTTACAGCACAGCTTGATGAAATTAGTCCACGTTTCATGACCATCAGATATACTTTGGTCTCTATGTGAATAATTTAGATCTTGTATGTTTCTGAAGCATATGAGCAACCCAAAATGATAAATGTAAACATACTTTGCTTTCCAGTTTCAGGAAATGAGCTCTGAACGTTTGGTAAAGGTGGAATCATTTTTTTGCTAAGAATATATAGGTTTCTTGCACTTTCTTAAGGAATAAAACTGTCAAAAATAAATTGAATTCATATGTAATGCAGGATAGAAATATTTTTTTCTGAGAAAATTTGGGAATAATCTCAAATGTTTTGATTTTTGCATGAATGGTAACTTGAAAGGTTTTTCATTTCAAATAATGGCGAAACTTTTATAATATTAGATCTACTCTATGGTTTGATTCATATAGTTGTTATTTGAGTCATTTTGTTTGATCTCTTGCAGCAGATAACATCCTTTTAACTTAAAAAATAGGAAAGAAAGAAGCACCCAACCGGGATAAATCCTTCCAGCAAAGGAAGATAGTTTAGGCTTGTTTTACGGACATTGGATAGATAAAGGGTGTCTTCAGGCCACTTCTTATGTTAAAAGATATCTTCTAAAGCAAACAAAATAACAATCCATTGTTCAAAATCAATCCCCAGAAACCTATTTTTCTCGATTGTGATAAAAGTTATGTTTCATTTTGAACTTCTTGAAAGTATGTTGAACTATCAATGTTCACACTAAGTATAAATGGAGGTATCAACTTTTATGCAAATGCATTTACTTCAACCAGAATGCATTTTTCCCTTGTGGTTTGTGAGCAATGCTTGAAAGGCTCAAAACGACACCAAAGTGATTAAGAATATATATAATTTAATTTGGATAATAATTGTGAGTTAGAGTTTTTAAATTGGTAACATTTTGTTTGAATAAATCCTTTTGCAGGAAATAGCTGTCTCTACTCAAGATTGATCTTTATTAAAACATAATAGGGATGTTAGGATAGAAGATTCATTCTTGTTTAAGCCATGTCTCATGTGCTTGACCAAGCGTAGAGAAAATCTTTCAAAAAAGCATCGTGCCTCTTTTTACAACAAGAAATATTTATTTCCTAAGCACAGCTACTTCTTTGTGAATCAAAGTTGAAGTTTTGATTAGCCAAAGTGCATCAAAAAGTTATGTCTTTTTACTGGCTTATCAAGTTCCTTAGTAAGAAAGTTGCAATTTTTCTTGCTTTTCAATGTTTTGAATTTAGAATCCCAATAAACAACCTGGAAAACGAGCTTCGACACAATCATGTGAGGTCATATTTTGACAGATTTTCCAACTTGAGTTTTCTATCTCAAGGCGATTGCCTGCAGTAAACATCAATTTTATTATTTGGATACATATTTATGGAAACAGACAAGTTCAGCAAAATTCTCTCAGATCATTTCTTGAAGTTTAAAAGTTTCTACATAAAATTATGAGAGGAAGAATTCAAATTTTCTCCACTTATTCCTCCACACAAGCTTTGAAATCGGGTATCAAACTTAAAGTTTTTATTTCCCTGATGTGTGTGTGTATCTTGGTGAATCTCTCTTCTAAGTAAATAAAGGCTAAACAGATCTCTTTATGGAGGCGGTATAAATCAAGGAGGAGAAAAAGTTCTATTCGAGGCAACGGAAGCTGCCAACCGTTAGATGAAAAAAAATTATATTTTTAGGCTCTTATTTTCTTCTGCTTCTCTAAGCTGAGAATTGAAAGTCATTCAGATTCTTGGATTCTCTTTAGAATAAAACCAAAAAGATTTTGAGCTGTTTTAAATACAGATTTCCCTACCATTTGTTGCAAATCAAAATGGCTTAATACATTACAATTATCGACTTTAAATCTTTAAAAGTTACTGATTCAACAATAAATTTATTCCAAAATGGGCCGAGCATTTTTTCCTGGTTCTATATGGTATTGATCTTTCAAAATGAGAGTATTTGAAGCAACGATTGGGATTTTTTCAAGGCTAATCTTCTATAATAGGAAGCTAAGCCTTCTTGTGAAGTAAGTTAAGCTTTTATCCAATTTGGACGATGGTACAAGAGAACAAAAAATGACCCCGGAACTCCAAAGTAAGCGGCTGCAAAAGGACTTCTGGCTTTTTTTACTTCACCAGCTATTTTACTTCGACTCTCCAGCCAATTGGAAAATACAGAGAGTAAAAAAAAAGAAACTGGACACTTTAGTAATGGTTTTTTTACCAGAAGGAGGAAGGTCTGGAGCAATTCTCTCCCATTCCATTTTTGGAAGATTTTCCCCTCTCAACTTGAAAACAGAACTTACTATACTCAAGTGCAACAAAACTACTGCGACAATTCGTCAATTGAAAATCTCCTTTTCCCTTCAATCTTTTGAAAAGAAATTAAGTTTGAAATTTCTCACATCAACTGGTTTGACTTCTCTCCTTTCAACTCTTCTTGCCTAAAAAGAGAATTTTGATTTTCACTCTGAAAAGGATGATAAAACTTTTTTTTCCCTCCAAGTTCTGTGGCCGAACTGAAACCAGCTGTTTATGTGGAATTGAAATCTGTTAAACTTTTCATTCAGGAAGAAAAAAAACTTTTTTTAAACGACATTCTTTTTGGAAGCAGCCAGTTTGTTGTGTATGAATTGATCTGAGTGGAGGGCAAAATCATCTTTTTCAGAGTACATTCCTTTTGCATTATTGACAAATCCAATTTATACCTTTATGAGTTTCACTGCTTTATTTCTTGCACTATAGAGTGACAGATTGGTGGCTTTGCTGAAGATTGGGCCCCAACCAGTTGCTGTAAACGTATTGACTAATGCCAAACTTGCCAGAGTTATAATGAGATAAGCAAATTGAATTTTCATTCTCCTCTCAATATATAAATAGCTTTATCGCATAAAAGTCAACCAACAATTCACTTTTTATCCATTCCATTTGTAATGGTGTTCACAAGCCAAGGTCGATGTTTGTATGCGATGGGAATGACAATTAAGTCGAGAACCAATTGCTTTGAGTGTTCAAAGTCCCATAATAGTGCATCGAAAATTACTCACTTGCTTTTTAAACGGTTATAAGGAGAAAAATCCATGCCTTTCAGATAAACTGATGGACAGTTTCATTATTTGCTGTTTTGGCTCTCCAAGTTTGAAAGTTGATATCGCCAGTATTTGGAGTAGCTGGCCACTTTTGTTTATGTAGTGTAGAAGCAAGAAGATCCCTTTACAAAGTGTAAAAAAATTTTATACTGTGGCATGAATGTAAACAACAGAGATAAAATAAATGTAGAGCAAGAAAAAGTTGGAGAGGAAAGGTTGCTCAGCTGAGCTGAAAAGATATTCATGAAAGAAAGTAGCCTTATACCTATAATGATGGTCGAAAAAAACAGACTAAACCTATACTACTCATAAAATACACTTAAACTTTAGTATAATGTCTTTCCATTTGCCTCTCTTTATTTACCTTGTTAAACTGTCTCTCCCTTTTCACAACACACTTCAAAAGCAAATGCCATTTGTGTTGTGAAAGCACTTGAAATTCACCATGTAAAAAATTTTTTTTCATAGAAAAATACCTGAGCTCGACGAAGGGCCGAATAGAGAAGGAATTGAAAAAAAGAGCTGGAAATCTTAATGTTCATCTAAAGCTGTGAAAGTGAATAGATTTACAAATGGTTTCGAAAGTATAGTTGTACGGCGGAAGGGGTGATGAAAGGGAAATATCGACATAAATCTGCTAAAGTAAAACACTTTTCAGCAGCTGCAGAAAATCCATACCCTTTGGATTTGTATCCCACACAATATTGGCCAGTGGTTGAATTTTAAATCATCATTTAATCCCAAAATTTATCAGAGTTCAAATATTAAAGAATGTGGATAACTTTTCTTACGCAATGGAAAGTAAACTTTCTTCAGGAGCTCTAGCT